>Ga0210144_1000113_pt1 | contig 45843 bp, 48 predicted proteins | sample Muzzi_PWA_D2_FD_185532 | JGI IMG/M metagenome (GOLD analysis project Ga0210144, IMG submission 185532) | Wetland microbial communities from San Francisco Bay, California, USA, that impact long-term carbon sequestration - Muzzi_PWA_D2 (SPAdes) | ecosystem: Environmental > Aquatic > Marine >...
CCCCCCCCGCCGCATTCTTCCTTTCTCGAGATGCACTCGCGAGCGACGGTCGCTGAGGCGCTTCGGCTCCGCGACGAGGGCGGGCTTGGCGCCCGTCGAGCGGCTCGGCTCTTGGCGACGGTGCCTGACAACAGGGTGCACGCGATGCTCACCGCCTCCAACTGCTATTCGGTGTCCGCCTACTCGCGATCCTGGCCCTGCCTGTTTCCGCAGCACGGTCCCGGCGTCAAGCACGACCGTCCGATCTACTTCGCCGGCTGGCAACAGGCGCTCGCCGAACGCTGGCCCGAGCAGCTGGTCAAGGGACTGATCCAGTCCGACGGGTGCCGCTTCGTCAACACCGGTCGCGCCGGTTGGCGACACCCCCGCTACGCCTTCTCCAACGTCTCCACCGACATCACCAGCATCTTCTGCTCGGGCTGCGACTGCCTCGGACTGCGCTGGACGGCAGCTTTCCCGAAGTCCGAATCTGCCGCCGTGTCGATCTACGTCTCGCGCAAGGCTGACGTCGCGCGGCTCGACGAGTTCGTCGGGCCGAAGCGCTGAGTGGCGCTCAGGCCGGCTGCCTCTCCCCCACCCGCTCCCCCACCCGCCCGCCGGCGCGCGTCGCGGTGGCGGCGATCTCGTCGGCGAAGGTCGGCCAGAGTTCCCGCGGCAGGTCGTGGCCCATGCCCTCGACCAGGCGCAGGTGGGAGCCGGGAATCGCGCGGGCGGTGGCGCGGCCGGCGACCGGGCGGATCAGCGGGTCGCTCGCCCCGTGGATCACCGTCGCCGGCAGGCGCAGCCTGCGCAGCGCTTCGGTGCGGTCGCCGGAGGCGGTGACCGCGTGCAGCTGGCGGGCGATGCCGGCGCGGCTGTGGGAGCGGTCATAGGAGGCTGCGGCCAGCGCCCTGATCCGCGCCTCGTCCATCGGGTAGCTGGGCGAGCCGATCGTGCGAAAGACGGCGACGGTGTGCTCGACCGCCGCCTCGCGGCCCTCGGCGGGCTGGGCGAGCAGCGTCCCGAAGGCCTTCCAGGCGGGCACCCCGAGCCAGCGCTTGCCCGTGGTCGACATCACCGAGACCAGCGAGCGCACTCGGCCGGGCCGCCGGATCGCGACGGTCTGGGCGATCATCCCGCCCATCGACGCCCCGACCAGGTGCGCCGACCTGATTCCCAGGTAGTCCATCAATCCGATCGTGTCCTCGCTCATGTCGCGCAGCAGGTAGGGAGCGGTGCGGCGGCGCCCGAGCAGCATGTCGGTCTGCTTCGGCACGCCGGCTGCGTCGATCTTGGTCGAGTGGCCGATGTCGCGGTTGTCGAAGCGGATCACCCGGAAGCCGCGCTCCCCCAGCATCGCGCAGAAGTCCTCGTCCCAGCCGAGCATCTGGGTCGCCAGCCCCATGACCAGCAGCAGCGGCTCGCCGTCCGGGTCGCCGGTCTCCTGGTAGGCGAGCTCAACCCCGTTGGCGGCGGCGAAGCGCTCCTCGCTCAAACCTCCCATCGGGGGAATCTTAGAGCTGCGCGATGTAGAAGGCCATCCCCAAAAAGGCGTAGCCGGGCTGCCGCCGCCGGCCGCTGAGTAGGTTTGACCGGTGCGCACCGCGATCGTCTCCGACCTTCACCTGGGGAGCGGCTTCGAAGAGGACCTGCTGCGCGACGCCGAGATCCGCCGCACGCTGCTGACGGAGATCGCCCCCGCCGACCGGCTGGTGCTGCTCGGCGACGTGCTCGAGCTGCGCGAACTGCCGCTGCCCGCGGTGCTCGACGCCGCCCGGCCGTTCTTCGAGGAGCTCGGCGCCGCGATGGCCGGCCGGCCGGTGCTGCTGGTCCCAGGCAACCACGACCACCGGCTCGCCGAGCCGCTGCTCGAAGGCGGTGCGCTGCAGGGACGCCGGCTCGGCCTCGAGCAGCGGGCCGGCCCGGCCGGCGAGGCGACGACCCGGATCGCCGCCTGGCTCGGCGGCGCCGAGCTGGAGATCGCCTATCCGGGCGCCTGGCTGCGCGAGGACGTCTACGCCACCCACGGCCACTACATGGACTGCCACATGAGCCTGCCGCGGCTCGAGTGCGTGGCCGCGGCTGCCTCGATCCGCGCCTTCGGGCCGCTTCCCGCGCGGACCGCGCCGGCCGAGTACGAGAGGGTGCTGCGGCCCCTCTACGGGCTCACCTTCTCCCTCGCCCAGGCGCGCCTGGCGGACCGGGCCAGCCGCCCCTCGGAGCGGGCCTGGCGGACGATCTCCGGCCGCGACGGGCATCGCGTCCGCCGCGCTGCGCTGCGCGCCGGCATCCCGGCCGGCATCCGGACTCTGAACCGCCTCCTCCGCGCCGACTTCGACCCCGATCTCTCCTCCGCCTCGATCAGCCGCAGCGGCATCGACGCGGCGACGGAGATGTCAGGCCGGCTGGGAATCGAGGCCGCCCACGTGATCACCGGCCACACCCACCGGGCCGGCCCCGGCGACGGCGAGGCGGAGTGGCTGCTGCCCGGGGGCGGCCGCCTCCACAACACCGGCAGCTGGGTCTTCGCCGATGCCTTCCACCATCCCGGATATCCACCGGGCCCCTACTGGCCCGGGACCGTGACCTGGCTTGACGACGAAGGCTCCCCCCGCCGCGTGCAGCTGCTGATCGAACACACTCGCGACGAGCTGAGGAAGCGCGGGGGGCTCCCTAGAGCCAGTCCGCGATGATCCGGCCGATCTCCTCGCCGGCGTCCTCCTGGAGGAAGTGGGCGGCGTTCTCGATCGCCCGCGGCGCCGGGAAGTCGAGCTGCTCGGCGATCCGCTCGCCGAGCGAGAAGGGCAACACCGGGTCGGAGTCGGCCCAGAGCAGCAGGGCGGGGCGAGCGTCGGTCCGCAGCGCGTCGGCGAGCCGTTTGCCCTCGGCGGCGCCGGGCGCATCGGGCTCGGTCGGCAGGATCAGCGGGAAGGCGCGGGCGCCGGCCTTCGACTCGGCGTTCGGGTAGGGCGCGTCGTAGGCGGCGATCACCTCGTCGCCGGGGTCGTTCTTGCATCCGCCGCGCACCAGCATCCCGACCGGCAGGTCCTCGGTGCGGCGGACGAAGTCGCGGAATTTGAGCCAGGCGTCGCTCATCCGCTGGTGGCCGGTAAACGGGCCGCTCTCCATCACCACCAGGCGAGAGAAGCGGTCGGGGTGCTCGACCGCCAGCCGCAAGCCGATCGGCCCGCCCCAGTCGTGGACGACGGCGGTCGCGTCGCGCACGTCCAGCTCCTCGAGCAGCGCCGCGATCAGCTCGACGTGGCGGTCGTAGGTGTACCAGCCGAGCTCGGTCGGCTTGTCGGAGCGGCCGAAGCCGGCGTAGTCGGGAGCGATGCACCGATAGCCGGCGTCGCGGACCGGCGGCAGCACCTTGCGCCAGAGGAACGACCAGGTCGGCTCGCCGTGGAAGAAGACGACCGGCTTGCCCTCCCCCTCGTCGAGGTAGGCGAGCCGCAGCCCGTCGATCTCCCGGTAGCTCGACTCGAAGGGGAAGTCGGGTAGCCCCTGGAGGCGCTCCTCGGGCGTTCTGACCGCATCGACACTCATCCACTCCTCCCTCCGGTGGCGCCTTTGTGGCGCATAGCGACAGAAAAGCGCCACGCTCGGCAGCTTGAACCGTTGGCGCCAGTCTATTCCCCTGGACGGGTCCTCACGGCAGCGCCCGCCGGAGGGCGCCGCTCGGAGCATCATTGCGTTGCAGGAAACACTTGTATTGCGCAGAAGCTGCTCTTAGCATTTCCCCCGACTCTGTCTCCTCCTCCGAAAGGGTTACGCATGAACGATCAGAGCCTGGTCAGCGGCTGGTGGGTCTTCGCCGGCGTGCTGCTCCTGATCGCCGGTGTGTTGAACATCGTCTACGGCATCGCGGCGATCGGCGACTCCAAGTTCTTCAATGAAAACGTCAACTACGTGATCAGCAGCCTGCACACCTGGGGCTGGGTCAGCCTGATCATCGGGGTGCTCGAGCTGATCGCCGCCTTCTCGCTCTTCGCGGGGGGCGAATTCGGCCGTTGGTTCGGGATCCTCGTCGGCTCGCTGAACGCGATTGGGGCGCTGCTGTCGATCCCCGCCTACCCGTTCTGGTCGCTGGCGGTCTTCGCCCTCTCGATCATCATCGTCTACAAGCTCGCCGAGGGCCCCGAAGACGCGCGGACGGTGTAGTCCACCCAGGGGTCAGCCGCGCAGCGGCGGCCCCGCGACGTGTTGCGGCCGAAGGCTCCGGGCTCCCGGGGCCTTCGGCGTCTCGGGCTCCGCCGCGGTGTGCCGTTCCGCGGACTCGAAGCTCGACCAGGGCGCGGGCCCAGGCTCGCGCGCTTCGTAGAGGACGTCGACACCGGCCAGCCGATCCTGCCAGCCGCGCCGTCGTTGGTCGAACAGCACCCCGAGGAAGCCGAGGCCGAGCGGCAGCGTCGCCAGCACCAGGCCGAGCAGGCGACGCAGCGACGCCCGTAAGGGCAGGCCGCGCCCCGGGACCCCCAGCCTGATCCCGAAGAAGCGCATCCCCGGCGTCTGGCCGGCCAGCGACCAGAAGGCGACCAGGTAGACGCTGCCGAGCACCAGCCAGGCGACCGTGCCGAGGGCGAGGGCGAAGCCGGAGAGGCCTTCGCCGCTGCCCGAGAAGAAGGAGGCGATCAGCGCCGCGATCGCCGCCAGGCCGGAGAAGGCGAGGTTGACGACCAGCGCGTCGAGCCCGAACGCCAGGCCCCGGGTCAGCGCCCCGGCGCGCTCGGTCGGCTCGCTGCGGCGCGGCCGGAAGGTGACCCGCCGCGCGATCCCCTCGACGACGCCGTCAAGGCGGCGGGTCGTATTGCCGATCGTGTGGCCGATGTCCTCGACGAAGCCGACGCTCTGGGCGCTGATCGCGGCGCGCAGCTCGGGCGCCTCGGCGATCCGCTCGACCAGCCGCTGCGCCTCGTCGCTGGCCAGCATCCGCCGCCAGACCTCGTCGATCATCTCGCTGTCGAGCGCCTCGACCAGGGCGTGCTTCACCGCCTCGCTCTCCAGCGCGCCGTGCGCGGCCTCCTCGACCAGCGGGCCCTGGAGCACCCTGACCAGGGCGCGTTCGACCGCCTCGCTCTCGACCGCCGCCACCATCGCCTCCTCGGCGGCGGACTGAACGGCGCGATCGACCCCGGCCGCCTCGGCGAAGCTGCGCGCCCCGCGCACCCCGGCGCCAAGCAGCCGCACGGAGAGCGGCAGGGGCTTCCCGGCGGGCCCTTCGCCGGCCGGGGGAAAGTCTCGCGGGGCGGAACCGTCTGCCACCGCTACTCCCGCCGGTGCTCGGCCGCGCGGTCGCGCACCTCGGCCTTCTGGTCGAGCGTCATCGCGCCGGGGTGGCCGTCGCCCGGCCACGGGCTGAGGACCAGCAGCAGTCGCGCGTCGGAGCGCGCCAAGACGGTATGACGCTCGCCGGGGGCGAACTCGAACAGGTGCCCGCTCGCCGCCTCGGCCCTCTCGCCGTCCGGCATGACGACCTCGACCTCGCCGTCGATCACCACGACCCGGGCACGCTCGTGGACCTCGTGCTCCTGCAGCTCCTCGCCGGCGGGAAGGCTCAACAGCACGGTCCGCGCGTCCTCGGCAGAGGCGAGGATCTGCGGCTGGCGCGGCTCGGCCTCGACTTCCTTCAGATTCCAGCTCTGCATCGGCTTGTTGTACCAAGACGGCGGCGGGCAGGCGGCGCGCTACCCGACCTGGTCGAGGAGCCGGTCGACGAAGGCCGCCTGCGCCGCCAGGATCCGCCGCCGCGCCGCCGCGGGCTCGAACCATTCGGCCCGGTCGACCTCCGGGAACACCCGCTCGGCGCCGGAGCGGGGCGGCCATTCCATCGTGAAGTTGTCGCTGTGCAGCGCCGCCGGGTCGAATTCGGCCGCGGCCGCCCAGGCGCGGACCACCTTGCCGCCCTTCTGACGCACCTCGCCGAGGTCGACCAGCGACTCGGGTTCGATCTCCGGCGCCGCGTCGCCCAGCTCCTCGCCCAGCTCGCGCAGCGCGCACTCGCGCGGCTCCTCTCCGTCCTCCTGCTCCCCCTTGGGGATCGACCAGGCGCCGAGGTCCGTCTTCGCCCAAAACGGCCCACCTGGGTGGACGAGCAGCAACTCGGGACCGACCGCTGCGGGGCGGTAGAGGAGGATCCCGGCGCTCCGCTTCGCTGCCACGGCGCCGCGGCTCAGGCGACGACCCGCAGCCGGCCCCTGGCGCGCTGGGCGATCGCCTCCCCCCAGACCGAGTCGTCGATCCGCACCGGCGCGGTGCTCGCCAGGAAGTCGCCGAGGATCCCGGCGAGGCCGTCGGGGTCTTCGAGGTGGGGGAAGTGGGCGGCGCGAGAGAGCGTCTCGTAGCGGCAGTGCGGGATCGCCTCCTCGGCTTCGCGGCCGTGCGCGGCGGGGATCGTGCGGTCGCGCTCGCCCCAGACGATCAGGGTCGGCATCTCGCCGAGCAGGTAGAGCCGGTCGCGGGCGCTGACGTGCTGGCCGTGGATGTCGATCACCGAGCGCAGCGTCTGCAGGAAGGCCCGTCGCGATCCGGGCTCGCCGAGGGGCCGCAGCGCCCGGGCGACCGCCTCCAGGTAGACGCCCTTCGAGCTGCCACGACCGCGCAGCCGCCCGCCCGCCCGGTCGAGCGCCCTGACCAGGCGCGGGTTGGCGGCGAGGCGCAGCAGCGGCGCCGCGCCCGGCAGCGCCGCGCCGCGCATCAAGGGGCTCACCTCATGTCCGAGTCCGCCGCTGGAGACGAGCACGAGGCGCTCGGTGCGCTGCGGGAACTGGTAGAAGAACTGCATCGCCACGCCGCCGCCGAGCGAGTGGCCGACGATCGTCGCCCGCTCGACCCCGATCGTCGCCAGCAGGTCGCGGATCGTCGCCGCGTGGGCGCCGAGCGAGTAATCGCCGCGTGGCGTCGCCGAGTCGCCGTGGCCGATCAGGTCGGGCGCGACAACCCGGTGGGACGCGGCAAGTTGCAGCGCCACCTGCTCCCAGTGCCGCGACGAGTTGATCATCCCGTGGATCAGGACGACGGTCGGACCGCTGCCGGCAACCCGGTAGATCGACCGGTGACCGTGCAGGTCGACCTCGTGCGCCTCGAAACGGCTCGCGGCTTCCACGGGGGAACCCTACCCGGCCCGCGCCCCCGCTCCGGCGGAAGCGCCCCTCAACCCCGCAGCCGTTCTTCCTCGCGCCGAATCTCGTCCTCGCTGATCGGCTTGCGCCCGTAGACCTCCCAGGCGTTCGCGGCGACCCCGACGCCCCAGCCGAGAATCGGGAAGATCGGCCAGAAGAAGTCGCTTCCGGTGATCGCCCAGATGACCACCAGCATTGCGTTGACGGCGACGTAGATGAAGACGTGGGCGCGGAAGTCGCGCTTCTTCCTCAGCCGGGTGATCGCCTCTTCACGCGGATTGCGCCCGCCCTCTTCCGCTGCCTCCATGCGCCTGTTGTACCAGGGGCAGCGACGCGCCACAGGCAGGTCTCGTGCACGAGCCTGGCGGTGCCGCTCAGCGCGCGGCGCCGGGAATCTAGAGTGCCGACATGCACCTCTCCAGCTACGGCGACCTCGAGCCCTACGTGACGGCGGACGGCTCGACGATCCGCGAGTGGGCCGGGCCGGGCTACTCGCCCGCCCGCAACCAGAGCCTCGCCGAGGCGACGCTCCCTCCGGGAGCCTCAAACGCAGCCCACTTCCACCGCGGGTCAGAGGAGCTCTACCTGTTCACGTCCGGCCGCGGCCGTCTCCGCGTCGGCGACGAGGAGCGCGAGGTCGAGACCGGCGACTGCGCCGTGATCCCTCCCGGCACGGTCCACCAGCTCCACAACAGCGGCGACGTCGACCTCGTCCTGATCTGCGCCTGCTCCCCCGCCTACTCGCACGAGGACACTCACCTGGTCGAGGCGGACGCCTGAGCGGTGGCCCCGCCAACCGGACGCCGCGCGTCAGCGGCGAGCGCCGCGGATCAGGAACAGCGGCCGGCGCACGTGCCCAGTTGCCTGGCCCGGCGGGGTGACCCAGACATCGAGCCGGACCTTGAGCCGGTGGCGGTGGGCGAGAGCCCGGCGGCCGAATCGGGTGAGGCGCAGCACGAGCGAGCGCTTCGGCCCGGACCGCTTGACGATCTCCCGTGCCACGACCTCGTGGCCGCGTCGGGCGAGCGCCTTGACCCGACCGCAGGCCGCCGAGCAGATGACGCGGCCGGCCTTCACCTTGCCGCGCCTGACCCTGGCGCGGCGGAGCAGGTGGAAACCGGCGCTCATGTGGGGCGTGGCAGCGGCCGGGGCGGCCGGGGCGGCCGCTGCGGCCGGGGCGGCCGGGGCGGCCGCGGCGGGAGACGGTGCTGGCGACCCTGCGCCGCAGTTCGGGTTGCCGCTCGCTTTCGGCTGGGCGTCGCCGGAGTCAGGGAGGACCGTCAACTTCAGCGTCTTCACCTTGGCGGGGTCGAGCCCGACCTGGACTTTCTTCGCGGCGTCGCTGTAGGGGTTGCCGTAGGCGTCGGCGTACTGATTGATCACCGCCGCGTACTGCTCGCAGGTCGGAAAGGGCGACAGCCCGGTGCGGGCGTCGCCAAAGGCCGGCTGGTTGAAGCCGGTCGGGCACCATCTCCCCTGAGCGGTCGTCTGAGGGTTCGAGCAGAACGAGAGCGCGTCGTTGCCGTACCTGCCGCCCCATAGGCCCGTGCTGAAACCGGCGAGCAGGTCGCGGCGGATCGCTCCTTCGAGGTTGTTGGGCGTGTTGGCGCCGGTGTAGATGTCTGAGATCAGCCCGCTGCCCGCGACCGGGATCGTCGCCGGCGCCTGGCCGGACGGGTTGCTCGTACCCGAAAGCGCGATCGATCCGTCGGCGGCGAAGGTGCCCGAGTATTCGCTGGTCACGAAGGGGGCGCCGAAGAACGCCGTGTGCAGGGCGATCGCCTTGCCGCTCATCGAGCGCACGTAGTCGCCGAGGTCCGGGTAGACGCCGGGGGCTTTGTTCGGCGAGACGACGCGGACGATGTCCGAGCCGTCCCTGACGGTCGCCTGCGGACCGCCGGGGATCTGCTGCAGCGCCCCGAAGATCGTGTCCGAATTGGCGTCGCCCAGCCATTCGAGGTGTTCGTCGGAGGTACCGTAGGTGTCGAGTCGCATCCCGATCCCGAACTGGTCGACGGCGGTCAGGTTGGCGACGTCGGAGGCCGCCGCCGCGGCTTCCGAGGCGGCATCGTGCACGGTCAGCTCGGCCCAGTCGAACCTGACCGGGGAGTCGAACAACACGCTTTGGCGCACCCCCGTCCCGTAGGAGATGTAGACGCGGCCCGCGATCAGCCTTTCGATCGTCAGCTTCTGCCCGGGGATTGCGCTCAGCTTCTTCGGTTCGTCGTTGACCATCCCGGGGACGTCGTAGGTGCCCGGCTGCCCGACAACCGTGACGTAGACGTCTTCGGGTCCGTGGCTGCTCTGGTTGACGATCTGAAATTCCAGCGCCGACGCCGCCGCCGGGAACAGCATCGCCGCCACCATCGCAATAAGAGAGACGACCGGCGCGAAGAGCCGAGCACGACCGGGAACGGGTAGAAGACGCATCGCCGCCCTATCGGCTGCCAGGGCGGACCACTTGAGGATCGACGCAGGGGACGAGCAGCGAGGGCTCGTCGCCCCCCCCCGCGGCCAGCGCTGCGACCAGATGGCTGCCGATGACGCCGGCGGCCCCAGTGACCGGCGCCCTCACGCGGCGCCGCGCAGCCGCGCGGCCGTCGCCTGGCGCGCCATCCGCCACCCGAAGCGAGCGGTCGCCGACGGCGCCCGTTCCGCCGCCCGGATCACCTCCTCCAGCGCGGTCGCGAAGCGGCGCAGCTCCTGCTCGGAGACGACGAGCGGCGGCAGCGCCTTGATCACGTTCATGCGATGGCCCGCCACCTGGCTGAAGATGCGGTGCTCGTGGAAGAGGGGGACGGTGACGAGCTGCGCGAACAGGCCGGGCTGGGCGCGCTCGACCATTCTCCAGACCGCGCGCGAAGCGACGCCGCTGGGGGGGCCGAGCTCGATCGCCCACATCAGGCCGAGGCCGCGAACCTCGCGCACGACCTCGTAGCGGTCGACCAGCGGGGCGGTCAGCTCGAGCAGCAAGCCGCCGAGCCGCTCGGCGCGCTCGACCAGCCTCTCCCGCTCGAGCACCCGCAGCGTGGCGATCCCCGCCGCCGCCGCGAGGTCGTTGCCGCCGAAGGTCGAGCTGTGGCGCACGCCCCGCTCCATGCTGTCGAAGACCCCCTCAATCACCGCCCGCGAGGCGAGAACCGCCCCGATCGGGATCAGCCCGCCGGACAGCGCCTTCGCCACGCAGATCATGTCCGGCTCGAGCCCCCAGTGCTCGAGCGCCAGGAAGCGACCGGTCCGTCCGAGCCCGGTCTGCACCTCGTCGACCACGAACAGGGCGCCGGCATCGCGGCAGAGCTGCTGTGCGGCCGCGAGGTAGCCGGGGGGCGGCAGGTTCACGCCCTTCCCCTGCACCGGCTCGATCACGAAGGCGGCGACGTCGCCCGCGGCCAGCTCGCGGGCGAGCGCCTCCGGATCGCCGAACGGCACCGAGTCGCAGCCGGGCAGCAGCGGCTCGAAGCCCTCGCGGAACTCCTCGTTGCCGTTCAGCGAGAGGGCCCCCATGGTGAGTCCGTGGAACGAGTGGCCGGCGTGCAGGACGCGCGGCCGTCCGGAGGCGGCGCGGGCGAGCTTGATCGCCGCCTCTACCGCCTCGGCGCCGCTGTTGGCGGGGACCATCGCCTCGACGCTGTCCGGAGCGCGGGCGAGAAGCTCCTCGGCCAGCAACCCGCTCAGCAGGGTCACCCCGAGCTGCGGCAGGTTGGCGGTGCGGGCGGCGATCACTTCGTCGATCGCGCCGGCGACCGCCGGGTGGTTGCGGCCCAGCGCGAAGACGCCGTAGCCGCCCACCAGGTCCAGGTAGCGCTCGCCGCGGTCGTCGACCAGGTGCGCACCCTCGCCGCCGACCCAGCGGCGGTCGAAGCCCAAGGTGCGGACGATGCGTCCCAGCTGCGGATTCAGGTAGCGGTCGTTGAGCGCCATCTCCTCGCCGGCGCGCTCAGCGAGGAGATCGCGAATCAGGGGCGGGGCGCTGCCCATGCGCGCCAGCGTAGCTCGGGTGGCCTCGGCAACACCTCCACTCCTCCGACGGCGCCGAGCTACCAGGCGTCGACGAAGCGGTGGCCGCGGTCGGGCGTCGGGTGCGCGGTCGCCGCGACAAGGGTCGAGGCGATCAGCAAGCGGGTCTCCGCCGGGTCGATCACGTCGTCCAGCTCGAACAGCGTCGCCGCGTTGAGAGCGCGGGCGTTGCTCTCCGCCTGCGCGGTCAGCTCGCGAACCCGTCGCTCGCGCTCGTCCTCGTCGGCGATCTCGTCCAGCTCCTTGCGCAGCGCCAGCCGCACCGCTCCCTCGAGGCCCATCGGCCCCAGGTGCGCGGTCGGCCAGGCGACGGTGAGCAGCGGCTCGTGCAGGCTGCCACCGACCATCGCCTGCGCGCCGAGGCCGTAGCCGCGACGCAGGATCACCGCGACCAGCGGCACGCGCAGGGCAGCGCCGGCAAGCAGCAGTCGCGACGTGTGGCGGATCAGCCCGGTCGCCTCGGCGTCGGGCCCGACCATCATCCCGGGCGTGTCGACCAGGGAGACGACCGGGAAGCCGAACGAGTCGCAGAGCTGCAGGAAGCGCGCCGCCTTGTCGGCGGCGTCGCTGGTGATCGCCCCCGCCATGTGCCTCGTGTCGTTGGCGACGATGCCGATCGGGCGGCCTTCGATCCGCGCCAGCGCGGTCACCATCTCCGGCGCGAATCGCTCGCGCAGAAGCGTTGCGGTCCCCTCGTCGGCGAGCGTCTCGATCAGCGGCCGCACGTCGTAGGCGCGGCGCTCGCGCTCGGGGACGAGGCCGCGGAGCGCGGCCTGGTCCGCTTCGGCGCCCGGCTGCGTCGCCCCCTGGAAGTAGGCGAGCAGCCGCCTGGTCGCGTCGGTCGCCTCCGCCTCGTCGGCGACCGTCAGGTCGACCACGCCGTTGCGCGCCTGCATCTCGAGCGGGCCGACCTCGTCGGGGTCGACCTTGCCGAGCCCGCCCCCCTCGATCATCGCCGGGCCGCCCATCCCCAGCGAGACGTTCTCGGTGGCGACGATCAGGTCGGAGCAGCCGGCGAGGACCGCGTTGCCGGCGAAGCAGCGCCCTGCCGCCACCGCGATCCGCGGCACCAGGCCCGAGAGCTTCGCCCAGAGGGCGAAGGCTCGGGTGTCGAGCGCCGAGACGACCGGGTAGTCGGTATCGCCCGGTCGCCCTCCCCCGCCCTCGGCGTAGAGCACGGCCGGCAGGCGCATCCGCTCGATCAGCTCGAAGAGGCGGTCCTTCTTGCGGTGGCCGAGCGCGCCCTGGGTGCCGGCGAGCACCGTGTAGTCGTAGGAGAGCACGGCGCACGCGGCGCGCTCGCCGAACAGCTCGCCGTTGACCCGCGCCGTGCCGGCTAGGAAGCCGTCCGCCGGGGTGCGTGCGATCAGCTCCTCGACCTCCCGCCGCCCCCGCTGCGCGGCGATCGCGAAGCGGCCGTACTCGACGAAGGAGCCGGGGTCGACCAGGTCCTCGATGTTCTCGCGGGCGGTGCGCCCACCCGCCTCGCGGCGCCGCCGCACCGCATCGGGCCGCGCCGCGTCACGGGTCAGCTCGCGGCGCCGCAGCAGCTCGCTCAGGTCCTCGCGCTCGGACCCCTCGCCTCGCTCCTCCTCGGGCACGCGCCGGATCTTCCCAGAGAGCCCGCCCTACTGCCGAGGATGCCGCCTGCCAGAGCGGAAAGCGAGCAGGCGGTCGACCGCCACGCCGAGCAGGAAGGAGACCACGATGACGACGATCAGCGGGGTCTCACCGGAGCCGAGCACCCAGTTGACCTCTACCTGGTCGAGGTTGAGCAGCGCGAACAGCACGGCAAGCGTCCCGGCGACGCCGGCGGCTGCGAGACGCAGCTTTTCGCCGCTCGAGCGCTGCCTCGAAGCTGCGGGCGCATCCTGCTTCGCCGAATCGCGCTCAGATGGCACTTCGCAAGCTTCGCACAGGGGCGAACGAGGCGAAGCGCGGGATCTGCCGCTAGCCGAGAGCCCGGGCGACGGCGAAGACGATCAGCACGAGCGCGACTGCGCCGAGCGCCTTGCGAAAGCCGTTGACGCCCCTCGCGGCCTCCTCGTAGGCCCAGATCACGAGCGCGACATATAGGACCGCACGTGCGACGTCGTTGACGGCGCCGGCCCGGTCGCTGAGCAGGGCCACGAGGAGAGCCGCGAGCGCGACCCAGAGGGGCGGGTTGGGAGACTGGCCGACGGTGTAGCCGCGGATCTTGAGGTCGCGTGACACTGAGCCGGAGCCTAGAAGCTCGGTGAGCCGGTCCGGCGCTATGGCCGCAGGCGAACCGGAAGCGTCTTGAGCTGATTGGCGAACGGAGACTCGACGTACGTCGGGGTGTCCGCTATCTCGAGGGTCGGGAACCTCCCGAGGGTCTCCTCGATCAGGATCCGCAGCTCGAGGCGCGCAAGCGCCGTGCCGAGGCAGAAATGCCGGCCGCCGGCGCCGAACGCCTGGTGCTCGGGGTTGCGCGTCACATCAAAGCGATCAGCATCCTCATAGCGGGTCTCGTCGCGATTCGAGGAGGGGTACCACATGACCACCTTCTCCCCCTCGCTGATCTTCTGCCCGTGCAGCTCGGTGTCGCAGGTTGCGGTGCGAGCGAAGTGGGCGAAGGCGGGGAACATGCGCAGCGACTCCTCGACCGCCGCCGGCACCAGCGACGGGTCCTCGAGGACCATTGCTCGCTGGTCGGGGTTCTCCATCAGCGCCCGCATCCCGCTGCAATAGGTCGCCTTGGTGCTGTCGTTGCCCGCCGCCATGAGCAGGAAAAACCCCATGACTATCTCGTGGTCCTCGAGCCGCTCGCCGTCGATCTCGGCGTGAACCAGGACGCTGGTCAGATCGTCGGTCGGGGTCTCGCGGCGTTCGGCGATGAGCTTTCCGCAACGCTCGAAGACCTCGGGCACGTCGCGCTCCATCACGGTCTGCGCACCCTCGGGCGTCGCATCGGGGTCGCCCGCCTGGAGGATCGTGTTCATCAGATTGGCCCAGACCTCGTCGTCCTCCGGCGGGAGGCCCATGAAGCTGCCGATGACGCGTGCCACCACCGGCTGAGCCACGTCGTCGACCAGATCGCAGGCCTCCCGGCCCTCGAGCCGCTCCAGCACCTCGATCGCGATCTCACGGATCGCGCCCTCATGCTCGGCAATCCGCTTCGGAGTGAAGCCCTGCTGGAAGAGCGCCTTGATGCGATCGTGCTTGGGTGGATCCATGCCGATGAACATCGCCTGCTGGAGCTCCAGGGGCAGCACCGCGTTCTTCAGAGCGGTGAAGCCGCCCAGTTCGGAGGAGTACGTCTGCCAGTCGCGGCTGACCTTGAAGACGTCGTCGGCCGTCGTCACGGACCAGTAGCCATCCTCGTCTGGGTACTCCGAGATTCGCGCGGACCAGTGGACGGGGCACTCCTTGCGCAGCCGCCGGAACAAGTCCTGGGGCGGACCGTCTTGGAAGTTGACACGATCGGCAACCAGCACCTGATCGAGCGGCGTCTGGTCCTGGTCGGTGACGCTCATGAGGTGTCCTTCCGTTCGGTCGTTTCGGTGTCGGCCAGGCCAGCATACCCGCCATACAGCGCCTCGATCTCGGCCGCGTACCTGCGCTCGATCGGCTTGCGCTTCAGCTTCTGGGTCGGGGTCAGCTCCTCGCCGCCCGGCGCCCACTCGCCCTCGATCAGGTGGAACTTCTTGATCTGCTCGACCCGCGAGAGCGAGGCGTTGCCCATCTCGACCCCCGCCGCAACAGCTTGGCGAACGGCCTCCTCGCCCGCCATCGCGGCCGGCGAGGCGTCACTCAGCCCGTGCTCGGCGGCTAGGGTCCCGCAGGCATCGGGGTCGAGGGCGATCAGGGCGACGTTGTAGGGGCGACGGTCGCCGATCGCGACAACGTGAGCGGCCAGCGGACAGGCGGCCTTGATCTTCGCCTCGATGTTGGCCGGCGACATGTTCTTGCCGGCGGCGTTGATGATCAGCTCCTTCTTGCGATCGACGATCGTCACGTAGCCGTCGTCGTCGATCTCGGCGATGTCGCCGGTTGCCAGCCAGCCGTCCTCGCCCAGCGTCTCGGCCGTCTTCTCGGGCATGTTGCGGTAGCCCTTCATCACCATCGGCCCGCGCACCAGCAGCTCGCCGTCAGGGGCAAGCTTCAGCTCGACGCCCGGCAACGGCGGTCCGACGGTGCCGACCCGGATCGCTCCACGGCGGTTGACCGTGGCGATCACGGTCGTCTCCGACATCCCCCACAGCTCGCAGATCTCGATCCCCAGCGCGGCGAAATAGTGGAGCACCTCGGGGGGAGTCGGTGCCGCGCCGACCCCGAACCACTCGCACTCGTCAAGGCCGAGGTTGGCGCGGATCGCTGCCCTCTCCTGCTCGGGGAGGGCCGCCGGATCGTCGATCCCCTGCGCTTCCAGCGCCGCCTTCAGTTTCTCCCAGATCCGCGGCACGCCGCCCCAGATGGTCGGCTTCACCTCGGCCGAGTAGGCGACCACCTGGCGCGGGTCGGGGCAGCAATGCACGGTGGCTCCCCAGATCATCGAGCCGTAGAGCTGCAGGATCCGGTCCGCGGCGTGGGCGGTGGGAAGGAAGGAGACCGACCGTCCCCGCGGGCTGATGTCGATCGCCTCGAGCAGCGCCTGCGCGTCCGCGATCACATTCGCGTGGGTGAGCTGCACGCCCTTCGGCGGGCCGGTCGTGCCCGAGGTGTAGATCAAGCAGAGCACGTCCTCGGGCTCGACCGCGCGCCAAGCTGCCTCGAAGTCGAGATCGTCACGATCGTCGGCGAGCGCCTCGAGCTCCTCCAGCGAGGTCGTCCCCTCCGGCGCCTCGCCGATCACGACGATCCGCTCCAGCGCGTCGACGCGCTCGCGCGCCTCGAGCAGCTTCTCGACGAACTGCGGCTCGGTGACGACGACCCGGCTCGCCGCGTCGCCGACCACGTACTCGATCTGCTCGACCGAGGAGGTGTTGTAGATCGAGTAGCAGGTGGCGCCAAGGTGCATTGCGGCGGCGTCGCAGAGGTGCAGCGCCGGGCGGTTGACGAGCATGAAGCCGACCGTCTCGCCCCGCCCCACCCCAAGCGCGTCGAAGGCAGCCGCCCGCCGGCGCACCGTCGCCGCGAACTCCGCCCAACTGCACTCGAAGTCGGTCTCCTTCAGCCGCAGCGCCGGCTGCTCGGCGTACTCCTCGGCGGTCGCCTGGAACGCCTCGCACATGGTCGCCGCCTGCAACGCCTTGGGACGCGCTCTCTGCGTGTTCGCGGGTGCCGACCCCATTTGTCTCAAGCCCCCTCTTCGGTTCCGGCATTGAGGATTATCAGCCGGACGGGGCGCCCGCAAGGCCCAAACGGGGACGTCGCCGATTGACCCGCCGCGTCTCACAATCGCCCACTTGCCCGGATCTGCGAGACGCCGTCGGCCAGATGGGCGCCGCCGTGCTCGCCGGCTGAGCGGCGCGCCGCAGGGGCTGATATCGATCCGCCCGTGTTCCACGCCTCATAGGCCTTCCGCACGAACCACGCGTCTGGATCGCTCGTCTCCAACCGGGGCAGGTCGGGCTTGCCGCGGATCCGTGCGGCGAGGCCGCGATTGGGGTTGCTCGAGATGCGCACTGGATGCGCAGAGGTCATGGAGGCAAGCTGCTGGCGATCGGGTTAGGGAGACGGCGGCGATGGCCACGTCCGGCCGGGAGGGCTCGGCCAGGCGCTGCATCGCGGGTGGCTATAGCGGCCCGGTGTCTGATGTATCCTTATACATCATGCATCGAACCCAGATCTATCTCGACGACGAGCAGACGGCGCGCCTCGATCAGCGGGCCGCCGCCGAGGGGGCGTCGCGCTCGACGCTGATCCGCCGGGCCGTCGACGAGTACCTGACACAGGAGGAGCGAGACGCCGCGACGTGGCGGGCCCAATGGAAGAGGGCGGTCGAAGAGACCGCCGGGATCGCATCCCATCTTGAGCAGGGGTCCGAGTACGTCGAGAGCGTCCGGCGTCGCGACGCGAAGCGGCTCTCGAGATTCGATCAGTGACGGTGGTCCTCGACACCGGTGTGCTTGTCGACCACCTTCGCTCGTCCCAACCAGCGGCCGACTACCTGGCTGGCCTCGAGGACCGGCCTTCATGTTCGGAGATCAGCCGCATCGAGGTGATCCAGGGACTGCGCTCCGCGGAGCGACGGACCGCAGAGAAGCTATTCGCGCTGATCGAGTGGGTTCCGGCCACCGAGGCTGTAGCGCGCCGCGCCGGCGACCTCGGGCGGCGCTGGCGGCGCAGCCACCCCGGCATCGGAGTCGCCGACCTCGCGATCGCCGCGACCGTCGAGGAGGTCGACGGAATTCTTGCGACGCTGAACCTCAAGCATTTCCCTATGTTCGAGGACCTTCGCGCACCCTATTGAGATCACGGACTCCCGGTCGTGGACACCTCGGGGGGAAGCGGAGGTAGCCCCAGCAGCGTCTGCACGGGCCTGATAGGACCTCGTGCATCCGCGTCCTGGTCACAAGTACGCGCATGCCCTACTCGCTCCGCCTCGTCCGCGCGCTCGGCAGCCAGGGACACGAGGTGCACGGCGCAGACGCCTACGGGGACGCACCGGGCAGCCGCTCCCGCTTCGTCGCGGGGCGCCTCGTCACTCCGCCTCCGTTTCCGAGGACCGCGGAGTTCGTCGCCGCGGTCGCGGACTATTCGCGAGCGCACTCGATCGATCTCGTCGTGCCGACTTTCGAGGAGACGTTCGCGCTCGCCGCGCGGCGCGGAGAGCTGCCCGAGGGCACGGGGCTTTTCGCCGCGCCGTTCGAGACCCTCGCGCAGCTGCACGACAAGTCGAGCTTCCAGGCGCTGGCGGCGCGGCTCGGGATGCTCACTCCCAGCACGACCGTGGCGACCGACGTCGACGGCCTGAGAGCCGCCGCCGAGCGCCTTCCGCACTACATCGCCAAGCCGGCCTTCTCGCGGGCGGGCACCGCCATCGTCACCAACGTCGGGCCGCGGGCCGGCGAGCGGCCGATCGAGCAGGCGGACCCGTCGCCGCGGAGCCCGTGGCTGGTGCAGGAGTTCATCGACGGCGACGATCTGGCCTGCCTTGCCGTGGCACGGGAAGGGAAGGTGGCCGCCTACGCGACCTACGAAGAGCCGCTGCAGGGAGACGGCGGCTACGCGATGCGCCAGGTCGCCATCGACGCCCAGCCCACGCTCGCGATCGCCACGACGATCGCGGCGGCGGTCGAGATGCACGGCTTCTTCGGCCTCGACTACCGGATGACCGAGAGGGGGCCGTACCTGCTCGAGTGCAATGCCCGGTGCTCGCCCGGAGCGCTGCTGTTCGAGGACGACGAGCTCGCGAGCGCGATCCTCGGCGAGCCCCCCTCCGAGCCGCTGCTGATCGAGCCCGGTACGGCGGCGCAGTTCGACGACGCGGTCCTGACCGAGAACCTTCACGGGATTCGCTCGATCCCCCACGCCATCGACGAGCTGCTGGCCACGCCCGGCGCGTTCCTGGATCCACGCGACCCGCGCGGCGACCTCTTCGGCTGGCTGCGGTTCCGGCACGACTCTCGGGTCGCGTCCCGAGAGCACATCAGCTACGCCGAGCAGAAGCTCGGCGACATCAGCTGGAACGGGGAGCCGCTCGCCTGAGGCTCTTCAGGCTCGAAGCTGGGATGCGATCAGATCGGCGGCGGCCTCGGGCCGCTGGGCCGGGAACGCGTGACCGGCGCCGGCGAAGAGCTCGATCCGCGCGCCCGGGAAGCGCGCCGCGAGCAACTCGGCGTTGCCCGCTGGGATGACGACGTCCTCGGCGCCGTGCCCGATCAGGACCGGTGCGATCGGCGACGCGCCGGCGACGCCCGGCGACGCCGCCCACCACTGCGCCATCGCCCGCTCCTGCGCGGCGAGCGCGGCCGGGTCGAGCGCGGCCTGCGACGCTGCCACGAGCTCGCCGAACTCGCGGTCGAAGCGGGGAGCGACGTCGGGAGGAAAGATGACCGAGATCGTGCGCGATGCCCGTTCGCGGGGGGTCCCGGAGTGGTCGACGAGGCGGCCCCAATCGGCGGGCTCGGCGCGAATCGCGCCGGGGCCGCCCGGGTCGGTGGAAAGCAAGGCGAGCGACTCGACCCGCTCGGGGGCCCGGACCGCAAGGGCCTGGGCGACGAAGCCGCCCATCGAGAAGCCGACGACCGGGATCCGGTCGATCGCCAGCTCGTCGAGCAGCGCCTCGAGGTCGGCGGCCATCGAGTCGATCGTCACCCCGGCTGGATCGCCGAGGTCGGAGTCGCCCACCCCTCGGTTGTCGGGAGCGACGAGCGCGAACCGGCGCCCAAGCGCCGCCAGGAAGTCCGGGGGCCAGTCGTCGGCGCTGCCCGCGTAGCCCTGCACGAGCAGCAGGCGCGGGCCGGCCCCGAGCGCGCGCCAAGTGAACCGGCGCCCCGCAACAACCACCGTCCCGTCCCGCTCGAGCGCGCTCACCAGCCGAGTGTATTCACCGCTCCCGGCCAGAACGAAGGCGCCCTCTCGCGGAGAGGTCTCGGGGCTCGCCATCCAGGGAATCGCCTTAACCGGACGGTATTTGAGCCATGAGGTGCTCGAACGCCTGCGCGCGCTGCATCAGGCAGCGGCAGGCTCCGGAGCCGGCGCCACCTCGCGCTCGGGCTCCTGGTCGGGAACCTGACGCTCAATGCCGATCAGCAGCTCCTCGTCGAGCACCGCGAGGATGCGCTTCAGCACCGGGATCGTCGGGATGTGATCGCCGCCCTCGACCTTCGAGATGAAGGAGTGGGAGGTTCCCGCCCGGTCGGCGACCTCCTTCTGCGTGAAGTCAAGCTCGTAGCGCCGCTCGCGGATGTGGGCGGCGATCCAGTTTCGCTTGTGTAGCCTGCGGATCGCTGCGTACTCGTCGCGGGCCTCGCGATAGTTCTCGCTGCGGCGGCCACGATCCCGAGCGGCCTCCGCAGCTGCCTTTCCCTTCGGGCCGAGGCGACCATTCTCTCGTGCGCTCATGGCCAGCTAGTTTATCTATATAGATAAATGAGTCAAGGGCTTCATCGACGGTTCGATGGCGCATCTCTGCCCGCTGCCCGCGGAGGCCTTCGTGGTTCTGCGTGACCGAAAGGGATACTGCATGCCACCGCTGGAGTGCCGGCTCGCCGCGAATGATTGCGACCTTCAGACCGTGTTGACAAACCTGGTCAGAGCGGAGGTGACCTTCTCCGGCGCGTCCTCTTGGACGAAGTGGCCCGCGTCGGGGATGCGCGTCACCTCCGCCCGCGGCAGGGTGTCTTCCCACCACTCGATGTAGCTGGGCAGCAGGACCTGGTCCTTCATGCCCCACATGACATGGGCCGGCTTTGCCTCGAAGTGCCGCCGCAACCCCGCCTCGATCTCGGCGTTCATCCGATTCACCGGACCGCCCTCCCCGATTGGCACCTGGCGCGCGAACATGAGCATCGCCGCGCGCTCGGACCAGCCGGCGTGAACGGCGCGATAGGCGCGCCGCGCGGCCGGCGGCAGGGGATCGTCGCGCTCGATCGCCAGCCTGAACATCAAGGGCTTGAAGGCGTCGAGGCCCTGCACGAGCAGCTCGCCGATTGCCGGCGCACGAAGGAGGTGCAGCGGCGCCGGCAGGGGCACCCTCACCCGGCCCCCGGGAAACCGGGAGCCGCGGAACTCGTGCGCCAGAGTGTTGACGAGGAAGAGGCCATCGACGCGCTCCGGGTGCCTGGTCGCCCAACGCAGACCGATAAGCCCACCCCAGTCGTGAGCCGCCAGAACAGCTCCTTTCAGATCGAGCGACTCCAGCAGATCCTCGAGGCGGCGAGTGTGACGAGAGACCTCGTAGAGCGTCGGCTCCCCTGGCTTGTCGGAACGGCCAAAGCCGAGATGGTCGGGGACGATGACGCGGTTCCCGGCGGCGATCAGGGGTGGGATCATCACCCGGTACAGGTAGCCCCAGGTGGGATTGCCGTGCAGGAGCACCACCGGGCGACCGTCGCGAAGACCCTCGTCCACGTAGTGCATCCGCCCCACACCGCACTCGTGCCACCTCGGCGCGAACGGCCAGGTGCCGTCAAACGTCCAGTCGATGGAATCGTTCATCGATCGGCCCGGTACGCATTAGGCTAATCGGATGGCGAGCCGAAGAGGCGGAAGCGCTGCCGTCGCGGGACCTACGCTGCCGCCTCTCGAGCCGCAGGATTCGAAGCTTCGGCCCCCTCCGCTGCGCTCCGGCGGCGTGCCGAGGAACGCCCTGATAGACCGGCTGCGGGGGGCGAAGGACGCCCGGGTCGTCTTCGTCTCGGCCCCCCCGGGATACGGCAAGACCACCCTGCTGGCGCAATGGGCCTCGCGCTCGCGGGCGCCGTTCGCCTGGTTGACCCTCGATCAGCACGACAACGATCCCGTCGTCCTGCTCGGTCATATCGCCGCCGCCCTCGAGCGGGTCTCGGCGCTCGAGGCAGACGCCGGGGCGTCGCCTGGATCGGCGGCCGGGCCCGCGATCGCGAAACGAGTGGCCTCCCGCCTGAGCGGAGCGGGGACGCCGTTCGTCCTGGCACTAGACGATCTGCACTTCGTCGACGACCCGCGCTCTGTCGACGCGCTCGACGCGCTCGTGGACCATCTTCCCGGGGACTCCCGGCTGGTGCTCTGCGGACGGAGCCTCCCGCCGCGGCGGCTGGCGGCGCTCAGGGCCAGTGGGCTGCTGTTCGAGATCGGCCCGGACGAACTGCGCATGGATCGAGCTCAGGCGGATGAGCTGCTGCGCGCGGTCGGAGTCGTGCTATCGGATACCGAGCTGGGCAAGCTCGTCGAGCGCACCGAGGGCTGGCCCGCGGGCCTTTACCTGGCCGCGCTGGCGACCCGTCGGGGCGGCGCGACCGGGCTCAAGGACGCGACGACCTTCCGGGGCGACGATCGCTTCGTCGCCGAGTACCTGCGCTCGGAGCTGCTCTCCGACCTACCCGCCGACGAGCTTCGCTTCCTCACCCGGACCGCGGTCCTCGACCGCATGTGCGGACCGCTGTGCGATGCCGTGCTCGGCGCCCGGGGGTCGGCCGAGGCCCTCGACTCGCTCGAGCGCTCCAACCTGTTCGTCGTTGCCCTGGATCCGAGCAGGCAGTGGTATCGCTACCACCACCTCTTCCGGGAGTTGCTGCGAGCCGAGCTCGAGCGGGCGGAGCCCGGGCTCGCCCCCGACCTCCTCGCCCGAGCCTCCGCCTGGTCCGAGAAAAGCGACCTCTCCGAGGCAGCGGTCGGCTATGCGCAAGGAGCGGGCAACGTCGATCGGGTCGCGGCGCTCGTCACGACCCACGGCCAGGCGGCCTACCAGCGCGGCCACGCGGTCACCGTGGAGCGCTGGCTCGAGTGGCTGGAGAAGCATGATGGGCTGGAGCGCTCCCCCCTGATCGCCGCGCTCGGCGCCTGGCACAGTGCGATACGCGGCCAAGCCGCGACCGCGGAGCGCTGGACGGATTGGGCGGAGCGGGGGCTGTTGGAGGGCCCGGTCGGCGAGGCCGACCGGACCGCGGTCGAGCTGTGGCTGGCGCTGCTGCGCGCCGCTCAGTGCCGCCAGGGCGTGGCGAAGATGCGAGCCGACGCGGAACGCGCCGCGGAGGGCTTCGGGCGGGCGAGCCCCCACTGGCCTACCGCCGCCGTCCTGCTCGCGCTCTCCCACCTGCTGGGCGGCGAGGAGGGGCGTGCCGAAGAGCTCTTCGCCGACGTGGCGGAGACCGCCGCCGCGACGGGGGCGGCAAACGCCGGCTCGATCTCCCTCGCCGAGCGAGCCCTGATCGCGGGCGAGAGGGCCGAATGGGAGCAGGCCGAGGCATACGCGGGCCAGGCCGGGGCGATCGTGCGCCGGTCGGGAATGGAGGACTACCCGCCGAACGCCCTGGCCTACGCGGCGGCGGCACTGGTTGCGATCCACCGCGACGATCGGGAGGCGGCCGACGGCCTCCTTGCCAGGGCGCAGCGCATGCGACCCCAACTCACCTACGCCCTCTGCCCGTTCTCGATCCAGGCGCGCCTCGTCCTCGCCCGCGCCTACGCGGCCCGCGCCGACATCGCCGGCGCCCGCACGCTGCTGCGCGAGGCCGGAGGGCTGCTGCGGCGGGGACGCGATTTCGGGGTGCTCGCCGCGCAAGCGGACGAGCTGCGCGCCAAGCTGGACACGGCCACGGCGAAAGCGCCGGGCGCCTCGACGCTGACCAGCGCCGAGCTGCGCCTCCTCCCCCTCCTCGCCACCCACCTCACCTTTCGCGAAATCGGCGAGCGCCTCTACGTCTCGCGCCACACGGTGAAGTCGCAGGCGATCTCGATCTACCGCAAGCTCGACGTCACCTCACGCAACGCCGCTGTCGAGCGCAGCCGCGAGCTCGGCCTGCTCTGACCCGCCCCGCCCTCGCCCGCGGCGACCGGGGGCTTTCATGCCATCGGGAGGATGACGGGAGGGCGACGGCGCTGTTCGATAGCGACGTGGAGTTGCACCCAGCCACCGCACCGGGAAATTGACCGAGCACGAAGAGAGACTGCGCAGCCTGGCGATCAACGACGAGGACTTCGTGCGCTCGGTGCTTGGGATGGAGCTCGACTCGGCTGAGCTGAGCCGGCTCGACTCGAAAACCCACGCGCTTGTGCGCCTCGCCGCGCTGGTCGCGGGCGACGCGGCGCCCAGCTCCTACCAGGCGAGCGTCGACGCGGCGCTGGCGGACGGGGCGAGCGTCAACGAGATCGTCGGGACGCTGATCGCGGTCGCCCCGCTGGTCGGCCTGGCGCGCGCGGTCTCCGCCGCCCCGGAACTCGCGCTCGCGCTCGGCTACGACGTCGAGGCCGCGCTGGAAAGCTCGGAGGGCGGCGCCGAGTGATCCCCTCGGCGCAGCGCGCGCCTCGCCGGGTGGGTCGCCGCGTCTTGCGCCGGCTGGCCGCCCTGAGGTCCCGCAGTAAGCGAATGCCGTCGCCTCCGGCCGCCAAACGAGCGCCCGGCGCCGAAGACGACCGGCGCTGAAGCGGGGCCGCGGGCCGGCGGCTCCTGCGCTCCTATTCCGTGGACGTCGGCGTCACTTGATAGATGAACAGCGAGCCGTCGTTGCCCATCGTGTAGAAACGGCCGCCGTAGCCCGGATTGATCAGGCTGCCCGGCGCCGTCGAGGGGTTGAGCTCGGATTCGGCGATCGTCTTGCCCGTGTCCTCGTCCACCCAGAGAACGCTCTCGGTGTAGTCGAAGCCGGTGGCGATATCGGCGGTCGTCGCTTCCGGATCGATGTTCTGACTGGCCAGCACGCGTTCGTCCTTGGGGCCGACCATCGTGAAGTAGTCGCTGGACCACCAGTCGGGGCGGTTCCACTTGACCTTCAACTCTCCCGTCCTCTGGTCGAGGTGGATGGCGTAGACGCCTTTGAGGAAGTAGTCGTCGACGAAGATCAGGCTCTTCTCGGGATCGACTCCCGGAGCGGCGGGAGTCTCGCTGATGGTCGCGCCGGAGGCGACCGGGAACGACTTGCCCCAGGGACAGACGCTGTGGACGTCGCTGGGATCGTCCTGGTTCACCGCGAAGACGCACTGCGGGGTTTCTTCGGAGGGGTTGGCGTTGCTGTCCGCGATCACCCAGTTGCCGATCATGACCGGCGAGGCGCCGCCGGTCTGGCCCTTGAGGATCACCTTCGGCTGCCAGGAGAGGTCCTGGGTCAGCTTCTTGGCGACCGGGTCCCAGATCACCCGCACCAGGCTTTTGGCGCCGTTCCCGTAGATGTAGATCTTGCCGCTGTGCCTGACGGCGACCGTCCGCGCCGTGACGTTCTGGTTGATCTGAATCGAGTCGAGGTTCTTCACGGTGACCGGGTCGGCGGCGACGAAGTTGCTCTTCGGCGCTTCGCCGTATTCGGAGGGACAGGACGCCATCGCGTTGTTGGTCTGGGTCGGGCAGCCGACCGACCTGGTCTGCGACTTGATCAGCAGCGTGCCGCGCGCGTCGGGGGCGACGACCATCCCGTCGAAGTTGTGGTCGACCGCTGGCGTGCCGACGATCGGCTGTTCCTCGGAGGCGAGGATGGCGCCGTCGTCTCTGGCGAGCTTCCAGAACGTGTGCCCGGCTGCCGCGACCAGGGTGCCGTCCTTGATGATCGCCAAGCTGCCAAGGGCCAGCCACTGGCCCGAGACGTTGACGTTCGAGAGGTAGGTGCGCCAGGCCTCCTTGCCGGTCGAGGGATCGAAGCGCGAGACGTACTGGCCAGAGCCCGGCACGACCCCTCCGGCCCAGAGGTAGCCGGCGTTGGGGCCGTCGAAGACGACCAGGCCGATGCCGCCGGGATAGGTGGTTTCCGACTTGTACTGGAAGACTTCGTTGGGGCCGTTGAAGTCCCCGGTGAAGCTCGCGCAGGGCATCAGGCCGGACCTGATGTTGTCGGTGTGCTCGGGCGCGCCGATCGCCGGCCAGTAGCCGACGTAGTTGTTCGCGGAATCCTTTGCCCAGCTCTCGACGCAGCGGGTTTCCTTTCCGAACAGCGACTGGTCGCCGGTGAGGGGACCGGTGGTCGCAGCGGCGGACAGCACCACGCCGTTCAGGTTCGTCTTCACCGAGCCGGTGCTGCCGCTCAGCGTGGGAATCAGTATCGCCAGCAGCAGGACGACCAGCGCCAGCACCACCTCGCCGAGCGGCTTGACGACTCGCCAGACGCTGTGCAGAACACCTCTCACGGCGCGACTCCGGGCTGAGTAGAGGGCGGAGCGGGCGCCAGCGGGGGGCTCGACGCCCGGCGCTGCACCATGGTCATCGTCGCGCTGGCGAGCAGGAGCCAGACGACGAAGGCAATGCTCGGGGCCCAGCGACCGAGCGCGCCCGTGCCCGCGTTGAGGATGTTCGCGGCGAAGAACGGCGTCATGAAGCCGCAGACCGAGAGCAGGGCAGCGACGATCGCCAGCACGCCCAGCCAGCGGCCGAACGCGCCGGTCCGCAGGATCACCTTCGCCGCGCCGAAGAAGAACAGCGAGAGCACCCCGCCGCCGAGCGCGATCAGCAGCGAGGAGGCGGTGTAGAGGGTGGCGACGCTTTCGGCCTGGACCGGGCTGGTGCTGAGCCCGGCAGCGGCGATCAGCGCCAGGCCGGCCAGCGTCAGCACCGAGCCGGCGACGCCGCCGATCGCGGCCGCCGTCGAACCACGCCCCGGGTCACCCTCCGCCTCGCGGAGCGCCGTCCAAAGGCTCGCCAAGAACCAGAGGAAGAGTGCCGTCCCAAGGCCGTCGAGGAGCACCACCACCCGGATCGCGCCAGGTGCGCTGCCAGGTAGGCGGGGGCGGTGTCGGCGTGGCCGATGTTGGGCAACGCCGGATCGCCGCCGGGGCCGGTGCCGAGGAAGACGACGAAGGCGATGACGAAGAGGAGCGCGGCGAGCAGCCCACTCGCGGCGCCCATCTGCTCCCATTTCGACATCCGGTCGTTCATCGTGGACGAGGCTATGGCCGGGTCGAATCGTGCGCATCGTCCCGCTGGGATGAATTCTCCGGGCGACTCGCGAGAGCTCCGAAGATCCACAGGATCGGGAAGAAGATCCCGAAGAAGAACAGCCATCCGTGACCGTTCCGAAGCGTGGCGAGGCCCAGCCAGAAGAACATGGCGACGTAGGCGATGGCGATGAGTACCCAGACAGCAGTCAACTTTCGATTCCTTTCGGTGAGGGGCTCGAGGCGAGCCGGCGCGGCGCTATTCGGCCGGCACGGGCGGCTCCGAGGACGCCGGCATCGGCTGTAGGAAGAAGAGCGAGCCCGACGACTGGGCCGGGTAGACCCAGCGGCCGCCGTAGGTCGGCGCGACCAACCCGTTGAATCCGATCGGCGGCAGGAAATCGGAGGAGGCGAGCGGCTTGCCCGTGGCGGCGTCGCGCCAGACGACCTGCTGGGTGTAGGCGCCGCTTGCGAGGGCGCCTACGCTGACGTCCGGGTTCCACTTCGTCGTGATCAGGACTCGGTGGTCGGCTGGCCCGAAAAGCGGCTGGAACTCAAAGCTGCGGTCGTCGACCACAAACTTGGTCGACATCTCGCCGGTGTTCGGGTCGAGATGGACTCCGGCGATCTTGCCGATGCCGCCATCGGCGGAGTAGACCATGTTGTTTTCCGGGTCACCCTCCGGCTTGGGCGGCGCGTTGCTCGTCTGCCCGGATTCCAGCTGGCCGAAGGGGAAGATCGTGTGGGTGTCCGACGCGTCGTCGACGTTGATCGCGACTATCGAGGAGGCCTTGGTGCTGCTGCCCAGGCCGTTGGTCTGGATCACGATCCACTTGCCCATGAAGGTGGGGGCGTCGCCGACCGACTGGCCCTTCTGCAGGTAGGTGGCCACCCATGACTTGTCCTGGCTCAGCTTCTTGGTGGCGGGGTCCCAGAAGAAGCGATAGCCCTTTTCGATCATCGCGGTGTAGATCGCGATCTTGCCCCTGTAGGGAGCGATGATCGTCGGAGTCGCCGAGTCCTCGGGCGCCACGATCGAGTCGTAGACCTTCAGCGAGTCCGGATCGATCGCGAGCATCGGCGACGGCTTCAGGTTCGGGCCGCCAGCCGACTGGGGACACCCCTCAAGCCCGCCGCCGCCCTGGAGCAGGCAGCCCTCTTCTCGGTTCTGGCTGCGCAGGATGATCGTCCCGTCGGGTGCGACGGTCAGCTCCTTGTAGTTGATGTCGTTGGGAGAAACCGGCCCCGGTGACGGCAGGTTCCTCGACTTCACGATCGCGCCGGTTTCGCGATCGAGCAGCGCGATCCTGTGGCTCCACGCGAAGACGATCTTCCCGTTGGCGAGGATGTTGAGGTTGGTGCCGCCTAGGAAGATGTTGTTCACGTTGCCGTTTTCGAGATAGGTCCGCCACACCTGCTCCCCGGTGATCGGGTTGATCCGCGCCACGAAAGGACCGGGTTCGAAGCGCCCGGTGTTGGGAGTGCTGGTACCGCCCACCACATACATCCCGTTGGGCCCGTCGTTGTTGACGTAGTACACCTTCGGGTAGTGGCCCTCGGCCTTGTAGGTGTAGACAACGTTCGGTTCGGTCCACGAGCCGAGGAAGTCGGCGCACGGATAGATGCCGCTGCGCTGCGCGTCGGTCAGCTCAGCGCTGTTCATTGCCGGGAAGTAACCGGGCGTCGAGATGCCCTCCTGGCACTTCTGCTCGGACTCGTAGCGACTGAGGTCGCCGGGCAGCGGGCCGAGCGTCATCTGCTCGCTCGGCGTCACGTTTCGCGCCGCGGCCTGCAACGGCGCGACGTGCTTCGAGACGTCGCTCGTGGTCGAGAGCGCCGGGATCAGGATCAGCGCCAGCAACCCGACCAGGACCGCGATCCCTGCCAAGAATGGCTTTGCGACATGCCAGACGCGGCTCACGAGGCGCTCCCCTCCGCCTCGCGGGCCGGCGACGGGGATGCCGGCGCACTGCTGCGGTGGTGCTGCTCGAGCGCCAGGACCGTGCTCGCCAAGAGCAGCCAGACCACGAAGGCGATGTAATGGGCATAGAAGCCGAGCGCACCCGTCGCTGGGTTGAAGATCCCGCTTTGGGCGTAGGGGGTCACGAAGCCGAACACCGATGCGATCGCGGCGAGCACGGCCAGCCAACCGAGCCATTTCGGCAGACCGCCTGTTCGAAGGCTGACCTGCGCTACTCCGAGAAAGAAGACGGTGAAGGCCGCGCCGCCGAAGGCAAACGAAAGCGCCGCCGCCGTGTAGAGGGCCGGCACAACTTCGGCCTGGGGAAGGCTGGTCGTGAGAGTGGAGGCCCCGGTCAGCACCAGACCCACCAGGGTCAACGTCACCCCGACCAGGGCGCCGCCCGAGGCGATCGCCGAGCCCCTCGCCGGCCCACCCTCCGCGGCGCGAAGGACACCGCACAGGGTCCCCAGGAACCAGACGAACAGAGCGAGCCCGATGCCGTTCAGCATCACCTGCGCCTTGATCCCGTTCAAGTGGTCGGCGACGAATGCCGGAGCGGCTTCGGCGTTGGCGATGTTCGGAAGCCGGGGGGTGTTGCCGCCGCTCGGATCGGTGTTGAGGAAGATGAGAAACGCGGCGAGGAAGAGTAGGACGGCGAACAGCCCGCTCGCGGCGCCCATCCTCTGCCAGCTGCGATCTCGGTCGGACACGGCCCAGAAGGTAGGCCCGCCGCGCGCCCCGTTCATCGTCCCGATGGGATGAAATCGGGCTACGGCGGGTCAGCCGACAGCTAGGCGGTCCGTGATAACGAGCCGGACCAGGAAGGCGACGACCACGCCGACGATCACCAGGGGCGCGACCGCTGGCCCGGCCGAGGCGGTGAGGACGATGCCCAGGATCGAGCCGGCGAGCGGCAGTCCCAGCACTGCCACGACATGGGTTCGGTGGGCCTGGGCGGTCGTGGATCGGTACCAAAAGCGGTACCACAAGAGGCTCTTGAATCTCGCCCGCCTGGCTCGAGGAACCGAGAGCCCGCTTCGGAAGCGGGCCTCCGGGATATCGGGGAGGCCGGATTTGAACCGGCGACCGCTCGGCCCCCAGCCGAGTGCGCTACCAGACTGCGCCACTCCCCGTGGCTGTCGTTCATTTTGCCGGATCGGCGGGCGGGCGGCGGACCGGGCGGCGACCAAGCCGCTCTTCGGGCAAACTGAGCGCTGCGAGGGATCCGCGGCAGCGGGCTCTCGCGCTCCCCGCGGCGGTAGCTCAATGGTAGAGCCTCAGCCTTCCAAGCTGATGATGCGAGTTCGATTCTCGTCCGCCGCTTGACCCGGTCCGCCGGCCGCCGCCGCCGCCGCCGCCGAGTAAACTAGATTTAGTCTCATTATCATCTCGGACTCCACCGAGAGTCCTCGCCGACCAGGAGACGACCGACCCCTTGCTCGAGCCCTTCCAGCTTCCCTTCGTCCAGCGGGGACTGATCGAGGTGCTGATCCTCGCCGTTCCCGCCGGGCTGCTCGGCAGCTGGATCGTGGTGCGCGGCCTCGCCTTCTTCTCCCACGCGGTCGGGACCGCCGCCTTTCCCGGTCTGGTCCTGGCCGACGGCCTGGGCTTCGCCGCTCCGCTCGGCGCCTTCGGCGCCGCGCTCGCCTTCACCGCAGGGACCTCGGGCCTGCGCGGCCGCCGCAACGGCCAGGACGCGGTGGTGGCGTTGGTCCTGGTCGGCTGCCTCGCCGCCGGCGTGATCCTCGCCAGCGATGTTTTCGGCTCGGGCTCGAACATCGAGACGCTGCTGTTCGGCAGCCTGCTGCTGGTCGACGGCGGCGATCTCCTGCTCGCCGGCTGCGCCGCCGCCGCGACGCTGCTCGCCAGCGCCCTGATCGGACAGCACTGGCTTCGGATCGGCTTCGACCCGACGCTCGCCGATTCAGCCGGCCCGAGCCCGCGGATCTTCGACGCGGTGCTGCTCGGCCTGGTCGCGCTGGCGAGCACCGCGGCGCTGACCGTGGTCGGAGCCCTGCTCGTCACCGCGCTCTTTCTCGTCCCCGCCGCGACCGCGCGCCTGCTGACCAATCGGCTGCTCGGCTGGCAGCTCCTCAGCGTCGGCCTGGTCGCGCTCGAGGGCACGGTCGGCCTCTGGCTCTCGGTCAAGACCGACGCCCCTCCGGGGGCGACGATCGCCTGCGTCGCCGGGGCCGCCTTCGTCGTGGTCGCGGCGGCGCGCGCGCTGCTCCGTCTCTCCCCCCGCGCCGCGACCGTCGCCACCGCGCTCGCGACCCTGGCGCTGCTCGGGGCCGGGTGCGGTGGCGGCTCCGGCGACGCGGGCTCGGCGAAGCTCGACGTCGTGGCCACCACGTCCCAGCTCGGCGACTTCGTGCGCAACGTCGGCGGCGACGAGGTCGACGTCCACCAGGTTCTGCAGGCGAACACCGACCCGCACGACTACGAGCCACGGCCCTCCGACGTGGAGGCAACGGCCGGCGCGAAGCTGGTCTTCGCGAATGGCGACGACCTCGACGCTTGGGTGGATCAGCTCGTCGCCGACAGCGGCAGCGATGCCGAAGTCGTCGACCTCGGCGCCAGCGTCCCGATCCGCCTGCCCGGCGAGTCCTCGGGGTCGGAGGCGTCGAGATACGACCCCCACTGGTGGCACGATCCGCGCAATGCCGAGGTCGCGGTGCGGCAGATCGAGCGCGCGCTGGCCGCCGCCGCTCCCTCGCAGACGGCGCAGTTCGCACGCAACGCCGACGCCTACCTCGCGGAGCTGAGGGCGCTGGACCGCGGGATCGCCACGTGCATCGACTCGGTGCCGACGTCGCGGCGCAAGCTGGTCACCGACCACGACGCCTTCGGCTACTTCGCCAACCGCTACGGAATCGAGGTCGTCGGCGCGGCGATCCCCTCGCAGACGACCCAGGCGCAGGCATCGGCCAGGGACCTGAGCGAGCTGGCGAAGACGATCGAAGCCGAGAACGTGAGGGCGATCTTCCCCGAGAGCTCGCTCAGCCCCAAGGTGGCCGAGGCGGTCGCACGCCAGACCGGCGCCTCGGCCGATTACACGCTGTACGGCGACACACTCGGGCCCGAAGGGTCGAGCGGGGACACCTACCTGGGGATGGAGGAGGCGAACGCCGACGCGATGGTCCGGGGGTTCACCGGCGGAGGACACGGATGCAGGCTGAAGCTCTGATCGAGGCCAGCGGACTCGCCGCCGGGTACGACGGCAGGCCGGCGATCTCCGGCGTCTCCTTCTCCCTGGAACCCGGTGAGAGGTTGGCGCTGCTCGGTCCGAACGGCGGCGGCAAGACCACCCTGCTGCGAGCGCTGCTGGGCGAGCTGCGCCCGCTGGCCGGAGAGCTCCGCGTCGGCGCGCGCTGCGGGACCGTCCCGCAGACCGAGCGCGCCCGGCTCGACTATCCCGTCTCGGCGCTCGACGTGGCCGCGATGGGGACGCTCGCGCGGCTCCCCTGGTGGCGGCGGCCGGGGCGCCGTGAGCGCGAGGCCGCGATGCAAGCGCTGCGCAGGGTCGGCCTCGACGAGCTGGCCGCCGAGACCTTCGGCAAGCTCTCCGGGGGTCAGCGCCAGCGCGTCCTGATCGCCCGCAGCCTCGCGCAGGACGCTCGGATCCTGCTGCTCGACGAGCCGTTCTCCGGTCTGGACCGCCCCAGCTTCGAGCGCCTGGAAGCGCTGATCGAGACTCTGGCCGGAGAGGGACGGGCGGTGGTGATCGCCACCCACGACCTCGACCAGGCGCGCCGCTCCGACAGCGTGCTCTGCCTCAACCGCAGCCAGGTCGCGGTCGGGCCGCCCGAGGAGGTGCTGGACCTCGCCGTCCTCGAAGCCACCTACGGGGGCGCGATCGTCGAGCTGCCCGGCTCCGACACCCGGGCGATCCTCCCGCCCCACCACCACTAGCGATGCTCGAGCCACTGCAAGACGACTTCATGAGGCGCGCGATCGCCGAGATGACCCTGCTCGGGATCGCCGGCGGCGCGTTGGGCTGCTGGGTGGTCCTCTACCGGCTCCCCTACGCAGCCGAGTCGCTGGCGCACTCGATCTTCCCCGGCTTGGTGCTCGCCGCGATCGCCGGCGTGCCGCTGATCCTCGGCGGGGCGCCCGGCATCGTCGTGGCGGCGCTGGCGATCGCGATCGTCGCGCGGGCTCCCGGCGTCGGCCGCGAGGTGGCGGTCGGGGTCGTCGTCACCACCCTGTTCGGGCTCGGGGCGCTGCTGGCGCTCTCGCCGGCTTCCCCGCCCGGCATCCAGGAGGTCCTGTTCGGCGACATCCTCGGTCCCTCCGATGTCGATCTGCTGGCGGCCGGCGCCCTTGCCCTGGTGGTCGTCGCCTGGCTCTCGCTTCTTCACGGCCGGCTGCTGGCCGGCGGCTTCGATCGCGCTGCCGCGCGATCCCTGGGCGCGGCGCCGGGGAGCACGGAAGCGGTCCTTCTCGTCCTGCTCGCGCTGGCGATCGTGGTCGCCGTCCAGGGGCTCGGCAACCTGCTCGTCGTCGCGGTCTTCGTCGGGCCCGCGGCAACCGCCCGCCAGCTGACCGAGCGGATCGCTCCGATGATCGCCCTCGCGGTCGCGGTCGCGGTGCTCGCCGGCCTCGCCGGCCTCTACCTCTCCTACTACGCGGGGACGGCCGGCGGCGCCTCGGTGGCGCTGGCGATCGTCGCGGCCTACCTGCTCTCGCTGCCGATCGCGCGCCTGCTGTCGGTGCTGCGCGGCGCGAGGAGGCCGCCGGCGGAGGCTACGATCGGCTGAGATGCCCACGGCCGTCGACACCGCATGGACCGAGCACGCGCTGACGACGCTCGGCGAGGCCGGCTACCGGCGCGGCGGCGCCCGCACCGCCGTGGTCGAGTCGCTCGCCCGTCACGACTGCGCGGTGACCGCCCTGGAGCTGGAGGAGGAGCTGCGGCGCGGCAGGGCCTCGGTCGGCCGCGCCAGCGTCTACCGCGCGCTCGAGCTGCTGGAGGAGCTGCGGCTGGTGCAGCGCGTCGAGGCGGCGCGCGGGATCGCCGCCTACGAGCGAGTCGACCCCAAAGGGCGCCACCACCATCACGCGATCTGCCGGCGCTGCGGCCGGATGGAGCCCTTCGAGAATCGCGGCCTCGAGCGGGCGATCGGGCAGGTGTCCGAGCAGGTGCCCTTCGAGATCGCCGAGCACGACGTCGTGCTCCGCGGCCTCTGCGAGCGCTGCGCGAGCTGACGACGTCACCGTCGCGAAACGAGCGCAGCTTTGTGCGCCTACGGCGCCAGCAGGTAGAAGCGGTAGAAGTCGTTGTCGATCGGGAGGACCTCGAAGCGGCCGAACCCGGCCCGCTGGGCGTAGTCGCGCACGGTCTCCGCCCTCATCACGGTGCCGGTGCCGGCTGCGTTCTCGCCGACCATCCCGACCGGCAGGCAGTGGAGGATGCTGAAGCCATAGTAGAAGCGCTCGATCTCGTCGGTCGGCGGTTCGAACGCGTCGGGGACCCGCTCGTCGGCGACTATCACCGAGCCGCGATCGGCGAGCATGCCTCGGGTGGCGGCGAGCACGGCGACCGGCTGGGACATGTCGTGAAGGGCCTCGTGGATGTAGACGAAGTCGTAGGCGCCTGCCAGCTCCTCGTCCGCGGCATCTCGCTGGTGGAACCGCACGCGGTCCTCGAGGCCGCTCCCGGCCAGGTGCTCTCGGGCCGCCTCGATCGACGCCGCGTCAGTGTCGATGCCATCGACGACGACCTTCGGATACCCGCGCGCGAGAGCAAGGCTCGAGTAGCCCTGGCCGCAGGCCACGTCGGCGACGCTCGCCGGCGGGTCGGCGCGCAACCGGTCGTGCACCGGGGGCACCGTCGGCAGCCACTCGGTGGCGAGCAACTGCTCGAACATCGGCCGCGTGAAGCGGGCCTGGCCCTCGTGCAGATCGGCGCCGTAGCCCTCGAAGGGGACGCCCTCGCCGGTTCGAAAGGCCTCCAGCACGGCATCCAGCGGGCGCACAGAGCCGACCACGAGCTGGCCCAGCGGCGCGATGCAATTGAGGCTCGGCTCGTCGACCAACGCCTCGGCGTGGCCGGGCGGAAGCGAGTACCTGCGCGCCGCCACGTCGCCGTTGGCGGGCTCGAGCTCGAGAATGCCGGTCGCGGCCTGCTGCTCCAGCCACTCGCGCACGTAGCGCTCGCTCAGCCCGGCCGCGGTGGCCAGCTCGGCCGAGGTCGACGAGCCGCGCTCGGCAAGCGCGCGGTAGAGCCCAAGCTTGTCGCCGATGTACACGGCGAGCACATCCCAGGTGCCGACCGCCGCCATGAACAAACGCTCGACCAGCGCATCGCGTCGCTCGTCGGCGGTCAGCGGCGCGGACCGTTCATCAGGCATCGTCGATCACCCTGTCTGAGTGTCGCAGGCGGCGAGCGGGGCAGCCAGGACTCGAACCTGGAATCGCCGGTTTTGGAGACCGGGCGCATAGCCGTTAACTCACTCCCCCGGGCGCTTTGCAGAGCCAAATCCTAGTCGAGGGTTCCCCCAGGGGAATGCCGGCGGAATGAAGCGATCCGCGGTTGCTCAATCGAGGACGACGACCTCGCAGCGGATACCCGCCGCCCGCTTCATCCCACCATCCGCCGTCATGAGCACCGTGCCAAGGGACTCGGCGAGAGCAACGTAGGAGGCATCGTAGGCGCTGAGATTGTCGCGCAACTCCCAGATTCGAGCGAGCAGCGGCAGGTGAGGGATGCGCCGAAGGGGCAGCGCTGCGAGGTCGGCGAGAGCCTGGGCAGATCGGCGCTGATCGAGCCTCTTGGCCCGAGCGGCGCGGCGCAGGGTCGAGACGACCTCGAGGTCGATCAGCTCCGGCGCCACAAGCTGCTCGCCGCGCAGGCACTCGCGGGCACGGTCGCCGTCGGTGTCATCGTCGGCGAGCGCTGGCGCAAGTACGGATGCGTCGACGACGATCACGCCGCACGCTGGCGGTCTTCGCGGAGGGTCTCGGCCGCGAAGTCAAGGCTGAGCGAGCCGCCAGCGCGGGCGCCTGCTCGGTCGAGGACCTCCTCTATCGTCTCCGCCTCGGCCTGTCGGGTGAGCTGGGCAAGCAGGTACTCCTGCATCGACTGCCCCGCGGCGGCGGCTCGCTGGCGCAAAACGCGATGCACCTTCGGCGGGACGTTCTTGATCTGGACACTTGGCATGGCTTGAACCTCTTGGGGCTATCTTAGCGCCACTTTGGCGCCACGACAGGAACATTGGCGGTTGGGTCGGACGAAGTGACCCGACCATCGCTGAGCTCCCCTCCCCTTGGAGGATCTCCGCAGGCTTGTCGGTAACCTCCGAATCGGGTGAGCCGGGCCGATCCGAGGCGCCCGCCACCGCAATCCCGTACCGGCAGCGGGAATGCGGCCAGTAGATCCAAGCGAATCGAGCGGGGCAGCCAGGACTCGAACCTGGAATCGCCGGTTTGGAGACCGGTGCCAGATCTCGTCAGATGGCTCTGGCAAGCGGAAAAACGGCCTGGCCTTGGATCGGGGGAATGCGAAAGGGAATGAAAGCTTTGACAAACTCTGGGGCTGCCTGGTCCAGTATCTCAGCCTCGCAGCGCACGCCCGAGGCTCGCCTCAACGGATACCGCTCCGGCTTCTCGACCTTATCGGTGTGCCTGTACCAGAAGATAGCCTGAGCGACCGTGATCGAGCATGAGTGGGTTCATCTGACGGGGGAGCAGCTCAGTGCGGACCCGGCACTCGTCCATGCAATCGAACGTTTCCAAGCGCCTCCCGACCGGGCCGGTGACGCCGCCGCAGCGTGGCTCAAGGAGCGGGCACTCAAGGAGATGAGCCACATCGCCACCTACGTGCTGCTCATCAGGGGCGATGTCGCTGGTTTCTACTCGCTGGGGATGAGCGAGGTCGAGCTGCGATCCCAGCACCGCAAGGGGATATCGGCGAGCCACCCGCGCCAAGGGGCCGTGCTCATCCTCTGGCTTGCGCGGGCAGCCGACGCGGACGTGGATGCCGCAACCATCCTTCGCCACGCGGTGGGTATAGCTCAGATCGGCTCGCGGAGAGTCGGCGCGGCCGTCATCGCTGTCGACCCCTTCGACGCCGCAACCGAGGACTACTGGCGACAGCACTTCGGCTTCCGCGCGTCGCTGACGAAGCGAGCCGACGCCGATGGACAGCAGCGAAGCCGGCTCTGGCTGCCGCTCTTCTCTGAGATTTAGTCAGACAGGCTGCCTGGTGCGCACGCCGGGCCGCGTAGTTTCCGCCACATACCGCTCGGCGTTCAGGCAGAACTCGCGCCATCGCTCATCGAGGCGAGCCTTGGCAAGCTCATCCGCATCGATCACCGTCGGTGACTCAGCCGCCTGCTCAGAGTTTGGAGCAGCCGCGAGGACATGTCTTTGATCGTCGGCCATCTTGCCCTAAAGGGTATCGGCAAACGGAGTCGGGTTTCAAAACTTCTTCTCCCGCTGGGCGTTGGCAATCTTTGGCTGGCCACCTACCGCACATGCCGCTGCCGCGTCGGTGGCTATCTGGCGATCTCGGTGGTGATCCGGTTCGTCTCGGCTGCCATCGCGATCGCGAGGACGCACTCTCGGCCCAGGTTCGGGTTCGGGCCCTGGAGGTTGACGAGTGCCTGATAGAGGCCGTGGTCGATGGCCGCTCGGAGGTGGCTGAGGTTCGGGTCGTTGAGCCCGAGGAGCCGGAGATCGTTTTCCCCGAACGCTTGCAGTTCGAGCGCGAGCGGGTCAAGGTCGGCCTCGGTAAGCGCCGCACGGTCGAGCTGCGTGCTCCAAGCGAGTTGATCGCGAGCACGGCTCACTGGTCGATCTCCGCAGCACCGACGCCGGGATCGTCCTCCGGCGCTCGAACACCGAACTGGAGCACGACCCCGAGCTGGGCTTCGCCATCGGGAAGATCCGGATCGAGGGCCGGGCTCTCGGGGCCCGAGGCAAGATTCGGGCCAGCCTGGGGCCCGAGGTCGCCTAGCTCTCGATCCAGGTTGCCGAGCGCGACGATGGCGTTCCCGATCTCAGGATCGAGTTCTCCGACGAGCGACCGATCGCCTTCCGGGCCTACTTCGACCCGCCCAACCCGCGTGAGGACGGCTCACAGGCCCTGAAGATCCTTGTTCGCCATGAGGCGATCAAGTCGGTCCTCGGCGAAGATCTTTCGGGTGAGTACGACCCGCGCTGGAAAGTCCTTCTGGCCGAGATCGTCACCGAGGCCATGATCCGGCGCCTCCTGGCTAACAAGCTCTACCCGCCGCCGCAGCGAATCGAGCCCGGCCGACTCTACCGCGACCACGCAGACTGAATGAGTCGGCTCCTTCCGCGGATGCAACGGATCGTCCTTAGGGCCTATCCCGTTAGGGGCGTGCCCCTGGGACGGTCCAGGACCAAGCGGGGCGGTCACGGCGCGGATTCCGCATGGCAGCGCCATGTGGGAGTCGCGACGGGGCCGAATCCGCGCCGTGTCCTGGGCCGTATCCAGGGGTGCGATCCCTACCGGGATAGGCCCTTAGTGGCCCAGGTTTGAGAGTGGCCCGACCAGCCGGAGCAGAGGTGCGTGAGCCGGTGGCGCAGCCGGTTTAGGCGGAAGCGGCGCCGAGCATGGGCATCGTCTCTGTTGGACTTTCGCGGGCACCTCGTGCCGGCGGTGATGACCTCCTCAGGGGAATGTCCAGGGGAATGAAACGGCCCGAGAATCGCTCGATTTGCGCCTGAAGACGCGAGCGAACCAGACCTCGAAACCGGGCGTTGAGCAGCCCGGCCAATCCCCTGAAGAAGCCAGATTTCTGGCTCCATAGGCCAGATCGAGAGCGGGGCAGCCAGGACTCGAACCTGGAATCGCCGGTTTTGGAGACCGGTGCCTTAGCCAGTTGGGCCACTGCCCCGAGAGGCGGAATGCTAGGGGATGCGGGCGGAGGGATTTGAACCCCCACGGGCCGAAGCCCACCAGGACCTAAACCTGGCGCGTATGCCAATTCCGCCACGCCCGCGGGTGCGCCGATTCGGCGCTTAACCGGCGGCCAACGCCGCCTCGTCACTCATAGATTCTATGATCGATGGCGTGACGGTTGGAGAGGTGAGGCCGGGCTACGAGCTCTGGCACCCGAATCGGGAGAAGGCCGACGTGATCACGACCAAGTTCGTGGTCGTCTTCCTGATGCTGGCGACCGCGGGGATCGCGGCGCTGGTGACGATCGCCGGCTTCTCGCTGCTCAACGGCGGCGGCGGGATGGGTGCCCTCTGCCTGATCATCGCCGCCCTCTACGCGCTGTTCGCCTACCGCGTCGCCCGCTGGAGCCGCGGCGTGCTGCCGGTCGCCGCCTCGCTCTCGATGCTCGTGGCGATCTTCTGCGCGGTCGGCGCCGACAGCTGGTTCGCCCGCGACAAGGCCGGCTTCGAGGACGCGCTGATCCCGGTGCCGCTGATCGGCCTGCTGGTGATCGTCCTCCTGCTGCTCCAGATCGTCCTGATCGCCGCCGCCTTCTACGGCTTCAGCCAGGACTGGCACGTCGAGGAGGAGCGGCCGATCGGCTCCGGCGAGGACTACGGGGCCGGCGCCCCGGGCGGCCCCGACGCCCCGCAGGCGGCCTGAGCAACCGCCGTCATCGATGCCGGAGGTGGGACTCGAACCCACAATCCCTTTCGGGCGATTGATTTTGAATCAATTGCGTATGCCACATTCCGCCACTCCGGCGCAGCTCGAACGATAGACCTAGCGCACTACACTCCGCCGCGGGATGAGGATCCATCACCTCAGCTGCGGGTCGCTGTGCCCTCATGGGGCACGCCTGATCAACGGCGAGGGCGGACTGTTGGCCCCGGCGAAGATCGTCTGCCACTGTCTGCTGATCGAGGCCAGCGACGGGCTCGTCTTGGTCGACACCGGTTTCGGCGTCGAGGATGCCGAGAACCCGCGCCAGCTCGGCGCCACCTTCCGCGCCCTGCTGCGACCGCGCCCGAAGGTCGAGATGACCGCGCTCAAGCAGGTCGAGGCGCTCGGCTTCTCGGCGAGCGACGTGCGCCACATCGTCACCACCCACCTCGACGTCGACCATGCCGGCGGCCTGCCCGACTTCCCCGCGGCCGAGGTTCACGTCCTCGCCCCCGAGCTGGAGGCCGCGCTGCACCCGAAGCTGCGCGAGCGCACCCGCTACGTCCGCGGCGTCCACTGGCGGCACGGCCCGAACTGGGTCAAGCACGAGGGGGGCGGCGAGCCCTGGTTCGGCTTCGAGGGCGTGCGGATCCTGCCCGGGATCGACGCCGAGCTGCTGCTGATCCCGCTGCTCGGCCATACCCGCGGCCACACCGCGGTGGCGGTCAACAGCGGCGACGGCTGGCTGCTGCACTGCGGCGACGCCTACTTCCACCGTGGCGAGGTCGCCACGCCCGCCGAGTGCCCGCCGTTCCTTCGCTTCTTCCAGGCGGTGATGGCCGCTGACAACAAGCTGCGCCGTAGCAACTGCGAGCGGCTGCGCGAGCTTGCCGCCCGCCACGGCGACGAGGTCGACTTGTTCTGCGCCCACGACTGGCACGACCTGGAGCGGGCGCAGGCGAAGGCCGGCGCCGCCGTGCCGTCCGGGTGAGCCCCCGCGCACCGGAGAAGCTCTGGGAGCCGCCGGCCGAGCTGGTCGAGCGCGCCCGGATGACCGAGTTCATGCGCTGGCTGTTGGCCGAGCGCGGCCTCAGCTTCGACGGCTACCACGAGCTGTGGCGCTGGTCGGTGGACGATCTCCAGGGCTTCTGGTCGGCGATCTGGGAGTTCTTCGACGTGCGGACGGATGGCGACCACGAGCGGGTGCTGGGCAGCCGCGAGATGCCCGGCGCCGAGTGGTTCGCCGGCGCCCGGCTCAACTACGCCGAGCACGCCTTCGCCGGCAAGGAAGACGCGGGGACCGCGATCCTGCACGCCTCCGAGCTGCGCGAGCTCGACGAGCTGAGCTGGGGCGAGCTGCGCGCGCAGGTGGCCGCCGTCGCCGCGGCGCTGCGCGGGCTCGGGGTCGAGCCCGGCGACCGCGTCGTCGCCTACCTCCCGAACGTCCCCGAGGCGATCGTCGCCTTCCTCGCCACCGCCTCGATCGGCGCGACCTGGTCGAGCTGCTCGCCCGACTTCGGACCGGCCAGCGTGGTCGACCGCTTCGCCCAGATCGAGCCCAAGGTCCTCTTCGCGGTCGACGGCTACCGCTACGGCGGCAAGGACTTCGACCGCCGCGAGGTGCTGGCTGAGCTGCAGGCGGCGATGCCGAGCCTCGAGCGCACCGTCGTCCTCCCCTACCTCGACCCCGACCCCGACCTCTCCCCCCTGCGCGACGCGACCCGCTGGGGGGAGCTGCTCGCCGCCGGCGAGGGCGTCGAGCTCGCCTTCGAGCGGGTCCCCTTCGACCACCCCCTCTGGGTCCTCTACTCCTCCGGCACCACCGGGCTGCCGAAGGCGATCGTCCAGGGCCAGGGCGGCATCCTGCTCGAGCACCTCAAGAAGCTTCACTTGCACGTCGACGCGCACCCCGGCGACCGCCTCTTCTGGTTCACGACGACCGGGTGGATGATGTGGAACTTCCTCGTCTCCGGCCTGCTGACCCGCGCCGCGATCGTCCTCTACGACGGCAACCCCGGCCATCCCGACATGAACGTGCTCTGGGACCTCGCCGAGCGGGCCGGGATCACGATGTTCGGCACCAGCGCCTCCTACATCGCCGCCTGCATGAAGGCGGGGGTCGAGCCCGCCGCCGGCCGCGACCTCGGCCGCCTCGGAGCGGTCGGCTCGACCGGCTCGCCGCTCTCACCGGAGGGCTTCGACTGGATCTACGAGCAGCTCGGCGCCGACACCTGGCTGTTCTCGACCAGCGGCGGCACCGACCTCTGCACCGCCTTCGTCGGCGGCACGCCGCTGCTGCCCGTCTACCGCGGCGAGCTGCAGGGGCGCGCGCTGGGCGCCGCGGTCGAGGCCTGGGACGAGGACGGCAACTCGGTGATCGACCAGGTCGGCGAGCTGGTCGTCACCGAGCCGATGCCCTCGATGCCGGTCTTCTTCTGGGGCGACCCCGACGGCAGCCGCTACCGGGCCAGCTACTTCGAGCATTACCCGGGAGTGTGGCGCCACGGCGACTGGATCGAGATCACCTCGCGCGGCACCGCGGTGATCTACGGCCGCTCCGACTCGACCATCAACCGCGCCGGCATCCGCATGGGGACGAGCGAGATCTACCGTGCCGTGCTCGGCCTCGACGACGTCCTCGACGCGCTTGTCGTCGACGTGCCCCGCCCCGGCACCGAGGGCTGGATGCCGCTCTTCGTCGTCCTGTGCGAGGGCGCCGGGCTGGACGAGGAGCTGCGCCGCGAGATCGCCCGCCGCGTCCGCGAGCAGTGCTCGCCGCGCCACGTCCCCGACGAGGTCTTCCAGATCGAGGCGGTGCCCCGGACCCTGAGCGGCAAGGCGCTCGAGGTACCGGTGAAGCGAATCCTCTCCGGCACGCCGCCCGAGCGGGTGGCGAGCCGCGACTCGCTCGCCAACCCGGCGGCGCTCGACTGGTTCGTCGCGCTGGCCGACACCCTCGACGCCCGCTGAAGCTCTCGCAGCCCCGCCTATGCCGCCGATGGGCCGAAAAGTGCGGTCGGAGTGGACATATCGGCCCGTCGGCGGAAACCCTGCCAGAGGCCTCGTGCCGGCACTGCGGGAAGGGGCCTCTACGGGGTGCGGCGGCGCAGGGTGGCCGCGCCGGCGGCGAGCAGCGCCAGGGTGGCGCCGGCGATCACGACGACGTCGAGCGCGCCCCGCGCGCCGAGCGAGCCTTCCGTCGTCACCCGGTCGAGCGCGTCGAAGGCGTAGGTGAGCGGCATCGCGTCGGAGAGGATCTGCAGCACGCCGATCATCTCGTCGCGGGCGACGAACAGCCCGCAGAGCAGGAGCTGCGGGAAGACGATCGCCGGCATGAACTGGACCGCCTGGAACTCGGTGCGGGCGAAGGCGCTGGCGAAGAGGCCGAGCGACATCCCGAGCAGCGCGTTGCCGACCGCCAGCGCGACGACGACCGCGGTCGAGCCGGCCACCTCGAGCCCCAGCGCCCCGAAGGCGACGCCGGCGGCGATCAGCGCCTGCAGCGTACCGACCAGCGCGAAGGCGATCCCGTAGCCGAACAGCAGGTCGAGCTTCGCCAGCGGCAGGGTCATCAGCCGCTCCAGCGTCCCGGTGGTCCGCTCGCGCAGCATCGTGATCGAGGTGACGACGAACATCGTGGTGAACGGGAAGAGGCCGACCAACGGCCCGGCGATCTGCTGGAAGGTCTCGGGGCTCGAGTCGAAGGCGCCGCGCAGCAGGGTGAGCAGGAAGGGCGAGATGCCGAGCAGCAGCGCCACGGTCCGCGGGTCGCGGCGCAGCTGCTCCAGCACCCGCGCCGCGATCGCCCCGGTCACCCGCGGGCTCACGCCTCCCCCGCCTCCGCCTCGATCAGCGCCAGGAACGCCTCGTCGAGCTGCCGGCGGCCGGTCCGCTGCCGCAACCCCTCCGGGCTCTCGACCGCCAGCAGCCGCCCTTCTCGCATCAGCAGCAGCTCGTCGCAGTGCTCGGCCTCCTCCATCACGTGGCTGGAGACGAGCAGGGTGGTGCCGGCGGCGGCCAGCTCGGCGAAGGTCGCCCAGAGGTCGCGGCGCAGCACCGGGTCGAGGCCGACGGTCGGCTCGTCGAGCACCAGCAGCTGCGGCTCGCCGAGCAGCGCGGTGGCGAGCGAGACCCGCGCCCGCTGGCCGCCGGAGAGGCTGGAGACGACTCGGCTGGCGTGCGGCCCCAGCGCGACGGTCTCGATCGTCTCATCCGCCCGCCCCTCCCGCACGCCGAGCACGCGGCCGAAGAAGCGCAGGTTCTCGCGCACGGTCAGGTCGCCGTAGACGGAGGGCGCCTGGGTCAGGTAGCCGACCCGCGCGCGCAGCGGCCGCGACCCGGCCGGAGCGCCCAGCACCTCGACTCGCCCGGCCTCGACCACCTGCACGCCGACGATCGCCCGCATCAGCGTCGTCTTGCCGCAGCCGCTGGGGCCGAGCAGCCCCGTCACCCTGCCGCTGGCGACGTCGAAGGAGAGGTCGCGCAGGACCGGATTGCCGCCGCGCCGCACCCGCAGCCCGTGCACCGCTATCGCCGAGGCGCTCGCCATCGCCGCCCCGAGCATACGTCGGGGCCCGGCGCGCCGGCCCGCTTCGCCGCTAGGCGGGCGTCACCGGGTTGCGGCGCGTCGCGAAGGAGCGCTCCTTGCGCGCCGCCGCGGCGAAGCGGCGGATCAGCTCGGCGCGCAAGTCCTCCGGCTGGACCACAGCGTCCACCACCAGCTCGGAGGCGAGGTGGAGGATGTCGATGTCGGCGGCGTACTCCTCGCGTTTGCGGGCGACGAACTCGGCCCGCTCGGCCTCGTCGTCGATCGCCTGGATCTGGTTGTAGAAGACGGCGTTGATCGCCGCCTCCGGCCCCATCACGGCGATCGAGGCGCTGGGCAGGGCGATGCAGCAGTCCGGCTCGAAGGCCGGCCCGGCCATCGCGTAGAGGCCGGCGCCGTAGGCCTTGCGGACGATCACCGAGAGCTTCGGCACGGTCGCTTCGGACACGGCGCTGATCATCTTCGCCCCGTGGCGGATGATCCCCTGGCGCTCGACCGCGGCGCCGATCATGAAGCCCGGCACGTCGGCGAGGAAGAGCAGCGGCAGGTTGAAGGCGTTGCAGGTCTGGATGAAGCGCGCCGCCTTGTCGGCCGAGTCGACGAACAGCACGCCGCCCTTCTGGCGCGGCTGGTTGGCGACGATCCCGACCGCCCGCCCGTCGAGCCGCCCGTAGCCGACGATCAGCTCCTTCGCCCAGCGCTTCTGGACCTCGAGCAAGCTGCCGGCGTCGAGCAGGGCGTCGAGCACCTCGCGCATGTCGAACGGCTGGTTCTCGTCGGCCGGGACGATCTTGTCGATAGCCGCTTCGGAGGCGGGCGCCGCCGGCTCGCCGGGCGGCGGCTCCTCGCGCCAACTCCCCGGCATGAACGAGAGGTAGCGCTTCGCCAGGTCGATCGCCTCCTCGTCGCTGCGGACCAGGAAGTGGCCACAGCCGGAGACACCGGTGTGCATCTTCGCCCCGCCCATCTCCTCCAGGGTCACCTTCTCGCCGATCACCATCTCCGCCATCCGCGGCGACCCCAGGTACATCGAGGCGTTGCCCTCGCGCATGATCACCACGTCGCAGAAGGCCGGGATGTAGGCGCCGCCGGCGGCGCTCGGGCCGAACAGCAGGCAGACCTGCGGCACCTGGCCGGAGAGCCGCACCTCGTTGTGGAAGATCCGCCCGGCGCCCCGCCGCCCCGGGAACATCTGCACCTGGTCGGTGATCCGCGCCCCGGCCGAGTCGACCAGGTAGACCATCGGCACCTGCAGGGAGAGCGCCCGCTCCTGGACGCGGAGGATCTTCTCCACCGTCTTCGGCCCCCAGGAGCCGGCCTTTACGGTCGGGTCGTTGGCCATCAGCGCGACGCGGCGGCCGTCGATCGTGGCCAGCCCGGTGAGGACGCCGTCGGCTCCCAGCCCCTCCTGCTCCCAGTTGGCGAGCAACCCCTCCTCGGCGAGGGAGCCGGGGTCGACCAGCCGCGCGACCCGCTCGCGCACCGGCAGCTTTCCCTGCTCGGCGGTCTTCTCGTGGTGGCGCTGCGGGCCGCCGGCCAGGGCGGCCTCGAGGGCGGATCGGATATCGGTCACGGCGAGGCGGAGCCTAGACGGTGGCTAGCCGGAGGCGACGCCGAGCCGCCGGCCCATCTCCTCGACCAGCGCGTTGAGGGCGCTCAGCGGGCGGATCATCACCATCAGTTCGGCGATCAGGCCGTCCTCGTCGAAGCGCAGGACGTCGACCCCGTTCAGCTCCCGGTCGCCGACCCGCGCCTCGAAGATCAACACCGCGGTGTCGCCGGTCTCCACCTGGTCGAGGTAGCGGAAGCCTTCGAAGATCTCGGCCACCGCGCCGAGCAGCAACTTCAGCGCCTCGAGGCCGCTGTACGGCTTGAACACCGCCGGGCTGCGGAAGACGACGTCCTCGGAGAACAGCTCCTCGAGCTTCGAGAAGTCCTTCGACTCGGCGGCGCGGCGGAAGGCATCGCTCTTCATCGTCCCGAGCCTACCTCTCCCGGCGCCGGCTCGCCGGCCCAGGCCTCGCCGATCCCGGTCGCGAGGCGCAGGCAGCGCTCCACCGAGTCCCAGTCGACCCGGTCCGGCGTGTCGGTCGGCAGGTGGTAGTTGGTGAACAGCCCGTCGCGCATCGAGAGCAGCGAGACCGTCGGCAGACCGGCGAGCCGGGCGAGCACCGGGTCGGTCCAGCCGCTGACCCGCCTGCGCTGCGGCGGCTCCAGCCCGGCGCGGCGCGCGCCCGCG
>Ga0210144_1000115_pt1 | contig 45436 bp, 41 predicted proteins | sample Muzzi_PWA_D2_FD_185532 | JGI IMG/M metagenome (GOLD analysis project Ga0210144, IMG submission 185532) | Wetland microbial communities from San Francisco Bay, California, USA, that impact long-term carbon sequestration - Muzzi_PWA_D2 (SPAdes) | ecosystem: Environmental > Aquatic > Marine >...
CCCCGGGAAGAGGGAAGCCCTTACCCGCAGGAAGGCGAGGGTAACCCGTACGAACCGCAGCCCCGGGAAGAGGGAAGCCCATACCCGCAGGAAGGCGAGGGTAACCCGTACGCATCGCAACCTCGGGAAGAGGGAAGCCCATACCAAAAGAACCAACCCGTCACGAATGGCGGGAACAAGTACGATAGGGCGCGATTTGAAGCATTGTACAAAAAGGCCAATGGCTATTACATGCAAGGACAGTTCCGAGAGGCGATTGCGGTATTTTCGGATATCAACAAGCATGCAACGAGCAAGGCCATCGAAAGGACGGCGATGTGGAATATGGCCGTTTGCTACAGAAAACTGTATGAGCGTGATCGTCGAATTACGGACGGGCAGCAGGCGATGGCATATGCCAAGCGCGCATTGGCGTATTACCAGCCCGGCGGCGATGAAAAAGAGCAGGAAGCAAGGCAGAAATCGCTTCGATGGATACGCGAGCTCGAGTCGAAACTCAAGCAGGATGTAATACCCAGGTAGCAGGCGCCGCATCAGCCGCGGGGCTATGTATCCTGCAGGCAATCTGTGCCCATCGTTCTGCACTACCAAGGGACTGCTGTTCAGGAAGAAGGAGAATTAGTGATGAAATCACAATCAGTGCTGAGGGGATTCTCGAAGTGGTGGTTCCTGGCATGTGTGCTGCTGGGTACAGGCGCGTACGTCCATGCGGGGTACTTCAGCGACTTAATGCTTCTACCGAAGGATGGCACAAAAGATCAGCAGCTATCCGATGTCCCCGATTTCAAAAGTTGCGCAACGGAGTGCAGCAAGAACCAGGCCTGCAGACATTGGACGTGGATGCGGGATAGTCGCAAGTGCATCCTCTGGCAGGGTGGTGTAACGTCTAAGAATGACAAATGTTGTGTTTCTGGCCCACGTGAATCGAGCGGACAACAGGGCGCGGGTGCAGCTTCGCCATCCGCTCCGCCTGCATTGGGCATTCTCAGGGATACGAATTTCGTGGGGAGCGATATCACCTTTATCCCGGACGTGCGTGATTCCGAGTCCTGTGCGCAGGCGTGTTCCAGGAACTCCGCCTGCCAGTCCTGGTCATGGGTCAAACCGGGGCGCGGGATCTTTGGCACCGGTGATCTCTGTTGGCTAAAGGAGCGGGTGATTGAGCCGACGCACGATACCTGTTGTGATTCCGGCTACGCGAAAAGTGCCCGGCCTTCTGGCCAGGGGACAAATTCGCCATCCGCTCCGCCTGCCTTGGGAATTTTCAGGAATACCGATTTCAAGGGGAGCGATATCCAGTTTATCCCGGGCGTGCGTGATGCCGAGTCCTGTGCGCAGGAGTGTTCCAGGAACTCCGCCTGCCAGTCCTGGACATGGATCAGACCGGGATACGGGCCGCTTGGCGCCGGTAACCTATGCTGTGTCAAGGATCGGTTGATTGAACCGCAGCACGATGCCTGTTGTGATTCCGGCTACGCGAAAAGTGCCCGGCCTTCTGGCCAGGGGACAAACACCAACGCAGGCACCAACACCATTCCAGCACCTCCGACCGTGAACGGCAGTGCTCCCGGTCCCGGGCGCACCACGGTGCCGATCACGGGTGATGACGAGATCAAAGGCACGGCATCCATAGAACGTGCAGGTGGAAGTGCCAGGGTCGTTGACAATGTTCTGGACGAGCCTGTGCCGGGTAGTTCCAAGATTGTCAATAGAGACGGAATCGCCTGCACACAAGAAACACGAAAACTCGATATCGAGACGGATAACCTGGTGCCGCTCGATCCCACCTCAGACATGATCTGGGCCGGGGCCATCTATCCGATCGAATCCGTCCTGGAAGGTGGTTATGCGCCAGTCAATTTGCCAAGGCGGGATATCAGGATCAGCACGTCATTGATGAATGTCGGTTGGAGTGAGGTCGTAGTAACAAACCCTGGTATTGGCACTGTACGCGATGCGATACGAGAACTGATTTCATCCGGGAGTGGGCAGGAAGCGGCCGCCAACTGGCAGGTCAAGGTGCACAGTATCAACAGTCAAAAGGATTTTAAGGTCAAAGTCGCGGGAAGCTTCAGCAGTCCGTTTGCCAAAGCCAGTGCGCTGTTCGATTTCAAGAAAAACTCGAAAAAATCGAGGGTGCTTGTCGATATCTACCGGGATTACTACACCATCACCGCCCGGCCGGTGGATTCAGGAGGGTTTTTCTCCGATCCATCTCTCGTCCAGCCGGACTGGGTGTATGTGGGCACGGTGACCTACGGCAAACGGATAATGATCGGGATCGAGTCCAGCACCGATCAGGAGGCGCTGCTTCAGGAAGCAAAGGCAAAATTCAGTGCGATTGCAGCCAGTGGCAGCGTGAGTGAGAGTATACTGGACAGCAACATCCTGAAGACGGCGAAGTTGAACGCGCTCGCGTTCGGAGTAACCGGCAAGGAACTCGGTCAGTATATCCAGGCCGCCACCGCGATCGAGGGTTCGGCGCAGAATCTCGGCTTTATCGCCAGGGCGCTGGCCAATGAGGAGTCCGTCTCCGCATCCAAGCCGGGTGTGCCGATGTCCTACGTTTTCAATTTCGTAGACAATGACGAGTATGCAAAGGTGGTCACCAATGCGGAATATACCTACCGCAGCTGCGGCACGCTGGCAACGGATATTCGCGTCGATCTCGTAAGCCTCTTTCTGCGAGAAGATGAGGACGATGGGCCTGCCGAAGTATACGGTTCGCTGGACGTCAAAGCGTACGATGGAAACAGGTATATCCCTCCAAGAACCACGAATTTCAATACCAGCTGGCTTCGACAGAGAAACAATCCATTCAGGATGCACAAGCTCGATGAAAAGGAAATCAACCGGACCGTCACCTTTGAATTTCCCGAGGAGGGCATTCGCAACGGGACTGCATACATCAAGGTCGACGGGGCCTTCTATGATAATAATGGAGATTCAGGTGATTCTACATACCGGACCAGGGCGTCGTTGCGCCTGAATATTAGAGATATTGTCAGTGGAGAAGTGTCACCAAGCGCACTGATGGGAAAGGGTGGCAAGTTGCAAAAAAATGATTACGACAAGTATGTGGCAGAAAAGCATGGAGGCCTGTATCAGACCATGTTTACAGCCAAGGACGAGCAGAAACTGATCCTGCTGTACAGGGTGTCGCCTGTTAAATGAGGGAATTTCAAGGGTCCTGCATGGTTGGGACCAAACGGATAGGAAATGGGACATCAAACGCGCATCATGTGGATAGAGAATAAATCGGCCGGAACCGGTCTGGCCGGTTCGGTCCGGGTTGGCCGTGTTACCTTCTCAAAGTCAGGCAGAACACTGCGTTACCGGGATCTGGAGCTTCAGTCGCTCAACGGTATGGGGTTCAAGGCGAATTATTTCGATACCGAAAGCGGTGAAAAGTACTGGGTGTCGGGATGCCGGAAAGACGGCAGGGACGCGCTTTACAACACTGATGTAGAGGTTGATGCCGATGTCCAGGAAGAATACTGGCGTGACATCAGGGAAATGCCGGACAGGGTTGGTACGCTGACGTTCAGGGCAAAAGGCAAGTACTGAAGCGAATCCTGTTTCAAAAGTGGCGTGAATACCGGTCTCGATATGACCTCGCGGATGCCAGGTGCCGGCCTAAAAAAAACAAATCACTGCCGGGATATTACGCTGACGGTATACCCGGATTTCATTCTGGCTGTCCCAGCTTCAGCTTTTCGCCGGTATAGGGAGAATAGATAAAGTCCGGCGGGAAAAGGTTTCCTGCACTGTCAACCCTGATGTTTCCCGTGTCCTCGTCGAAAGATACTTCACGGACCTTGTTGTATTCGATACCCTGTGTAACCAGGTTGCCTGAAATGGGGTCCGGCTGCTTGTACAGAAATCGGCTGATACTGTCCCCGCTGAAATTGTCAGCATTGAAATTAACGCTGAACTTCCTTCCATCCCGAAGAAAAATCATCGCGTCAATATCGCTATGAAATCTCGGATCAACGATGACGACTCGCATTACATCCTTCATCTTAACGGCGGTTTCAACATTATTTTCAAGAAATCTGACCGGGAGCGTTTCTTTTGTAATGATAAGAGGAGACTCGATAATCTTGTTATCGACGGTAATGATTCTGCCTTCAAAGTTATCGGCAAGCCCTTGGGCAGACAGCGCAAACAACGCAATTAACAATAATGTTGCTGTGGCCGAGCGCTTCATGAATTATCTCCTGGATTGATACAGTATTGTAATTGCGTTCACATTGTATGGCGCTATGTCTATGTTGAGAAGTATACCGATATCATTGGGTATATCCATGGCAGCCTGGATGAATACGCCACCGGCTGAAGCCGGTGGCTTCGGGTTACGGCTGAAAGCCGGATCGACCGGCCATCCGGCCGATCAACCCCCCTTCCCCTCAGGGGGAGGGTTGGGGAGCGGGGCGTCAAACAGAAAAACACGGTTATCTATCCCCTCATCCTGACCTGCTCCCGGAGGGAGAAGGAACCCTTTTTATGTCGCTGGCCCACGTCCTGCTGAACGGCATTTGCCTGCAGGTTGATCCCCGCCTGGAGGCGGGGGGGGTTACAGAACCCCTGTCGGAGACTCTAAACCAATTGTAAACCTCCCACTTGTCGACGAAGGCATGGACGTATTCATCGCGGTGCTGGTCCGATTCCCGCACGTCGAGCGGGTTGTCGCCGTAGTTCAGTACTCCCGGTTCGTTCTGCATGATCATCCCTTTGTTGCCAGATGTTCACGGTTTGATTGTGATGCAGGTTGGCCAGCCTGCCAGCCCAGTTCTGACGCCCTGCGTCGGGCCAGTGCCGGTATGTCAGCGGCGATGAAGTGCTGGTGGAGCACCTGGACACCAATCAGGTGGTTGATGACCGCATCGAGCTGGGTCTGGGTTGCGGCCGAGGTGTCGGGTGCGTCATGTAACCTGAACAGGGCCTCGACACCTTTTATATCCAGCAGGCCGGCGGCCTCGATCGACGGCCGGTTGAGGTGACGTCGGGCCAGTTCACGCATGGCCGCCCATTTTCTGGGGTCGGTGTGTGCCGGTGGTGCCATGAAGGCGAATTTCTCGCGTTTGTAGAGCGTCTCCGGCAGCAGGCCCTTCATGGCCTCACGCAGCACGTATTTTTCGGTGCGACCATGAATGCGCAGGGAAGGGGGCAGCGTGGCGGCATATTCCGCCAGATGGTGGTCGAGGAACGGCGGGCGTGCCTCCATGGCATTGGCCATGTCCACCCGGTCGCCGCCCCAGGTGAGGATCTGGCTTTCGAGCATCGTTTTGATCCAGACGTATTGCGCGCGATCCAGCGGGTGCCGGTTGCTCAGTGCGTCGGCGTCCAGGGCCGCGGCGATGGCAGCACCAGGCGAATAGTCGCCCAGCGTTGCAAGCTGGTCGGGGTGCAGCAGGTCCGGTACCCGCCGGCTGCTGGCCAGCCAGGGTTGCAGGCACGATGGCGTGAAACCGATCCTGCTGGTCAGGTCAGGATCATCGACGCTCTCTTCCGCGAGCATCGCACCCCTGAAGAGCCGGTTGTTCTCGGCCAGCAGGCTTTCCCATTCGCGGCGCTCATCCACAGACAGGTGGTCCATGCCGTGCAGGAACATGTCGCGCCGGAACGCCGGGTAGCCACCAAACAGTTCGTCGGAACCCTCGCCAGTGAGCACCACCTTGTAGCCGATCTCGTTGACACGACGGCTCATCAGCAGTTTCGCGACGCCGAGGGTGTTGTAGATGGTGCGCTCGGTATGCCAGAGGGTTTCCTCGAAGTGCTCGTAGAGATGGCTCGCCTCGATACGCAGGATCTCCTGGCTGGCTCCCGCGCTCTGTGCCATTTCGGTTGCAATCGGGGTTTCGTCGTAGTCAGCGCTGTCGAAGCCGATGGTGAATGTCTTGACCGGTCCCTGGGTGCTGGCGGCGGCCATGCCGACGATGGCGCAGGAATCGATGCCACCGGACAGGTAGCAACCTACCGGTACGTCGGCTTCCAGGCGTAACTGAACCGCTTCGATCAAGCGTGCACGCACGCCTTCGACGTATTCGGATTCGTTGTCTGTGTCGCCGCGTGCATCCTCTTCGGGAAACGGCATGTCCCAGTAACGACGCTCCTCGATCTGCAGTCGGTCATCGCGGCGGCTTATCTTCAGTGCATGACCGGGCTTGACCTGGTGCACGCCGGCAAATGCCGTCGTGCCCGGCACGATGGTCTGCATCAGCTGGTGATACAGGCCGGCAGAGTCGAACCGGCGCGTGACGGCCGGGTGTGCGAACAGCACCTTGAGTTCGGAGCCGAACACCAGGCCACCGTCGATCTCCGCCCAGTACAGCGGCTTGATGCCGAAGCGGTCGCGCACCAGGTGCAGTACATCATCTTCACGGTCGTAGAGGGCGAAGGCGAACTCACCGCGCAGGTGGGGCAGCGTGCCATCCAGCCCCAGGCGCGGGTAGAGGTGCATGATGATTTCGGAATCGCTCTTGGTCTGAAAGCGTGCGCCGCGTGCCGTGAGGTCCGTGCGCAGGCGCTGGTAGTCGTAGAGTTCCCCGTTCTTTGTCAGCATCAGCCGCCGGTCGGCGGACACGAACGGCTGCCGCCCGCGCGCCTGGTCCAGGTCGATGATGGAAAGACGCGCATGGCTGAAACCGATACCGTCCATCGCCTCCCAGCCGAAGCCGTCCGGGCCGCGGTGCCATTGTATGGCCGCCATCGCGACCAGCGTGTCGGGGTCGACCGGGCGTTCCCGGTCGGCATGGATATATCCGGCAATTCCGCACATACGCAGTCCGTAATCAGGTGAAAGTTTTCATGATGGAAGACAGCAACGCCATGCGCATGAACACTGCCCCGCGGGCCTGGGCGAAGTACCAGTTGTGAACCGTGTCGTCCAGTTCGCGCGGTAATTCAGCGCCGCGCGCCAGGGGATGCAGGATGATGGCGTCGGCCTTCAGCGGCGAATCGATGGTCAGCCGGTAGCGGCTGCCGAGCTGTTCGAAATCCTCGCCGACCCAGGCGATGGAATTGATATAGATCACATCCAGTTCCGGCAGCTCCGCGTCGAGTTCGGTGCTCACGCGCAGTCGCAATCCCGCCGCCTCGAGTTTTTCGCGCTGGCCGTCGAGGAAAGGAGTCTCTTCGTCGCTTATTATGACGATTTCATTCAAGCCGCCGGCGAACTGGCCCAGGAACGTCAACAGGCTGTGTATGGTACGCATGCGCCCGGGTACACCGATGATGCCGATACGCACACGCTGTTCGACATCGACATCCGGCCCGCTGAGCAGGGGACGCCACTTCAGCAGGGCGTAAACGTCGGCCAGCGCCTGGGTGGGATGTTCATCGATGCCGTTTCCCGCATTGATAATCGGGATGCGCAGCGATTCGAGCATCTCGTAGACCGCCATCTCGTTACTGTCGCGCAAGACCACCAGGTCACCGTAGTGGTTGAGCATCTCGCCCACATCGTAGAGCGATTCGCCCTTGGCGATGCCGGTTGAGGCGGGATCGGTGATAGACATGATATCGCCGCCCAGGCGGTGCCAGGCGCTTTCGAACGACAGGCGTGTGCGGGTGCTGGGCTCATAGAAGGCACTGATGAGAATCTTGCCCGTCAACGGGCGGGTGATCATCTGTGGCTGTGTCTCATAGCGCGCGGCCAGCCGGGCAAGCTGCAGCAACTGTTCGCGCGTGAACTGGTTGGCCGATACCACGGGGCGTTGTGCCAGATCCAGCAGCGGCGCCAGGTCTTCGTCAATCGCTTCCAGCAGATCACGCGGACGCTCGAACCCCTGCGTATCGAGTGGCAGGTCGGCAAGTTGTTCGCGCAGCCGCGGGTTGTCCTTATCTACCATAAGCGCCTCCTGATCCAGTCCCTGACCCAGAGAATTACCAGTACGAGTGGGGCGAGCATCGTAGCCAGTGTGGCGGCGCCGACCAGCAGGGTCAGCGCGCTGACCGAAATCGTCATGCCCGGATCTCCGCGTCATTGTTCAGTACGGACCAGTCAAAATCAGCCGGACGTAACCAGGTGCTGAGCAGTACGATGGTCATGGATACCGCGGCGGAGATCAGCGCCGCCACGTAAAAGCCGATCAGAAAATAACCGGCCAGTCCGATGCCGGTGCCGGCAACCATGGCGAGTGCCGCGCCCGTGGGATTGGTCCGGCGCCAGAACAGCCCGGCGGCGATGGGCCAGATGGTGCTGGCCACGAAGGCGCCCGTGAAGTAGAGCAGTTCGGCCAGCGTGGTGAGGCGTGGCAGGCACAGTAGCCAGGTCGTGATGCCCAGCCCCAGTACTACCCAGCGCGCGGCGCGGGCAAGTTCTGCATCACTGGACCGGGGCCGGAAGTGCCCCTTGTAGATGTCCGTCAGGATCAGGTCCGCTGTCGCGGCCAGCAGTGAATCCAGGCTCGAGGCGAGCGCCGCAAAGACCACGATGAAGACCAGAACCGCGCCGCTGGTGCCAAGCAGCCTGGCCGCGACCAGCGGTCCGACCATGTCGGCGGCGGGCACATTGATGCCCAGTGCCGGTACGGTCAGCGCGATGAATCCCGCGACGACGGGAATCGGCATCCAGAAAACACCCGCCAGGAGGTAGGCGCGGAATCCAACGCCTTCGCGGAACGCAAAGGCCCGGCTCCACCAGACATTGGAGTGGAAGATCTCGCCGACGCCGAACAGCAGATTGTTGAACAGGAACATGATGGCCGCCGGCATCAACAGATTGAGCAGCTCCGGGCGTTTTTCGAGCGCGGCGGTGTGCATGCGCTCGAATCCTACCTCGCTGATTGCCAGCCATGCCAGCACGACGACGCCCACGAGGATGATCAGTGTCTGCAGAAAGTCGGTGCCGATCACAGCCCGCAGCCCCCCCAGTACCGTGTAGAGGACGCACACCGCCAGAATTACCGACATGCCGATGCGGTAGTCGATGCCGGTGAGCGCATTGACCAGCACGCCGCCCGCCATGCCCATGGACACCAGCCAGCCGAAACCGTAGAACAGTGAAATCGCCAGAAACACGCGCCAGGTGGTCTTGCCGTAGCGCAGGCGGACAAAGTCACCGCTGGTAAAACCGGCCGGCATCAGGCTGTGAATGCGCTTCGCCAGCGGGGCGAACAGTATCAGTCCTACCGATCCGAGCGAGTAGCCAAGCATGCCCCACACGCCCATCTGCAGGGCCAGTTGCGGAGCGGCCATGGTGGTGTTGCTGGTGACCCAGGTGGCCATCGCGGTGGCGGTACCCAGTGCCAGGCCGACCTTGCGCCCGGCCAGCATATAACCTTCCAGTCCGACCGTACGGCGACCCAGGTAGCCGCCCAGCGCGATCCACAACGCGGAGAACAGCGCGAGAATCAGCCAGCCCGTGCCGGCATCCAGGGTGGCACTGTGCATGCTGTTCACGTGTCCACCACCTTTTGAATTTCCTGGATGGCTTCAGCGGTGTTCAACACGCGCGCGTAACGGTCTTTCATAGTGATCATGGTCGCGCGCTGCAGCTCGGGCGTGACCGTCGCGCAGCCATCGGAGATGAGCGTGACGTAGAAGCCGAGATCGCAGGCATCGCGGATCGCCGTGGATACGCATTCATTGCTGTAGACCCCCACGACGAACAGGCCGTTGATCTCCAGGTTGCGCAGGATATAGGCGATGTTGGTCGAGTTGAAGACGCCGCTGGCGGTCTTGTTGATGATGATTTCGTTTTCCTGGGGCGTGACCGCCTCGAGAAACTGGGCTTCGCGCGATCCCGGCGCAGCGTGCAGACCCAGGCGCTTGTGTCCGGGGCTGCGGTCGCGGCCGTCCTGGGTCAGCGACTGGATGCGTGTATGTATGACCTCCAGGCCGCGTGCCCTGAAGGCGTCCTGCAGCCGTCGCACGTTGGGTAGCACGGTGTATTTCAGGCGATCGAAATAGTATTCCTGTGCCTCCGGCGGTACCCCGGAGGCCTCGATATCGGCAAAGACGCCGAGACCCGGCGCGGCGTCGAGGTACTGCATGTCAATGCACAGAAGCGCGGTCTTGTGTAATTCGAGCGAGCGTGTGACCGCCGGCGTGTGGGTAATCGATTGCCGGTAAGTGTCACGCAGCGGATCGACTTCGAGAAAGTCGTCGGTGGTGAGATTCTTCTCTTTATCTTCAGCCATGGTTATGTCGCCAGTCGTACCAGTGTCTGCAGCAGGGTGTTGGCGCCCGCCTCTATATCGCTCCAGGCGGTCCATTCCGCCGCCGAATGGCTGCGTCCGCCTTTGCTGGGAACGAAAATCATGCCCGTCGGTGCGATGGTCGCGATGATCTGGGCGTCGTGCGCCGCACCGCTGTTCAGGTGGGTGGCGGACAGGCCCAGATCGTTCACCGCGTCGTCGATCGCGTTCACCACGCCATGATCACAGTGCACCGGCTCGATTTCACTGAGCACGACGAACTCGAACATCAGGCCGCGCCGCCGCGCGATCGCCGACAGCGTTCTGCGCAAGGCGTCGCCCAGCGCGTCGAGGATGTGCGTGTCGGTGTCGCGCACGTCGAGCGAGAACACGGCCTTGCCGGGAATCACGTTCGCAGCGCCGGGCTCCAGCGTAACGCGGCCGGTGGTCGCCGTGCTGTGCGGTCCGCCGTATTCCGACAGTACGCGATCAATCTGTCCGGCGAATTCGGCCAGTCCCTGGAAAGCGTCCGCGCGCATATCCATGGGCGTGGTACCGGCATGATTGGCGGCGCCGGTCAGGGTGATCTCCCATTTGAACAGGCCCGTGATGGCGTCGACGATGCCGACGCTGTGTCCCTTGCGGTCCAGTACCGGTCCCTGCTCGATGTGCAGTTCGACGTAAGCATGGATGCTGGCGGGATTGCGCTGGGCGTGCAGTGCCGCGTTGGCATCGAGCCCCTGTTGCGCCATGGCGTCGATCAGCGTGACGCCATCGAGGTCGCAGGCGTTGTGCAGGTATTCCGGCGTCACGAGCCCGGCGATGGCCTGGGAACCCAACAGGCCGCCGAACCGGCCTTCCTCGTCGCTGAAGGAGACGGCTTCGAGCGGGTGCTTGAGATCGATGCCGGATTCCTTCAAAACGCGCAGCGCCTCCAATGCACAGACGACGCCGAGTGCACCATCGAGATGGCCAGCGCCGGGCACCGTGTCCATGTGCGAGCCGGCGATGATGCTGGGTCTGGTTGCGTCCCAGTTGAGACGTGCGAAAAGATTGGCCGCGCCGTCCTGATGGAATTCGAGGCCGCCTTCCCCGATTCGCTGCCGCAGCCAGGCGCGGCCGGCCATGTCGCCGTCGCTGAACGCCATGCGGTAGATCCCCTGATCATCGTGACGGCCGATGCGGGCGAGAGCATCCATGTCTTCACGCAAACGCTCGCAGTTGACGCGCAGGTCCGGGACGTTCATGCGGCTGAGGCTCCACGCACCACCGTCACCAGGATCGCAACGAAAACGCTGAATCCAAGCGCCAGGAACAGGAAAGCGCGGCGCAGGTCGTGATGCTCGACCGTGACCCTGACCGGCTCGCTCCAGCGGCCGGGCGTGGCGTTGGTTATGCCGCGCACCCGGTAATACCTGGTGCCATCCGGTTTGCCCGACAGCACGCTGGCGCGGTCAGGGCCGGTATACAGGGTGACGGGATCATGAAATGCCGGGTCCGTTGCTTCCTGCAGTTCGGCCTGCTCGGCTTCAGTCACCCAGCTCAGGCGGTAGAATCCCGCCGTGGCGACCGGGTTGTCCACGGCCAGTTGCGGGGCCGGTGTCCCGGCATGGGCGGGGACGGTGGATAGCAGGCAGGCCAGCAGCATGACGCGGACAGCCATCCACAGCGCTGACAGTCGAAGCCCGGCCGGGCCGGCAGGGACGGCCCGCGCGACGGAATCCCGCCGATAGACGGCCTGCGGGCTGCCGTGGTCAGCTACCAACAAGCTACTGCAGTTACGGGCAGTATGTTCAGGCCCCGTACCGGCCGGTGTGCATTTGTTCATGGTAAATTTACGGCTCAAACCAAATGCAGCTGCATTGAATAAAGCGAATATCCTATAAAATCAATAATCATACGGGACCGGTACCCTCAGTTAAAGACGTTCGCGGGATAATCCGGGCGTATTGCCGTTTCGATTCAAAACAGTTGTGGGCATAAGTACCATCCGAAACACGAGGATACAGGCGACCAGGTGATCATTGCCCTCGGGTCATTCGTGCCGTGGAACCGCATACCCGGGCGCTGGTAGAAACCATGGTCTGACCGCTCCTCAGGCGCTCATTCTCAAGGCCATGCCGGGCGACAGCCTGGCGGCCGGTGAGCTGGCTCACCGCGAGCAGCGTGGAATGATCAAGCGGGTACGGGACCCCGTCGCCGCGTACGGGTTGGCGCGACGGCACGCGCGCGGGCCTTGCTGGAACGTTCACCATCGCTGCTGCATGAGCGCTTCGCGCAATGTTTCAGAGATTTCCGGGAGTGGGAACAGACTCGGCTGCTGTTTTCGCTGCAACGCGTTGCCGCGATGATGGTTGCAGGACAGCTCCTTGAGGCGCGGGATGTCGCATTTTCTCCGCCGTCTGCGCAAGCCAGTGAAGTCATGTGGTGTCCTCCTTGAAACGGGGCGCATCTGTGCCATGATTGATTGGCAGGCAACCGGAGAACTGTCATGAGTCGATGCATAACACGTCTACCTCCCCGCTTACTCATGCCGATTTTTATGATATTCGCAGGCATGGTCATGACGACGCTGCAAGTGTTGGCTGCTACACCGGTGCGCAGTATCCCGATGCAACTGGGAGATTACCACTTTATGCCGGATACCCTCACGGTACCGTCCGGAGAAACCGTTCGCCTGGAACTCACCAATACCGACAAGGTGACACCGCATAATTTCACCCTGAAGGCGGAGACGGCCGGACTGAATGTGGATGTTGATGTCAGCGCCGGCAAGACCGAAGTCGTGGACATCACTCCGCTGGCCCCCGGAACGTACAAATTCTACTGCAACAAGAAGTTGCTGTTCATGAAGAGTCACCGGGATCGTGGCATGGAAGGTACCATGATCGTGGCTCCGGCCGGATCGGAATAGACCGGCGTGTCTTCCGGATCGGCGAACCGCGATCGGAACAAGACCCGGCATTCCCGCTGGGCCTGACCCATGCGGTCGCTATTGCACTGCGCGGCGGCTCGGGCACGACGAAGTTGCCGTGACGGAATGGTCCTCCAGACATGCGTTCAGCACAGCCAGGTCGTTGAAACTTGGCGCATCCTGCCAGATCCGGTGCCGGGCATCACGCACGTTCTTCTCAACCCTCAGCCTGTCACCGGTTGGCAGAATTCGGGCTCGAACAGGAAGTGGCGAGTCGGCACCCGGGAGCAGGCATTGGCCTGATGCTGCTTGCCGCGGCCCACCTCAGGCCCGCGGCGGTGATCGGAAAGATTCTCATGCACCTCGCGAGGGAAGCCCATGCGACGGGAGCCTGCCTGTTGCCGCCCTGCCGGGCGCTGCCTCAGCGCTTGCTATTTGACTGAGCGGGAATCCTAGGGCCTGTTCACACTACACAGATCGCCGCGTTGCTGCCGCCGAAACGGGGACTGCGAAAAGCGAATAGGGCGGGCCTTGCCACGGGAATGACGGTCGTGGCCACTTCACCGCTCAGTTCGTCGACCTGCCCGGACGCACAGACGCACGGCGGTCACGATTGCTGATACGTGAAAAAGCGGTATTTTCCGATACGCTCGTTTCCTCTGTCACCTGCAGTTCACTGGCCGTACTTCACTGCGGCGGTGTTTGCCCGGTATCCGTCTTGTCACCCGTCGTATATTCAACCGCCGGCTTGTCTTCGTCGAACCAGCGATGCCGTATATTGCCGATCAAACCGGCGATCGGGCGGATGATCGCCCCCAGTATCGCACCGCGGCCCGCGTCTGAGATGATGTCGTCCAGGTTCGATTCCGGGTTGGCCGGTGTGCCCCGGAAGCGGATCGAGGGCCCTTTCCAGTAACCCCAGGTATCCTGTTTCGATTTCAGCAGGTCGAGGGCGTAGAAGATGGCCGCGCCCTCGTCGCGCAGGCTGAGCTGCGCGTCCAGTGCCAGCGGGCTTTGCAGGATATCCACGCCTTCCTGGTATTCGATGCCGCCGCTGGCGGTAAGCAATACGCCCGGGCTCTGCACGACGTACTCCTTGATCTGCACGTTCCGCGAGGCATCCCGCGCCAGGTGAATATCGATCTTGTCATAGTCGATTTCCTTGATGTAGTTGACCAGCCGCGACACCGCGCCCAGCCCGAACAGTCCGGTCGGGACATACGAGACCACTTCGCCGATGCCGCTCGCCAGCCCGGTGCTGCCCGACACCAGGGGACTGTCGGGATCGAGCAGCCGGAACAGGCCCCTGCCGCTGTGCAGGCGCGCATCGAAGTACAGGTTGTTGCGGTACTGCGCCATGTTGGGTGAGCGGCCGAAGGCATCGATGCTGACATCGAACAGTCCCTCGGCCTGCGGCTTCGAACCGGGTGCGAGCTCCCGGAAGAAGCGCGCCAGGTCGAATTGCCTGACGCCCGCCTTCAGCGTGAGGTCATACGGTGTCTCACTGCCGGTAAAGTTCAGGGTGCCGTCGGCGGTGAGCGGGCTGTCATGGAAATGGGCCTCGAAATCACGCAGCGCGAGGCGCGCGTGCGTCATCTCTGCATGCGCACTGATATCCTGGATATCCAGGTAGTCCGTGTAATACAGGTGATCCATGTTGAACGTGATCCGGGCGTTGTAGCCGCTGCGGTCCCAGAAGGCCCGGGCGTCGGGCCGGGTATCGTCGGCCGCCTCGGCCGCTGTTTCCCGCGCCTGATCGGTGGAGCCGGCTGCGGATGACGTTCCGGCGATGGCATTGAGCGTGTTCAGGATGTCGTTGAGGTAGAACACCGGGCTGCTGATGGTGAGCGCCACATCGTCATTGGCGCCGTGCTTGACGGAATAGGTGGCCGTGGTCAGGACGCTGCTCTCGCCTGATTTGCCTTGCGTGGTCACCGGTGCCGACAGATCGAAGCTGCCGTCGCGGTCGATGTGTCCGTCGACCTGCACCAGCAGCGAGCGCAGCGGGAGTTTCTGCCTGGCCTTCAGGTCGTGTACGCGCGCCGTCGCAACGAGCTTGCCGTCGGGATTCAGCCTCGCCACGGTCGTCAGTTCGCCGGCTGTCAGCGTGTGCCCGGGCAGGACCGCCGGCTGGTCGAGGAGGGAGGGCAGCAGCACCTTGAGGTCGGCATCCAGGGTCTCGGCCCGGATGGCATCGCCGTGGCCTTTCAGTACCAGGTCGATGGTCCCGTCCAGGGCGTGTGCGCCCTTGTCCCGCTCGAAGGCCATGCTGAAGCGCTTCAGGCTGGCGTGCAGCTCATCACCCGCGATGCGGGTCGCGGTATCCGCCGTCAGCGTGAACGGGTGCAGCAACGGGTCTGCGCCGGATTTTACCGCCAGGCCCGTGATCACCAGCGGCTCGACGGTGTCGACCGTCATGGAGCGGCCGTCCGAGCTCAGCACCGCCTTGCCGTCGGCGCGGCGGAAGGCAAGTCCGTTCGCCGCCAGTATCCCTGCGAACGGCTCGGGCGTCAGGTTGGCGATCGTGAGGGTGACCTTGCCGCGTGCGCGGCCCAGCTCGGATTGTCTGCGGCCCAGGCTGGTGCGTACACGGACCCTGGAATCCGCCTGAAACGAAACACGGGGCTCCGGGTCGCCGTAGAACACCCGGGCCGACAGACGGCGGATGTCGATGCTGCTGCTGCCCTGCGAGAGCCGGTAATCCGCCTCCAGCCGCACCGGGGCGGTGATCGACGCCTGCAACGCCCGGGCCAGGAGCGGCTGCCGGGACAGGGCCTGCAGGTCCGCCTCCAGGCGGCCGTCGGCCTGCAGCGGTTGTTTCTCCGCGCCCGGCAGCGTGATGCGGCCGTGACCCGACACCAGACGGGTTTTATCGCCGGTGACGGCGAGATCACGGTAGGTGATCGTGGTGCCATCCGCGCTCAGGCGCAGCGTGGGCCGGAGGCTGACACCGAGCTGCTCGAGCAGCGCGCCGTTTCTGCCGGTGACGCTGACGTTATCGATGCGCAGCGGGCCCGACGCAGTCAGGCTGGCGCTGCCGGCTGCCTCGGCGGTGAGCAGGAGGTTTGCCCGGTGCAGCGAACCTTGCAGGGTGGTTCCCGGCACGAGGCCGGAAAACCACCCCAGCCGGATGTCGCTGACCGCAAGCGTTGCCAGTTTGCCGCTGTCATTCCGGAGTCTTGTGCCGTTCGCGTCCTTCTCGACGATCAGTGGCTGCTGCAGCTGCAGGTTAAGCAGCCGCCTGTCGCCGTCCCGGGTCACGGTTGCGTCGAGCTGACTGATGACCATGCGGCCGGTCTGTTGGCGCAGCCGCGTCTGCATCGCTACGGCCATGTGCCGGGGCAGGTTCCGGTCACGGACCGTCTTCCCGGCGAGAAAGCTGGCGAGGTGGCGCATGTCCAGGTCGACATCGGCCTTTGCGTCGACCGTGCCAGCCCGGTCGGCGGACAGGGGAATTTTGGCTGAAACGCTGGCCGTGGCGAGGGTTCCCTTGCCGGCATCCACGGCCAGCTTGTCCAGTGACACGCGCAGCGCCTCGCCGCTATAGGTGGCGCCCGGCAGGGCGGACAGGTTCAGGTCCCGGTACTGCGTGCCATCGCCCTGGGTGATGCACAGCCCGGCGATCGTGAGCGGTTTGAGCGGCTTGAGATGGATCGCGGATTCGCTATCGGTCGTGATGGCGAACGCACCGGTCAGGGTGCCGGCGGTGATGTCCTGATCGGGCAGGAAGACGTCGAACCAGGTCAGCGGTACCACAGGGAGTTCGAACTCGAGCAGGGTGTTTTCCTGATGCAGGAAGCCGTCGATGTTGCGCAGCGGAACTTTCAGTTCGGCGGGCAGCTTTGTGGTCAGTGATGTGCGTTCGGTCTCGTCGGTCAAGCCGGAGTCCAGTGTCTCCACCCGGAGCTGCATGCCGGGCAGCAGTGACAGGCGAAAGTTGTTTTTCAGCCGCAACCGCTCGGGGAGCCGCGCGTTGGCCTGCGTTTCCCTGAGTTCCCTGATCGTCATGTCGCCGATGACCGTCATGTCGCCGGTCAGATCGGCCAGATTGAAGTTGAGTTCGCCGTTCAGCACTTCTTCCGCGGGGGGGATGCGGTTGTCGCCGGCATAGGGTTGCACCAGCCGCTCGTTGGCCGTTACCCGGTAGCCACCGTCGAACCCGCCGTTGTTGCCGTCATAGGTGCCTTGCAGCTCCAGTGTGGAGCGGTTTTCCCCTGTGCTGTCGTTCTGCCGCAGCGTCAGCCGCAGCCGCTCGGGCAGGTGCCGGGCTTGTCCGCCGGCGTCCGCTGTCACTGCAGGCGCGTCTTCCCGGACCGGTGCGGGGGTGACGGCAAGGATCACATCCGCGTGCTCCACATTCGGCAGGGCCGCCAGCGCCGCCTGGATGGCGAGCCTGCCATCCAGTGCCGCAAACCGGCCCCGGGTGCGTTGTTTGAGATAAACGCTGCTGTCGAGATCGATGTGATCGTCCTCCTTGCCCGTGTTGAAACGCAGCGCCAGGTAGACACCGCCCGTCCCCCCGGGCCGTATGCCGCTGCCGGTGACGTCTGCCTGCAACGACTGCTGACCGGGCAACCGGACCTCGGCATCGGCCTTCAATCGCTGCACGGTGTAACTGAGTCCGTGTTCCAGCGCGGCCAGCACGCCGGGGAACGGGCCGGTTTGATCCGGCGACTGTTGCGTGCCTTGTTGCGTGTGCGGGGGTCTGAATTCCTGCAGATCAACCTGGACGTCCTCGAGCGCGATCGACTCGATGTCGAGATTCAACCACAGCAGGGAAGCCAGGCAGAACCGGATCGAGCCGTGTTCAAGCTGAAAGCGACCGCCGCGGTAGCCGACGGCGATCCCGTGCAGGTCCAGTGACCAGGGGGTGAGATGGACGGACCCGATCTGCAGCGAGTCCACCCGCGGCCCGACATGGTCGAGCAGCAGCTTTTTCTGGAAGGCGGGGTTAAAGACGACCGCGGAGGCGGCGGCAAGGATGACGACGAGGCCGAGGGGGACATAGAACCGGGGCTGCTTGAGAACGGTCAGGCGCATGCGCGTTTCTTCTTCCCTGTTTATCGCGGCAGAACAGGCGTTCACCCTATTGTGAAGGATGCTCTGGTGTATTCGTCATTCCGGGCGAAGCACAGCGTCGACCCGGAATCCGGATGTTAAGATTCAAGCCGTTACCGGATTCCGGCCTGCGACGGAATGACGGAAAACGAATTATTCAAAGTTTCCATAAGTATAGTCACCGGAATCGTGTTGAAGCGGAAGCAAACATGGCGCTGACGACCCAGCCGTTGCATTGCATCGCGGCAGACTGCAGCGTCTGTTAACCCGTACTGGATCAGTCCTGATCCAGCATTCGGATTACGGTCGTCACTCTCTGCTGTCCCACATACGCCCTCTCCCTCCGGGACGCCGACAGGGAGGCGGTGAGGCCGCGAGGCGGTCGAGAGACTGGCCTGGGCCATGTCGGCGGTACGAGTCCATGGATGTACCCGGAAGAGCGAAGCACGACGCCAGAGCCGGGAGCAACGCAGGAGCAGTTGCCGAGCAGGGACGCAATGTTTCATCCAGTGATGGATAGACTTCATGTCCTGTCGCTCTCAACCGCTCAGTGCACTGCGTTTATTCATGGACGTGCTGTAGTTCTGGTAAAGATATGTGGGGCCGCAGTGATTGTCGATGAATCATAGCCCGGCTATATGAATCGTACATATTTATCAATAAGTTGTGAACCACCGATCGGCAAGGCGCCGGTGATCGGGGCATCGGCCGGTCACTGTCCATCGACTGGCACCTTCGGCATCGACGGTTGCAGGCACGTGCGAGACGTCTTTACGGATCCGGCGCGGCAGCGGAATCAACAAAGCCAAAAAGCGGAATGCGCGATGAGCGTCCGGTACCCAAATTGATTAAGAATGTGGTTGATAGTGGTTGCAGGGGGCGGAGGTTCGATTCCTTCACGACCCATCATCCGCTAAAAACGGCCGCTTGTGGGAGATCGAGGCGTTTCTCTTGGCCGATTCGGTGCAGGGGGTGAAGCCGGCAAGCGATTGACGACACCGCCGGGAGGGCGTTTTGCTCATCCCTTTACTTCACGGCACCGTGCCTCCCTGAACATTGCGACTCTGGGCATCACGGGGCTGCAGACCACGTCGGCTGTTGCAGCCCGCGTGTCATGCCTGTTACCTCAACGTACCTTTGCGTAACCTTGCCCATCCCAGCGATAGACCGGGAACTGGCCGAAACCCGGGCCGCCCACCTCGATATCCGGCCATCCGTCGCGGCCGGTTTCATGTACGACCTGCATGCCAACCTCGTCCAGCAGCTTGCGCCAGCCGTCGCCGTCACGGGTGAGCAACACGAAGGCGGTGCCGGTATTGCCGTAGCAGAAGACGCTGCCCTCGGTGATCCATATCTCGGGCTGGCCGTCGCCGTTCAGGTCGGTGACCTCGGCCCGGCCGGGCATGTAGGAGCGGGTCGGCGGGTCTTCCCTGCAGCGTACATATCTGCCGTCGGCATCCTGTTCGAAGCCGGCTGCCGCGAACGCGGCCGCCAGATCTTCAGCTCCGATATCGCCGGCGCAGGCAGCCGGAGAGGCCAGGATGCACAGGGCGAAGGTGTCCGCCAGCACCGCCGGGAATACTGCCAGGGTTGTGGGGTGTTTCACGTAGTGTTCTCACGCTAGGGGTGTCTGTCTCGAGCATAGCGGGGTAGCACGACGTCGACCAGGTAGGGAGCGGAATACTTTTCAAGGGGCCCGGCGCGCAACCGCTGGCAGACCCACGGCTGTCGCGCGCGCGGCTGACCCGTCGGACAGGCCGGCGGGAAGCCGGCCGCACGGCCGCGCTCCGGGTGGCAGTCGTCTTTCCACCTGGTGACGCTTCGCTTCATGTCCGTTTCCGGTGTGTTTCCTGCCTGTTGTCATGTCCTTGCTCTAACTGGCTGATAACGAAAGACCTCCATGAGTGGCATAGGCATTGCATCATTACTGTGCAGGATGCGCCGCACACGTCACGAAAAATGCATCCGCCATTTCATACCGGAGGACTCGGGACATGATCGAAACCTTTTACGATGTCATGCATCGCCAGGGGATTACGCGCCGCAGTTTTCTCAAATTCTGCACCCTGATGACGACCGCCCTCGGGCTGGGCCCGCAGTTCGTCGGACGCTTCGCGCATGCCCTGGAGACGAAACCCCGCGCCCCGGTATTGTGGCTGCACGGACTTGAATGTACCTGCTGCTCGGAGTCCTTCATCCGTTCCGCGCACCCGCTGGCCAAGGATGCCGTGCTGAGCCTGATCTCGCTCGACTACGACGACACCCTGATGGCGGCGGCGGGTCGCCAGGCCGAGGAAATCCTCGAGGAGATCGTGGCGAAACACCGCGGCAACTACATCGTGGCGGTCGAGGGGAATCCCCCGCTCAATGAGGATGGCATGTATTGCTTTTCCGGGGGCAAGCCCTTTCTGGAGAAGCTGAAGTGGGTCTCGGCGGATGCCAAGGCGATCATCTCCTGGGGGTCGTGCGCCTCGTGGGGATGCGTGCAGGCGGCCAAGCCGAATCCCACCCGCGCCACCCCCGTGCACAAGGTGATCACCGACAAGCCGATCATCAAGGTGCCGGGCTGTCCACCGATCGCCGAGGTCATGGCGGCGGTGGTGAGCTACATCGTCACCTTCGAAGAACTGCCCGAGATGGACCGCCAGGGCCGTCCCAAGGCGTTTTACGGCCAGCGCATCCACGACAAGTGCTACCGTCGGCCCCACTTCGACGCCGGCCAGTTCGTGGAGCATTTCGACGACGACAACGCGCGCAAGGGTTACTGCCTGTACAAGGTCGGTTGCAAGGGACCCACCACGTACAACGCCTGTTCCACCGTGCGCTGGAACGAGGGCGTGTCGTTCCCGATCCAGTCCGGACATGGCTGCCTCGGCTGCTCCGAGGACGGTTTCTGGGACAAGGGCAGCTTCTATAACCGCGTCACCGACATCAAGCAGTTTGGAATCGAGGCCAATGCCGACAAGGTGGGCGCCGCCGCCGCCACCGTGGTGGGCGCCGCCGTCGCCGCCCATGCCGCCGCCAGCGTGCTGAAGCGGATATCCCAGAAAACCGGTAAATCCACCGAAGGGGAGTAAGCATCATGACTGTGCATGAAACACAAGGTTTCCGGCTTGACGACACGGGCCGCCGCCTGGTCGTCGATCCCGTTACGCGCATCGAGGGCCACCTTCGGATCGAGGTCAATCTGGACGACGACGACGTGATCCGTAATGCGGTCTCGAGCGGTACCATGTGGCGCGGCATCGAGGTCATCCTCAAAGGCCGCGACCCGCGCGACGCCTGGGCGTTTACCGAACGCATATGCGGTGTCTGCACAGGCACGCACGCACTGGCCTCGGTACGCGCGGTGGAAGACGCCCTGGACATCAAGATCCCGGACAACGCCAATCTGATCCGCAATATCATGCACTGTGTGCTGCATGTGCAGGATCATCTGGTGCATTTTTATCATCTGCACGCGCTCGACTGGGTCGATGTCGTCAGCGCGTTGAGCGCCGATCCGAAGGCCACCTCGGAGCTGGCCCAGAAGATATCCAGCTGGCCGCTGTCCTCGCCGGGGTATTACCGTGATCTGCAGACCCGGCTGAAACGATTCGTCGAGTCGGGGCAGCTGGGGCCGTTCCGCAACGGCTACTGGGGTCATCCGGCCTACAAACTGCCGCCGGAGGCGAATCTGATGGCGGTGGCGCATTACCTGGAGGCGCTCGATTTCCAGAAGGAGCTGGTGAAGATCCAGACGATCTTCGGCGGCAAGAATCCGCACCCGAACTGGCTGGTCGGCGGGGTGCCGGCGCCCATCAATGTCGACGACGTCGGTGCCGTCGGGGCGATCAACCTCGAGCGGCTCAACATGGTGTCCAGCATCATCGGCCAGAGCATCGACTTCATCGACAAGGTCTACCTGCCGGACCTCGTCGCGATCGCCTCGTTCTACAAGGACTGGGCAAAGATCGGCGGGGGGCTGTCCAGCCAGAACGTTCTGTCCTACGGTGATTTCCCGGATCGTGCCAACGATTTCTCGGACAGCAGCATCCTGATCCCGCGCGGCGCCATCATCAACGGCAACCTCAACGAGGTGCTCGAGGTCGATGTGCGCGATCCTGAGCAGATTCAGGAATTCGTTACCCATTCGTGGTACAGCTACGACGACGAGTCGAAAGGACTGCATCCGTTCGACGGGGTGACCGAGGCGAAGTTTGCGCTGGGCGCCGGCACCAAGGGCAGCAAGACCGATATCCAACAGCTGGATGAAAGCGCGAAATACTCCTGGATCAAGGCACCGCGCTGGCGCGGACATCCCATGGAGGTGGGACCGCTGGCGCGCTATATCATCGCCTACGCGAAGGGCGAGCCCGAGTTCAAGGAGCCCGTCGACCGGTTGTTGTCAGACCTGGAACTGCCGCTGGAAGCTATATTCTCGACGCTGGGGCGTACCGCCGCACGCGGACTGGAGGCGCAGTGGGCGGTCCACAAGATGAAGTATTTCTATGATGGTCTGCTCACCAACATCAAGAACCGCAATCTGGATACCGCCAATATCGAGAAGTGGGAGCCGGAGACCTGGCCCGCACAGGCGCAGGGCGTCGGCTACATGGAGGCCCCCCGCGGCGCGCTCGGACACTGGGTCAAGATCGAGAACACCAAGATTGCATCGTACCAGTGCGTGGTGCCGACGACCTGGAACGCATCACCGCGCGATCCCGGCGGGCAGATCGGAGCCTATGAGGCGGCACTGATGAACACGCCGATGGCCAAGCCGGAATGGCCGGTGGAAATCCTGCGCACGGTACACAGTTTCGATCCCTGCCTGGCCTGTTCCACCCACATCATGTCCCCCGACGGGACCGAACTGACCACGGTGAAAACACGCTGAATGTGGAGGATATGCCGATGTTGAAACGAACTGTCACCGGAATACTTCCGATGCTGCTGCTGCCGGCGCTGCCGGCCCAGGCCCATGTACTGGCAGGCACGGGGGCCGGTCTGGCGGCGGGGATCCTGCATCCGCTGAGCGGGCTGGACCATCTCGTGGCCCTGTTCGCGATCGGACTGTGGTGGGGCCATGCCTTGCCGGGACACGTCAGGCTGCTCGCGGCGAGCTGTGCGCTGGCCCTGTCGGCGGGTATGCTCGCCGGGCTGAACGGGCTGGCGCTGCCGATGGCGGAAACCGGTATTGCCCTTTCCGTGCTTGTGCCGGGCCTGCTGCTGGCGACACGGCTGCACCTGCCTCTGGCGGTCGGTATGCCGGTGTTCGGCTGGTTTGCCCTCAACCACGGGTACGTGCACGGCCTGGAGGCGCCGGTGTCGGCCGGTGCAGCCTACGGTCTCGGTCTCATCGGCACCAGCATGGTGTTGCTGGGGCTGGGTACGGCCGCCGGGATGTACCGGGCTGGCCGGCGACCTGTGGTCCTGCGCCTCGCCGGCGCGGTGCTGGCCGGTGTCGGCGTGTGGCTGATCGGCGGGCTCGCCGCCTGAACAGCGGTGCACGGGGTACCCGCAACAGCGATCCGCCGGCCGCCGCATCGATCGGACAATTATTTTCGGGAGATAGTGCCATGCATGCACAATCGGGTGATCTGAACCGCGACGTTCCGACACAGACCCTGCATTCCGTGTTCGTCTACGAGGCGCCGATGCGTATCTGGCACTGGATCAACGCGCTCAGCGTCATCGTGCTGATCGCCACGGGCTATTACATCGGCAATCCGCTGCTACCCGCCATGTCAGGGGAGGCCAGCGCGAATTTTTTCATGGGCTATGTGCGGTTTGCCCACTTCGCTGCCAGCTATATCTTCGCAGTCGGCTTGCTGGGCCGCATTTACTGGGCGCTGGCTGGTAATCAGTATGCCCGCCATCTGATCTTCCCGGCGCTGTTCAGCCGGCAGTCGTGGATCGATGCCTGGCACCAGCTGCGTTATTACCTGTTCCTGGAGCGTGAACAAAAACCGACCGTCGGTGCCAACGCCCTGGATGAGATCAGCACGTTTTTCATGTTCACGCTGCCCAGTCTGTTTCTGATCCTGACCGGCTTCGCGCTCTATTCGCAAGGGTCGGGCGGTGGCAGCTGGCAGGACACCCTGTTCGGCTGGGTGATACCCCTGTTCGGCGGCGGCCAGTCGGTGCACACCTGGCATCACCTCGCCATGTGGGTGATGATCTGTTACCTCATCCTGCATCTCTATCTCGTCGTACGTCAGGACATCATGACGCGGCAGAGCTACATCAGCACCATGGTCAACGGTTACCGCATGTTCAAGGACTGATTTCAGGCACAGACCGGCCGGTGAACGGCCGAAATCGCAGGCCCCGCGACGGCGAGTGCGCAGGCGGTGAGTGTCCCGGCCACCGTCCGGACGTTCGCGTGTTCGGGTGCCGCGGCGCACGTGTTGTTATGCTGGAGTTGCCCTGTCCTGAACCATGCCATGCCGCCCGCGCAACCGCCGATCCGCCTGACCCAGGTCTACGTCTTCGAGGCGCCGGTGCGCCTCTGGCACTGGGTCAGCGTACTGTGCATGGTCACGCTCATCATTACCGGGTATCTGATCGGCAATCCGATCTGGCCAAGACTTGACGGCGAGGCCAGCGACCATTTCATCATGGGTTACGTCCGCTTCACCCACTTCGCGTCCGGCTACGTGTTCGCCATCGCGCTGCTGGGCCGCATCTACTGGGCCGTGATGGGTAACCGTTACGCGCGGGAACTGTTTGTCATTCCCCTGAACAGCCGTCGCTGGTGGGCCGATGTGTGGTTCCAGTGGCGCTGGTATCTGACACGTGTGCCGGTGCCACGGCTCTACATCGGGCACGACCCGCTTGCCCAGCTGGTGATCTTCATCCTGTTCACCGTGCCCAGCGTGCTGATGATCCTGACGGGCTTTGCACTCTACGGCGAGGGCGCCGGCTATGAAAGCTGGGCAGGGTGGTTGTTCGGCTGGATCATCCCGCTGTTCGGACAGAGCCAGGCGGTGCACAGCTGGCATCACCTGGGTATGTGGGCGCTGCTGGTTTTCATCATGGTCCATGTCTACGCGGCCTTCCACGAGGAATTTCTGGCGCCACGCAGCATCCTCAGCACCATGATATCGGGATACCGGATCTTCCGGAGGCGCGGTGCGGATCCATGAACTGCAAGGCAAGTTTCCATACGGTATCGCCCGGTGGACAGACCGATTCCGTACCGTGCCCGCGATCGGCTGCGCGGTCTGAAAAAACAGGTGTCAAACAGGGGGATACAGCATTCCCGACCGTTGCGGCGTGTGGCACGGTTCTTGTAACCTCGGTTGTCACCATGCGCAGAAATCTCTACAGGGCAACGCCCACGCACAGCCATGGCTGAACGACCCCGCATCCTGGTTCTGGGAATAGGCAATCTCCTGTGGGCCGACGAGGGATTCGGCGTACGCGCCGTGGAATACTTCAACCGCCGCTACGAAGTGCCCGCACAGGTCGAGGTCGTCGACGGGGGGACGCAGGGTGTCTATCTGCTGCGTTACGTGCAGGCAGCGGATTACCTCCTCGTGTTTGACGCGATCGATTACGGACTTCCTCCGGGCACACTCAAGGTCGTGCGCGATGACGAAGTCCCGGCATTTCTCGGCGTGAAAAAGATGAGTATGCATCAGACCGGATTCCAGGAAGTGCTCGCCTGCGCGCAACTCGCGGGTCGCTGTCCGGCGCGCATGGTGCTGATCGGGGTCCAGCCACTGCAGCTGGATGACTTTGGCGGCAGCCTGAGCGAGCAGGTAAAGGCACAGATCGATCCGGCGATCGATGTGGCGCTCGCGCAGCTTGCCGAATGGGACGTGCGTCCGTTCGTGCGTCAGGCCGAGCCCGCCGCTTCCCAGCGTCTCAGCCCGGACGGCATCGACATGGACGCCTACGAGTCGGGCCGGCCCAGCGCGGCCGACGCCTGCCGACGGGGTGATGCGCGGGTGCTGTTCTCCACGGGTGGGTCCTGAACATGTGTATCGGCCTTCCGATGCAGGTGGTTGCGCCGGGACCGAACGCCGCCTGGTGTGAAGGCGGCGGTGAATGCAGGCAGGTGGATATGTCGCTGGTGGGGGAGCAGGTCCACGGGACCTGGGTCATGGTGTTCCTGGACACTGCACGCGAGGTGATCGATGCGGCGCGGGCAGCGCAGGTGACGGCGGCGCTGGCGGCCCTGGAAGCGGCCTTGCGCGGCGAGAACGTTGACCGGTATTTCCCCGATCTTGTCGACCGTGAACCCCAATTGCCCGACTTCCTGCGCCCGGCAACGGGAGGTGGTAGGTGACATCACCACTGATCGAACGACTGACGATCGAACTGGGATACCCGGAACTCGATTGCGACACGGTGGATGAATTCACCGCCCGCCACGAGTCCTGCGTGCTGTTCTTCACGGAGGACCCGAAGGCGTTTCAGGAAAGCAATGACGTGGCGGTCATCCTGCCCGAACTGGTCGGTGCCTTCGACGGTCGCCTGGTGGCCGCGGTGGTGAGCCGCGACGCCGAGCGGATACTGATGAAGCGTTACGGGATCACTGCCTGGCCGACGCTGGTATTCCTGCGTCACGGCGCGTACCTGGGTGCGATCAGTCGCGTACAGGACTGGGACTACTACCTGGAACGGATCGAGGCGATACTCGCCGCACGCCCGGGGAAGCCCCCCGGTGTCGGGATTCCCGTGGAAGGCTCCGCCGCGCCGGGCGGGTGTACGGGGAGCTGCCAATGACGCCGGAGGGGGCGTACGATGAAGCTGGATGACATACCGATCATGTCGCTTGGGCCGGGCAGTCAGCCGGTTCAGGCAGGCGACGAGCTCGAGTTCATGCCGTTTCCGGAACAGATGCAGACCTACCGGGCACCCGCCCTTCCGGAGACGTTGACCCTGGCCGACTGCCCTGCGGCCGCGCGCTGCCTGGAGGCGCTGCAGGCCCTGCTGGACGGGTATGGACAGGGGGCCGGTGTGAGCGTACTCGATATGCACGGATCGGATGCCGCGAGTCTCTCGCTCGTAGATCAGGTCCTGGGGGAAGGCGAGGTGAGTGTCCGTTGCACGGGAACGCACCACGCCCGTGCCCAGGAATCGATCCTTGCGGGCGTTTGGCGTGTCGAACACCTCGACGCGGCGGACAGGGTCCTGCGAACGGCCCTGCACGTGGGCGAGATCCCCGGCATCATCCAGGACGCCCTGTCGGATTACGCCGGCGCGCCCGGGTGTATGCCCCCGGAGGAAATCTCCCCGGGGGTCGGCAACGCGACCGCCGTGCTGGTGGAGCTGAGGGAGAAGGCTGACCGGTTCAGGCCCGGGGGCGAGGCGCACGTCGTCAATCTCACATTGCTGCCGTTCTCTCCGGAAGACAACGCGTATCTGCAGCGCTGCCTCGGCAGCGGACCGGTCACCCTTCTGTCCCGCGGGTTCGGCAACTGCCGCATCACGAGTACGGCAATGAAGCATGTCTGGTGGGTGCAGTATTTCAATTCCATGGATACCCTGATCCTCAATACCCTCGAGGTGACCGAGGTCCCTGCCGTGGCCTGCGCCGCACCGGAGGACCTGGCGGACAGTGCCATGCGCTTGCGCGAATTGGTGGAGGATTTGAAATGACCGTGCCGACCACCTTCGAGGGTTCCTATCTCGGCGATAATTCACGGTTGCCGGACGATGCCCGCCTCGAATGCAAGATCTGCTGGTACGTCTATGTTCCCGAGGAAGGTGACGCGGTCTGGCAGATTCCACCCGGCACGCCGTTTTTCCGCCTGCCCGAGTACTGGCGCTGCCCCGTCTGCGACGGCGAGAAGACCCAGTTCATGATTGTCGAGGATTGACCCGGATGCGTGCGGAACCGACGCCCGCCGCGCTGGAAGCGGTGTTTCGGCACATCCAGGCAGAGCGCATGCGGGACGTGCCGCTGTTGAATCCCGCGCTGGAGGTGGCCGCGGTTGGTTTCCGTGACTGGGAGGACTATCGGCTCGGCGTGCTCGTGACGCCCTGGTTCATGAGCCTGGTATTGCTGCCGGGACGCGAGGACGAATGGCGGGGCCTGCAGGTCGGCGAGAAACGGGTCTACGCATTCCCGTCCGGCGCATACGAATTCCTGCTCGGTGAGCAGGCGGATATCGGCCGCTATCTCTCCTGTTCGCTGTATTCGCCGGTACTGGAATTCGAGGACCAGGCGGCCGCCGTGGCCACCGCCGAGGCGGTGATGCGCGAGCTGTTCAGCGCCGCGAATCTGCCCCGGCCGGCACCTGGCCGGTCCCTGAATCCGCCGCTGGCGGCCGGGTTGCACGACGACACGGCGCGCTGTGCCGCGCAGTCGGAGGACGCGCCCGAGGCACCCTGTCTGACGGAGCGGAAGCTCGACCGGCGTGCCTTTCTGCGCGGCGCGTTTCAGCCGCGGCGGGGATAGATCCCGCACGTCACCGTAGCGGGTTCACCCGCAGACCGTCCGTCCGTCCGGGATGCTGACCGTGTCCGGCGTAACCCGGCGAGGCCGGGAGCGGGAACGCGATAGCCGCCGGCGCGGGGCGGGGGTACACTGGGATCCCGGGCGTTTGCCGCGTACACCGGGGGAATCCGCGCTCCGCGGCCCCGGTGTGCCGCCGGTCATCATCGTTAATCACGGGGCTTCTACATGAATCTGGACAGGGTCGGTTCGGGTAACGATGTACCCAGCGAGATCAACGTCGTCATCGAGATCCCGGCGCACTCGGATCCCGTCAAGTACGAGCTGGACAAGAAAACAGGCGCCATGTTTGTCGACCGCTTCATGTCCTCCGCCATGCACTATCCCTGCAACTACGGTTATGTACCGCATACGCTCTCGAAGGACGGCGATCCCGTCGACGTCCTGGTGCATGCGCCGACACCGCTGATCTCCGGTGCGGTCATCCGCTGCCGGCCGGTCGGCGTGCTCAAGATGGTCGACGAGTCCGGGGACGATGCCAAGGTGCTGGCGCTACCCGTCGACAAGCTGTGCAAGTCCTATCACGGGGTGGACAGCTATCGGGAACTGCCCCGCGATCTGCTCGAGCGGATTGCGCATTTCTTCGAACACTACAAGGATCTCGATGAAGGCAAGTGGGTGCGCGTCGAAGGCTGGGGCGGTGTGGACGAGGCGAAACAGGAGATACTGGACGGCGTCAGGCTGTATCAGGACGCACCCGAGAAACCGAACTTCTGAAAGGACGGGAAGGGGGCGGTGTGGCCACGCTGAATCTCGTGCAACGGATCCTGCTCTGGTTCGTGCCGGTCATCTTCGCCGTCACCGTGCATGAAGCCGCGCATGGGCTGTTCGCCTCGATGCTGGGCGACCGGACGGCAAGGCAGGCCGGCCGTGTGACCCTGAACCCGCTCAGGCACATCGACCCGCTGGGTTCGATCGTCGTCCCTGCCGTCTTCCTGATGATCGGGGGATTTGTCTTCGGCTGGGCGAAAGCGGTCCCGGTCAACTGGCAGAATCTCAATCGTCCCGTGCGCGACATGATCATCGTTGCAGCCGCGGGTCCCCTGGCAAACCTGCTGATGGCGCTGTGCTGGGCCTACTGCATGAAGACCGGCCTGTGGTTGAGCGGTAGGCTGCCCGTTGCCGGCTCGATCCTGGTATACGCGGGTGCGGCCGGGATCTTCATCAACGCCGCCGTCATGATGCTGAACCTGCTGCCGCTGCCGCCGCTGGACGGCGGCCGCATCCTGGCGGGAGTTCTGCCCGGCCGGTTGGGCCGATGGTTGAACCGGCTGGAGCCGTGGGGTATCCCGCTGCTGCTGGTCATGATACTGGCCGGTCTGGCAGGACGGCTGATCTGGCCGATGATGGTGATCGGAATGGCCGTGGCCACCCACGTGGCGGGGTTACCGGTGGGCCTCCTGACCAGCGCGCTGTGGGTATTGCTCGGGCACGCGAGCGTGCCGGGTCAGACGTGACCCGCCTCGCTGGCTGGCGCCGTTTACCTGTTCGCGTTCCTCTGTCATCGTATCCGGGGGGCGCCAATGTCGGCACGGCGACAGTGCCGCGTCCCAGGACGAACTCCGTATTTTCACTCACGGCTTGTAACTGTATTAGAGCCTTACAGAATTTTTCCGGTCCGCCTCGGGGCTGGATCCAGGTGCTGTACAAGTGGATAGAATCGATGCGAATATGTAAGTAATTGATAGGATTATAACCATATAGAATTGATGGCTGTATGGCTTGACATACGAATTATCCGAAAAAGCAATAACCTGCATTAGCAAATGGTGTGGCACAGCTTTTGCAAAAATACGACACAAGCCAGACCACACGGTGAACACACGAATAAGCCGTCTGGCAATTTTCTGCCCGCAGGGCATGTTACGGAGGAGCCGGCGTGCAGCGACCGGGAGCAGGCCAGAAACCCGGGTCCGGGTATCCCCCGCGCGCCGGGAGGGCATTCGAACCGCCCGTCTCGGTTGAAGCGTATCCGGGCAGTGCCCTTTCACGCGTACCGTCATCCGCTTCGCCGACGCGACCCGCGACGCAGACCGGGGAAACCGAAGTCAGGGCAGGGGTTGCGCCGCTTCCGGATCGTGCACGGCGCGGGGTACCGCCTGACCGGTACCCGGCGCCCGCAATCGACAGGTCCGGTCTCCCGGACATGCCGCCGCAACCGATGGAGTTACACCGTGGAAATTGAAGGGCGCCTGCGGGTCGATCTCTATCCGGCCGGCGGCCGCGTGAACCGGGTGAGTATCCGCTCCAGCCGGCCGGTGCAGGCGGCGCGGATATTCACGGGCAAGTCACCTCAAACCGTGCTGGCGGAACTGCCGATGCTGTTCAGCGTCTGCGGCATCGCCCAGTCGGTTGCGGGGTTGCAGGCCTTCCGCCAGGCGCAGGCCCTGCCCGTCAGCGCGGCAACGGATACCGCCTCCGCCCTGTTGGTCCAGATGGAGACAGCGCGCGAGCATCTGTGGAGAATCCTGATCGACTGGCCGGCATTTCTCGATGAAGCGGACGCTGTCCGCCGGGCGGGCCCACTGCCGGCGCTGTTGACGGACCTGCGCAAGGTCCTGTTCGCCGACGGGCCGGCCTTTTCGCTGCAGGCGGAACCCAGGCTGGAGAGCCGCGAACTGCAGGCGCAGATCGAGCGCCTGGATACGTTGCTCGCCGAGCAGGTCTTCGACTGCCCATCGGCGCGGTGGCTGGAGATCACCTGCATCGATGAACTGAGTAACTGGGCATGCACGGTCGAGTCGGTTGCCGCCCGGCTGCTGCGGGACGTCTGGGCAAAGGGTTGGCAGGAACTCGGTGCCACGGATGTCGGCTTTTTGCCGGCCCTGCCGGCTGCGGGCCTGAACCGGCGGCTGGACGCACCCGATGCCGACGGGTTTATCGCTGCGCCGTTGTGGGAGGAGAGCGTCTGCGAGACCACGTCGCTGGAACGCCAGCACACGTGCGAGCTGGTCACCTCGCTGCGACGCGAGTTCGGCAATGGCCTGCTGACCCGGCTGGCGGCACGACTGGTGGAACTGGCGCGGGTACCGACGATCCTGCGGCTGCTGGTCGCCCAGCCGGACGCGCCCCCTGTCGCGGAGAACGGCGATGCGCTCCCCCCCGGGGTCGGCATCGGGCAGGTCGAGGCGGCACGCGGGCGCCTGGTGCACCGGGTGGTGCTGGATGGCGGACAGGTGCAGCGCTACCAGATCGTGGCGCCGACGGAATGGAATTTCCATCCCGCCGGTGTCGTCGCCCGGGGACTGGAAACCCTGACGGCTACGGGGAATGACACCTTGCGCCGCCAGGCCGCCCTGCTGATCAGCGCCATCGATCCGTGTGTCGGCTATGACCTGAGCGTAAACTGATGCACGAGATGGCCCTGTGCGAAGGCGTACTGCAAATCCTGGAGGATAACGCCAGGACACAGGGCTACCGGCAGGTCACGGCGGTGTTTCTGGAGATCGGCGGTCTGTCCGGCGTCGAGCTGGAGGCCATGCGTTTCAGTTTCGAGGTCGTGACGCGTGGTACCCTAGCGGACCAGGCCCGGCTGGAGATTGTCGAGGTGCCGGGCAAGGCCTGGTGCATGCAGTGTTCCAGGACCGTGCCGGTGAAGCAACGCTTCGATGCCTGTCCGGAGTGCGGCAGCTATCAATTGCAGGTGACCGAAGGCGACGAAATGAAAGTCACGCAACTGGAGGTACAGTGATGTGTACGGTATGCGGATGCGGCGAAGGAGAAACCCGGACGGAAGAGGGAGTGCACGCACACCCCCATGTACACGGGCATGGACATTCCCACGCGCACGACCACGATCATGACGGGGAACATGCCCATGGGCATGAGCACCATCACCACGACGGACACAGCCATGATTACGGTCAGGGGCCGGCGCGTGCGCATGCACCCGGACTCAGCCAGGCGCGCATGGTGCAGATCGAGGAAGACATCCTCGGCAAGAACAACGAATACGCCGCGGCCAACCGCCGTTGGCTGGGCGAACGCGACATCCTGGCGCTGAATCTGGTTTCCAGCCCGGGATCGGGCAAGACCGCGCTGCTGGCCCGGACCATCGAGGACCTGAAGGCGGAACTCGGAATCGCGGTCATCGAGGGTGACCAGCAGACCGCGCACGATGCCGAGCGCATCCGCAGTACCGGCGCCAGGGCGCTGCAGATCAATACCGGCAAGGGCTGCCACCTGGATGCCCACATGGTGGGCCACGCGCTGTCCACCCTGCAACCGGAAACGGGCGGGGTGGTATTCATCGAGAACGTCGGCAATCTGGTGTGCCCGGCGGCCTTCGACCTCGGCGAGGCGCACAAGGTGGTGATCCTGTCGGTCACCGAGGGCGAGGACAAGCCGGTGAAGTATCCGGACATGTTCAGCGCCGCGGACGTGATGCTGCTGAACAAGGTCGACCTGCTGCCCTATGTGACGTTCGACGTCGATCGCTGTATCGCTTACGCACGCCGGGTGAATCCGTCTATCAAGGTATTGCAGGTCTCGGCGCTCAGCGGGGCGGGAATGGACAACTGGTACCGCTGGATCAGGGCCACCCGTGAGCTGGCGGCCATCGGGGCGTAATCATGTGCCTGGCATTGCCCGCAAGAGTCATCGCCATCGACCGGACGAGTGATACGGCGACGGTCGCGCTCGGCGAGGTGAGGAAAGACGTGTCACTGGCGCTGGTCGAGGACGTGCAGATCGACGACTTCGTGCTGATCCATGTCGGTTATGCGCTTAACACGATAAGCCGGGACGAGGCGGAACGTACTCTGCGGCTGTTTGCGGAGGCGGGGCTGACGGAAGCGCAGGCGCCATGAAATACGTCGAGGAATTCCGCCAGCACGACCTGGCCAGGCGACTGGCGGATGCGATCGGGCGGGAGGTCAGGCCCGGGCGCGACTATCACCTCATGGAGTTCTGCGGCGGTCATACTCACGCCATTTACCGTTACGGCGTTCAGGACCTGATGCCAACCGGTGTGAAGTTCGTACACGGTCCTGGGTGTCCGGTCTGCGTATTGCCGATCGGGCGCATCGACAATGCCATCCAGCTGGCGGAGGAGCATGAGGTCATCCTCTGCACCTACGGCGACCTGCTGCGGGTGCCGGCCAGCGGGCGCAGGAGCCTGCTCAAGGTCAAGGCCGCGGGCGCGGATATCCGCATGGTCTATTCCACGCAGGATGCGCTCCGGATCGCACGCGAAAATCCCGGGCGCGAGGTGGTGTTCTTCGCGATCGGGTTCGAGACCACCACCCCCCCGACCGCCGTGGCGATCCGGCAGGCACAGGCCGAGGGCCTGAAGAATTTCAGCGTGTTCTGCAACCACGTCCTGACACCGGCCGCCATCCAGAACATCCTGGAATCCCCCGAGGTGCGTGCGATGGGTTCCGTTTCCATCGACGGGTTTTTCGGGCCGTCGCATGTCAGCACCATCATCGGCAGCCGTCCCTACGAGTTCTTCGCCGAGGAGTACCAGCGGCCGGTCGTCATCGCGGGCTTCGAACCGCTGGATATCATGCAGTCGGCACTGATGCTGATCCGCCAGCTGAATGAAGGCCGGCACGAGGTGGAAAACGAATACACCCGGGTGGTGACCCGGGACGGCAACACCAAGGCACAGGCGCTGGTGGCCGAGGTGTTCGAACTGCGCCGCGTCTTCGAGTGGCGCGGTCTGGGTCTGGTACCCTACAGCGCGCTGCAGCTGAGGAAAGCCTTTGCCGCACTGGACGCGGAACAGCGTTTCGACCTGCCGGCCGTCAGTGCGTCGGACGTGAAAGGCTGCGAGTGTCCATCGATACTGCGCGGCGTCAAGCGGCCCACCGACTGCAAGCTGTTCGGGACGGTCTGCACGCCGGACAATCCCATGGGTTCCTGCATGGTGTCTTCCGAGGGTGCCTGCGCCGCCTACTGGAGTTACGGGCGCTTTCGTCAGGCCGGTGTTCCAAACCGGCGGGAGTCGGCGGCGTGAATGCCGTGATCAAGCGCTTCCCGGTACGCCTGGACATCCGGCACGGGACGGTCGACATGACGCATGGCAGCGGTGGCCGGGCAATGGCGCAGCTGATCGAGGAGCTGTTCGTCAGGCACCTGGACAACGAACTGCTGCGCCAGTCCAACGACCAGGCGTGCTTTGCGGTGCAGACCGGACGCATGGTCATGAGCACCGACGGCCACGTGATCTCACCCCTGTTCTTTCCGGGCGGGGATATCGGTTCGCTCGCGGTTCACGGCACCCTCAACGACGTCGCCATGTCCGGTGCCAAGCCGCTCTACCTGTCAGCCGCCTTCATCCTGGAGGAGGGTTTCCCGCTGGCCGACCTGGAGCGGATCGTGGCCAGCATGGCGCGCGCGGCCGGTACGGCCGGTGTGCCCGTGGTGACGGGGGATACCAAGGTGGTCGAGCAGGGCAAGGGAGACGGCGTGTTCATCACCACCACCGGCGTCGGTATGGTTCCGGAAGGCGTGGAGATCTCCGGGAATCACGCCCGACCGGGAGACGCCATCCTGCTCAGCGGCAGCATCGGGGATCACGGCGTGGCCATCATGTCCAGCCGCGAGAACCTGGAGTTCCAGACCAGCGTCCAGTCCGATTCCGCGGCACTGCACGGACTCGTTGCGGACATGGTCGCGGCTGCGCCGGCTGTTCACTGTTTGCGCGATCCGACCCGTGGCGGCCTGGCCACCACCCTGAACGAACTGGCCCGGCAGTCCGGCGTGGGTATGGTGCTGGAGGAGGAGGCCATTCCGGTCAAGCCGGGGGTGCGGGCGGCCTGCGAGCTGCTGGGGCTCGACCCGCTGTACGTCGCCAACGAAGGCAAGCTGGTCTGCATCTGCGCACAATCCGACGCTCAGCGCCTGCTGGAGGTGATGCAGGCGCATCCGCTGGCCAGACAGGCCGCGCTCATCGGCCGGGTGGTCGAGGATCGGCACGGGTTCGTGCAGATGCAGACCGGTTTCGGCGGCAGCCGCGTCGTGGACTGGCTGGCGGGCGAGCAGCTGCCGCGGATCTGCTAGACGGGGCCGGGCGATGCGAATCCTGTTTCTTGCCCACGCCTTCAACAGTCTGACCCAGCGCCTGTTCGTCGAGCTTCAGGCGCAGGGGCACGAGGTGTCGGTGGAACTCGATATCAACGATACCGTATCCATCGAGGCGGTCGCGCTGTTCCGGCCGGACCTGATCATCGCCCCCTTTCTCAAGCGCGCGATACCCGCGGCGATCTGGCGCCATCATGTCTGCCTGGTCGTGCATCCGGGCATACCGGGTGACCGCGGTCCCTCGGCACTGGACCGGGCCATTCTCGAGAACGAGGCACGCTGGGGGGTGACGGTGCTGCAGGCCAACGGGGAACTCGATGCCGGCGACATCTGGGCCAGCAGTGACTTTCCCATGCGCGACGTCGCCAAGGCCAGCCTGTACCGCCACGAGGTGACCGGGGCGGCGGTCGCGGCCGTGCTGCGCGCGGTGGCGTGCTTCGACCGCGGCGACTTCCGGCCACGGCCGCTGGATTACTCGGATCCCGCGGTGCGCGGCCGCCCGCATCCGCTGCTGCGGCAGGCCGACCGGGCGATCGACTGGCAGCGGGACACGACGGCCGTCGTGCTGCGCAAGATCCGCAGCGCCGACGGCTTCCCCGGCGTGCGCGACCGCCTGTGCGGACGGGAGGTGTATCTTTTCGACGCGCATCCGGAGGCGATGCTGCGCGGCACGACGGGCAGGCTGATCGCGCGCTGCGGCGGTGCGGTATGCCGCGCCACCGTCGACGGCGCCGTCTGGATCGGCCACCTGCGTGACCGGCAAGCCGTGCACCCGTTCAAGTTGCCGTCGACCCGACTGCTCGCCGGTGAGGCGGCACGGCTGCCTGATACCGAGTGCGGACGCGACACCGGCTACCGCGATCTCTGGTATGAAGAATCCGGCGCTGTCGGCTACCTGCATTTCCCGTTCTACAACGGCGCGATGGGCACGGAGCAGTGCGAACGCCTGCGGCGCGCCTTCGTCGAGGCGCGCCGCCGCGACACCCGTGTGATCGTGCTGATGGGCGGACCGGACTTCTGGTGCAACGGCATGCACCTAAACCTGATCGAGGCCGCCGACAGCGCGGCCGACGAGTCCTGGCGCAACATCAATGCCATCGACGACCTGGCCGCGGAGATCATCAATACGACATCGCATGTGACCGTCGCCGCCCTGCACGGGAACGCCGGTGCCGGCGGCGTGTTTCTCGCGCGTGCCGCGGATCATGTCTGGGCGCATGCCGGGATCATCCTCAATCCGCATTACAAGGACATGGGGAATCTCTACGGTTCCGAGTACTGGACCTACCTGCTGCCCCGCTATGCCGGTGAAGCGCACGCGCAGGAGATCACCCGCGCGCGGCTGCCAATGGGTGTGCGGGAGGCCGCCGCCGTGGGTTTGCTGGATGACTGGTTCGGCATCGACCGGGACGATTTCGGGCGCCAGGTGGTGCGAAAGGCCACTGCACTAGCCGCCGACGGCCATGCCGAAGCGTTGATCCGGAAACAGTCCCGACGGCGGCAGGACGAGTCGCGCAAGCCGCTCAGCCGTTATCGCGACGAGGAACTGGAGAAGATGAAACTGAATTTCCACGGGTTCGATCCCAGCTACCACGTGGCGCGCTACAACTTTGTCTACAAGGTTCCGAAGTCGCGAACTCCGCTCACCATTGCGCGTCATCGCAGGTCGGTATCCGCGGCATGCGCCAGGAGTGTCTCATGAACAGTCAGCCTACCGTACTTATCCTCGATGACGAGGTCCGGAGCCTGGAATCGCTGCAGCGTATCCTGGCCGATGAATTCGACGTGAAAACCGCCGCCACGCCCGCCGAGGCGGAGGCCCTGCTCGAGACCGAATGGGTCCAGATCATTCTGTGCGACCAGCGCATGCCGGAGATGACCGGGGTCGAATTTCTCGGCAAGGTGAGGGAACAGTGGCCGGATGTCATCCGCATGATCATCTCCGGATACACCGAATCGGAGGATATCATCCGGGCGCTGAACGATGCCGGGGTATACCAGTACATCACCAAGCCCTGGCACCCGAACCACCTGATCATGACGCTCAGGAACGCGGCCGAGTTGTTCGAGTTGCAACGCCAGAACGAACTGCTCTCGATCGAGCTGAAGCTGTCGCCCCGCCAGCTCGGGGAGAGCGTGGAACGCAAACGGCACATCCTGCGTGACAGCTACCGGTTCGACGACGGCATCGTGCGCACCCCGCAAAGCTGCATGAATGAAGTGTGTGACAGGATTCGCCGGATATCGCCCTACGACGTATCCGTGCTCCTGACCGGCGAGTCCGGTACGGGCAAGGAGCTGGCCGCGCGGGCGCTGCACTACAACAGCCTGCGCTGGGAGAAACCGTTCGTCGTCGAGAATTGTGCGGCGTTGCCGAACGAGCTGCTCGAGAGCGAGCTGTTCGGCTACAAGCGGGGCGCCTTCACGGGCGCCATAGAGGACCGTACCGGGCTGTTCGAACGCGCCAATGGCGGAACGTTGCTGCTGGACGAGATCGGCGAGGTGTCGCCAGCCTTCCAGGTCAAGCTGCTGCGCGTACTGCAGGAAGGCGAGATCCGCCCGCTGGGCAGCGGCAGGACGCGCAACGTCGACGTGCGCGTGATCGCGGCGACCAACCGCAACCTGGAGGACGAGGTGCGTGCCGGCCGCTTCCGCGAGGACCTGTACTACCGGCTGGCCGCCGTCACGATCTGCATGCCGCCGCTGCGTGGCCGGGTCGAGGACATCCCGGCACTGGCGCAGGCCTTGCTGGATTCCGCCATGCAGAACCTCGGCAAGACCGTGGGTGGATTCAGCGACGAGGCCCTGGTCTGCCTGCAGGCCTATCACTGGCCGGGCAACGTACGCGAACTCCAGAACGAGATCCAGCACATGCTGGTCATGTGTGACGGAGAGACGCTGGGTGCCGATCTGCTGTCTCCCCGCGTGCTGCGTGCCGCGCCGGAAGAGGACGAGGGCGTGCTGGATACGCTTGCCGGGCTGGACGGCACGCTCAAGGAGCGCATCGAGACCCTGGAGGCCAGTATCCTGCGCGAAAGCCTGATCCGACACCGCTGGAACAAGAGCCGCGCGGCCAGGGAACTCGGCCTTTCCCGCGTCGGGCTGCGCAGCAAGCTGGAGCGCTATGGCCTCGAAAAGATCGAGCAGTTCGATCGTGCCGCCTCGCGGGAGGCGACGGTACCGGGTGACAGCAGGTCATTGCAATGAATGAACTGCATTCGGGCAACAGTCTTGCGCGCAACGCGGGCGTTGAGAACGACCTCGTTCTGAGTCCGTCCACCGAGACGGCGTGGATCGAGGTGATTCGCAAGATGGAGTCGGTCTACGCCGATCTGGTGAATTCCCAGGTCGAGGTCGAGGAAAAGAATGACGCCCTGGAGGAGGCACAGCAGTTCATCCGCAGCGTGCTCATGTCGATGACGGACGTGCTGGTCGTCTGCGACCTGCACGCCTGTATCCAGCAGGTCAACAGGGCACTGGAGACCCTGACGGGCAGGGAGGAGCGCGCGCTGCTGGGTCAGTCCCTGGTGACGCTGTTTGCCGGGGAATCCAGGGGATACGTGGAGAACTTCCCTGAAAAACTGAGTGCCGATGCGGTGGTCGACTGCGAACTCAGCCTGCTCGACCAGCGCGGCGAGGCCGTACCGCTGGCCATGAACTGCTCCAAGCGGTACGACGCGGACGGCCGCCTGGTCGGTATGGTGCTGATCGGCCGGCCGATCGGTGAATTGCAGCGTGCCTACAAGGAGCTGAACAGGGCCCACCTGGAACTCAAGCAGACCCAGCTGCAACTGGTTCATTCGGAGAAGATGGCGTCGCTCGGCCGACTGGTGGCCGGCGTGGCACACGAGCTGAACAACCCCATCAGCTTCGTGTTCGGCAACATGCATGCGCTGCAGAACTACGGCGTAAGGATCAGCCGCTATCTCTCGGAGGTCGAGGCCGGCAGCGACCCGGACACCTTGCGGCGCCTGCGGGACGAACTCCGGATCAGCCACATCATGGGCGACATGAATTCGTTGATCGAGGGCACGCTCGAGGGTGCGGAGCGGGTGCGCGTGATCGTACAGGACCTGCGCCGCTACTCCACCAGCCAGCAGGAACCGGCCTCCGATTTTGACCTCCCGGAGATCATCCGCACCGCCACACGGTGGGTGGTCAAGGCCTGCCGCGCCAAGCCGGAGGTCGACTATGACATGCCGGAATCCCTGCAAGTGACCGGGCGCAAGGGACACGTGCATCAGATCCTGGTCAACCTGGTGCAGAACGCCGTGGACATGATGGAACACCAGTCGCCGCAGCGCCTGCGGATAGGCTGCGCCGTCGAGGGCGACACGGCCGTGATCCGTGTGCACGACACCGGGCCGGGCATCCCCGAGGAGGCCTTCACCAAGCTGTTCGATCCCTTTTACACCACCAAACCGGTCGGCAAGGGTACGGGTCTGGGCCTGTCCATCAGCTACGGGCTGGCCATTGACCTCGGTGGCGACCTGAAGGCGGAAAACCATCCGCAGGGAGGCGCGGTGTTCATCCTGTCACTGCCGGTCCTGGGCAGGGGTCATGACTGAGCGCGACGACAACAGGCTGAGCCTGTTGTGGCTGCAGTCGGGCGGGTGCGGAGGTTGCACGTTGTCACTGCTCTGCGCCGAGTCGCCGGACCTGATTACCGCGCTGGATGCCGCTGGCATCCGGCTGCTGTGGCATCCCGCGCTCAGCGAAGCGACCGGCAGCGAGGTGCGCACACTGCTCGAACGGATCGTGGCCGGCGAGACCCGGCTGGACATCCTGTGCCTCGAAGGCGCGGTCGTCCGGGGGCCGAACGGCAGTGGACGGTTCCATATGATGGCGGGTGCCGGCCGGCCCATGATGGAATGGATAGACCGGCTTGCCCGCAAGTCGCGGTACGTGGTCGCCGTCGGCAGCTGTGCGGCGTATGGCGGCATTACCGCCGGCGGTGGCAATACCGGTGAGGTATGCGGCCTGCAGTATGAAGGCAGCGACAAGGCTGGCCTGCTGGGGAAGGAATTCCGGGCACACAGCGGCATGCCGGTGGTGAATATCGCCGGTTGCCCGACACATCCGAACTGGGTGACCGAGACCCTGATGCAGCTCGCCGCCGGACAGCTGGGCGAGGCGGACATCGACCCGTTCGGCCGCCCGCGCAGTTATGCCGATCACCTGGTGCACCATGGCTGTCCGCGCAATGAATTCTATGAATTCAAGGCCAGTGCGGAAAAACCGTCCGATCTGGGCTGCATGATGGAACACCTGGGATGCCAGGGTACCCAGGCGCATGCGGATTGCAACACCCGGCTCTGGAACGGCGAAGGTTCCTGCCTGCGCGGCGGATATGCCTGCATCAACTGCACGGCGCCGGGATTCGAGGAACCCGGGCATGCCTTCGGCGAGACGCCCAATATCGCCGGCATTCCGGTCGGGCTGCCCACCGACATGCCCAAGGCCTGGTTCGTGGCGCTGGCCGCCCTTTCCAAGGCGGCGACACCGAAGCGGCTGAAGGAAAATGCCGTGTCCGACCACATCCGTGTGTCGCCGGGGATCCGCCTGCGGAAGCGCTGATGAGCCGTCGCGTCGTCGGTCCTTTCAACCGGGTGGAGGGCGACCTGGAGGTGCATCTCGAAATCGGCGGCGACCGGGTGGTCGATGCCCGGGTGGTATCGCCGCTGTACCGGGGGTTTGAGCAGATCCTGCACGGCAGGAACCCGCTCGACGCGCTTGTCTACACGCCGCGTATCTGCGGGATCTGCTCGGTGGCACAATCCGTCGCGGCCGCGATGGCACTGGCCGATGCCCAGGGCATCACGATGCCGTCCAACGGCCGGGCGGCGGTCAACCTGATCCTTGCCAACGAGAACGTCGCGGATCATCTGACCCATTTTTACCTGTTTTTCATGCCGGATTTCGCCCGCGAAATCTATGCGTCCGAAAGCTGGCACCCGCCGGTGGCGGCGCGCTTCAAGGCCATGGCGGGAACGGCCGCCGTGCAGGTCCTGCCGGCGCGGGCGGAATTCATGCACCTGATGGGGCTGCTGGCCGGGAAGTGGCCGCACAGCCTGGCGATCCAGCCGGGCGGTACGACCCGCGCGGTCGCGGCCCAGGAGCGGCAGCGGATCATCGGCATACTGTATGCCTTCCGGCGCTTTCTTGAATCCACACTGTTCGGCGACTCCCTGGAAGCCATCCTGGCGCTGGATTCCCGCGCGGCGCTGCAGGCATGGGCGGCGGACCACTCGTGGGAGCACAGTGATTTTTGCCGCTTCCTGCACATCGCGGACGCCCTGCAGCTGGACGGTCTCGGACGGGGCGGGGACGTTTTCATGAGCTACGGCGTGTATCCGGGGACGGACGGGCCGCTGTTCGCGCGCGGCGTGTGGCGTGACGACTCCCTGTCGGGGCTGGATCCGGAGACCATCCGCGAAGACCTCAGCCACAGCTGGATGGCATTCCGCGAGACGCCAAAACATCCCTACGAGGGCGTGACCGTGCCGGACGCCGACGCGCGGGACGGTTACACCTGGTGCAAGGCGCCACGACTCGATGACCGGGTCGTCGAGGTGGGCGCCCTTGCGCGGCAGCAGGTGGACGGTCACCCGCTGATCCGGGACCTCGTCAGCCACAGCGGCGGCAACGTGCGCAACCGCGTCATCGCCCGCTTGCTCGAGATCGCCCGCGTGGTCGTTGCCATGCAGGAATGGGTCGGACAGCTGGTCCCGGGAGAGGCCTGGTGCAACCACGCCTCCATGCCCGACGAGGCCAGGGGTCAGGGCATGATCGAGGCGGCGCGCGGCAGTCTCGGGCACTGGCTCCGGATCAGGAACGGCCGCATCCTGAACTACCAGATCATCGCGCCCACCACCTGGAATTTCTCGCCGCGCGACGTCCGGGGTATCCCCGGCCCGCTGGAACAGGCGCTGGTCGGGGCCCCGGTACGCCACGGCGAGAAGGATCCGGTCAGCGTGCAGCACATCGTGCGTTCGTTCGATCCCTGCATGGTCTGTACGGTTCATTGATGCCGGGGCAGCGCATCCGGGTCACCGGTATCGTGCAGGGCGTGGGCTTCCGGCCGGCCGTATGGCGGCTGGCCGGCGTGTACGGCATCGTCGGCGAGGTGTGGAATGACGCCGGGGGGGTGATGATCCACGCCTGGGGTGAGCGGGCGTCGCTGGACCGGTTCGTGGCGCACCTGCAGGCCGAGCCGCCGCCCCTGGCGCGCATCGAGGCGATCGAGCGCAGCGTCCTGGAAGACCCGGACAGGCGGCCGGAGAAGTTCCGCATCGTCGGCAGCCGGGAGGGCGAAATCCGTACCGGCGTGGCGGCCGATGCCGCGACCTGCCCGCAGTGCCTGGCCGAGGTGCGGGATCCCGACAACCGGCGCTACCGATATGCCTTTACCAACTGCACCCATTGCGGGCCCCGGCTGTCGATCATCCATGCGATACCCTACGATCGCGCCAACACCAGCATGGCGTCGTTCCCGATGTGCCCGCAATGCCGGGCCGAGTACGACGATCCGGCCGACCGCCGTTTCCATGCCCAGCCCAACGCCTGCGGCGATTGCGGTCCGCGGGTCTGGCTGGAGGATGCCGCGAACAGGCGGCTGGAGCCGGACGCGGGTCATGATGCGATCGACACCGCCGCGCGGCTTCTCCGTGCCGGCCATATCGTCGCGATCAAGGGCATCGGCGGCTTCCACCTCGCCTGCGACGCGGGGAACGGTACGGCCGTGGACGGGTTACGTTCCCGCAAGCACCGCTATCACAAGGCGCTGGCGCTGATGGCACGGGATATCGACATGGTCCGGCGCTATGCGCAGGTCAACGCGACGGAGGCGGAACTGCTGCGCCACGTGGCGGCGCCCATCGTGGTGCTGGACGCGGCGGGCGAGCCCCTGGCCGCCGGCGTCGCGCCCGGCCAGCACACGCTGGGTTTCATGCTGCCCTATACGCCGTTGCACCACCTGTTGATGCAGGACATGCCCCGACCGCTGGTGCTGACCTCGGGCAACCGCAGTGACGAACCGCAGGCCATCGACAACCGGGATGCGTGTCGCCGGCTCGGGGGGATCGCCGATTATTACCTGTTGCATGACCGTGCCATCGTCAACCGGCTGGACGATTCGGTGCTGCGCGTCGCCGCCGGCGCGCCACGGCTGCTGCGTCGTGCGCGCGGCTTCGCGCCGCAGCCGATCCCGCTGCCGGCGGGATTTTCCGATGCCGGTGCCATCCTGGCGATGGGCGGCGAGCTGAAGAATACCTTCTGCCTTCTGAAGCAAGGACGGGCCATCCTGTCGCAGCACATCGGCGATCTGGAAGACGCGGTGACCTACCGGGACTACCGGCGGAACCTGGATCTGTACCGGCGCCTGTTCGCCCACCGGCCCGAGTGCATCGTCGTCGACCGGCATCCGCAGTATCTCTCGACCCGCCTGGGGCTGGAACTGGCGCAGGACGAAGGCCTGCCGCTGGTGGAAGTGCAGCACCACCATGCCCACATCGCCGCGTGCCTGGCGGAGCATGGCATCCCGCTCGATACCCGGCCGGTGCTCGGGGTTGCGCTCGACGGGCTGGGGTTCGGCGGGGACGGCACCTTCTGGGGCGGGGAGTTCCTGCTGGCCGATTATGTCGGTTTCACGCGCCTGGCGCGGTTTCAACCCGTTCCCATGCTCGGTGCATCCCGGGCCATGCGCGAGCCCTGGCGAAACACGCTGGCCCATCTCTACTGCGCCTTCGGCTGGGAAGTGGTGCAGGCGCGCTACCCGGGGCTCGACATCGTCCGGTTTCTCGAGACCAGGCCGCTGGACGGCTTGCAGGCAATGGCCCGCAAAGGGCTCAACAGCCCGCTGGCGTCCTCCTGCGGACGCCTGTTCGATGCGGTTGCCGCGGCGATCGGTGTGTGTCGTGAGCACGCATCGCACGAAGGTCAGGCGGCCATCGAACTGGAGTCGCTGGCAGCCTCCGAATTCCACCGGCAGGCGCAGCACGGTTACCCGTACGAATCCCGGGATGAGGCGGGTATCGGCACGCTGGGCTGGCGCCCGCTCTGGGAGGCATTGCTGGAGGATATCGGCCGGGAGGCTGCACCGGCCGTGATCGCCGCGCGTTTCCATCAGGGACTGGTGCAGGCCGTCGCGGCGTCGGCGCGTACCGCGTGCCATGAGCACGGCCTCGAAACTGTCTTACTCACCGGCGGGGTATTCCAGAATCGCCTGTTGCTGGAGGGCGTGAGCGGGGCGCTGAGGGCTGCCGGCCTCAATGTGCTGGCTCCGGAACAGACACCCGCCAACGACGGTGGGCTGGCGCTCGGGCAGGCCGCTATCGCCGCCGCCCGCCGCGCGATGGCGCCGCGAACCTAGGGCCTGTTCACACTACACAGATCGCCGCGTTGCTGCCGCCAAAACGGGCCAGACAAGGCGCGAGGAGTGAGGTTTAGTTGTGCTAAATGAACGACGAGCAACGCAGACTGACCCGTTTTGGGGCGCAACCCGAAGGGACGGGGCCCGTTTCGCACCTGCCGGCGTTGGTGCTCGCTGGTGTACGTCGAGTACACGTCGCTCGCACCGCCTTGTCAGGTGCGAAATGGACCTCCGTCGCGACGATTTGCGTAGTGTGAACAGGCCCTAGGTCATGATCCCCCGCGGTCGCGACCGCGCACTGGGGTGGGCGGCCGGTAAACCACAACCGCTCGTTCGGGTTGATTTCCCATTCTTACAACCGCCTGGCGGTATTTTCTCGAAAGCAACCCAGCTGCAGCCAGACGGATCGCGAGAACCCGGATCCGGGTTCTTCCGCAGCCGAGCCCCTTTCCGTCACCCGCGATAACCCAGGCTGT
>Ga0210144_1000116_pt1 | contig 45379 bp, 42 predicted proteins | sample Muzzi_PWA_D2_FD_185532 | JGI IMG/M metagenome (GOLD analysis project Ga0210144, IMG submission 185532) | Wetland microbial communities from San Francisco Bay, California, USA, that impact long-term carbon sequestration - Muzzi_PWA_D2 (SPAdes) | ecosystem: Environmental > Aquatic > Marine >...
TGTAGCGGGCCGCTTTCATCGTCGGCAGCGTGTGGTTCGTGCCGATCACCTTGTCGCCATAGGCGACGTTGGTTCGCGGGCCGAGGAAGAGCGCGCCGTAATTGGTCATGTTGGCAAGGAAGTAGTCGGGATCGCGCGTCATCACCTGAACGTGCTCCGACGCGATGCGATCGGCCTCGCGTACCATCTCGGCGTCGTTGTCGCAGACGATCACGGCACCGTAGTCTCTCCACGCCTCGCGCGCGACCGGCGCGGTCGGCAGGATTTCCAGAAGCCGCTCGACTTCTGCAATGGTCTCGCGCGCGAGCTGCTCCGAAGTGGTCAGGAGTATCGCCGGGGAGGTCTTGCCGTGCTCGGCCTGGCCGAGCAGATCGGTGGCGCAAAGTTCGGCGTCCACCGTGTCGTCGGCGATGACCAGCGTCTCCGTCGGGCCGGCGAAGAGATCAATGCCCACGCGACCGTACAGCTGACGCTTGGCCTCGGCGACGAAGGCGTTGCCGGGGCCGACCAGCATGTCCACCGGATCGATGGTCCCGGTTCCGAGTGCCATGGCACCGACGGCCTGAACCCCGCCCAGGCAATAGATCACGTCGGCGCCGGCGAAATGCTGGGCAGCGACAATGGCAGCCGCCGGCTTGCCCTGATAAGGCGGCGCGCAAGTCGCGATATGCGGCACGCCGGCCACCTTCGCTGTAATCACCGACATATGCGCCGACGCGACCATCGGGTATTTGCCGCCCGGGACGTACGAGCCGATCGAGTTCACCGGGATGTTCTTATGGCCGAGCACGATGCCGGGAAGTGTCTCCACCTCCAGATCCAGGAGGCAGGCTTTCTGCTTTTCGGCGAAATTGCGCACCTGCGCCTGGGCAAACTTGATGTCGTCAAGCTCCTGCGCCGAGAGCTGGCTGATGCAGTCGCGGATTTCCTTGTCGGTCAGCCGGTAGTCGCTGCGGTCCCATCCGTCGAACTTCACGGAGAGCTCCCGCACCGCCGAGTCGCCGCGTTCCTCTATGTCGGCCAGGATACGTTCAACCGTCGCGCGGATCTTCGCGGCGTCCTCAGCGGCATCCTTTGCGCTGCGACCTTCCTTTAGCATCCTCATCTAATGTGCTCCTTCACGCCCGTTACGTGGCGTCGCCGGCAGATCGGCCGCCGCTTCGTACATCTTCACCACGGCCGAGGAGTCGAGCTCCGACTCGCCGCGGTCGACCAGACCTTGGTACATGCGACTTGCCTCGCCGAGCATCGGGGCTGGCATGCCGACAGCACGGGTCAGCGCCTCCACCATGTGCAGGTCCTTGGCGAGCTGCCGCACATACGCGCGCGGCCGGAAGTCGCGCGCGACGATCCGGGGATAGAGCTGCCGCAAGAGGACGCCGTCGGCGTGCCCACCGGCGACACAGGCCGGGATCGCGCCGGCGTCGATGCCGGAGAGCTCAGCCAGTCGCGCCGCTTCAGCGAGGACGACGTGGAGGCAGCCCACGATCAATTGGCTGACCATCTTGGCGACCAGCCCATCGCCGGTCGGACCGACATGGGTCAAGCTGCCGGCGATCGCTTCGAAGAGGGGACGGAGCCGCTCGATGTCGGTGGCATTGCCGCCGGCCATCACCGTCAGCGTTCCGCTCTCTGCGGCTACCGGCCCTCCGGACACCGGAGCATCAACCCAATTGCAGCCGGTCCCTCGCTTGAGGCGATCAGCGAAGCTGCGGCAGCTCTCCACCTCGATCGTGGAGAAATCGACGAGCAGGCAGGGCGGCCGGATGCGCTCGGCAATACCATTGGCGGCGAAGACCGCCTCCTCGACCGCCTGTGTCGTTGGCAGGTTGAGCGCGACCACATCGGCGCCCTCAACGACGTCGCCCGGCGAGACTGCCGCCTCGGCGCCGGCTGCGACCGCCTCGTTTAGGCGCTCTGGCGCGATATCGAACGCACGCACTTCAAAGCCGCGCGCCATTAGCCAGCGCACCATGGGGCCGCCCATCAGGCCAACCCCGACATATCCGATCCTCTTAACCATCGATCCTGTAGATCCGGATGGCGTTGTCGTGGAAGAGCTTCCTGCGATCCTCAAGTGAGAAGTCGGCGGTGATCGTCTTGTAGCCGGAAAAGATCGTATTGAGGTCGCCGCAGACCCCGTCGACCGGGAAGTTGCTGGCGAACATGCTGCGGTCGACGCCAAAAGCATCGATCGTCGAAAGTACGATGTCGCGATTGTTCTCCACCGTCCACGGCACGCCGGGGATGCCAATGCCCGAGATCTTGACCGCGACGTTCGGACAGCGCGCCAGCGCGTTCATCGCTGCCTTCCAGCCGGCGATTCCTTCAGGACTGCGGTCGGCCGGCAGGCCAGTATGCAGAAGGACGATTTGCGTGTCCGGAAAGTCGTGCGCGAGTTCTGCGGCTTCGTCGAGATGCCACCACGGCGTCTGCAGATCGAACTGCAGGCCGAGCGGCCGCAGCCGCGCGAAGCCCTCGCGCCACCGCGGATCGCTCATGCTCCCGGGCTTGCGGCCCTTGGGCGACGGGCTGGAGCGCGGCTTCTGACGTACCCCGCGAACGAAGTCGCGCGCCGCATGGCTCTCCAACACCTCCGCAACGTCGTCGCGGTCAAGCCAAGCCTGAGCGATCGCAACGTTGGGGAAGCCGGTGTCGCGACGCAACGCGGCGACGAAGTCCATCTCGCCGATCGGGTCGCGCGGATCCCATTCGGTTTCGAGATAGACGAACTTGACCACGTTGTGGTCACCGGCATCGACAAAGTAGTCAGCCGGATAATACGGACGACAGATCGCCGAATAATCCCCATAGCGGAACGGAATCAATGGCTTGTCGCACAACCAAGGATAGTAGTGCTTGGTCGGATCCCAGAAATGAACGTGCGCGTCGACCATGGCGATGTCGGATGACATTTGGCCCCGTCTCCTCCGCCAAGCGGGCGCAGCCAAGCCGATTGGCCGCGATTCCTGCTTGTTCGTTTTTTTCGCAAGCGGGCCCGCACCCCTTGGTGCGGCAAGAATTACGCTTCGAGAACGTTCTCAGGGAACGTTTACAGTCCGAGCGTAGGGCGCGCGGTTTATCCCTGTCAAGGCATCCATCGGCAGTCGGATGTGGCCGACAATTAGCGGTTGTCAGAGGAGGGCTCGCCGGCTAGAGCAGCAGCGAGATGGTCGCATTATCATGAAGCATCCTTCAAACGCGTACAGGCACAAGCCGCGTGTCACCCTGCGCGACCTGGCCGAGGATCTCGGCATGTCAGTGTCGACGGTCTCGCGAGCGTTCCACAAGAAAGCGACGATCGCAGGCGACACCAGGGGCGCGGTGCTGAAGCGAGCCGCGGAGCTTGGCTACAAACCCAATCCGCTGGCGCGCAGCCTCATCACCAAGCGCACCCATATCGTCGGCATCGTTGCAGCCGACATCACGAATCCCTTCTATCCCGAAGTGCTGAACAGCCTTACTGAGGGGCTGCAGACGCTCGACATGAGCGTGATGCTGGTCTCCGCAAGTCCGTCCCGCACGAGCGACGAGGCGCTACGGCTCTTGCTCCGCTACCAACCGGACATCGCCATCCTGCTTGCCGCGACCTTGCCATCGGAGGCGGCGCGGGATTGTCGCGAAGCCGGAACTCCGGTGATCTTCTTCAACCGCTACGCTTCCGACGGCGTGTCCTGGGCGGTCACGTGCGACAACACGCGGGGTGGAATACAGATCGCCGACCACCTGATCGAGCGGGGGCACAAGCGGCTCGCCTATGTTGCCGGGCGGCCCGACGCATCCACCACTGTGGATCGCTGGAAGGGATTTCGGCGGCGCTGCGTGCAGCGTGGCCTCGCCGCGCCGATCCGGGAGGAAGCGGGCGCCTTCAGCTATCCGGCCGGCTACGCCGCAGCGATGCGCCTCCTGGCGCAAAGGCCGCTGCCGGACGCGGTTTTCGGCGCAAACGACATCGTCGCGCTCGGCGTCATGGATGCGGCGCGGCGCGAGTTCGGCATCCGAATCCCGGAGGATCTGTCGGTCGTCGGATTCGACGACATCCCGATGGCCGCCTGGCCCCCCTACTCTCTGACGACGCTCCGTCAGCCTACCGCGGCGATGGTCGCACACACCGTCGATCTTGTGCGAAAGCTCACGCACCGCCCGTCGCAGAAGGCGGAGGTGACTCACCTTCCGGGTGAGTTGATCGTGCGCGGCACCACGTCGTTCCGCAAAGAGCCTTAAGCGCGCGAGCCGTGCGCCGCGCGACCGAACCGCAAGGTCCGGCGTCAGCCATCGGAAAATCGGGTCGAGACCGCATCATCTGTGGCAAACAGCGACACTTCGACCGCTGCTAAGACGGTTTCGAAGGCGTGACCCCCCTCGCCAGGCGTGGCATCTGGCTTGCTGTTCCCTATCCGGTCCAGATTGGCCGGCTCGCGCGAACCGCCGATCGATCGGCAGGGAAGGTGAATGTCGACCGCATGCGCCGGCGTTCGCAGTGATCGCTCGTTCGCTGCGGAGCCGTTCATGGCATTCGGCACAACTCGCGCGAACCGTCGCGATTTCATCGCGGGTGCAAGATCGACCGCGGCATCATCCCACGCGCGGATCCCTTGACAGAAATAACGCACGGACCATACGGTAGCACTTGTAAACGTTCCCTGAGAACGTTCTCACGAAACGGCCTTTGCTCTGATCGATCTCGGTCGAAGGTCGGAAAAAGCGATCTCTAGCTCGATCGCCAAGAACAAAGAAAAGGACAGGGATCGCGAGCCAGACGGTTCGACATGATCCCGCCAAAGGGAGGAAACGAGGGGCCGCATGGCGACGATTCGCAACGCGATGCCGACGCGCGCGAATCTGGCGCGGGGCGCGAAGTGCTGAGCGCTTCGGGTCGGTATGCGATTCCCGCGAGGGAGGAGCGGGGTTGAACAATCTTGTGACCCCCTCGACTCAAGGCGCCGGAAGCTCCGCGACGGGCGGCGGTAGGGGTCGCGCAATCTGATGCGTACTCTGCGCAACTCCCTCCGCTCGAGCGGTGGCATTCTGATCGCGACGCTTCTGCTCTTCCTGCTGAGCTGGCTTGTGCAGCCTGAGAGCCTCGGGCAAGGCGCCATGAGCGGCATGATTCCCTTTGCAGCGATCCTCGCAATCGTCGCGCTCGGGCAGACTCTCGTAATACAGCAAGGCGGGATCGATCTCTCTGTCCCTGGCGTCGTCTCATTGAGCGGCGTGATTGTCGCCTACTACTCAAGCAGTCAACCCGGTTTCCAGGGCACGGCGCTTGGGTTGGCCATCGCAATCGCCTTCGCGGCGGCGCTGGCAGCCGGCGTCATCAACGGGCTCCTGGTGAGCAAGGCGCGCGTCGCACCGATCGTCGCGACCATCGGAACGAACGCGCTCCTCTACGGCGTCAACCTCAGAATCTCAGGCGGCACACCGGTCCAGGTTCCGGCGAGTCTCTCCGAATTCGTGGACTACAAGATCTTCGGGGTCACGACACTCGCCTACCTCGCTGTCATCGTCACCGTGATCGTCAGTTTCATCATCAAGCGGACCGTGTTCGGCCGGCGGTTTGAAGCCGTCGGCGCGAATGCGCGAGCGGCGCGCGCGGCCGGTGTGGTGGCGGTCAACTATCAGATGGCCGCCTATGTCGGGGCGTGCCTGCTCTACTGCTTGGGCGGAATCTTCCTGGCGGGATTGATGTCGCTGCCGAGCGCGTTCCAGGGCGACACCTATCTGATCCCCTCGATCGCCGCAGTGGTGCTTGGCGGAACGTCGCTCTTCGGCGGCGCGGGAAATCTCGCCGCGACCGTAATTGCCGCAGTCTTCCTGACCCAACTTCAGCAACTCGTCCTGACGACGGGAGCAAGCGTCGGTGTGCAGTTCCTCTTCCAGGGAGGAGCAATCATCGTCGGGGTCGGCGTCTACAGCCTGCGGCTGAACAGATTGACGGGGTTGCTACGCAAGCTTGGGGCGCAAGGACCGACGCCCAGGATTGCCGGCGGCCCAACTGCGTAGACGGCTTCGGAGCGTCGTCAGGTTCCGATGTCGATTTTGGGAGGAAACCAATGGAGGACTGTAAAATGACGTCGAAGCACAAGACTTGGCTCCTGACCGGCGCCGTGGCCATCGCCGGAATGGCGGCCGGATCGCTGCCCGCCTTGGCAGCCGAAGCGCCGCAGTGGTGCAAGGACATCGCAAACGGCATCTACTGCGCGGAACCAGAAGCAACACCGCCCGATTTCTGCGGCACCAAAGAGATTAGGGTCGCCCTGGCCGACGGCTTCGCCGACAATCCGTGGCGGCAGATGACGACAGCCGCCGCAATCAACGAGGCGAGCCGGTGCCCGAACGTGACCGGCTGGACGCATACGGACGGACAGGGCAATACCCAAAAGGCGATCTCCGATGTCCAGGGCCTGGCCGCGCAGGGCGTCGAAGCGATCGTGGTCTTCCCGGATGCTGGGCCCGCCATGCTCCCCGCCCTTCGCGACGCTTTCAAGCAGGGCAGCGCCGTCGTTCCCTACCGGGTGAAGGTCGGCGGAAAGGAAGGCGAGGACTACAGCGTCTTCGTCGGCACCAAGTTCTACGATCACGGTGTTGCCTGGGCGAAGTGGATGGCGGAAGCCTTGGGCGGCAAGGGCACCGTCGGCTATGAAGGCGGCCCTGCCGGGAACAGCGAGAGCGTCGAGAAGTCCCAGGGCATGCATGACGTCTTGAAGGACTATCCCGACATCCAGTGGATCGGCCAGGATCCGTTCGAGGTCACGAACTGGGATCCCAGCATGATGGCGAAATCCATCACCGCGCTGATCGCCAAGTATCCGAAGATTGACGGGATGTTCGGCGACTTGTCGATTCCGATCCTGACCTCAGGCGCTTTCCAGCGAGCAGGTCGCGATCTTCCGCTGATCGCCGGCGAGGACGCGAACGGCTTCGGATGCGAGTGGGAGAAGCTGCATGCCGACGGCAAGGAATCGTCGTTCCAGTTCATGACGACGAGCGCCGAGCAGTGGAATGTCCGGCTCGCTATTCAGTGGGCGATCGCCGAGGCGACCGGTGGCAAAGTCGACCAGCCGCTCATCATCAAGGACACCAAGGGCGGTGAGCACGTCGCGGCCAATCCCGGCGACAAGCTCGTCACCAACTTCGTGATGGATGACTCGCTGAAGGGCATCGTCTTCTGCACGCCCGAACTGCCGGCGTCGGCAGGCAACGGAACCAGCCTGACGACCGAGCAGACGCTTGCGGCGTTGAAGGGCGGCCTCTAGGCACTAAGCACGCATAGCGAGGGAGGGAGACCCACAAATAGATTGGGCTCTCCCTCCCTCCTCCTTCCTGGGCGATCCAATTTGCGCCTCGATGGCCGTCGCGAAGGGAGCGAATGGTGACAGTGGCTGAACAAGCGCCAGTTCTCGATCGCGTATCTGAACCACAAGTGGACGGGCTTCGGCTCAACCACGTCTCCAAGCGCTTCGGTGGAGTCGTGGCCGTCAGTGACGTGTCCTTCGCGGCCAAGGCGGGCGAAGTCCATGCCCTGTTGGGAGAGAATGGCGCCGGCAAGTCCACTTTGATGGGCATTGCCTCAGGTGACATCCGCCCCGACGCAGGCAGCATCGAAATTCGTGGCGGGGCGATCGGGCGCCTCAGCGCCGCGCAGGCGCAACGCTTGGGCCTCGCCATCGTTCACCAGCACCCTGCCGTGCTTCCCGATCTAAGCGTCGCGGAGAACATGCTGCTCGCCGTTCCGCAGGCTCTGCGCCATGGTGACGGGCGCAGCATGGATTGGGTCGCAAGTCAGCTCGAGCGCGTCGGCTGCACGGTGCACCCGAAGACCCGCATGACTGAGGTCGGCGTTGCGCAGCGCCAGCTCATCGAACTGGCGAAGGCGCTCGCAATCGATCCGAAGGTTCTTGTTCTCGACGAGCCGACCGCGCCGCTCACCGCGGACCTCGTCCAGCTCCTTTTCGAGAAGGTCCGGGACGCCGCCGCGCGCGGCGCCGCGGTGATCTATATCTCGCATCGTCTCGAAGAGGTCCGCCAGATCGCCGACCGAGTCACGGTCATGCGCGACGGCGAGGTCAAAGGCTCGGCTCCCGTCGACGAGATGTCGGACGACGACATGCTGCGGCTGATCGTCGGCAGGACGGTCACCAGCGTCTTTCCGCCGAAGAGCGCGGGTCTGAAGGACGGAAGCGCCAGGCTCGTCGTCAACCGACTCTCCGGCCGCAATTTCCACGACGTGAGCATGACCGCGAGCGGCGGCGAGATCGTCGGCGTTGCCGGCATTACCGGCAACGGACAGAGCGAGTTCCTGCGTGCGCTCGCGGGTCTCGTCAGCGCATCCGGCGAAGCGATGCTGGGCGAGAAGACCTTGCGGCTTGGCCGACCCGAGGCGCTGCACAAGGCGGGCGTCACGTTCCTGACGTCCGATCGGCAGAATGAAGGGCTCTTCATGCGCCTCTCGGTGCGGGAGAACGCGGCGCTGTCGGGACTGCCGCGGCTCGCGCAATTCGGCGTGATCCGGCGCCGGCTCGAATATGCAAGCGTCGAGGAGCAGAGCGCGAAGCTCGCCATCCACACGCCCTCCATCGACACCAATGTCGGAAGCCTCTCGGGCGGCAATCAGCAGAAGGTCGTCCTGGCGCGCGCCCTGCTCGCCGACGCGAAACTCGTCCTGGCCGAGGAGCCGACCGCCGGCGTCGACGTCGGCGCCCGCGCCGAACTCTACCGCATCCTCCGCGAGATCGCCGACAGCGGAATACCCGTCGTCATTGTGTCGTCCGACATGCTCGAGCTCGAAGGGCTGTGCGACCGGGTCATCGTCTTCTCGCGCGGCCACAATGTGGGCGAGCTTTCCGGATCCGCAGTCACCGAAGAAGAGATCGGCCGCACGATGGTCACGGCGACGGCGCACCGCAAGGCGGACGAGCGCGGCGGCGGGACGGCCGGTGGACACATGAGCTGGGGCTGGCACCTTCGGCGGTTCGCCGCTGGCGACTACGCCCCAAGCCTCGTCCTCGCGGTGCTGATCGTGCTCCTCGGCGCCTATGCGACGGCGGAGAACATCCGCTTCGTCTCCGCCTTCAACATCGAGAAGCTGCTGCTCCTCTCGGCGGCACTGGCATTCGTCGGCTACGGGCAGATGTGCGCCATCCTAACCGGCGGAATTGACGTGTCGGTCGGTCCGCTGATTGGCCTCGTCGTCGTCGTCTCCTCCTTCTTCTTCGTCGACGAAAGCTCGGCGCTGTCGATGGTTGTCGGCCTTTTCGCCATGCTTGCAACGGGGCTGGCCGTGGGCTTCGTTAACGGCTCCCTGGTTCGCTTCGGAAATTTCACCGCCGTTGCGGCGACGATCGGCATGTACATCATCATACAAGGCTTCTCGGTGCTGCTGCGCCCCCTCCCCGGCGGCGTGATCAGCACGCAGGTCATCGACGTGATCCAGGTCGAGATCGGCGGCATTCCGGTTTCATTCGTCCTCGCGGTGCTGCTCGCAATCGGGCTTGAGATCGCCCTCCGCTACACGCGCTGGGGCCGCAGCATCCGCGGCGTCGGATCGAACGAGCAGTCCGCCGCGCGGATCGGCGTGCCCACGAACTGGACGGTCGTCGGCGCCTTCGTCGCCTGCTCCTTCCTGACCGCGCTTGGCGGGGTCATGGTGATGGCGCAGCTGGGGATCGGCGACCCCAACCAGGGGACCGGCTACACCCTGAGCAGCATCGCCGCGGTGGTACTCGGCGGCGCCAGCCTGTTCGGCGGAAGAGGCTCATTCATCGGCGTCCTCTTCGGAGCGATCCTCATCCAGGTGATCTACTCGGCGACGACTTTCCTCGGCCTGTCCGGCGCCTGGCAGTACTGGTTTATCGGCGGCATCACGCTCGGCGCGGTTGCGATCTATTCGCAGGCGCGGCGCGCGCGGGAAGACGCGTAATCGAGGTTGGAGCAACTTGAATGAACGGTATCGAAGGCAAGAGCATCATCGTCACCGGCGGCGCCCAGGGGCTTGGCGAAGGCATCCTCCGTCGTTTGGCCAGCGAGGGCGCGCGGGTCGTCGTCGCCGATCTGAACGGCGAAAAGGCGCAGACAGTAGCGGACGATCTCAAGGCCGAAGGTCATGAGGCAATCGCCGTGAAAGTCGACGTTGCCGAACGCGCCGAGGTCAAGGCGCTGGTCGCAAAGACCGTCGAGGCCTTCGGGGGCATCGACGTCCTGTTCAACAACGCAGGCTTCAACAAGCCCGTCCCCTTCTTCGAAGTCGACGAGGCGAATTTCAACGCGATCCTCCGCGTCAACACCCTCGGCGTGCTGATCGGCATGCAGGAGATCGGCAAGCAGATGATTGCCCAGGGGCGCGGCGGCAAGATCATCAATACCGCGTCCGTCGTCGGCCGGCAGGGGAATCCCGAATTCGCTCCCTATTGCGTCAGCAAGGCGGGTGTCATCTCGCTCACTCAGGCCGGCGCCCGCGAAATGGCCAAGCACAAGATCACGGTCAACGGCATCGCACCGGGTGTCGTCGTGACGCCGCTCTGGGACGGGCTGGAGCAGGACATGATCGACAAGGGCGTCATCAAGAAGAAAGGTGAGTTCATCGAATCCTTCTCGGCTGACATTCTGGTCGGCTATCCGGCGAAGCCGTCCGATCTGGCCGGAATCACCGCTTTTCTGGCCTCATCGGAGTCCGACTACATCACCGGACAGATCATCATGTGCGAGGGCGGGATGATCCTGGTCTGAGATCCCTGCCGACGCGGCGTGGCGGAAGGCGGCGGTTGCGGGGATCGCGGCTCGTCAGCCAGTCAACAAAATCGATGGAGGAAACACGTGAAACCGGAATGCACCCTGATCGCCTACCTCCATGCCAAGCCCGAGAAACGCGCCGAGTTGCTCGAGATCCTTCACGGCTTCGTCAAGCCGACGCGCGAAGAGGCGGGGTGCGTGGATTACCACCTGCACGTAAGCGATGACGATCCGAATCTGTTTGTCTTCTACGAAACCTGGCGGACGCGGAAGGATCTGGATGAGCACCTCAGGATGCCGTACCTGACGAGCTTCTGGGAGCGGCGCCTCGATCTCCTGACACAAGACGTCGACCTTCAATTCCACACCATGCTGAGCGACATGAGCTAGCACTTGTACGACGCGTTGAGTCCGCGCGCCGGATGGCCGAGCGAGCGTCGCTTTGCCGGACCGCCTCTCGGTCGCCCGGAGAGGAGAGCCTCCCACTCCTCTTCGGACGTCGCTTTGTGCGTCCGGGGCCCTATGGTCATGCCCCTCGCCACTAAGCTAGGTTGGCGAGCGAAGCTGCAGATTGGCGATCCGGTTTGACCGCCTTTCTCCCAGGGGTCCTCAATGAAGAAAGTAACGTCGACGGAGGTCGCGCAAAGAGCCGGCGTCTCCCAGTCAACTGTCTCCCGGGCTTTCAATCGTCAGGAGGTGGTGTCGCCGGAGACTCGCGAGCGGATCCTCTCCATCGCGTCCGAGCTCGGCTATCGGCCCAACGAGTTGGCGCGTTCCCTGATCTCCCGCAAGTCGAACATGATCGGCATCGTGATGGGGGACATTCTCAATCCGTTCTATCCGGCTGTTCTCAGCGCATTCACCTACAATCTGCAGCGCCTCGGACGTCGTGTGCTTCTGTTTAGCGTCCCGCCTGGTCACGACGTCGACGAGGTTCTGCCGCAGCTGATGCAGTATCAGATCGCCGGCGTCGTGGTCACGTCGGCGACGCTTTCCTCGCGCATGGCGGAGGCGGTGGGAAGGAGTGGCACGCCGGTCGTGCTTTTCAATCGCACGGTCTACGGCGGCGCGGTAAATTCCGTCTGCTGCGCCAACGAAGAGGGCGGACGGCTCGTCGCTCGTACCCTTCTGAACGCGGGGCACCGCCGCTTCGCGCTGATCGGCGGGCTTGCCAGCACCTCAACCCATCTGGAGCGGAGGCAGGCCTTCGCGGAGGAGCTCGGTGGTCACGGCGTCGGGGCATTGCAGGAGCAACCCGGCAACAATACCTACGAAGGCGGCTTCAAAGCCGCCAAGAAGCTGTTGTCGGCACGTGACCGCCCCGACGCCCTCTTCTGCATCAGCGACATCATGGCGCTCGGCGCGCTCGATGCCGCGCGGCGCGAGTTGTCACTGAACGTTCCGGGAGACCTCTCGATCGTCGGCTTTGACGACATCGCAGCCGCCGCCTGGCCGAGCTACGACCTGACCACCGTCAGGCAACCGGTCGACGAGATGGTTGCCGAAACCATCGCCATCCTGCTCGACCAGACCGATCGTCCGGACGCGAAGCCGGTCTCGGTGCGGCTTCCAGGCCAGCTGATCGTCCGCTCGACCGCCCGCATCGCCGACGCCACATCGGCCTCCACCATGTCGGAGCGGAATCTGAGCGACGCCTGAAGGCGCAGCGTAAGCCTGAGAAAAAGGAAAGCGGGTCAGGCGGCCCCTGCCAGACGTTGCGCGAGTTCGCATGCCGCTATCAGCCCGGCGGGACTTGCCTTGTTGCGGCCAGTGATGTCATAGGCGCTTCCGGAGGAGGCCGTGATCGCCGGCACCGGCAGACCACCCAGCAGCGTCACCACCCGCTCGAAGCCAAGGGATTTCAGCGCGATCTGGCCCTGGTCGTGATACATGGTCACTACGAGATTGTAGGCGCCTCGATACGCCGTCATCATCACAGTGTCGGGCGGGACCGGGCCGGTGACGTTATAGCCCTCCTGGCTCAGCGCCTCGACAGCCGGCAGAATGATCTCGGCGTCTTCGCTGCCGATCGTCCCCCTGTCGCCGGCGTGCGGGTTGAGCCCGGCGATCGCAATGCGAGGCGCCGCTACGCCGGCGCGCCTCATGGTCGCCACGCCGAGCCGCGTCGCGTCGACGACGAGCTTCGTTGTCAGCTTCTCCGCGACCTCGCGCAGCGGCACGTGCGACGTCGCCCGCGCCGTCCACAGATCGTCCAGCACATTGAGCTCGGTGCAGAAGTGATTGCAGCCGAAAAGATGCGCGAGATAGTGCATCTCGTCGATCTCGGTGAAGCCCGCAAGGCTCATCGCGTGCTTGTTCAACGGCGCATAAACGATCGCGTCGATCTGCCCGGCTCGCGCCGCCTGCACCGCCGCCTGCAAGCTGCGTAACGCAAAGAGGCCGCCAAGGCGGCTCGCCTCCCCCGTTGGGATATTCTTCGCGTCGCTGTCGATCGTCATCAGGATCTGCCGCGGCGGATCTCTCGGCATCTCCCCGCCAGCCTCGACCGTCGGCAGCTTCAAATCGACGCCGGCAACGCGCGCCCCTTCCGCCAGGACCGCCTCGGTGCCGATGACGACGAACTTGAGGTCTTCCCGATCCGCGTTATGCGCCAGAAGCTTGGCCGCAATTTCGGGACCAACTCCCGCCGGATCGCCCAGAAGAAGCCCGATGCGGGTCGTCGACATGCTGAATTTCTCCCGCCCCTGGCTCGGCTCGCCGCACAAGGCAGCCACTCTTGACTCTCGAACAAACGAAAGGTTATCGCATATGCATACGAATGCAAGAGCCGACACCCGCCCTTTCGGCGGCCCCTTTTGAGGTGCCCCGCCAAAGGCGAGACGCGAGAAGACCGCCACGCACAAAGCGGCGCAAGCAGGAGGAAAACCCCATGACGCAACTTGCTGCGGCACAGAAGACAGCCGATCGCGCCCCCGTGGAATCGACGACGGAGCAACGCGAACAGGCAGCAAAGGCCCTGGCAGCGCATGTCTCGGGTCGGGTCGTCGTCGGCGGCAAGCTGACGGAGCCTCTGACCCGCGAGCGTTTCCCGGTTGAGAATCCGGCCAATGCGGAGGTCATCGGGTCGGCGGCGCGTTGCGGAATCGAGGACGTCGAACGCGCAGTCCAGGCTGCGGCCAAGGCTTTTCCGGCCTGGTCGGCAATGCCGCCGCGCGAGCGTAGCACCCTCATGCTGCAAATGGCCGACCGGCTCTCGCAGGAGACCGAATCCCTCGCCCAGCTCTCGTCGCTGGAAACCGGCAATGCGCTTGCGACGCAGACTCGCGGCGAGGCGCGCACGATGGTCGACATCCTGCTCTATTTTGCGGGCCTGGCAAGCGAGGTGAAAGGCAAGACGATCCCGTGGCAGCCGTCGCGCTTCCTCTATACGAAGCGCGTGCCGGTCGGCGTCGTCGGCGCGATCATTCCCTGGAACGCCCCGCTGATGCAGTCCGCCTGCAAGATCGGGCCCGCGCTGGCAGCCGGCAACAGCGTGGTGCTGAAGACCGCCGAGCAGGCGCCCCTCGCGGTTCTTCGCGTCTTTGAGCTGATCCAGGAGGTGATGCCTCCCGGCGTGGCCAACGTGATCTCCGGATTCGGCGAAGAAGCCGGCAAGCCACTGGCTGAGCACCCGCTGGTGCGCAAGGTTTCCTTCACCGGCTCCAGCGCCGTTGGCGCCCAGATCATGCACTACGCCGCAGACAAGTTCATCTCGGTCACTGCCGAGCTTGGCGGGAAGAACCCCAACATCATCATGCCCGATGCCGATCTGGACCTCGCGATCCCCGGCATCATCCAGGGCATGCGCCTTTTCCGTCAGGGCCAATCCTGCACGGCCGGCACGCGCGTCTATATCCACGAGGACATCTACGAGCGGGTTATCGAAGAGGTGCTGGCAGAGATCGGCAAGGGCCGCCTCGGCAATCCCCTGGACGACGCGACCGAGGTCGGCTCGGTCATCTCCGCAGAGCAGCTTGAGCGCATCGAGCGCTATGTGGAGATGGCGCGGCAGACTCCGAACGCCCGCATTCTCGTCGGTGGCGAGCGGCCGAGCGACGAGACCCTGCGCCGCGGATATTTCTATCTTCCCACGCTGATCGAAGGCGTGCCGGCGCAATCGCCGGTCTGCCGCGACGAGATTTTCGGCCCGGTCGCGACGGTGGCGCCGTGGCGGGACTTCGAAGCCGTCCTCGCGGAAGCCAACGACTCGCCATACGGGCTCGCCGCCGTCCTGTGGACGCGCGACCTCGCCCGCTCGATGGAGTTCATCGACAGGATCGAGGCCGGCTTCGTGCAGGTGAACCAGTTCTCCGTCGCGGAATCGAGCATCGAGTATGGGGGCACCAAGATCAGCGGCATCGGCCGCGAGCTCTCGCTCGAAAGCATGGTCGAACACTTTACCTGGTCGAAGACCGTGATCATCAATGCCGGCACGCCGGGCGTCTAGCAAGAAGAGCGTGGGGAGGAAGACGAGAATGCACATCGCCCTCATCGGAATCGGCAATATGGGCAAGCCCATGGGCCGGAACATGATCAAGGCCGGCCACAGCGTGACGGGCTACGATCTTCAGGCGGAGGCTGTCGACTACATCGTCAAGCAAGGCGGCAAGGCAGCCGCTTCGGCGGTCGAGGCGGCCAGGGACGCCGACATCATCATGACCATGCTGCCGACGAGCGATCATGTGCGCGACGTCTATCTCGGCGACGGCGAGCTCTTGAACCAGGTTCCCGCAGGCGTGCTCTTCATGGACAGCAGCACCATATCGTCCTCGGTCACGCGCGACCTCGCCGAAGAGGTCAAGAAGCGCGGCAGCAAGATGATCGACGCGCCGGTCTCCGGCGGAACGCATGGTGCCGAGGCCGCGACGTTGACCTTCATGGTCGGCGGCGACGCGGAAGATCTCGAACGGGCGCGCCCGATTCTGGAGGCGATGGGCCGCAACATCGTTCACGCCGGCGCCAATGGCGCAGGACAGACAGCCAAGATCTGCAACAATATGCTGTCGGGCATCTGCATGGTCGGCTGCGTCGAGGCTCTCGCTCTCGGCGCCGCCAACGGGCTCGATCCGAAGGTGCTGTCCGAGATCATGCGCACGAGCTCCGGCACCAACTTTGCGCTGCAGCAGCTCAACCCGTACCCCGGCGTCATGGAGAACGTGCCCGCCTCGCGCGGCTATACCGGCGGCTTCCGCACCGAGTTCCAGCTGAAGGACATGCGGCTCGCGGTTCAGCTGGCAAATGAAGCGCGCACGCTGGCCACGCTCGGTGAGATCGCCTGCAACTTCTTCGCGCTGCATTGCGATGCGGGCTACGCAAAGCACGATTATTCCAGCATCATGCTGATGATGGCGCCTCACCTGAAGGCCGACATGCCGGACGCCGACTGACCGCCCGCATCGGGAATGTGAGCGGACGTCAGCCGGCGGTCGAGCCGCCGTCGACGAACAAGACCTGCCCGGTGATGAAATCCGACGCCGCGGTGGCCATGAAGATCGCCGCGGCCACCACGTCGGTGGCTTCGGCAACGCGCTGCAACGGCGTGCGGTCCATGAACATCTTCCGGCGCTCCGGATCGTCGAGGATGAAGGCGGCCAGCGGCGTATTGATGACGCTCGGTGCCAGGCAATTGACGTTGATGTTGTACTTCGCCCATTCAGTCGCGAGCTGGCGGGTGAAGAGGTGCACTGCCCCCTTGCTGGTGCCGTAGGCTACATAGCCGAGCGGATGGCCGACCAGTCCGCGCACCGAGCCGATATTGATGATCTTTCCGCCTCTGCCGGCTTCGATCATGCGGAGCCCCACCGCCTGACTGACCAGCCAGGTTCCACCGATATTGACCTCCCAGATTTGCCGGAACTCGTCCATCTCAAGCTCTGTCGCCGGCGTGCGTTGCGCGATGCCGGCAGCGTTGCACAACACATGGATCGGGCCGTGTTCGTCTTCGACCGCGCTCACCATGTCCTTCACGCTGGCGGGGTCGGTGACATCGCACGCGTGCGCCGAGACGGCGCCGATTTCGTCAAGCGCCTTGACCTTCTCCGCCATGCCGGCCGCGCTGATGTCGGCGACCGCCACGCGGGCGCCCGACAGGAGAAAGCCTTCCGCGATAGCGGCGCCAAGCACGCCGCCCCCGCCAGTGATGAGTGCCGTCGAACCTGTCATGGAGAACAGCCGACCAACATCTATTCGAGGCATGAATACCCTCGTTCTGAACCTGTTTCCTGGGGCAGCGGCCGCGTGCGTAGCTATCAGGGTGATGAACGACGACACCGAACTTTTCAAGCAGTTCAGCGACGATCCCGATTTCAAGCGTTGGCTGGCCGATACCGGGGTTGGGATGACTTACGACGCTACCGCCGATCCTTGCCCCCAGAAGTGCACCGCATTTGACCAAGTCGGCGCCTATGAGACAGATCGGGCGGATTGGGCAGGGGAGGATTCCTGGCCCATGGCAGCCCTTGGAGCGGGCGAAGATGTGACAGAAATCCAGATCATGGATGTTGCGCGGGCGAGGTTCCCCCGGATGACCGAGAGCCTGTGCCTGCCTGTGGCGAACGGATCCTTCAATTCCGGCTCGAACGCCGGGAGCGCAAGACCCTGTTCATAAGCGCCAGGCCAGACCTGGTTGATAGCGTCGCCGATTGATTGAGACGCCTGTGTACGCTTGAGTGGCCAAGATCTGCGCGCCACTTGATCAGCGTCAATGCCCGCCTGCGAACGATGCGATTGATTGCACCGTCCTTGAGGAGGTTTGGCCATGGCGACATTCATCATGCTTACGCGCCTCAGCCACGAGGCACTCAAAGCGCCCCGTTCGCTTGTGGACCTCAGCCATGAGGTAGCGGAACGCATCCGTACCGACTGTCCGGAGGTCGAGTGGCAGGCGAGCTATGCCGTTCTCGGGCCCACGGACTACGTCGACATCTTCACAGCGCCGGACATCGAGACAGCGACAAAAGTGGCGACCATCATCCGGACATTCGGCCATGCAACGACCGAGGTGTGGGCGGCAATCGAATGGGAGAAGTTCGTTCGATTGGCGAGCACCCTGCCATCGGCCGTCGCCGCGAGCCTCTAGTGCCCTAGCAACGATGGCGACAGGCATCAACACGTTCGACGAAGCGATTCAAGCCACGGTCGACTGGGTCGACGACCTGCAGACGCGGCTCGGCTGGCACGACAGGAACATGACTTATGAAGCGATGAAGGCTACCCTTCACGGGCTCCGCGATGCTCTCCCGGCCGACGAAGCGGTCTTCCTTGGCGGGTGTCTGCCTCTGCTCCTGCGTGGCGTCTACTACGAAGGCTGGCATCTGAGAGACAAGCCGCTACCGATGCCCGACCGAGATGCCTTTGTCGAACGGATTCGCGACGGCGTTAATCGGGCGCTCGGCGTTGACGCCGAAGAGGTCGCCGGACGGGTCTTTGAGCTGGTCGCCGCCCGGCTGCCGCCCGAGGAGCTCGAGGATGTGAAGGCGGTAACTCCCGCTTCGCTGCACTTCCTCTGGCCGGCATGACGCTGGCATGTGGTCCTGAATGTGTGTCCATGGATAACAACCCGATCGACATGGAGGCTGCGCTTCTCGATCCGTCAGCCATCTTCCCGAGCCCTGAGGCGGTGCTCGCCGATCGCGGGCTGAGCACCGCCGAGAAACGCGAGATCCTGCGACGCTGGCGATATGAGGCGGTGGAACTTGCTGTCGCGGACGACGAAGGAATGCAGGGACCCGGCGACGGGCCCCTGCTCTCCCGTGTGCTGACGGCCCTTCACCGACTGGATGTTACCAGAAGCCGCTCCGAATCCGCTGGGCACTGGAATGCTGTAGTGACGGTGTATGAGGAAGGCTACCGCCCTGCCCTGCGTGCCCTGCGGCGGTATTCACGCGTCGCGAGGAGTACTTACCACAACGTCCTTCTGGTCGAAGCGGAGGATCCTGTCGGTCTGCTCGACACGCTTGAACAATGCGCGGACGCCGAGCCGGTGCTGATTGACTCGATCTCGCGCATTGCACCGGCCAGAGCTTCGTTCGACTTCACTTCTCGGGCCGATTTCGAGGAGAAAGCGATCGGTGCGGCGAGACAATGGCTGCCGCAGTTGGCCGGGGCATCCTTCCACGTGCGCCTCCATCACCGCGGGTCCGGGCTGGACAGTCCGACTGAAGAAAGGATGATCGCTGAATCGCTGCTTGCAGCGCTCGACGCTGCGAACACGCCGGGACGCATTTCGTTTGGGGATCCCGATGCAATCGTGGCCATCGACACGGTCGATGAACGAGCGGGACTGGGGCTCTGGACGCGAAGCGACCTCGCACGCCATCGGTTCCTGCGTCCAGGCTGAGGCTGCTGCTAGGGTGGTGACGAAACGGGCGCCGTCCGCCAGCGACGAGGGGCCGCGTGCGAGATCCGCCGGGTAGCTCGTGACCGATCACGATTGCACAGCTTTCCTGCAATGGGCGCTACCGCGGGCCGATTTGCGTTGGCCTGGTTTCCGGAAAGTTCGCGGTCAGGTCTGCAAGCGCCTGAGGCAGAGGATGCGCGATCTCGGCTTGGGCAGCTTTGCTGCATACCGGGCGAGACTAGAATCCGATCCATCGGAATGGCGAGCGTTTGACGAATGCTGCCACATCACCATTTCACGCTTCTTTCGCGACAAGGGCATCTTCGAGGCTGTACGCCGGCAAGTATTGCCGAACGTCGCCGCACGAGCCGAGCATGAAGGGCGTCGTGCGTGGGCCTGGTCGGCCGGATGTGCTTCGGGCGAGGAACCCTACACGCTAAGGCTACTGTGGGACCTCGAGGTCGCCAGCGCATATCCGAGCGTTCCCTTCTCAATCGCTGCATCGGATGTCGACAAGATGATGCTCGCACGTGCCCGGCAAGGATGCTTTCGACCGACGAGCCTGCACGAACTTCCGCCGCCGCTCATCGAGCAGGCCTTCGATCGAATGGACTCGCTCTATTGCATCAAGCCGATGCACCGCCAGGGCATCGAGTTCCTAGACCAGGATCTCCGGACGACAATGCCGCTACATCTGTTCGACCTTGTGCTTTGCCGGTACGTCGCCTTCACCTATTTCGCAGTGACGCTGCAGAAGAAGGTCCTGGCGGGTATTCTGGAGCGGCTGCGGCCAGGAGGTTTCCTGGTTATCGGAACTCACGAACAGCTACCTCACGTTATCCTTGAGCTAACGCCAGTTGATGCCAACGGGCATATCTTTCAGAAGGGAACGGCGCCCGGCAGCGTGAAGGATACGTCCGCCGGAACACCCCAAAAGGAGTGATCGGGTGCAGCCGCGGCCACGATCAGCAATATCGAGGTTGAATACTGTCTTTCGCTACGGCGTTGGCCCGAGCACGCTGAGTTCGCGTCCTTCCGAGCGTATGGACGGCGACCAAGGGCCATGGGGTTCATCTGCGGGCCGTTTGACGGGGTGCCGTCTCACCCAACCACAACGAGGCCAGCACCTGATAGCCGGCGCCACCCGGCGGCGACCGAAAGAGTTCAACCGTCTCGACGTGCTGTCTCAGCGAGATCGGCTGATCGATCGGATGACTGCGCGCGATGGCAATTCCGTTGCCCTGTAATCGGGCAATGGTCACATGCGGCGCAAACGAGCGATCGTCACGCCGGTCGACGGCGTTCAGGAGGGCCGAGCGCAGCCTTGCGATCTCTTCGTTTGTGGCGCACTCGGCCCAGAGCAGGCGTGGCCGTCTCCGCTGAGGCCCATAACAGACGCGCTTAAGACTCAGCTGGAAGGCGGCAAATCTGGCGGTTACTTGGCGAAGCTTGTCGACGGCCTCGGGGATGGAGGGCTCGTCCCACGGCGGGACAAGGGTCAGGTGAACGTCGGCGGGCGCAACCAGCCGAACGGATGGCTGCTCGAGCCGTTTTGCAAAACGGGTTAACTCAAGTGCGATTTCTGGCGCGATTTTCAGCCCAACGAATACCCGTGCCGGTGATGCTGGCTGTGCATCTGCCGACAAAATGTGGGGCTGGTCCGGTGATCTGCACAAGAGAGTCCCATTTGAAGGACGGGGCGCCGTCGCGCGTCAAGGCGTCCCGATTCACCGATTTTCTATGGCACACTTTGACGGGTGCTGTCGTCAAAAGCACACCGAGTTGGCCGCGACTCATGGAACTGGGCGACCTGGAAGAACCAAACCGGCCTCCATGATTGACAACGGCATGGGTCGACGAGGGCTCTGGGGAGTCGGAACTTGTTCCCGGTGTCAGAGACTGTTCTTGACCTGAGTCAAAGCCAACCCGTCCGTTCGCGCAACACTCCTCGCAATGAGAGAGGCAGGAGGCTGCCATGAAAGTCAAAGAACTCATGCACCAGGGAGCCACATCTGTGGAGCCCAGCACCTTTAGTGAGGGAAATCGCGAAGCAGATGCGTGAGAGCGATGTCGGGGCTATCCCGGTCAAATCCGGCGCCAAGCTCGTCGGCATCGTGACGGATCGCGACATCACCTGTCGGGGGCTCGCAAATAGCGGCGACCGGGCGAAAATGACCGCCAAAGATGTGATGACGGGCGGCGTCGCCTCATGTTCGCCTGAGGATGATGTCTCCTCGGCAATCCAGACGATGGAGCCCAGGCAGATCCGACGGCTGCCCGTGATCGACCGCGACAAGGCCCTCATCGGGATGCTCACTCTCGGCGACATCTCGCACAAGGTCGGAAAGACGATGTCCGGCGAGTTGCTGCGGGCAGTCTCCGGTCATCACTTGTGAAGACGGGGTGTAGCCCATCGCTTCGAGGATTGCCGATCTTGCTGCTCGGCAGTTCTCTTTGCCCGAAATGAGAGGCGCCATGCTGAAAGCACTGACCGTCAACAAAGCAAGCTTCGTGGCCCTTCTCGCCAAGGCTGCCCGCGCCCAGCAAGACGCATTGCTTGGTAGAGTGGCCGAAAGAGATTTCGGGGAAATCAGCCCGGCAAAGGGAGAGCACAACCCAACAGCGGCGCTTGGCTTCGAGCCTCTGGTCGCCGAGAATGCGCCCCAGATCGTCGCCCTGAGCGATGCCCTCAACACCCTGTCATCAACTGCGCGCTCTGAACTCTACGCTCTCATGCGGATCGGCCAGGGCCAGCTCACGGCCAAGAAGTGGCATCGCGGGCTCACAGAAGCCCAGAATCTTGGCGACGAGACGGTCACCGACGCAATTTTGGAAGACCTGGATCTTCATGACCACATCATGAAAGGGCTCTACCAGACTGGTCTCCTGCGCTGAAGTAGCGCCGGTCTGCCGCGAGCGGCACCGATCATCTCATCGCAATCTCGACCGGCATCGACTCAGTCCGCCTCGCGTTCGAGCACGCAGCAATGCGGCGCCTCGGTACCGTCGGTGCTCGCGGTCAGCACACTCCCGGTGACCGGGTTCGGCCGAAATGTCGTGCAACCTTTGAGGCCCTTGTCGTAGGCGAGCTCAAAGATGTTGCGGTAGTCAGCGAAGGGGGAGCGTTCGGGCACGTTGATGGTCTTGGAGATCGAATTGTCGACATAGGGCTGTAGCGCAGCCTGCATGTCGAGATGTTTGCTGGCCGGAATGTCGGCCGCGGCGACGAAAGCGGCCGGGAGTCCGCTGCGCTGATCGTGGCGCTCCCTCCAGAGGGCGACCGCGTAGTCCGTAAGGGTAACCTCGATTTCGCCCACCTCGCTGCCGACCATTCTTCGCGACTGGGACGCGGAAAAGATCGGCTCGAGGCCGCTCGACACATTGCCGGCAAGGAGGCTGATCGTCCCTGTCGGGGCGATGGCAAGTAGGTGGCTGTTGCGAATCCCGATCTTCGCGATCCCCTCCAGGATGTCTTCGGGAAGCCGGCGCACGAAGGCCCCGCTGAGATATCGCTCCTTGTCGAGCGCTGGGAAGCTCCCTTTTTCCTCGGCGAGTGCGATCGAGGCCCGATAGGCGGCATGGCAGATCGTCCGCATGATGTCCGCCGCTACCGAGGGCGATCGCTCACTGCCATAGGTCACGCCGAGCATCAGCAATGCATCCGCAAGTCCGGTGATGCCCAGCCCGATCCGCCGCGTCTCTGTGGCGTTCTCTTTCTGCTGCGGCAGGGGAAAGTGGGACGCATCGACGACGTTGTCGAGCATCCTCACCGCGACGCCCGCCACGTCGGCGAGGCTGTCGCCGTCGATGCTGGCGCCAGGGGTGAAGGGATCGCGGACGAACTGCGCCAGATTGAGCGAGCCGAGGTCACAGGCACCGTAAGGGGGAAGCGGGATCTCGCCGCAGGGATTGGTCGCGCTGATATTCTCGCGGTACCAGAGATTGTTGAGGCGGTTGATCCGGTCGATGAAGAGCACGCCAGGCTCGGCGTAGTCATAGCTCGCTCGGAGCATTTTCTCCCAAAGCTCCGGGGCCTGCACACGCCGCAACACGCGACACTCGACCTGCCCGACAGATCCGGGCCAGGCACGCAGGATGGTTCCGCCTTCGCCGTCTATTGCTGCTGCAGGAAAGACCAGGGGCCAATCGGCATCGTTGCGTACCGCTGTCATGAAGGCGTCGGTGATCAGGACTGACAGGTTGAAGCGCCGTAGCTTCCCCGGCTCCTGCTTCGCGGTGACGAACTCCTCGATGTCGGGGTGGTCGCATCTCAGCGTTGCCATCATGGCGCCGCGACGCATGCCGGTTGAAAGGATCGTCGCGCACATCGCGTCCCAGACCCCCATGAATGAGACCGGGCCGGACGCGATCCCGCCGACAGCCTTGGCGCGGGCGCCGCGAGGGCGGAGCGTTGAGAAATCGTAGCCGATGCCCCCGCCCTCCTGCATGGTGACCGCGCCCTCTTCAAGGGCGCGAAAGATGCCGGGCATCGAGTCCTCGATTGCGCCCATCACGAAACAGTTGAAGAGCGTGACCTTGTGTCGGGTTCCGGCGCCGGCCAGAATGCGGCCACCAGGCAAAAACCTGAAATCCCGAAGAGCCCCGTGGAAGCGGCCTTCCCAAGCGGAGGCGTCCTTCGGCTCGACGCTTGCGAGCGCCCGGGCGATCCTCCGCCAGCTGTCGGCGATGCCCTGCTCCTCCGCGTCCCCGGATCGGTATCGTGTTTCCCAGATGCGCCGGGATATCTCTGCTGGAAACTCGTTCATTTTCGGCCTGCGCTACCCTCAGCCGCCCCCGAAACCGACAACCGCCGACTGCCAACGGAACATTGAGGGGAGAGGCGAACGCGATGATCGGTGTCGTGTGGGGCGAGTTAGGAAGAACCTCAGCATGGGTCGAGCCGAAGTCCCGACCGGCGTCGCCCCTGTGCTGAGCAACTGGATCGTTCCGACGATGGCATTCGATTCCTGAAACGCCAGCTTGCCGCCATGGAAGGGGCGCACCTTGATCTACCGCAATGCACGTGGAGCGCGCGGCAAATGACACAGGCTGAGTGGCGGTCGCGTACGCGATTCGTCCTTGCGGCGCTCGGCGCTGCTATCGGCTTCGGGAACATCTGGCACGCTTGAGTTGGCGCTGAAGGCCCCGGGGGTTCGACAAAGTCACGGTCGTTCATCGGCCACGGCTCCTGTCGGATGAAGGGTCGAGTTCCGTCTCGGTCGACCTCGACGAACGGCTCGACGGCCAGGACATCGATCACGTTCGCGGCGCGTCAAGAACCGCATCCTGCTCGAAAACTACTACCTGCCCGGCGACCTCGATGGCCAGATCGGAGCCTTCGCCGCCGACGACAATCACCTGCGATACCACGAGAGTATCGGCAACTGACGCCGGCCGATGTCTACACGGGCCAGGCGCGACCGCGCTCTAGCTCTTTTCTGAAGACGGGTCGTTTCTCGCACGCGGGGCTTCCCTCACGATCCAACGCCGAAATGCCTGCACATGGGGTTCGTCGAACCGGCTTTCGTGGATGAGAAGATGATATTCGCCGGCGCTGGCGAGGGTCGGCAGTGGCATGGCCAGATCCTGGCGCCGCTCGTAGTTGGCGAGGATGATATCGGGAATGATCGCGACGCCTTTCCCTTTGCGCGCCGCCTCAAGCGACATGAAGAAGTGGCCAAACTCGACCGCATTGGCGTGCGGGTCCAGATGAGGGAGCCCATTGGCCTTGAGCCAATCCGGCCAGGCGTGACGGCGCGTCGTCGTATGGATCAGCGGGTTGAGGAGCACGCGCGCCATGTCGTCGCCGACGGACGCCTCGATAAGCGTGGGCAGGCAAACGGGGACAAGGATATCGGGGAATAGTACTTCGGCGTGGACGCCGGACCAGTCGCGGATCATCTCCAGTTCGATCCGCGCTGCATGACGCGGATAGTCACGGCCCGGCAGTCGACCCACACGGATTGCCACGTCCGACTCGTGCGCAAGCAGGTCCGCCGGCTCAATCGAGGAAATGATCCGTACCTCTACGTCACGATGGGCCTGAGTGAACAGATGCAGGCGCGGCATCAACCACATCGATGCGATGGTCGGCAGCACCGACAGGGTGAGATGGCGGGTCGATGCCGTCTTTTGGCGCCGGGCGCCGGCTCGCTCCAACTCAGCTAACACGTCGCGGACGACCAGAAAGTATTCGTGCCCTTCTTCAGTCAGCTCGATCCGCCGCGTCATCCGACGGAACAGTGGGGTTCTCAGGAAATCCTCGAGCTCGCGCACCTGGCGGCTGATCGCGCCCTGGGTGACGTTGAGCTCCGCCGCGGCGCGCGTGAAGGAAAGATGCCGTGCGGCAGCATCAAACCCACGGAGGGCATTAAGCGGAGGCAGATTCCTTTTCGCCGACATCATGCATGAGTTTATTTCATGCGTCATGCCCAGACAATTCGTTTGTCGGCCAGCCTCGGCCGTTTCTATCGTTTCCGGAAGGAGCGGTAGACCACATGCTAAACTTCGTCGCCATGGACGAGGCCAGGAAGCAGGCGCCAAAGACAGACCGCGGACAGGCCGTCCTGGAAATCCGTGGCGTTTCCAAGCAGTATGGCGCCACTTGCGCTCTCGATGGTGCACGACTGAGGCTTTATCCCGGCCGAGTCCACGCCGTGCTGGGCGAGAACGGTGCCGGCAAGAGCACGCTCGTGAAGATCGTGGTCGGCGCCATCCAGCCTGATGCGGGTACCATGCTCCTCGCCGGGAAGCCGGCTACCTTCCGCTCGGTGCAGCAAGCTGTCAGTGCTGGAATCGTGCCGATCTACCAGCACCTCAGCCTGTTTCCACACCTCTCGGTTCGGGAGAATTTGTCCGCCTTCGCTCTCGGGGGGACGCGAAACAGCCGCGCCGCGAAGGCCATCGTATCCAAGGAAACGGCCCGCGCCTGGCTCGATTCGGTCGGTCTGACGATCGACCCAGATACGGAGCTGGGTCGCCTCTCGATCGGCGAACGGCAGTTGGTGGAGATTGCCCGCGGCCTTGGCCAGTCCTGCAAGATCCTTGTGCTCGACGAGCCAACCGCCGCTCTCAGCCACGCGGAAGCCGACCGGCTCTTCGCCGTCGTGAGGCAACTCTGCGCCGCCGGGACCGCCGTCCTCTTCATCAGCCACAAGCTCGAGGAGACTGAAGCAATCGCCGACGACCTGACGGTGCTTCGCAACGGGCGCACAGTGATCGACGCCGAGCGGACCGAGCGCGTGAACCGCGACACGCTCGTACACGCCATGCTCGGCGAGACGGTGAACGTCGGCGTCCGCGATCTTCCGGAGCTCGGCGAGATCATCTTCCGTGCGCGCGGCATCAGGATACATCGCCGTGCTGCAGCCTGCGACATTGCGGTACGAGCCGGCGAGATTGTCGGCGTTGCGGGCCTGGTGGGCTCGGGCGCCCTCGAGATCGGCGCCGCTCTCGCCGGTGCCCGGGAGACCGCTATCGGCACGCTTGCCGTCGGCGACAGGATCTTTCCGACCGGCAATCGCGAGCGCGCCATTTCGCTTGGCGTCGGCTACGTGCCAAGCGACCGCCATGTCGAGGGCCTGTTCCCCGTTCTCACAGCGTTGCAGAACGCGTCCGCTTCGGTCGTACCCACCTTCTCCAGGCGCGGTCTGATCCGGCGCGCCAGCGAGCATGGCAGGCTCGTGCCATGGTTGGAGCGCCTGAAGTTGCAGCCGCTTCGTCCGCACCTCCAGGCATCGGGCTTCAGCGGTGGCAACCAGCAGAAACTGGTCGTCTCCCGCAATCTCGCTCTGGCCAACCTCCGCGTCCTTGTTGTCCTGGAGCCGACCCGCGGCGTCGATATCGGGGCGCGTGAAGTGATCCACGACGCCATCGTCGCAGCGGCACGCCAGGGGGTCGCCGTCATTCTCGCATCGAGCGACCTCGACGAGCTGCTGGCCCTCTCGCATCGTATCCTCGTGGTCCGCCATGGTGAGATCGAAGGCGAGATGAGCCCGTCTAGCGGGCGCGAGACACTAATCGCTGCCCTGGCTGGGCGAGGTGCGCCATGACCATGGCCGCGGCCGGCTCTCCTTCCATTCGATTTGCCTACCGGCCGCCGGCCTCCGCCGCCATCGCCTTTGTGGCGTTCGTGTTTTTCGCAATCCTGGTGCCGCGCTTCCCGACCCTCGGCAATCTCGAGAACGTCATCCGCGTCGCCTCGATCCTGTGCATCGCGGCGTGCGGACAGGCCGTCGTCCTTATTCTCGGCGGCATCGAGTTTTCCTTCGGCTCGTCGGTAGCGTTAGCGAGCGTCGTCACCGTCCTCACCCTGCCGGATACGGGCACGCTCGGCGCCTTCGCCGTCGGTGCCGGCGTGGTCGTTCTCGTCGGCGCCGTCAATGGCACCCTCATCGCCCGGTTCGAGTTGCCCTCGTTCCTCGTCACGCTAGGAACCCTGATGATCGGCGCCGGACTTGCCTCCACCATCGCAGGCGGGCTGCCGATCGACGCGCCAGCGAGCGACGCCTTTTCGTGGCTGGCCCGCGGCAGGATCGCCGGTATCCCCGTTCCGATCGCCCTTGCGGTCCTCAGCGTCGCGGTGCTCTACTTCCTCCTCGCACACACCCGCCTCGGCCGCTTCTGGTACCTCGCTGGCGCTAACGTCAATGCGGCTCGGCTGGCCGGTATCAACGTGCGCTTCGTCGTGTTCGCCGGCTACGTCGTCGCGGGGGCCTTCTGCGCCGTCACGGCATTGATTCTGACCAGCCGGGTTGCCTCCGGGCAGCCGAACCTCGCGCCGAATCTGCCTTTCGAAACCATCGCCGCCTGCGCGATCGGGGGCATTCCGCTCGCCGGGGGCCAAGGTAGGGCCTCACAGGTCGTCTACGGAGTCCTGATCATCGCGATGATGAACAACGCCGTCGTCCTTCTCAATTTCCCGGTAGCCTATCAGCGGCTGATGATCGCTGCGGTTATCATCGGTTCGGTGCTCCTGCAGAAGCTCGCCGGCAAAGGATGGCAGACCGGTGCACGCTCGGGAGGGTCGTCTTGACAGGAGCACTCTCCCGCCTGTCGACGAGCGGTCGCTTCCTCGTCGCACCGGTCTGCCTGACCGTCGCGATTCTCGCGTTCGGTGCAGCGGTGCCGGAGTTTCCGACAATCGCCAATGCCGGCAATGTCTTGGCACAGATGTGGGTTCTCACCCTCCTGGCTGTCGGCCAGATGTTCGCCCTACTGACACGCGGCTTCGACATATCGGTGGGAGCGGTCGCCGCGTTGTCGAGCACGGTTGCCGCGCTGGCGGCGAACCATTGGGGTCTGCCGGCCCTCCCCCTTGGCGCCCTCGCGGGGCTTGTCTGCGGCGGGCTCAACGGACTGATGATCGGCTCCCTCGGCATCCAGCCGATCGTGGCGACGCTGGGCATGTTCGTCGGTGCGCGCGGCCTTGCGCTGCTGATCACCGATGGCGGACAAGTGGTGCCGCTCAGTCAGAGCGGCATCGCAGCCGCGCTGGCCTACAACTCCCTCGCCGGAATACCCCCCATCGCCTGGATGGCGCTTGCCGTTGTCGTCGCGGCCGCCTGGGTCCTCAATCGTTCGGTCCTCGGCCGCCGCATCGTGATGCTCGGATCGAATCCGGACGCCGCGTGGCTCGTCGGAATCCATCCGTGGCGCGTTCATCTCGCTGCCTATGGCCTCTGCGGCCTTTTCGCCGGCTTCGCCGGGCTGCTGATAACGATTCGCGCCGGTAGTGGTCTGCCCACCGAAGGGACGGGTATGGAGCTTCAGGCGATCGCTGCGGCGGTGATCGGCGGCACCGCGCTGACCGGCGGCGTCGGCCGCGTGTCCGGCGTCGTCGTCGGTGCCGCCTTCATCCAGGTGCTTTTCACCGGCCTGAATCTCTCGGGCATTTCGCCCTTCCTCGCCGGTGTCGCCGTCGGCGTGGTGATTATCGGATCGGGCCTTCTCGAATACGCACTCCGTCGGTTTCTCTCTCCCCTCGAACAGAACAGGAGAATGGCATGAACAAGAGAACAAAGAGCCTCCTCGGCGGCATCGGCTTGCTCGCCGTCGTCGCCACGTCGTCGGCGTCTGCAGCCGACAAGACCATTGGCTTCTCGATGCCGGATCTCGCGGCATCGTTCTGGGTGTCAGTGACCTACGGCGTCGAGGATCAGGCCAAGCAGGCCGGCGTCGATGTGATCAAGGTCAATGCTGGCGGTGACGCCAACGCCAGCCAGCAGATCGCCCAGATCCAGGACCTGATCCAAAAGAAGGTCGACGCCATCATCGTCGGCGCCACCAACGGCGATGCGGTCAAGGCGGTGGTCGAGCAGGCGATCGCGGCCGGCATTCCAGTGGTCGGCGTCTCGTCGCCGCCCAACACCGACAAGCTCGTCGCCATTGTCAGCGCCGATCACTACGACATGGGCAAGCTGCAGGCCGAGTGCCTGGCGAAGGCGATGGGCGGCAAGGGCAATGTCGCCATGATGGCGGGCCCAAGCGGCCAGACCTGGTCCGACCTTCGCGCCAATGGCTTCCGCGACACGCTCGCCAAAGTGGCGCCAGACATCACGATCATCGCCGAATCGCGTCTCGCCGACAATCGCAACGCTGCGCTAACCACCGCCGAGGATTGGATCCAGCGGTTCCCCGAGCTGTCCGGCGTCTACTCGGCAACCGACGACATGGCGGCCGGCATCATTACCGCGCTGAAGTCGGCCGACAAGCTCGACGCGGTAAAGGTCTCCGCCTCGAACCTCAGCCCCACCGCCCAGCAGCTCCTCAAGGACGGCGAGCTTGCCTGCACCTCGATCCAGCAGATCGTCGCGCAGGGGCGTGCGGCCGTCGATCAGGCCATCGCCGCTGCCGAGGGCGGGGAGGTCAAGAAGGAGGTGGTGACGCCCGCCCTTCTGGTGACCGCCGAAAACCTCGACACGGTCGACCTCAGCTCGGTGGTGGCGCCGAGCGACTATCGCCCGTAAGACCCATAGGAGGCCTTCGGCCATGTTGCCGTCTCACAACCGGTTCCCGTATTCCCCGATCGTCGATCGGCCGGACTTCACCTGGCCGGGCGGCAGGAGGCTCGCCGTGTACGTCGCCTTGTGCGTCGAGCACTTCGCCTATGGCAGCGGTCTCGGCCTCGCCTATTCGCCGGGCCTCAGCCATCCCAACAGCTACAATTGGGCCTGGCGCGAATATGGAAACCGGGTGGGCGGCTGGCGTCTGAAGGAACTCTTCGACGAGGCCGACTTGCCTCTCTCCATTCTGCTCAACACCGAGTGTTACGAGCATTGCCCCGAGCTCGTCGCCGCGTTCCGTGAACGTGGTGACGAGTTCGTCGCTCATGGCCGCACCAACTCAGAAAACCAAAACGGCATGGCGATCGACGACGAGCGGGTTCTCGTCCGCGCTGTCACAGAGGCGATCAGCGCCCATGAAGACAGGGCGCCGGGGGGTTGGATGAGCCCCGGCGCCCACCCAAGCGCGAATAGCGAGGATCTCCTGGCCGAGGCCGGTTACCGCTATACGCTCGACTGGCCGATGGACGATCAGCCGGTGTGGATGATGACCAAATCGGGACCGCTTCTCAGTGTTCCCTATCCCCACGAAGTCAATGATGTCCCAATGATCGTTCTCCACGACGGGACGGGGCAGGCGTTCGCCGAGATGGCGATGAACAACTTCGACGAGATGCTCCGGCAATCGCGCGGACAGTCTCTAGTCTACGGCATCACCATCCATACTTTCATCGTCGGCCAGCCTTTCCGTATCCATCAATTCCGCCGAGTCATCGAGCATATGCTCGCCCGTCGTGACGACGTCTGGTTCACGACCGCCGGTGAGATCGCCGCCCACTTCACGTCGCTCGTGCCACCGCCGACCGGCTCGTGATGACGACCGCGACACAATGAACAGCATCCCCGCCCGGTCGGAACGGATGCCGATCCGCGTCGCGGTCGCGGGCCTCGGCGCCGTTGGAACGAAGATCGCGGAGACCCTCGACCGGGGCGTTCCTGGCTGCGTGCTTGCCGCCGTCTCGGCCCGCAACAAGCAGGCGGCGGCAAAGCGCCTTTCCAGCCTGACGCGGCCGGTGCCGGTGGCCGATATCGACCGGCTAGAGCCGCTGGCGGATATCGTCGTCGAATGCGCACCGGCCGATCTTCTGCCGCGCGTCGCCGAACCGTTTCTGCACGCCGGCAAGACTGTGATCGTTCTCAGCGCCGGCGCGATCCTCGCCCATGAGTGGCTGATCGAGTTGGCCCGCGAACATGGCGGGCAAATCGTGGTTCCTTCCGGAGCGCTGCTCGGACTGGACGCCGTGACCGCCGCCGCCGAGGGAACCATCCGTTCGGTCAGGATGGTGACGCGCAAGCCAGTCCGCGGACTGATCGGCGCGCCGTATCTGACGGAGCGCAACATCGTCATCGACAATATCGTCGAGCCGCTGCGGGTCTTCCAGGGAACGCCGCGGGAGGCAGCGATCGGCTTTCCGGCCAATCTCAACGTTTCTGTGGCACTGGCCCTTGCCGGTATCGGACCGGACCGGACGTCGCTGGAAATCTGGGCAGACCCCGGTCTGAACCGCAACCTCCACTACATCGAGGTCGATGCAGACTCCGCCAGCTTCTCCATGTCGATCGAGAATATCCCCACCGACAATCCCAAGACCGGCCGCATCACCGCGCTGTCTGTGATCGCCTACCTTCGCAAGCTCAGCGCGCCGCTCCGCGTCGGTAGCTGACCACATCCGCCCAGAGACGAGAGGCAGGCCATGGATCTTGGAATCACCGGCAAGACGGCGCTCGTGCTCGGCGGCGGCGGCGGGCTTGGAAGCGCCATCGCCGTCGCCCTCGCCCGGGAGGGCGCAAATGTGGCGCTGGCCGACATCGACGAGGTAGCGCTGGCCGCGACCATGGAAGCGGTCGCGCGGTTCCGCGGTGGCGCTGCCTCTCGCGTGGGACCTGTCGGATCGCGGCCAGGTCGAGGCAAAAGTGGGTGCAGTCGATCGGACGCTGGAAAGTGAACGCTTGGCGGGTACCGGTCGCCCTGCGCGGCGCGACCGCGCAATGGGTGACGGTGAAGCCAGGGGACCTCGTTGTCGCCGACGATGACGGCGCCATCGTCGTTCCACGCGACGTCGTCGGGAAGGTTCTGGCGGAAGCCGAGCGCCTCACCCGCACCGAGGTCGAGATCCGCAAGGAGCTGACGGCCGGACTGACCCTTGACCAGGCGCTAGCGAGATACGGGCACGTGTGAGCAACGAACCAATGTTACCATCACCCGGCGCTGCTAAGACGATGCTCCGAACCTTCGAAGCCACGCCTGCTGAGACCGAAGAGGCTCTGGCCGAGGCAACCGCACTTCACGACGGGATAGCGCGCCTCAAGTACCTTGTTGCCGATGATCTCCGGCCAGACGACTTCCCGCATTTGCTGGAGGCTGCGAAACGGCGCCGGCACTCAGCCATCAATCCTCCGGTCAACGTCGCCAGAGCCGCGGTCTTCGATCCGGTCGAAGCGACCCGGCGGGCGCTTGATCAGGCGGAACAAACGCAGTCCCGCTTCAACGCCTTCATCGACATCCAAGGCGATCAGGCTTTGGCCGAGGCGCGCCGTGCGACGACGACGCCGGGAACCGGTCGGCGGCCGCTGGCCGGCGTACCATTCGCATACAAGGACGCCTTCGCGACCGTGCAGCGTAAGCCTACGGTCGGCGTTGGGCTTGGCCATCGCTGGGACGGTCCGCCGAGCACCAGCCTGAGGCGGCTGCAACAGGCCGGTGCAATCGCGATCGGCGCGACCAATCTCGATCCGCACTGCTATTCTGTGCTTGGCCTCAATCCGTTTTTCGGCCCGACGCTCAACCCACACGACCCGCGCTTCACCGCCGGTGGATCCTCGGGCGGCTCGGCGGTAGCAGTTGCGGCCGGCGTGGTGCCGTTCGCTCTCGGCACCGACACTGGCGGCTCGGTGCGCATCCCCGCCGCGCTCTGCGGTGTCTTCGGGCTGAAGCCGACGCATGGGCGCATTGTTGACGCGGGTGTGGCGCCTCTCAGCCGATCACAGGACACGGTAGGAATTCTCGCGGGGTCGCCGGAGATGATCGGCGAGGTCTTCCACCTCCTTCAGACCGGCAGGCGGAACTTGCCCGAGCGCCAAGTCGGCCCGACGGATGCAACTGGTCTCCGCATCGGGATCGACCGTGAAAATCTTTGCGCCGCGATGGACAACGATGTCGCTGCGGTGCTCGAACGTCTGTTGGAGAGGTTAGCTCGGGGGGGCGCCGAGATCACAGACGCGCCGTTCCTATCCATTGCCGATCTCAATCTCTGCGCCGGTGTAATAACCGGTCGAGAGGCTGCAATCCTGCACGCGGCCGCTCTCGCAGCCAAACCACAGCACTTTCCGCCGAACATCCGTCGGCGCCTGCTCGTTGCGGCCTGCGTCCCCGAAAATGACTACGTGGTAGCGCTGCGTCTGCGATGCTCCTACCTGCGGCATGTCCTTTACGGCGTGCTGAACAGAGTGGACTTTATTGTCTGCCCGACCGTCCCGGTGCGCGCGGCCCGTCTGGAGGACCTCGCAGAGCCAAACTCCATCAGCCAACTGACGCGCGAATATCTCAGCCTCAACCGCCCATTCAGCCTTCTCGGCCTTCCCTCGCTGTCAGTCCCCGCCGGCCGTGATGGGAATGGCGTTCCTGTCGGACTGCAGATCGTCGGCCGACCCTTCGATGACGAGGCCATAATCTCGTTGGCAGGTTATCTGTTTACGTGTCCTCAGGGCTCTTGAGCGGCAGCCTCACCACCTGTCGTCACCAGCGTCGTGATGCGAGGTGGCGTGAACCTGTCGGTCGGCTCGTCCGCGACGATACGGCCGTCGCGCATGCAGATCACCCGGTCGGCGACCTCGAGTAGCTTATCGAGATCCGATGAGGTCAGGCAGATGGCCATGCCCGCCCTGGCCATGTCACGGACCAGGCGATGGATCGCCGCCTTCGCCTTGACGTCGACGCCACGCGTGAAATCGTTGAGAAGCAGGATCCTTGGACCTGTTTCGATCGTGCGAGCCAGCATGACCCTTTGCTGATTCCCGCCCGAGAAGCGCATCACCGGCTGCTGACGATCGACCGCACGGACCCCAACCTCATCCAGCCGGTGCGAACTTGCCCGCCGCATGACGCCCTTCCGCAACCAGTCGAACGGCGACATCCGGTAGACCTGGGCCTCGGACACGTTCCACAGCGGCGAGCGCTCGAGCCGGAGACCGCCCTTCTTCCGGTCGGGCGGCATGTAGACGACGCCCTCGGCAATAGCGTCGGCGGGATGCCGAAAGTGCGCGGGTTTGCCGCCAACAACGAACGCGCCTCCGGCCGGAACCACGCCGCCGAGCATCTCAAGAACCGTCGAGGTGCCGGAGCCTTCGAGCCCAGCGAGGCCGACGGGGAGCTCCAGCTTGGGCGCCTGAAGAACGGCCCGCTGGTAGCAATACATTACGGGCAGATAGCCCTGCAGATAGGGCTGCTGACCGACGGTTCCATTGTGTCAGGACCGCAGAGCGGCATCAGCGCCGAAAGATCCGGGTTGGCCTTGAGGATGTCCTTGATCGTCGCCAGCTCGCTCGCCATGTCGCTGGGGTTGGTGTTGTAAACGTTGACGACGTCGAGGCCGCCCTTGGTGACGCCCTCTTTGGCGCCCTGGATGCGGAGGTCGAGCGCCAGCAGGCCGGGCGCACAATTGGTCAAGGCCACACTGCCCTTGTTGCCGGCAAGCTTGGCAAGCATCTCACCCTGGACGACGGCAGCGCCGACCAAATCCTGGCCGAAGAAGAGCTCGCGGGCGCTGTCCGGCGCGTCGCTGTTGGAGGTGACGACGATGACGCCGGCGTCGGTCGCCTTCTTGATCGGCGCGATCCAGGCATCGGCTTCAAGCGGGATGACGACGATCGCCTCATAGCCGGTGTTCACCAGTTGCTGGAACTGCGCAATCTGGGCGACGGTGTTGGCATCGGGGACGCCCGTCCATTCGAGATCGATGCCGAGCTGCGCCCCGGCATCCTCGGCGCCGACCTTGGTCGGCACGAAATACGGGTTGGTGGTGTTGTAGCAGGTCAACGAGCCAGCCATGGCAGCGTGACTCAAACGAAACCGCCTCGGGAAATCCCGGCGCGGTTCAGATCGCGCCAGCGCGTCAGATTGGGGCGGATATCGGGGCTGAGGCTTCGCGTGGTTTGGGCGCGCTGAGCGGTCCTCAAATCGGGGCAATATTCGTCGGCCGTTTCCACACACCCAAGACCCATCCCCGGACTTTGTTTTCCGGCGGGCGATAATCCAGTGTCTCCACACAGTTGGTTACGCGCCTGGCCGACTTGCGGGAGGTAGGCCGAGGGGCCGGCGGCTTAGATTCTACTCACTCAAATCATGTATTGTCGCACGGAGGTCGCAAATGAAGCTTTGGACGACGTTGGGGCCGAAGGAGCGTTCTGAACTCGGCGTGATCCTGCCGCACGAGCACGTCTTCGTCGACTTGAGGACGCCCGACCAGGCAGGCTATGCCGAGGCCGACACCGCCGCCGTGCTCGACCTCATGGTGCCCGAAATCGAGAAGGTGAAGGCGCTCGGGGTCACGGCACTGGTGGAATGCTCGACAGGCGGTGTCGGCCGCCGGGCTGACCTTGACCTCGCCGTCTCGCGGGCAACCAGTTTCCCAATCGTTGTTCCCACCGGCAACTATCGCGAGCCCTGGATTCCAGACTGGGTGCGCGAGGCAACGGAGAGGCAGCTCGAATCCTGGATGGTCAGGGAGCTGACAGAGCATTTCGACGAGGCCGACTTCCGCGCCGGATGGATCAAGATCAGCGCCGGCGACGACGGCATCACGCCGATGGAGGAGAAGATCCTGCGAGCTGCAGCACGCGCAGGAGCAAGCACCAACGCGGTGATCGGCAGCCACACCATCAGGGGCCGCGTGGTGATGGACCAGCTCGACATCATCGAGGAGGAGGGCTACCGCGCGACCCGCTTCATTTCCATCCACACGCAGGAGGAGAAGGATTTCGGCCTCAACATAGCGGTTGCCGAACGTGGTGCATGGATCGAATACGACCATGTTGGCCGCGCCCCGGATGAGGAGATCATTGGCCTGATTCTCAAGGTTCGCGAAGCTGGGCGCATCAACCAGCTGCTCCTCAGTCATGACCGCGGCTGGTTCGATCCGGCTCAGCCGAACGGTGGAACACCGCAGCCTTACACGCATCTCTCGGAGGTTCTCCTACCCAAGTTGCGCGCGGTAGGGGTCGACGAGACGACGATTGTGCAGCTTACCCAGACCAACCCGTTCGACGCCTTTGCCCGCTAGTCGGAAGAACCATGGGCAAAGTAACTGTGCCCACTGGCACGCCTGCCTGACGAGCTAATCTGTGCCCCGCCTACCCGGCCGCTCCGGCGGCATGCCGTTCACCCGAAGGCTGCGGAGGTCGGAGGCGATGATCTCGTCGATCGCCTCGGGTGTGAGGTCGAGGTCGCCCCGGGCCGCCATCAGCATGCGACCCGCCAGCTTGTCGAAACGGCCGGAGGCGATCTCGACGCTCAGACGAGCGGCCAGCGTCGGCGGCACGTCAATGCCCTCGTCGAACCAACCGGCGACATTCGGCAGATAGGTCTGGCCGGCCTTGCTGGCGAGCTGATAGTCAGTCATTGCTGTTTTCACGAGGCCGGGATCCATCGCGAACATGCGCACGCCGCTTCCGGCGAGCGAGTCCGAAACGCTCTCGGTGAAACGGAGAATCCCGGCCTTGCCGGTCGCATAGCCGGAACCGTACGGAAAGGAGCCGGCCGTACCTCCGCCGGCCATGTTGATGATGCAGCCGCGCTTTCGGGCGATCATTCCTGGCAGGACGGCGCGACACACGTTGAACGATCCGCGGACCGTGATCTCGACGTCACGCCACCACGCCGCCGGATCGACCTCCCAGATCGGCCCGATCGCCTGGAAGGCAGCAGCATTGTTCGTAACGATGCTCACCGGGCCGAGCTCGGACTCGATCGCCCCGACCAGCTTCGCGACGTGATCTGAGCGGGTGATGTCGACGGGATAGGCGCGGGCATCGCCGCCTTCCCCCTCGACCTCCGCCGCGACGGCACGGATTTCGGCGTCGGTGCGTGCCAGCAACGCAACGCGGGCGCCCTCGCGCGCCTGCATCAGAGCGATCTCGCGGCCGATTCCCCTGCCCGATCCAGTCACGATCGCCACTTCGCCGGCCAGCTTCATAGTTGTTCCTCCCGCGGCTGCTACCGGTCCGATCTTGAAGTGGCCGTCTGTGCGATCTCTGCTGCGGGACGCCGCCGCCTCGCCTTCGCCGCCACAGGATCATGCCCTGACGTGGATCGCAGCAAAGTCTCCTTCGCCGAAGCCAAATGCGCCCGACACGCCAGTTCGACCATGGAGACATTTTGGCTGAACAGGGCTTCGATGTAGGTGAGATGCTCTCGAATCGCGACCTCATTGCGCTGCCGTTCGTCGTGTTTGTTCCACTGATAGTGGTAGTGGAAGATCATGGTGATGACGTCATAGAAGTCATCGATGAACCGGTTTGGCTCAGCTGAATTGATGAGCCTGTGGAACCGGCTGTCGAGGTCGGAGAAATCATGGTAGCGGTCGTCGACCTCGCTGAGCACATACTCGTGTTCGACGCGCAGCGCTTCGATCTGCTGCCAGAGGGGCGAGGTTTCGGGTAGCTCAGCGAAAGCCCTCGCCGATCGCAATTCGAACATCTCCCGGATCTCGAAGAGTTCGAGCGCGAAGCCGGTGGTGAAGCCTTTGAAGACCCACCCTGCGTTCGGCCGCTTTTGCGTCAGGCCGAAACGCTGGAACCGATTGAGGAACTCGCGAATACCCGTGGTTGCGACGCCGAATTGTCGAGCCAGTTCCAGCTCATTGATCGTGGTGCCTGGGCTCGCGTTGTCCCTCAGCATCCATTGCATGAAGCGTTGCTCTACCTGAGCAGCCAATGGAATCGTTTCAGAGTCGGAAAACCTTTGCATAGCCTCGGGAAGCGGCCGGACAACGCGTTGCGGTGTATCCTCCAACACTCCTCGCTCGACAAGCGTCGACAGAACCTTGCGTACGGTCGTGCGACTGACGCCCAGCTGTGCGCTCAAGGTGTTCTCAGACGGAAGATGCTTTCCTTCCCCGAGCCTGGAGACGAGGTCGAGGGCGTCGTTGAAGGCTCGCTTGAAAACGGTGTCGGTCTTCATCGGATCACCATGCTTGACTCTTAATCCATAAAAAACAATTTGACGACGTCGTAGAGGGTGGTTTTTTTCTATAAGGAACAAAACACTCTTTCAAGGTTCGGTCATGACGGAGGCAATGAGGGAGGGATCGGAAGTCGACGCGCGCAGCGATAGTCGAGCTGGCGGGATTTCCGCCGTGTCGCTGGGCTTGCGGCTCCTGAGCATCGGCCCATTGCTGATCCTCATCCTGCTCGTTGCGGTGATCGGCCTGCTCACCCCTAATTTCCTCAAGCCGGGCAATCTCAGCAACATTCTCGCGCAGACCGCGGTCATCGCCATCGTCGCGATGGGCCAGCAGCTGGTGATACTGACCCGCGGCATCGATCTCTCGGTCGGTGCCAATCTCGCGCTCGCCGCGGTCATCGGCGGCCTCGTCTTCCGGCAGGTCGACTCGGCGGTGGTCGTCATCGGGGTGATGCTTCTTGCCGGTGCCGCGGTGGGCGCGATCAACGGCGGCGTCTACGTTTTCGGACTGCTGCCGCACCCCTTCATCATAACGCTTGCGACATTGAGCGTCTGCCGGGGCCTCGCCCTGGAGCTGGCGATCGGGCACACCACCATGCGCGGAATGCCTGATGTCATCACGCTCATCGGCGGCGAGTCGACCTTTGGCGTCCCCAACTCCTTCTTTGTCGTCCTTGCCGTTGCCGGCGTGGTACTCCTCCTGACGAAGGCGATGGTGTGGGGCCGCTGGCTCTACGCGGTCGGCGGCCAGCCGGAAGCTGCGCGCGAGATGGGGATTCCGGTCAGGGCCGTCCTCATCTCGACCTACATCATGTCGGGGCTCTGCGCCGGCATTGGTGCGGTGGTGCTCGCGGGCCGCACGGCGGCCAGCTCTCCGCTCTACGGCAATCTGCTCGAACTCGACACGATCGCCGCGGTGATCATCGGCGGCGCAAGCTTCCTCGGTGGGCGCGGCCATCTTGGGCATGCTCTCGTTGGCGCCGTGATGATCGGCGTGATCCGCAACGCCCTCAACCTCCTCGGCGTGGACGTCTTCTTCCAGATGATCGCCATCGGCCTCATCATCGTGGTGGCGGTGGAGGCCGACGTGTTTCGCAATCGGCTGGAGGCGCGGGCGCGAACCATTCAAGCGGCGAGGACCCAATGAGTCCATCGGCCGCCGCTCCGGTCCTCGCCGTCCGTCATGCCGAAAAGCGCTTCGGCGCCGTCCAGGCGCTGAAGGACGTCAGTCTGGAGGCCTATCGCGGGGAAGTCCTGGCCCTCTTGGGCGACAACGGCGCCGGCAAATCGACCCTGGTCAAATGCATCGCCGGCGTCCACACGCTGGATGAAGGAGACATCCTCCTCGACGGCGAGAAGGTCGCTCTGCACTCGCCCGCCGCCGCCCGCCGCGCGGGAATCGAGACGGTCTACCAGGATCTCGCTCTCTTCGACAATCTGACCCCCGCGCAGAACTTCTACTGTGGCCGCGAGATCGCCTTTCCCGCCTGGCTACCCCGAGGGGTCCGCTTTCTCAACCGCCGCGCCATGGATCGCGAGTCAGCGGCCGTGATCGACCGTCTCAAGGTGACGCTGCCGAAGTTCGATGCGCCCGTGGCCCTCATGTCCGGCGGGCAGCGGCAGGCAATCGCCGTTGCTCGGGCGACCGTTTTCGCGCGCAAGGTGGTGATGCTCGACGAGCCGACAGCCGCGCTTGGTTTGCGAGAGTCGCGGAAGGTGCTCGACCTCATCGTGCAGCTGCGCGCCGAGGGCAACACGGTGATCCTTATCACGCACAACATGGAGCACGTGATCGAGCTGGCCGACCGGGCGGTCGTGCTTCGGCAGGGGCGCAAGGTCGGAGAGCTGAAGCCCGGCCGTGCGAACCAGCAGGAACTGGTCTCCATGATCGTTGGCGCGGAGGCTTGACGAGCTTCGCCGCTCGCTGGGTGGCGAAAGATGGGTCGGTTCGGATTGAGCCGATCCGAACAAGGGAGGTGGAATAATGAAACTGCGACTCACGCTGGGGGGCATGGCGTTCGCCGCTGCGATCGCCGGCCCGGCACTGGCAGCCGATAGCATGCAGATCGGCTTCATCACGAAGTTCCCGGTGCCCTTCTACACGACAATGGAAGACGCTGCCAAAGCCTACGCCGCGGCTCATCCGGGACTGGAGATCACCTTCGGCCAGGGCACCTCGGCCACCGATATCGAAGGTCAGATCGCCCTGATCGAGTCCATGGTAACCAAAGGCGTCCAGGGCATCGCGATCACGCCGGTGGATCCCACCGTGGCGCCGGCGCTGGACAAGGCAGTTGAGGCCGGGATCCCCGTCGTCCTCATGGACAACAGCATTCCCGACTGGAAGGGCCAGACGTCCCTCGCGACCACGAACAACTACAATGCCGGCACGATCGCCGGCCAATACCTGAAGTCGGTCCTCACGGATGGCGACAAGATCGGCATCCTCGAGGGGGTCCCCGGCGTGCCTGCCCTGGACGAACGAGTGAACGGCATGCTCGACGGGCTGAAAGGCGTCAATGCCGACATCGTCGGCAAGGGTGCCACCAACTGCACCGAGGAACTCGGCATCAACGTTGCACAGGACATCCTGACGGCGAATCCGGACATCAAGGCGATCTATTCGGCTTGCGGTCCGCCCGCCGCCGGCGCAGCGCAGGCGATCAAGAACGCCAATCTCGACCGCCACATCATTCTGGTCGGCTTCGACTTCTGTTGCGGCGAGCCGGAAGCCATGGCCGCCGGAATGGAGGACGCCTCGGTCGCACAGTTCCCCGCCAAGATGGCCGAACTCGGTGTCGATGCGCTGGTGAAGACCATCCAGGGAGAGAAGGTGGAGTCGCTGATCGACTCCGGCGCCGCCCTCGTCACCCCCGACAATATGGATCAGTTCAAGTGAGGCAATCCGAGGGCTGGCCTTCGCCGGCCCTCGGTCGTTCCCGGCGAGATATCACCGTTTCCTAGAAAGCAGGTATTGGCGTGCAGCTGGTCGACGCCCTCCTTTGCTCCGAGCCCGGCAAGCTCGAGATCGTGCGGCGGCCGATTCCGCAGCCGGAATCGGGGCACGCCCTGGTTCGGCCGCGCCGGGTCGGGATCTGCGGGACCGACTACCACATCTTCGAAGGCAAGCATCCCTACCTTCAATACCCCCGGGTGATGGGCCACGAGCTCGCTGTGGAGGTCATCGAGGCGCCGGGAAGTTCAGGCCTGGCGCAAGGCGAGATATGCGTCGTCAACCCCTACCTCTCGTGCGGGCACTGCGTCGCCTGCCGGGCAGGCAAACCCAACTGCTGCGTTCACATCTCGGTCCTGGGCGTCCATCAGGATGGCGGCATGGCGGGAATCCTCTCGGTGCCGGCCGACAATCTCATTCCCGCGGACGGATTGACCGTCGACGAATGCGCGACGGTCGAGTTTCTCTCCATTGGAGCTCACGCCGTGAGACGCGCGGCGGTGACGAGCGGCGACAGGGTGCTCGTCGTCGGCGCCGGCCCAATCGGCTTGAGCGTCGCATTGTTCGCGCGCCTGGCGGGAGCTGACGTCGCCGTATTCGACACCGATCCCGAGCGAGCTGCGGCAGCGGGGTCGATTACCGAGGCACACCCGATCTCGCTGGCTGGCGCTTTCGCACAATCATCCGGTGGCGATGGCTTCGACGTCGTGTTCGACGCCACGGGCAATCAGCAAGCGATGGAAAGAGGCTTCGACTTCGTCGCCCATGGTGGCCGGTATGTCCTCGTCAGTGTGATCAAGGACTCGATCACTTTCAGGGATCCGGATTTCCATCGCAAGGAAATGACCCTGTTCGGCAGCCGCAACGCCACGTCCGAAGATTTCACGCGCGTGATGGCGGCCATTCGCGGCGGCCACGTGGACGTCGCCCGGCTGATCACCCACCGCGCCAGCCTCGAAGATGCGGTCGCGAATATTCCAATCTGGGCGGCAGAGAAATCCGGACTGATCAAGGCGCTGATCGAGATCGACTGACGGCCCGCTCCTACCCCCTGTCGGCGCCTCTCGGAAGTGGCGAGGGCGGCGGGGCAGGTCCGATATCAGACCCTGATCGGACGGCCCCGGACTTCGCGGCGAAAACCCTGGTCAACCAATCTGATGTGCTCGGACGCCTTGTGGCCATTGTCGGGGCTCGGGCAATTGAGCAAGCTTGGCCTTATCGTGATCGAGAGGGAGGGACGAGCGTGCAGGTTCGGGGATTGGCCGCACTTGTGACCGGCGGTGCATCGGGCCTTGGCGCTGCCACCGCCTACTCGTTGGCGCGCGAAGGCGCGAGCGTCGCGGTGCTCGACCGCGATACGGCAGGCGGCGAAAGCCGTGCCGCCGATATCGGTGGCGTCTTCTGCCACTCCGATGTCACCGACCCGGCGAGCGTCGAAGCCGCCATCGCCGCTGCGGCGTCGGTCCACGGGCCCGCGCGAATCCTCGTCAACTGCGCCGGAATCGGCACAGCCGCCCGCATCATCGGGCGCGACGGTCCGATGGCGCTGGAAGCCTTTGAGCGTGTGGTGAGGGTGAATCTGATTGGTACGTTCAACGTCATGCGCCTCGCCGCTGCCGCGATGACCGAGCTGGCGCCGACGGATTCCGCCGAGCGCGGCGTCATCATCTCAACCGCCTCGGTCGCAGCGTATGAGGGTCAGATCGGGCAGGCCGCCTACGCGGCATCGAAGGGTGGGATCGTCTCGCTGACGCTGCCAGCCGCGCGCGAGTTCGCCCGCTTCGGTATCCGCGTGCTCACGATCGCCCCCGGGCTCTTCCGGACGCCGCTCCTCGATGAGTTGCCGGAAGAGACCCAGGCGGCGTTGGGGGCCTCGATCCCGTTCCCGGCGCGTCTCGGCGAGCCTGACGAGTTCGCCGCGCTGGTCGTCGCGATGATCGCCAATCCCTATCTCAACGGCGAGGTCGTGCGCCTCGACGGTGCGCTCCGCATGGCGCCGCGATGATCAGCCGCGTTGGTCGAACGTGATGATGCGGGACGAGCCGGCGTAGATCTCCTCGACGGTGTCGGGATGGTTGGCGATGACCGCACGCTGGTTGAGCGTCCCTTTGTCAGTTACCTCGCCACGGTCGATCGACAACGTCCCGTCAAAGAGGAGGATCCTGCTGATGAGTGTCGAGGAGCCGGTGCTCGACCGGCCGAGGTCCGCCAGCCGCGCGGCAAAGGCCGAGCGGACACGCGGATCGGCGAGAACCTCCGAGACTGGCACGTCGTCCTGCATCCCTTTGGTCAACTCGCGGCAGGCCGCGAGATTCGGGATCACGATCGCACCGACGAAGTCGCGATCGAGGCCGGTGATGACGGCATCGCGGGCGAGACCGCCGAGCGCGTCGACCAGCCTCGCGCGGAGCGCGCCGGCGTTCACCCACGTCCCGGTGTTGAGCTTGAAGTTCTCGGCGATCCGGCCGTCGAAATAGAACCCCTTCGACGGGTCGCCCGGATCCGCGAAGCGGAAGGCATCGCCGAGGCGGTAGAAGCCCTCCTCGTCGAAGGCTTCCTTGGTTCGCTCGGGATCGCGCCAATAGCCGGGGGTGATGTTCGGCCCGCGGAGGCGGGCCTCGAGCTTGCCGTGCATGGGCACCAGTTTCAGCTCGAGCCCGCGGGCGGGCAGGCCGATGTTGCCGGCGATCCGCTGGTCGATCGTGCACATCATCGAAAACGGCGCCGTCTCGGTCGATCCGAGGCCGGTCACCAAGAGCACGCGCTGGCCTGTCGCCTGCACCGCGAGGCGCTCCAGTGCGCTCCAGATGTGCTGGCCGAGGCCGGCGCCCGCATACATCATCATGCTGAGGCGGCTGAAAAATCGCTCGCGCAGGCGCCTGTCCGCCTCGAGGAACGGGATCAGCTCTTCGTAGCCCTTCGGCACGTTGAAGTACCAGGTTGGCGCCACGTCACGCAGATTGCGGACGGTCTTGCCGATGCCGTCCGGCGTCGGCCGTCCGTCGTCGATGTAGAGCGTGCCCCCGTTATAGAGCACCATGTTGAAGACCTTGTTGCCGCCGGCGGTGTGGTTCCACGGTGCCCAGTCGAGGACGATCGGAGGCTCGTCGCGCATATAGGCGAAACAGTCGCGCACCATCTCCTGGTTCGCGGTCATCATCCTCTGGGTGTTGATGACCGCCTTAGGCAGGCCGGTCGAGCCGGAGGTAAAGAGGAACTTGGCGATGGTGTCGGGGCCGACGCGGTCGTGCGCGGCATCGGCAGTTGTGGTGGGCGCGCCCGACTCGATTGCGGCAAACGCCACGTTGCGCCGGTCGGGGAGCGGGTTTTTTACCGTGGCTATGGGTGTGCCCACCGGGACGACCGCTTCGATCGCTCGCGCGAACCGCGTCCCGTCGGCGGCGAAGACGAGGCCGGGGTCGAGGAGCGCAACGATGCCGCGGAGCTTGCTGAAGTCGGAGGAGACCAGCGAATAGGCCGGCGCGATCGCCGCATAGGGAATGCCTACATACTGTGCGGCGAGGCCGAGCAGGGCGTGCTCGATGTCGTTGCCGGACAGGATGAGGAGTGGATGCTCCAGCGACAAGTCGAAGCCGAGCAACGCCTCGCCGATCCGCACTACCCGGTCGAGCGTCTCCGCGTAGGTCACCGTGCGCCACGCGTCGCCGCCGCCCCGATCGGCGAGGAAGAGCGTATCGGGCGTCGTCCGTGCATAGTGGACGAGCCGGTCTGTCAGCCGCGGCGGATAGGGCGGTAACTTGCCCGCCTGACGAACCAGAATCGTACCGTCCGGCCGGTGGTCGACGCGGATTTCCGGCTCCCAGAAACGGACCTCGCGGAGCGGCGCTGCCTCGATGACAGCGACGTCCGGAGCAAGAGCGATCACAGAGCGTGTCCTCCCACGCGGCCGACTTTGCCATTCCCGCGCCGGTTCTTCCAGACGGCCGGGGTGGCGCTATCCGAGCGATTTATCTTGACACGTCATCGTGCTTTTCGTCCACTAGGAAACTAAATTCGGCCGGCGCAACAAGGCCTGGCTGCTGGTCCGGGCGTTGTGAGACGCCCCGGAACAGGTGGAACGGCGGTCAAGGGAGACGCCGCGCCAGATGTCCAAGCTG
>Ga0210144_1000118_pt1 | contig 45185 bp, 27 predicted proteins | sample Muzzi_PWA_D2_FD_185532 | JGI IMG/M metagenome (GOLD analysis project Ga0210144, IMG submission 185532) | Wetland microbial communities from San Francisco Bay, California, USA, that impact long-term carbon sequestration - Muzzi_PWA_D2 (SPAdes) | ecosystem: Environmental > Aquatic > Marine >...
CGTCAACACGCCGATCCATCCGCTCTACCGGCTCCTCGGGGTGCGCTACCTGGCGGTCCGGGACGCGTTCCGCCTGGAGCCGCTCCGGCGGGTGTTCCAGGGGGACGGGCTGTTCGTCTACGAGGCCTCCGATCCGCCGCTGCCGCGACTGTTTCTCCCCGCGGCGGCCGAGGTGGGCACCGATCGGTGGCTCTCCTGGATGGAGGCCAACCAGGACTTCGGCAGCGTGAGCCTGGTTTCGGCGCTTTCCGGTGCCCCGTCCGGGCAGGGACCCGGCCAGGGCGCCGGTGACGCGCGGCACTGGGCGAGCGCGCGGCCGGCGGCGTCGTTCCTGGTGCTGGACGGACCGGCCGCCGGCGCGGACCGTTCGCCCACCCGCCTGTCCGCCCGGGCCGGTCTCGTCGAGCCGCGGCTCCTCGCCAGCTCGATCTACCAGGACGGGAGCTGGCACCTGCTGGTCGACCGGCAGCCGGCCGTGACGGTGCGGACGAACCAGGTCTTCGTCGGCGTCTGGCTACCCGCCGGAGAGAGCCGGATCGACCTGCTTTACCGGCCGGTGGGGTTCGTCTTCGGAGCCCTGCTGGCGGCACTGGCTGGGGCGATCGGGCTCGCCTGGTGGTTGCCGCCGCCGCGACGGGGAAGTCGGAGCGGAGCGGACCGGGCGCCGCTCAACCCTTGACCGGATTGGGCGGAGGCGGCGCGGCGTCGGCGAGCAGCGCCGTCACCTCGTCGCGCCGGGCCTTGCCGGCGGCGGTCCGGGGGAGGTCGGGAACGACCAGCCAGCGCTTCGGCACCTCGTAGGGAGCCAGGCGCTCGCGGCACCAGGTGACGAGGGCGGCGGGCCTCGGTGGCCGCTCCGGGTTTCGCGGCACCAGCACCGCCGCGACAGCCTGGCCCCACTCCGGGTCGTCGACGCCGGTCACCGCGGCTTCGGCCACCTCCGGATGGGTCGCGAGCACCGCCTCCACCCGCTCCGGTGAGACGTTCTCACCGCCGGTGACGATCATCCGGTCACGCCGGCCGGTCACCCACAGGTCGCCCGCGGCGTCGATCCGCCCCAGGTCGCCGGTCCGCAGCCAGCCGTCGCCGTCCGCCGGGGCGGAGCGGGCGACCATCGGCCCGCGGACCCAGATCTCGCCGATCGGAGCGGACGCCGGGTCTGCCTGGTCCGCGGGCGCCTCGAGCGGTCGGCCGTCTCCGCCCCGGATCGCGATCTCGGCGCCGAACAGGGGGCTGCCGGCGCTGCCCGCTCGGAGCGTGCCCTGCCGGTCGGTCCGGCCGCCGCGGGCCGGTCGATCGAGCCGATCGGGCGGCAGCGTCGCCACCTGGGAGGCGGTCTCGGTCATGCCGTAGGTCGGCAGCACCGGCAGGCCGGCCCGCCACGCGGCCTCGACCAGCGCCGGCTCGGCGGGTCCGCCGCCCAGGAGGATGGCCCGGAGGCCCGGGGCAGCGACCTCTTCCCGGTGATCCCCAGGCCGATCGATTGGGTCCGGTGCGCCCCGGCCGTCGTCACTCCCGCCGTCCGGCAGGGCGAGGATTCGCCGGAGCATGGTCGGCACCAGGGAAGCCAGGGTGATGCGGCCGCCGCGGAGCAGTCCTGCCACCCGCGCGGCGTCGAAGCCGTCGAGCAGGGTGAGGGCGGTGCCGTAGAGGACCGAGCGAAGGACGATCGCCAGGCCGCCGACGTGGACCAGCGGCAGGCAGCAGAGCCAGTCGTCCCGGCGGTCGACTCCCAAGTTGAAGGCGGAGGCGGTGGCCGAGGCGAGGTGGTTGCCCCAGGTCAGCTCCACCGGCTCCGGACGGCCGGTCGAGCCGGAGGTGAAGACGATCGAGTGGAGATCGTCGCCGGCGCGGCGGACCGGCTCGGGCGGCTCGCGGCGCGGAGACGCCCCGGGGGGATCCGCACGGTCGGCCGTGAGCACGCCGGCGGGCACCATCCGGCACGCCGGGGCCGCGACCAGGCCGATCCCGTCGGTCCTCTCTGCCGGACCGACCCCGTCGGCCATCTCCGGCGGATGGGCCTCGCCTGTTCCGTCCGGCCGCTGAGCGGTACCGGCTCCGCCGGCCCGGTCGACGGGCGCGCCCTCCGGGCAGACGAGGAGGGACGCGCCGACCGCCGCCAGACGCCGGTTCCGCTCTTCGTGGCCGAGCCGGGGGTCGAGCGGTACCAGGACGGCGCCGCACCAGGCGATGGCGTGGATCACCACCAGGTGGTCGAGCGTCGCCGGCAGGGCCACCGCCACCCGGTCGCCGGGGCCCACGCCGAGCCCGCCTCGCCCATCCGGCCCGGCGTCCGGCCGGCCCGCCAGGCGCGCGGACGCGACCCCGGCCCGCCGGGCCAGCTCCCGGTAAGTCACCTCCTGCCAGTGCTCGTTTCCATCCCGCCCGGCTTCCACTCGCCCGGCCCCATCCCGCCCGGAGCCGCCCGGCACCCGGACCGCCACGGCGTCCGGGCGGGTGCGCGCCTGCCGGGCGAGCCAGGTCACAGGGCGATCCCGAGCGCGTAGAGGGCGCCGTAGACCAGGAGCAGCTTGGCGGTCTGGCCGAGGGCCCGGTTGAGCCTGGGGCCGTGTCCGTCTCGCTCGTGCGATTCGAGCAGCGCCCGGAGCGGTGGCGCGGCCAGCGGCAGGGCGAGGAGCGGCAGCAGGAGCCACGGCCCCGCCCCGGTGTAGCCGAGCAGCCAGTGGAGCGGCGCGGCGGCGAACGCCGCGACCACCAGGGCGATCCACTCGAAGCGGGAGAAGACGCGGCCGAAGCGCACCGCCAGCGTGTGTTTGCCGGCGGCCCGGTCGGTGTCGACGTCGCGGTAGTTGTTGACCACCAGGATGGCGGTCACCAGGAAGCCGATCGGCAGCGAGGCGAACAGCGCCGCGGGCAACCAGACGAGCGTCTGCGCGTAGGCCGTGGCCACCACCGCCACCGGACCGAAAAAGGCGAAAGCGAACAGGTCACCCAGGCCGAGGTAGCCCATGGACCAGCGGCCGCCGGCGGTGTACCAGACGCCGGCGGCGATCGACGACAGGCCGACCCAGACCATGGGCCAGCCGCCGACGGCGACCAGGAAGGCGCCGGCGACCGCCGCCAGGCCGAAAGTGGCCACCGTGGCGGCGAGCATCTGGCCCGGCGTCAGCAGCCCGGCCTGGACCGCGCGGGTCGGCCCGATCCGCTCCTCCGTGTCCGCCCCCTGGACGAAGTCGAAGTAGTCGTTGGCGTAGTTGGTGCCGATCTGCACCAGGAGCGCCACCGCCAGGGCCGCCAGGGCCGGACCGAGAGCGAAGCCGTCGTGAGCGTGCGCCACCGCGCTGCCCACGATCACCGGCACCACGGCGGCCGGCAGCGTCTTGGGGCGGCTGGCCAAGAGCAGGGCGGCCAGGGCGGCGCCGATGCCGGCCGGCGCGGCGTCCACCGGGGCGCCGGGCGCCCCTCCGGTCGACCCGGTTGGCCCGGTCGGTGCGGTCGGGCTCACTCGGGCAGCCAGGGGTACTTGCGGAAGTTGGGCTTGCGCTTCTCCATGAACGCCTTCTTGCCCTCCTGGCCCTCCTCGGTCATGTAGAACAGGCGCGTGGCGTGGCCGGCCAGCTCCTGGAGGCCGATCTGCCCGTCGACGTCGGCGTTGTGGGCGGCCTTCAAGAAGCGGATGGCGGTCGGGCTGTTGGCCATGATCTCCCGGGCCCACTGGACGCCCTCGGCCTCGAGCTGATCCACCGGCACGATCTTGTTGACCATGCCCATCTCGTAGGCCTCCTGCGCCGAGTACTGGCGGCACAGGTACCAGATCTCGCGGGAGCGCTTCTGGCCCACGTGGCGCGCCAGGTAGGCGGAGCCGAGGCCGGCGTCGAAGCTCCCCACCTTGGGGCCGGTCTGGCCGAAGACGGCGTTGTCGGCGGCCAGGGTCAGGTCGCAGATCACGTGCAGCACGTGGCCGCCGCCGATGGCGTAGCCGGCGACCAGGGCGATGACCGGCTTGGGCATGGAGCGCATGTAGCGCTGGAGCTGGAGGACGTTGAGCCGGGGGACGCCGTCGGCGCCGACGTAGCCGGCGTCGCCGCGCACGCTCTGGTCGCCGCCGCTGCAGAAGGCGTACTTGCCGTCTTTGGCCGGGCCTTCGCCGGTCAGCAGGACGACGCCGATCGAGGAGTCTTCGTTGGCGAGGCGGAAGGCTTCGGCGAGCTCGAGGATGGTCTCGGGGCGGAAGGCGTTGCGTTTTTCGGGACGGTTGAAGGCGATGCGGGCGATCCCTTCGTCGGAGACCTTGTAGGTGATGTCTTCGAACGCGCGGGGGGTCGTCCATTGGATGTCGGTCATGGGGGGCTTTCCTCCGATGGCATCAGAGTGGGGTCAGGTTTCGATGGGCTGGAAGTGTATCTCGGGGGTTGAGAAGCAAGAGGTCTGCCGGGAGCAGGGCGTTGGGGGGGAGTCTGCCGGGAGCGGGCCGGGAGGCCCCGCCTCCGGGTGGCCGCACGAAGTGGAGGGCTGGAGGCTGATCGTGCGGCCCGGGGCTCGGACCGCGCCGGGCCTGGCAGCCGGCTCGAGGGACTTGGCGCGCGCGGTCCTCGACGCCCTGCGGCGGGGCCTCCCGACCCGCTCCATCCGCGCACCGCTCGTCAACCTTCGCCGTCACAGGGCAGGCTGTAGGGAGAAGACGGGTGGGAGGTGGCGTCCCTTGCCCCCCGTGCGGGGGGCGAGGGATCGAGGGAGTCGGGGGGCGATCTTGTGGACTGCGGTCCTCGACGCCCTCTTGCGGGGCCTCCCGACCCGCTCCGCCTGCGCAACGTTCGCCTTCCGCCGCCCAGAGCCACGGGATGTTGGGAGAAGAGGGGTGGGGGGTGACGTCCCCCATCCCGGGCAACGGGAGGTTGGGGGAAGAGGGGTGTGCGGTGATGCCCCCTACTCGAGCCAACCGCGCAGCAAATTCGCCACCGTCTCGGGGGCTTCGAGGTGAACGGCGTGGCCGGTGTCGGGGACGATCTCGACGCGGGCGTCGGGGAGGCGCTCGGCCATGGCGTGGGCGAGGCGGGTGTATTTCTCGTCGCGGGCGCCGGCGAGGACGAGGGTCGGGACGGGGAGGGCGGGGAGGGCGCTCCACAGGGACGGCTGGGCGCCCTGGCCCATGCCGCGCAGGCTGGCGGCGTAGCCGCGGGCGGAGCCGGCGAGGCGGGCGAGGCGGGCGCGGCGGAGGGCCCGGTGGCCGAGGCGGAGCTGGGAGGCGAAGATCGGTTGGGCCATCCAGTGGTCGACGAACGCTTCGAGGCCGTCTTGCTCGAGGGCGTGGGCCAGGGCTTCGTCGCTCTCTCGGCGGGCGCGGCGCGCGGCGTCGTCCTCGATGCCCGGGGAGGTGCCGATCAGGGTGAGGCTCGCCAGGCGGTCCGGGTGGCGGACGGCGGTGGCCAGGGCGACCCGCCCGCCCATGGAGTAGCCGACCAGGTGGGCCCGCCCGGTGCCCTCCCGGTCGAGCGCCCGGAGGACGGCGGCGATCGCCTCATCCAGGGTGGCGCCGGCCGCCGGCACCGGCGCCAGGCCGTGGCCGGGGAGGTCGATCGCCAGCGCCGGGTGGCCGGCGAAGCGACGCCCGGTGGCTGCTCGACCGATCGGGCGGCTCGGGACGACTCGATCGATCGTTCCGACCCGGTCGACCCAGTCGATCCAGTCGCGGCGGGAGCCGGTGAAGCCGTGGAGGAAGAGGAGGGGAGCTTCCGTGCGCTGGCGGCGGCCGCTCGCGGAGTCTCCAGGCCGCTCGACTGGAGCGACTGGATCGGGTTCGGCGGGCCGGCCGGGCTCCCGCCGGCGTGCCTTCGCGGCCTCGGCCCCTTCCCGGTCCACCGCCCGGTCCACGCTCGAGCCGACCCGGTCGATGATCGCTTGCCGGAGCGCCTTGGAGCGCGCCCGGTCGGTGCGAATGTGGATCAGGCGCGGTCCGGCGCCGCCGATCGCGAGGGCCGATTCCAGGGCCTGGCGCAGGGCGTCCCAGGTCGCCGGCGCCTGGTACCCGCCCGGGGTCTCACCGGCGGGGTCGAGGCCGCAGCCCCGTGCCAGGGCGGCGAAGTCGGCGCCGGGCGGGGTCGCCAGGTGGCGGGTGAAGCCCGGCTCGTGGCCGGCCGCCGGCAGGTGGTCGAAGATCGCGCCGCCGCCGTTGTCGACCAGGACGAGGACCGGGTCCGCGTGCTCCCGGAGCCGCCCGGCGGCCAGTGCCCCGGACAGGTCGTGGGCGAAGGCCACGTCACCGGTCACCAGGACGGTGCGCGAGCGGCCGAGGGCCCGGCGGCCGAGGGCGACGCCGAGGGCGGTCGCGGTGACGCCGTCGATGCCGTTGTGGCCGCGGTTGGCGAAGACGTCGATGGGGCCCGCCGGGCAGGCCGGCAGGAAGACCTCCAGCTCCCGGAGCGGCATGCTGCTCGAGACGACCAGCGCCGTGTCCTCCGGCAGCGTCCGGCCCAGGTGCCAGAAGACGCCGCCGTCGAACAGCTCTTTCTCGCCCGCCAGCGCCTCGTCGAGCGCTTGCCGGGCGGCCTGGTCCGCGGCCCGGTGGAAGGCGAGCCAGCCGGGCGCGCCATCGCCGCCGGAGTCACCCTCGCCCTGGCGGCCGGCGCGGTCTAGGAGGCGCGCCGCCACCGCCTCGAGGAGGGCAGCCGGGTCGGCGACCAGGACCCGCGTCAGGCCGTGCTCCGGGTCGAGGCGGCGGCCCCAGGGGTCGATGGCGATCTGCTCCACACCCGCCTCCGCCCAGGCGGCGGCGAGCCGCCGGCCGGCCCAGCCGATCGGCGCCTCGCCCAGCCGGAGCACCAGGTCGGGCCGCCGGTCGCCGGTGAGCGCTTCACGGAACCGCCGGCTCGCCAGCAGGAGCTCGGTGGTGGCGACCGTCTCCAGGCTCCTTGCCGGCCTGGCCGAACCGGCTTGCTCAGTCGGCTCAGTCGGACCGATCGGCGCGCCGCCGGCGGGCGCGCCGAACCGCAGGCCGGAGGCGGCCTCGGCCCAGACCGGCAGGGGCAGCGCGGCGGCGAGGCGGGCGAGGGCAAGGCCGAGGCGGTCCTCCTTCGAGGGATCGCAGGCTCCCTGGAGCGCGCCGGTGACGACCAGGGGGCGGCGCGCGGCCAGCAGGGCGTCGACCAGCTCGTCGACCGGCTCGCGGTCGACGGCCCCGGCTCCACCGCCCACCGTGCGCCGCCAGGGGGCGCCGCCGGGGCGGCCGGCCACGGCCGGCGAGCGCTCGGCGGTGAAGCCGCCCTCGGCCGCGGTGGTCAGGGCACCGGCCGTCCCCGGGGCCGCCGGGGTCGGCTCGAGGGGCTTGTCGAACGGCAGGTTGAGATGCACCGGACCCGGCGCGGACCGCGGACCCAGGCCGCGGGCCGCAGCCCAGGCGTGGCAGGCGGCGGAGCGGAGCGCCCGCAGCCGGACCTCCTCCGCGCCGGGCGGCAGCGCCGGCTCCGGCGTCTCGTGGAACCAGCGCACCCGGTCGCCGAACAGCTTGACCTGGTCGGTCGCCTGAGAGTCTCCGGCGTCGCGCAGCCGGGCGGGGCGGTCGGCGGTCAGCGCGAGGAGCGGCACGGCGGAGCGGTCGGCCTCCGCCACCGCCGGCAGCAGGTTGGCCGCCGCGGTCCCGGAGGTGGTGATCACCGCGGCCGGTCGGCCGGTCGCCTTCGCCAGGCCGAGGGCGACGAAGGCGGCGGCGCGCTCGTCGATCACGGACAGGTCGGCCACGTCCGGATGGTCGGCGGCGGCGAGGGCGAGGGGCGTCGACCGGGAGCCCGGGGCGATCACCGCCCAGCGCAGACCGCAGCGGGCCAGCTCGTCGATCACTACCCGTCCCCAGAGGGTGGAGAGGTTCGGCGGCGGGGTCGACGGCGGGTGGGGGGCGGGCATGGGGTGCCCCTCAGCCGTCCTGTGGCGCCTTCATCGCGCCGAGCACGGCGCCGAGCTTCAGGTGGATCTCCTCGACCTCGACGTCCGGGTCGCTGGTCGGGACGATGCCGCCGCCGGCGTACAGCCGGGCGTGGGAGCCGTCGACCAGGGCCGAGCGGATCGCCACGGCGCTGTCGCCGTCACCCTGGGGGTCGACCCAGCCGACGACGCCGGCGTAGAGACCGCGGGCTGTGCTCTCCAGGCTCCGGATCGCCGCCATCGCCCGGTCCCTGGGCATGCCGCCGACGGCGGGCGTCGGGTGGAGGGCGGCGACCGCGTCGAACAGGGTCCGGCCGGACCGGAGCACGCCGTGGACCGGCGTGTAGAGGTGCTGGACGTTGTCCAGGCGCTCCAGAGTCGGCTCGCCGCCGCTTTCCAGCCGGGTACAGAGCGGCGACAGGGCGTCGGCGATCATGGTTTCGACGATCGCGTGCTCCTCACGGTCCTTGGCGCTCGCCAGGAGCTGCTCGCCGAAGCGGCGCTCCTCCTCCGGGGTGCGCCCGCGCGGCGCCGTGCCGGCGAGGGCACCGGAGAGCACGCACAGGCCACCGCCCTCGGCCGCCGCGCGCACCCGGGCCAGCCGCTCGGGGCTGGCGCCGAGGAAGACCGGGGCCGGCCGGGCACCGTCGAAGCGGGTATCACCGCCGGGGCCCGAGGACGGGCGGAAGCTGAACAGGAAGCAGCCGGGGAAGGTCTGCCGCAGCGCCGCGAGCAACACCGCCACGTCGAACGGCCGGCGCCGGCTGACCTCGACCGCGTGCGCCAGAACCACCTTCGACAGGTCGGGGTCGGCGAGGGAGTCCAGGGCCGCTTCGACCGCCCGGCGGTGGCGCCCGGCGGCCCACTCGATCACCAGGTCACCGGCGGGCGCGTCCGCGGGGGCCGGGATCGCGCCGGACTCCGCTTCCCGCCGGCTCCTGAGCAACCGGGCCTGCCGCACCAGGGTGTCGAGCTCCGCTTCGAGCTCCGGAATCCGCTCCGCCGGACCGACCAGGAGCGCCTCGCCGGCGGTCTCCCCCGGGGTTCCGGCAGGGCAGCGCAGCAGGATCTCCGGCACCACCGCCTCGAGCGGCGAGAAGCCTGCCCAGCGTTCCCGGTCCGGGCCCTCGCCGAAGGCGCCCGCCGGGTCGAAGGCGACGGTGAAGAAGGCGCGGAGATCCGCCGACACCACCTCCAGGCGCTCGGCGAAGATCCGCCGCAGGCGCTTGCCCAGGGCGGTGACGGCGGCGGCCGGATCGTCGCCGACCGGAACCACCAGCCGGAGCGCCGCTCCCGCCCCGATCAGCACGTCGTCGCGCTCGGCCGCGGGCGCCTGCCACAGGGCATGGCGGCGCTCGCTCGGCAAGGCCGCGAGCAGGTCCAGCGGGTCGAGCGGCGCGTGGCCTGCCAGACCGCCCAGGGCGGCCAGCCGGATGGTGCGCACGACCAGCCGGTCGGCCGAGGGTGCGGCGGCGTCCGGGGGCGAGACGGCTTGACGCTGGGGGCTGGTCATGGCGTCGACGGAGCGCGTGACGTGGGTTGGGCCAGAAGGCTCGAGCAAAGTTCGGAGGGCTCACGCGGCCGGGTGGGGCTGGCCGCGGGGGTGATTCTATACGGGCAACCTACGGGAGGCGCATGACGCGGTCATGAACGGCCCCGGGACCGGCTCGCACCTGTGCTACGGTTTCGAGCCGTCCGGTCCAACCCGGAGGAGACCCATGACCGCCGAGCCCCCCCGCCGTCGCCGCGACATCCCGCCCGAGGATCGCCTGATCTGCGCCCTCGACGTGCCCGGGGCCGACATGGCCCGCCACATGGTCGAGACTCTCGGCGACGCCGTCCGCTTCTACAAGATGGGGCTCGAGCTGTTCATGGCCGGCGGCTACTTCGAGCTCGTCGACTGGCTGCTCGCGCGTGACAAGAAGGTGTTCGTCGACCTCAAGTTCTTCGACATCCCGGAGACCGTCGCCCGCGCGGTCGGCCGGTTGGACGGCCGGGGCGTGACCTTCGCCACCGTTCACGGCAACCAGCGGATGATCGAGGCGGCCTGCCAGGCCAAGGGAGACCTGGGGATCCTGGCGGTCACCGTGCTGACGAGCCTCGACCAGGGGGACCTGGACGACCTCGGCTTCCGCACCGACGTCCAGAGCCTGGTCCTCTCCCGCGCGCGCCGCGCCCTCGAGGCGGGGTGCGACGGCGTCATCACCTCCGGCCACGAGGCCGCGGCGATCCGCGGCGCGGTAGGCGAGGCGCTCCAGATCGTCATGCCGGGCATCCGGCCGGTGCTCAACGACCGCGAGCCGGCCCGCGACGACCAGAAGCGCACGGTCGACGTGGCGCAGGCGTTCGCACGCGGCGCGGACTATCTGGTCATCGGACGCCCGATCCGGAGCGCGCCCGATCCACGGGCGGCGGCCGAGGCGATCCAGCGCCAGATCGCGGCCTCGGTCGCCTGAGCCGAGCTGGTCAGCGGTCCGGTCCCTCCGAGCCGTTGGCCGCGGGGGAATCCGGCCGTCGCCGGATCGGTTTTAGTTCCTGAGATGGAACGACTTACGGCGGAGCTTCAGGCGGGCAAGGACCGCGACTTCACGGTCTCCGGGCGCTACTGGCACGCGCTCGACGACGGCCGCCTCCAGTGCGACCTCTGCCCCCGGTTCTGCCGCCTCCGCGACGGCCAGCGGGGGCTGTGCTTCGTCCGCGCCCGCCAGGGCGACGAGATGGTGCTCACCACCTACGGCCGGTCGAGCGGCTACTGTGTCGACCCGATCGAGAAGAAGCCGCTCAACCACTTCCTCCCCGGGACGCCGGTACTCTCCTTCGGCACGGCGGGCTGCAACCTCGCCTGCAAGTTCTGCCAGAACTGGGACATCTCGAAGAGCCGGGAGATCCACACCCTGTCGGACCGGGCCGACCCGGAGACCATCGCCGAGGCGGCCGCGGGCCTGGGGTGCCAGAGCGTCGCCTTCACCTACAACGATCCGGTCATCTTCCTGGAGTACGCCGTCGACGTGGCGGCCGCCTGCCGCGCGCGCGGCATCCAGACCGTGGCGGTCACCGCCGGCGAGATCTGCCCCGCGCCGCGCGCCGAATTCTTCGCCGCCATGGACGCGGCCAACGTCGACTTGAAGGCGTTCACCGACCGCTTCTACCGCAAGATCTGTGGCGCGCGTCTGGAGCCGGTGCTCGACACGCTCCGTTTCCTGCGCCACGAGACCGACGTCTGGTTCGAGCTCACGACCCTCGTCATCCCGGGGGAGAACGACTCCCCGGCGGAGCTCGACGAGATGACCCGCTGGGTGGTCGACGAGCTCGGACCGGACGTGCCCATGCACTTCACCGCCTTCCATCCGGACTACAAGATGCGCGACGTGCCGCCGACGCCGCCGGAGACCCTCTCGCGCGCCCGCCGCATCGCCCTGGACAACGGTGTCCGCTACCCCTACACCGGCAACGTCCACGACCCGGCCGGCGGCACCACCTTCTGCCACGGCTGCGGCGCGGCCCTGGTGGTGCGCGACTGGTACGAGATCCTCGACTGGAACCTGACCGGCGACGGCTGCTGCGTGACCTGTGGCACGCCCTGCGCCGGCCGTTTCGCCGGGCCGCCCGGCCGGTGGGGCTCGCGCCGCCTGCCGGTGCGGCTGGCCGAGTGGGCTTCCTGATTCTTCCCTGATTCGCTCTTTACTGTCCCGGTGTGGTGCTTCCGGGACTCCTCAGTTGTGTGCGTGTGCTTCCGGACGTGCGGAAGCACTGATTTTTGATTTCTCATTCTAGGGAGCGAACAATGAACCGATCCATCCACCCACCGGCGGCCCTCCGGTTGCCGGCGAGCGCCGCATTGGTGCTCACCGCCTTCTTCGTCTTCTCGGCCGCGTCGTGGGCCACGGACCCACTACCCGACGCACCGTTCGACCCGCAGAGCTCCTCGGGCTTCATGCCCTGCGAGGACTGCAGCCCGACCGCGCCGGTCGGCGTCCAGCCGGGCCATCCGGGCGGTCCACCGCCCCTGATCGGTCCCAACCTCGAGATCTCCGACCCGCAGAGGCCGGGCACCTATGGGCGGAGCGAAACCGCGCTCGCGGCCGCCGAAAGTGGCCGGGTGGTGGTCGTCGGCTGGAACGACGGTGAAGGCTATTGCGGGCCGCCCTGGTTCGACGAGGACTGCACGGTGCCCTTTCCCGCGGATGCGACCCCGGGCGCGACCGGCTACGCGGTCTCTCTGGACGGCGGCCGCAGCTTCGACGACCGGGGGGCGCCCTTCGTCGGAACGCGGATCGGTTTCGGGCCGGGGCCCGATGGCGCCTCGGTCACCGGCCGCTACGTCACAGCGGGAGATCCGTCGCTCGATTCCGGGGGGCCGGGCGGCCGGCGGTTCTACTTCGCCAACCGGGCGAACTTCGAGGACTTCAAGTTCTTCACCGCCGGCATCTCCGTCCACATGGGCACAGTCAACCGTCATGGGAACCTCGTGCTCGACGACGCCGCGCTGCTCCAGTCGCCCGACTTCCCATACGACATCCTGGACAAGCCGCACGTGGCCACCGACCACCGCCCCTGGAGCGACCTGGTGACCGTGAGCCTGACGAACTTCGCCTTCTTCGGCGGGTACATCGGTGCCGGCCTCGGGCAGATCGAGGCCTACACCTCGGCGGACGCCGGCGCGACCTGGAGCCGGTCGATCATCCAGCCGACCGAGACGATTCAGGCGGGGGTCCAGGGTGTGGTCAATCAGGGGTCCGAGCCGGTGGTCGCCCCGGACGGGACGATCTACGTCGCTTGGCTTCGCGGGTATCTCTCACCGTTCCTGCACCAGGGCGCCATCAACGTCTGGCCCCAGGTCCGGGTCGCACGCTCCGAGGACGGTGGGGCGACCTGGCAGCCGCCGGCGCCCTATCCGGCGGGAACGGTCGACAACCCGGCCGGAACCCTGGTCGCGGGGATCTGCGCCGGCGACGTGTTTCCGCCCACGGGCTTCAACCGGATCCAGTCGAACAGCTGGCCGCGAATCACGGTCGCCCGGAGCGGCCCCCACCGCGGCCGGCTCTACATCGTCTGGCAGGATTGCCGGATCGCCAACGGCGGCATCATGCCGGCACCGCTCGGCCCGGAGGACCAGTTCGGTCTCGACCTTGGGCACCCGGACACCGACATCCTCCTGTCCTACTCCGACGACCGGGCGGCCACCTGGAGCGAGCCGGTCGTCGTGGCGGGAGGCGGCGACGAGCTGCTCCAGTTCTGGCCCACCGTGTCGGTGGGTCCGAGCGGCGTCGTCGACGTGACCTACTCCCAGGCCGTCGAGACCGAAGGCGCCTACTACAAGGGAGACGGGCCCGGCACGTCACTCGTCGACGTCTACTGGAAACGGTCGACCGACGGCGGCGAACATTTCGGAGCCCCCGTGCGGGTGACCGAGGAGACGTCGGACTGGGACGCCACCTACTCGTTCCTGCAGCCGAACTTCGGCGACTACAACGACGCGCTGACCCTCGGCGAGAGCCTTCTGGTCACCTGGGCCGACGGCCGCACCGGCGTACCGGCGGTCGACTTCGCCCGCACAAAGGGCTCGGACCGGAGGTAGACAGAGCGAACCGGCCGGGACGAGCCATGCTCACGGGGTGGCGTCGCGGGCTCGCCTCGCGGCCCCACCCCGGAGCTTGCCGTTCCAGTGCGCCAGATCGTGACACCGCAAGCGAGGAGCGACTGAGACGTACGTCCGTACGTCGCAGGGAGCGACGAGCGAGGACGTCGCGAGATGGCGTGCTGGAGCGGCAAGCTAGCGCTTCATCCGCCAGCCACCCTCCTCCACGGTGAGAATCCACCCCACCAGCTTCCCCGGCTGGATCCGCGGGTCCTTGGTCCAGAACAGCGCCGTGCGGTTGAACCGGCTCGAGGTGTCGCCCGCGGGCAGCGCCGCCAGCTCCTCGCGGATGCGCTCGAAGCGCTCACACCAGCGGCGGCAGTTGTCGAGCCGCAGGTCGACCCAGCCGTTGTCGACCCACTTGGCCATCCCTTCCGGGGTGACCGGCTCGTCGACCGCCGCATGGGGGATCAGCACCTCGGTGCCGCGGATCAGCTCGCCCGACTCGAGTAGCACCGGGATGCCGACCGCCGCCGGCTCGTTGGCCAGCTCCGGCCGGTCGCGCACCAGGCGGTTGACCGCCTCGCAGACCGCCTCGGGGCCGCTGTCGCAGACCCGGTCCGTGGTGTCGAACGCCTCACGCAGGAGGGAGGCTTCGTAGAGCAGCTTCGAGATCCGCGGCGGGCCGAGCATCTCGAACGCCACCGAGCGGGTGCCGTGCTGCTTCTGCAGCTCGATCATCTGCTCGATCGCCGTGTGCCGCAGCCAGCCGGCGCGGTAGGTCGGGCCGAGCACCGCGCCGTCCAGCGCGGCCATCAGGTCGCGGCCGGTGGCGGCGCCCTCGATCTCGAGCACCAGGTAGTGGGCGATCTCCTCCGGCGTCACGAACTCCATCTGCTCGCAGCTCGTCACGGTGGTGAACTCCTCGAGCGCGAAGATGCCGTTCTCGCCGGTGTCGATGTAGGCCGCCTCGAGCGGCTCGTCGAGCTGGTGCGCCGCGTCCGGATCGTGACTGCTGAAGGTCCCGCCGAGCGGCCGAGGCGAGGCGTCCACCTTCAGGATCGTGCGCCCCTTCCGGCGCACGGGTCCGTGGCCGACCTTCTTCCAGGCGATCGCCGCCGCCGGCTTGATCTCCTTGGTGATCGGCGCGCCCGGGGTCCGTGCCATGAGGAACAGCAGCATCGTCTGGGCGCCGGCCATGGCGCTCTTCGACAGCAGCACGCGGCTCGGCCGCTCCTCGGAGTGGGTGTACGGGATGTTGAGGCCGAGGCCACCGGTGCCGGTGGTGCCGACCTTGACGTAGACCTTGGTCTCCGCCGCCTTCATCCCTTCGTAGAGCACCTGGATGTGGCGGATCAGGCGCGGCACGTAGACCGCTTCGAGCAGGTTCTCCACCGCCTCGCGATCGACGTCACCGTCGTTCTCCACCAGCTCCCGGTAGACGCGCTGGGCCTGGTGGTAGATGTCTTTGTAGGCGATGGCGGTGGAGGTGTTGACGCAGTCCACCACCACCTCGGGCTTCGACCGGACCAGCGCGTCGTAGAGCATGAAGGAGGCGAAGTCCTCCTTGCCGAGCTGGCCGATCTGGGCGTCGATCTCGTCCAACCGGGACGTCGTCTCCTTGCGGGCGAAAATGTTGCCCTCGGACGTGGTGATCTTCGCGTTCGGCCACTCGGCGGCCAGCTCGCTCCTGGCTTCTTCTGCCTCGTCCAGGCGCAGGGCGTGGATCTGGATCTCCCGGGGATCGCGCTTGAGGATCTCCCGGCAGACGGCCAGGCCCACCAGGCCGGAGCCGCCCAAGACGAGGACTTTACGATCTTCGATATTCACACTGGACCTCCGAATGGGGTCGGAACTTGGAATCGGAAACGTGGAGGGCACGGCCCGGAGGCCGCTGGGCTGATCATACCGTTTCAGCGACTCCCGTGGGCACCGTCCGCGCGCTTCGTCCATCCGGGGTAAAGTGACAGGTCGCCGTCGACAACCAGGTCACGCACCGCAGGAGGTGAGCCCATGCGCCCTGAGCCAGATCCCATCCGCCGCTCGTTTCACCGGTTCCACCAGCTCCACTGGCTGGGGACCGGGCCGCGGCACCGCACGCTGCTGGCCGCCGTCCTCCTGGTGGCGGTCCTGGCCGTGGTGGCGCAGCCGGCCGTCGCGGCCGGGGCCTTCGATCAGCAGATCGAGCAGTCGGTCGCCGCGGTCGCGCCGGAGATGATCCAGATCCGCCACCGGATCCACCAGAACCCGGAGCTGGGCAACCGGGAGACCGAGACCGCGGCCCTCGTCGCCGAGCGCCTGCGCGCCCTCGGCCTGAAGGTAGAGACCGGGGTCGCCAAGACCGGCGTGGTGGGCCTGCTCGAGGGCGGCCGCCCCGGCCCGACCGTGGCGGTGCGGGCGGACATGGACGCGTTGCCGGTGACCGAGCAGACCGACCTGCCGTTCGCCTCGACCAAGAAGACCGAGTACCTGGGCCAGGAGGTCGGGGTCGCTCACGCCTGTGGCCACGACGTCCACACCTCCATCGCCCTGGGTGTCGCCACCGTGCTCGCCGGGCTGCGGGACCAGCTCCCCGGCAAGGTCGTCTTCCTGTTCCAGCCGGCAGAGGAAGGGCCGCCGCCGGGCGAGGAGGGCGGCGCCAAGCTGATGCTCGACGAGGGCGTGTTCGACCGCTACAAGCCGGACGTGGTCTTCGGGCTCCACTCCTTCCCCGACCTCCAGGTGGGCCAGGTCGGCGTCAACCCCGGTCCGACCATGGCCTCGGTCGACCACTTCGTCGCCGAGATCATCGGCAAGCAGGCCCACGGGGCGTACCCGTCGCTGTCGATCGACCCGGTGGTGATGGCGGCCCAGGCGGTGACCGCGCTCCAGACCATCCGCTCGCGCAACCTGCCGGCGCTCGAGCCGAGCGTCGTCACCGTCGGCATCATCCGCGGCGGCGAGCGGTTCAACATCATCCCCGGCAAGGTCCGCTTGGAGGGGACGGTGCGCACCTACAGCCAGGAGACCCAGGCGACGATCAAGCGCCGGATGGGGGAGATCCTGGACGGCATCACCCGCGCCGGCGGCGGCAAGTACACCCTCGACTACCAGAACAACGCGCCGCCGACGATCAACGATCCGGCGCTGACCGCTCGCGCGCGGGCGACGTTCGAGCGCATCCTCGGTGCCGACAACGTGGTGACGCCGAAGCCGTCCATGGCGGGCGAGGACTTCGCCTTCTTCGCCAACGCGGTGCCCGGGGTCTACTTCCGCCTCGGGGTGGTCGCTCCCGGGACGACGAGCGGCGCGCTCCACACGCCGACCTTCCGCGCCGACGACAGCGCGATCGCGGTCGGCATGCGGGCGATGGCGACCCTGGTGGCGGACACCCTGACCCAGGGAGTCTGACGCCGCGCCCTGACTTCGGCAGGATGGCCGAGTACAATCGGCCCTTTCCGACGGCCCCCCTGGCTACCGACGACGAACCGACCCTGCGAGAGATCAAGATGGAGAATCAAGGACCCCACGTCAGTCGACACGGACTGGAGACGATCGGCATCCCCGCCGCCGGCACGGTGTTCTGGAACCTGGCGCCGGCGCGTCTCTACGAGCAGGCGCTCGCGCGGGGCGAGGCGCAGCTGGCCCAGGCCGGTCCGCTGGTCGCCGAGACCGGGGCGCACACCGGCCGCTCGCCCCGGGACAAGTTCACCGTCAAGGAACCGGGAACCGAGGGCGACATCTGGTGGGGCGAGGTCAACCGGCCGCTTCAGCCGGAGCAGTTCGACGGCCTGTTCGACAAGGCCCGCGCGTTCGCTGCGAACAGGGATCTGTTCGTCTTCGACGGCTACGCAGGCGCCCATCCGGAGCACCGCCTGCGGGTGCGCATCGTCACCCAGTACGCCTGGCACAGCCTGTTCGCCCGCAACATGTTCGTGCGCGAGTACGACGGTGCCGTGCTGCGGGACTTCGAGCCGGAGTTCACGGTCATCGACCTGCCGGGGCTCCAGGCCGACCCGGAGACCGACGGCACCCAGTCCGGCACCTTCATCGCGCTCCACCTGAGCGCCCGGACGGTGCTCATCGGCGGCACCGAGTACGCCGGCGAGATCAAGAAGAGCATCTTCAGCGTGATGAACTACATGCTGCCCAGGCAGGGCATCCTGTCGATGCACTGCAGCGCCAACTACGGCACCGACCGCGACGACGCGGCGCTCTTCTTCGGCCTCTCCGGCACCGGCAAGACGACGCTCTCCGCCGACCCGGAGCGCACCCTGATCGGCGACGACGAGCACGGCTGGGGTGACGACGGCGTGTTCAACATCGAGGGTGGGTGCTACGCCAAGGTGATCCGGCTGGACCCGGACAATGAGCCCCAGATCTTCGCCACCACCCGGCGCTTCGGCACCATCCTGGAGAACGTGGTCTACGACTCCCAGACCCGGGTGCTCGACCTGGACGACGAGACCAAGACCGAGAACACCCGCGCCTCCTACCCGATCGACCAGCTCGACACGGTCGACCTCACCGGCCGCTGCGGCCATCCGAAGAACGTGATCTTCCTGGCCGCCGACGCCTTCGGCGTGCTACCGCCGATCTCCCGGCTCAGCCCGGAGCAGGCGATGTACCATTTCCTCTCCGGCTACACCGCCAAGGTTGCCGGCACCGAGCGCGGCATCACCGAGCCGAAGGCCACCTTCAGCGCCTGCTTCGGCGCCCCCTTCCTGCCGCTCCATCCGGGCGTCTACGCGGAGATGCTCGGCCGCCGCCTGGAGCAGCACGACGCCAAGGTCTGGCTGGTCAACACCGGCTGGACCGGCGGCCCCTACGGCACCGGCCACCGGATCGCCCTCGGTTACACCCGGCGCATGGTGCACGCCGCCCTGTCCGGCGAGCTCGACGGCGTCGAGACCCGGACGGACCCGATCTTCGGTCTCGCCGTGCCGGTGCGGATCGATGGCGTGCCGGAACCGCTGCTGACGCCGAAGAAGACCTGGGACGACCAGGCAGCGTTCGAACGCCAGGCGGCGAAGCTCGCCACCATGTTCCGCGAGAACTTCGCCAAGTACGCGGACGGGGTCTCGGAAGCGGTCAGGAACGTCGGCCCGAAGTAGGCAGCCTGTCAGGGCCGCCACGAGAGGGCGGCCCAGAAGCGCACGTCGCCCTCGTCCGGCCCGCTGAGGAGATAGGCCGCGCCGGCGTCGATCTCCGCCGCCGGCAGGCCGAGCAGTGGCAGCGGACCGAGCCGCTTCGAGAGCTCCACCCCGGCCAGCTCCAGCCAGGCACCCTTCCGCGTGCCGTCGTCCGCCCTGTAGCGCGTCCAGACGAGCCGCGCGCTCTCCGGCAGCGGCCCGGGCAACAGACCCCCGGTGAGCTCGATCCTCTGGGTCTCGACCGCGGAGCCGACCAGCGCTCCCGCGCCCAGGGCCGGAGCGATCACGCGGGCGCCGTCGGCAAGCTCGGGCAGGACGCTCCGGCGGACGCCGCCGACCTGGTAGAGGTCGAAGGCGTGGCGCAGGTCGCTCGACCCGCGCCGGCTCCAGGCGACTCGCAGGCCCTGGCCGTCGCGGAAGAGCCCGGCGGTGAGGCCCGTCCGGGTGCGGCGCCAGCCGTCGCCGCCGGTCTCCCCCTGTTCGAGCCGCCCGTCGAGGCCGACGAGCCCCTGCCAGCGACCCCGCGACGGGGTCAGGAAGAGCCCGCCGCCGAGGCGCGCGCTACCGGTTCCGAGGGTCGCGCGCCCGGGCTGCGACCCGAGCGGAGAAAGGCCGCCGTCTTCGGACCCTCCGGGTGTGGCCGGACCGGTGACCTGGCCGGCGGCCAGCCCCAGGCTCAGGCGGAGGGTGAGGGGCGCGTAGCGCCGCTGCCAGAGCTCCTCCACCGCGACCCCGCGCCGGGTGACGTCGAGGGCGCCGCCCGCCGCGGCGGGCGCCAGGGTGCCGGCCCTGCCCGGCTGCTCCGCGGGCGCGGGCTCGGCGGTGAAGAGCTGGACGGAGGTGGTGAACGGCGGCGCGCGGAAGCTCGCGCCGAGGACGGCCCCGGACGCTTCGCCGCCGGAGGCGACGGCACCGAGCGCCAGCCAGCTCAGCCGGCCGACCGGGTCGGTGCCGGCGAGGCCGGCCTCGAAGGCCGCGCCGGCGGGAGAGAGGGCGAAGCCGGCCACCGGCGTCTTCGAGCGGGGTCCGAAGCGGTAGGGCACAGACGGCGGCAGGGCTTCGGCGGCCTCTCCGCTCGGCGTGGGCCCGGGGCCGGCCGCTGGGCCGGAGTCGTGGCTTCGGAGCCGATCCGTGGCCGCATTCCGCGGGTGCGCGGTTTCGGGGGATTCCTCCGGAGCTGGCCACGCTCCGGCCTCCTCGGCGATCTGCTCGCTGTCCGCCGCGTGGGGCGGGAGGTCGAGCCGCCGCACGTCGAGCCCGCCCGCCTCGAGACTGAGGAAGAAGAGGTGGTCGCCGTCCGGCCCTGCCGGCCCGGATGGGACGGGCGCCGGGGCGAGCGCCGCCCCCACGGTGCGGGTGAGCCGCCGCGCCCGCGGCCGGTCCGCGCCCGGCCCCCTCGCGTGGTCGGATCCGCGATCGTCCCCGCCGCCGACTGCGAAGGCGAACAGGTCGACCGATCCTCCGTCGCCCACCGCCGCGTACAGGGTCTTCCCGTCCGTCCCCCAGGCCGGGTCGGCGACCAGGTCTCCGGGCGTTGGAACGACCGTCAGCTCGCGCAGGCCGGCCGCGTTCCCGTCACCGCCGGACCCACCGGCCGTGCGCGGACCCTGGAGGGCGAAGAGGACCAGCTCCCAGCGCCCCTCCCGGTTGCGGACCGCGGCCAGCCGCCGCCCGTCCGGGGAGATCCGGGGCGTCGCCCAGACGGACGTGACCGAAGGCTCGGTGAGCGGCGTCACCGCGCCGGAGCCCAGGTCGACCCGAACGAGCTGGGACTGGCCGTACCGGATACGCACCGCCACCGCCCAGCCGGGCGCCTCTCCGGCCTCTCCTCCGTCTGGCTCACCGGTTCCACCGATCCCACCGAGCGGGGGCGCCGGGTCGGGGGACCGCAGGTCCGCCTGGTGGGTGATCCGCTCTGAGGAGCCTGCGCCCGGCGTCCAGCGGAAGAGGTCGAAGCGCTGGCGCCCGGCGGCGTCCGGCCCGGAGGCCACGTAGAGCAGCGAGCGGCCGTCGGCGCTCCAGCGGGGCTCGGTCGGTGCCCGGCCGTCGCGGGTCGCCAGCACCGCCATCGGCTTCCGCGGCTGGGCCTCGGGCGCCACCGCGGGCACGTCCTCCGGGTCGCGGGCCAGGAGCTTCCGGTTCGCCGCGGCGCGCTCGGCCGCCGCCTCCGGATCGTCCGTGGTGGCGAAGACCGCCAGCCGCGGCGGCACGTCCCGGTCCCGGAGCACCACCGCCAGGCGCGCGCCGTCCGGGGAGACGGCCGGCGCCCCTGTACGCCCCGTGCGCGGGAGCCACAGAGCACCGTCTTCGCCGCGGTGCTCGCTCTGCTCCGCCACCGTCCTCCTCGGGAGCTCGGTCCCCGGGTTGCTGGCGGTTTCCTGCTCCGGTGGGGGGGCCGACCGGCGGATCGAGCGGCGGGTGGACACCGCCCGACCGGTGAGCTCGGCGGTGAAGCGGCCGTAGAGCTCCGCCGGGCCGGCGCCGTAGACGCCGCGGAACGCGTCGTCGAACGAGCGGCTCCGGCGGGCGGTCATGCGCGCCCAGAGGTGGCGCAGGCTCTCCGGGCCGCCCTGTTCCTCCAGCCAGGTCAGGTAGGTCGAGCCCACCAGGTAGGCCATGGAGCGGCCGAGCCAGGTGTGGTCGTCCCCGCCGAGGGTGCCGTAGCTCGGCAGGGAGCCGGCCAGCGCCCGTTGCCGGAGCACCGCCGCCACCAGGTCGCTGTGGGGCCGGCCGGTGCCGGTCAGCCGCCCTTCGAGGAGGGTGGCATAGCCCTCGGTGACCCACCGCGGAGCGTGCCACCCCAACGGTCCGAAGCCGCCCAGCGGCAGCAGGCGCACCGCCAGCCGCCGCCAGCGGTTGCGCGACGGGCGCAGGAGGTGGACCAGGTGGGCCTCCTCGTGGGTCGCGACCAGCTCGCCCCAGTCCCGGTACGTTCCCAGGATCGAGGTCGGCTCGGGCGGCGTCGTCCAGAGCACCATGCGCGGGGAGCCCAGGAGCGCCCAGGCGGAGCCGTTGGGCCGGGAGAGCGGGTCCTCGACGACGACGTCGATCGTCTGCTCCGGCCGGTAGCCGATCTCCTCCTCCAGGCGGGCGCGGATCGCCACCAGGCGCGCCGCGGTCTGCCGCGTCCAGGCCTCCGCCGCCGCCGGATAGTGGACCCGGAAGGCACCGTCGCCGACCGCCAGGGTGCGCCAGGAATCGTCCGCCGGCCGGGCCCATGCCGGCGACGGCGAGACGGCGAGGATCGCGGCGCTGGCGGTTGCGACGGCGAGGGTCGTCACCCGGCGGATAAATCGATCGCGGAGCATCGGGATCGATTGTAGGCGCCCGCGCGCTCCTGCCGCGCCCTGCTGCCGGGGCGCCGATCCTGTATCGTTGCCGTTCGAAGCTCCAGCCCGGCGGGTCCACCCGGCCCGCGCAGACTCCTGGCCCGTTCTGCGATCACCCCGTCCCGTCCTCATGTCCACCCGGCCCGAGCCCGCTCCCCGCGCCGACCGCACCGGCGTCCCCGGAGGCAACGGCGTCAAGCTCCAGGGCAGCCGCCTGAGCATCTGGCTGCGCCGCCTGTTCGGGCTGGTCATCCTGGCGTTCGCGATCTATCTCGTCCATCGCCTGGTCTCGGCGGTCGGCTGGGAGGAGGTGCGGGAGCGCCTGGGCGAGGCCAGCCTGCCGGCGGTCGCCGTCGCCGCGGTGCTGCTGGCTCTCCAGCTCGCCCTCTGGTCCTTCCGCCAGTGGATCGGCATGCGGCGGATCATCAGCACACCCCCGGCGTGGGCGGTCTTCCTGTCGCTGGTCTCGACCGCGGCGGCCAACTACATGATCCCGTTCGCCCGCCTGGTCGGCGGGCTGCTCCGCGCCCGCTACCTCTCCCGCGCGAGCCGGCCGCGGTCGCCGAAACGGGTCTACTACGGCACCGTCCTGTTCGACCAGACCGCCCACCTCGCGGTCATGGGCGGCTTCACCCTGGTCGGGCTCGTGATCGGCGCGGCACTCCTCGACCGGCCGGCCGTTGGGGTCGGCGTCGCCCTGGCCCTGGCGCTCGGCGCGGTCGGCGTCGTCGCCTGGGTTCGTCACCGTGCCGGTGGCGACGGTGGGGTGGGGGCCTCGTTCATCCGCTTCCTGGAGCGCCGGGCCGAGCGCAAGAAGGGGGTCGCCGGGAGCTTCTTCGCCGGCAGCGAGATGGCGGCCAAGATCTACTTCCGGCTGCTGGCGAACGGCTGGCTCTGGCGCCGTTCGATCGTCATCGGTCTGGGAGTCTTCGGCGCCGTGGCGGCGGCCCAGTGGACCGTGTTCTACGCCCTCGGCGACCCGGTCGATCCGCTGCTCGTCATCACTACCCTGGCCATCGGGATGACCGCCGGCGTGCTGCTCGGCACCCCCGGCGGGTTGGGCACCACCGAGGCGACGATGATCGCGCTCTACGGTGCTCTCGGGGTGGACCCGGTCGGCGCGGCCAGCGCCGTCCTGCTCTTCCGGGGGCTCCAGTTCGCCGTCGTGCTCGGCCTCGGGCTGCCTGGCATGTTGGTGCTCGAGCTGTACGGCATGGCCAACCGCCGGCACGAGGACCCCGGCCAGGGTCCTGGTCCCGACCCGGGTCAGGGTCCGCCGCCGCGGGAGGTGACGGAGGAGACGGCCGAAGAGGTGAAAGTCACCGGGTGAGCCTGGGAAGGAACCGACAATGAAGCCCGCGATCGACGTCCAGAGCCTGCGCCGGCAGATGCCGGTCACCGACGAGCTGGCCTACCTCAACCACGCGGCGATCGGACCGCTGTCGGCGGGCGCGGCCGAGCGCATGGCCGCCCTCGCCCGGACGGTGGAGGTCACCGGCGACCGGCGGTGGCCCGAGCGGGACGAGGGCAACGAGGCGGTACGCCGCCAGGCGGCCCGTCTGCTCGGCGCCCGCCACCCCCACGAGGTGGCGTTCACCGGCAACACCTCCGAGGCGCTGTCGGCCCTGGCCTGGGGGCTCGACTGGCGGGATGGGGACTCCATCGTCGGTCCGGCACCCGAGTTCCCGTCGAACGTCTACCCGTGGATGTCGCTGGCGCCCCTCGGCGTCGCGTACCGCCCGGTGCCGGAGCGGGACGGCCGGGTCCGCGCCGAGGACCTGCTCGCGGCGGCGGACGAGCGAACCCGCCTGGTGGCGGTCTCCTGGGTCCAGTACGCGAGCGGCTACCGCATCGACCTCGAGCGGCTCGCCGCCGGCTGCCGGGAGCGGGGGATCCTGCTGGTCGTCGACGCCATCCAGGGGGTCGGCGCGCTGGCGCTCGATGCCGCCGGGCTCGGCGTCGACGCCGTCGCCCTGGCGTCCCACAAGTGGCTGCTCGGCCCTGAGGGCGTGGGCCTGCTCTACGTCGCCGACCGCGTGGTGGAGCGGTTCCGCTCGACCCGGCAGGGCTGGCGGTCGGTGGCGGGGAAGCTCGATTGGGGGGAGATCGACCCGACGCCGGCCGAAGGCGCTCTGCGCTTCGAGGCGGGCACGCTGAACGCCTACGGCATCCACGCCCTGGGCGCCAGTCTCGAGCTGCTGCTCGGGGCCGGCATGGACGGGGTGGAGGAGCGCGTGCTGGCCCTGGCCGACCGCGCCGCGGCCGGTCTCGAGCGCCTCGGCTTCACGCTCGCCGGAGAGCGGAGAGCCCTGACGCGGGGCGAGCGCTCCGGCATCGTCGCCGGCGCCCACCCGGAGCGGTCGGCGGAAGAGCTCTCCGACGCCCTGGCCGAGCGCGGCATCATCACCTCCTACCGCGCCGGCCGCCTGCGCCTCTCGCCCCACGTCTACAACACCGAAGACGAGATCGACCAGACGCTCGACGCTCTCGCGTCGATGCTCTGAGCCGACGAGGAGGCGAGCAGCCGCGCCCGACCGCGGTACGGGTCCGACGCCCGCTGCGGACCGCGCGGGCCGTGCGGTAGACTGCTCCGCGATCCCCTGATCTGGTTTCGTTCCACCCGTCCGCGGAGGTCCGCCCATGCGTTCGAGAGTCCGCCTGCGCCCGATCCTCTCCTCGCTCCTCGTCTCCGCCGCGCTGATCGTCGCCATCGCCTGGACCACCACCCGCAGCGCGGAGCCGGCCGCCCATCCGGAGGCCGCCGCCGTCACGGCGCTCGTCGGCGGCCGCCTGATCGACGGCTTCGGCGGCCCGCCGGTCCAGGACAGTGTCGTCCTGGTCGAAGGCGACCGGATCACCGCCGTCGGGCGCCAGGGTGAGATCGCGATCCCCGACGGCGCCGCGGTGATCTCCACCGAGGGGATGGACGTCCTCCCCGGCCTCTGGGACGCCCACGTCCACACGATGATCGTCGGCCACTCGGACTACGCCCACTGGGACGCCACCTACCCGGACCGCCTGCGCGACGAGATCATGCCGGCCTCCGCCGAGCAGCTCCTGATGGCCGGCGTCACCAGCGCGCGGGACCTGGGCGCGCCGCTCGACGACATCCTCGCCGTACGCGATGCGATCAACGCCGGGGCGATCCCGGGACCGACCCTGTACGTCTCCGGTCCGTTCATCCAGCACGCGCCCTACCCGGGGACCGAGGCGTTCCGCTGGGGCGTCGACGGGCCGGAAGACGCTCGCGCCAAGGTGCGCCGCCTGGCCGAGGCCGGGGTCGACCTGGTCAAGCTGATCGACCAGGACCAGATGACCATGGACGAGGTCCACGCGGTGGTCGACGAGGCCCACCGCAACGACCTGCCGGTGGTCGCCCACGCCCACCGGGCGGAGGAGATCCGCCGCGGCATCGCCGCCGGCGTCGACTGCTTCGAGCACACCGGGCTGGGCACCGCGCCGGAGTACCCGCAGGACGTCTACGACCTGATCAAGGGCCGGGCGAACAGCCTCTACTGGACGCCGACCGTCGCGCCGCTGCTGCTCTACGAAGAGACCCGGGACAACCCGGAGCGTCTCGACGACCCGCGCTGGAAGCGGGGCCTGCCGGCCGACGTCGTGGCCGACGTCGAGCAGTCCCTGGTGCACTGGGACCGCCTGAGCTACTACCAGCTCATCCCCCAGAGGAGCCCGACCGTGGCGCACAAGTTCCAGCAGCTCCGGGACGCCGGCGTGGTACTGCTCGTCGGCACCGACAGCGGCGTGCCCGGCGTGTTCCACTCGGACTCGACCTGGCGCGAGCTCGACGCCTGGGTCGAGCGCTTCGGCGTCCCCGCCATGGACGCCATCCGCGCCGCCACCTACTGGCCGGCGACCCAGATGGGCGTGATCGACGACGTGGGCACCCTCTCCGAAGGCAAGAAGGCCGACATCATCGCCGTCCGGGGAGACGTCCTCCGCCACATCGACCGCCTCGCCGACGTCGACCTGGTGATCAAGAACGGCGAGCGGGTCAAGTAGGGGGCACCGACCGCGCGGTAAGATCGCTTCCTCACTCCCGCTCCTCGAACTCGTTCCTTGAAGGGAGGGCGCGCCATGAAGCGATCGATCCGGTTCCGGCTGAACGGCCGGCCGACGACTCTCGAAACGGACGGGGACCGCACCCTGTTGTGGGTGCTCCGCTCCGACCTGGAGGCGACCGGCACCAAGTACGGCTGTGGCGTCGGCCTGTGCGGCTCGTGCACGGTGGTGGTCGACGGCGAGGCCGTCCGCTCTTGCCAGACGCCGCTCTCGGCGGTCGACGGCAAGGAGGTGGTGACCATCGAGGGGCTCGCCGCGGACGACGGGAGGCTCCATCCCTTGCAGCAGGCTTTCCTCGATCATGGCGGCTACCAGTGCGGCTACTGCACGCCGGGCATGATCATGAACGCCTACGCCTTGCTCCGGTCCCAGCCGCACCCGACACGACAGCAGATCCTGGACGCCATGGACGGCAACCTCTGCCGCTGCTCGGCGTACCAGCGCATCGTCACGGCCATCGAGGGGGTGGCCGCGTGGGGCGACGCCGGCGACGGCCGGCGGTCGCTCCGGGACCCGGGCCCGGAGTCGGGCCAGGCCCCGAGCCAAACCTCGGGTGAAGCCTCCGCGGGCGTCGTGGGCGGGAGCACGGGAGGTGCGCGATGACCGTCACTTCCGACTGGACCCGGAGCGACCGTCCTGCGCCGACCCGGGGGATGACCCGCCGCGGCTTCCTCCAAATGGTCGGCGGCGGCATCGTGATCTGCGTCACCCTCGGTCCGACCGAGGTGGTGGCCCAGCGGCGGCGCGGCAGCATGTACCCGGAGGACGTCAACGCCTACCTGCGGATCGACGAGAACGGCCACGTCACCGTCTTCTCCGGCAAGATCGAGATGGGCCAGGGGGTGATGACCTCCCAGGCCCAGATGGCGGCCGAGGAGCTGGGCGTCGCCCTCGACGCCATCGAGATGGTCCTGGGCGACACCGACCGCTGCCCCTGGGACATGGGGACCTTCGGCTCCCTGACCACGCGGATGTTCGGGCCGGCGCTCCGGGCCGCGGCGGCCGAGGCCCGGACGGTCCTGATCCAGCTCGCCGCCGAGAAGCTCGGCGTGCCGGAGGAGCGCCTGGTGGTCAAGGACGGCGTCGTCTCCGTCCAGGGCGCGCCCGGCCGGAGCGTCACCTACGGCGCGCTGGCCGAGGGCAAGAAGATCGCCCGCCTGGTCGACCGCAAAGCGGTGCTCCACCAGGTCGGCCACTTCGAGGTCATGGGCGCCTCCCCCGAGCGCCTCGACGGCCGGGACAAGGTCACCGGCGCCGGCCTCTACGCCGCCGACGTCCGCCTGCCCGGCATGCTCCGCGCCCGGATCCTCCGGCCGCCGGCCCACGGCGCCACGCTGACCCACGCCGACACCGCCAAGGCGCGCGCCATGGACGGGGTGACGGTGGTCCAGGAGGACGGCCTGATCGCCGTGCTCCACCCGGACTGGGAGGTGGCCGACAAGGCGCTCAAGGCGATCGACGCCAAGTGGGACGTGCCGGAGCCGGCGTTCGACACCGAGACCGTCTTCGACTACATGGTCGCCCACGCGCCCAAGCCGGAGACCGCCGAGAGCCACGGCGACCTGGCGGCGGGCCGCGCCGGTGCCGCCCGGTTGTTCGAGACCACCTTCCGCAAGGGCTACGTGGCCCACGCTCCCATGGAGCCCCACGCGGCGGTGGCCGAGATGAAGGATGGCAAGCTGACCGTCTGGGCGTCGACCCAGACGCCGTTCCCGACCAAGGACCGGATCGCGTCGGCGGTCGGCCTTCCGGCCGATGAGGTGCGGGTCATCACGCCGTACGTCGGCGGCGGCTTCGGCGGCAAGAGCGCCGGCGGCCAGGCGCTCGAGGCGGCGCGCCTCGCCCGCGCCACGGGCAAGCCGGTGCAGGTCGCCTGGAGCCGGGCGGAGGAGTTCTTCTACGACACCTTCGACCCGGCCTGTGTCGTCCAGCTCACCTCGGGGGTCGACGCCGACGGCAAGATCTCCCTCTGGGACTACGACGTCTATCTCGCCGGCGACCGGGGCGCGAGCCTGTTCTACGACGTGCCCAACGCCCGGGTGCGCGTCTTCGGCAGCTGGCGTGGCGAGGGCACCAAGATCCACCCGTTCGCCGTCGGCCCCTGGCGCGCGCCGGGCGCCAACATGAACATCTTCGCCGCCGAGTCGCAGATCGACCGGATGGCCTCGGCCCTGGGGGTCGACCCGGTCGCCTTCCGGCTCAAGAACACGAGCGACGCGCGGATGCAGCGGGTGCTCCAGACCGCGGCCCAGGCGTTCGGCTGGCGGACCGGCGCCTCCCCCTCCGGGCGGCAGGGCGGGCCGGGCACCGTGCGCAAGGGCTCGATCTCGAAGGGTAGGGGCGTCGCCTGCGGCATCGACGCCGGCACTTACGCCGCGCTGATGGCCGAAGTGGCGGTCGACACCGCCGAGGGCGCGGTCCGGGTCGAGCGGGTGGTCGCGGTCCAGGACATGGGGATCGTGGTCAACCCTCTCGGCGCCAAGATGCAGATGGAGGGCTGCGTGACCATGGGGCTGGGCTACGTCTTCTCCGAAGAGCTCCGGTTCCGCGGCGGCAAGATCCTGGACCAGAACTTCGGCACCTACGAGCTGCCCCGCCTGACCTGGCTGCCCCGGATCGAAACCGTCCTGGTCGACAACCCGGACGTCGATCCCCAGGGTGGCGGCGAGCCGTCGATCGTGCCCATGGGCGGGGTCATCGCCAACGCCGTCTTCGACGCCACCGGCGCCCGCGTCCTCCGCCTGCCGATGACGCCGGAGCGGGTGCTCGCGGCGATCGAGGAGGCGAAGACGAGGTAGAGGGGATCACGCAGCCGGGCGCGGAGGGCGTCGCCTCCTGGCCGGGGTGATGAGGGATAATCGGTTGGAATCTGCCTTGATGACAGTTATTATCTGTCATCAAGCTTGCTCTTTCATCCACCGTCGCCTGCCATGATCTTCGAGACGCCATCCCTCACAAGCGCCGAGCGTGCCGTCCTCGAGAAGATCGCCGAGGTCAAAGGCCAGATCGGCTACGCCGTCCGGACGCCCAAGCGGTGGCCCGGCCTGATCCGGCGGGCGACCTTCGCCCGAGCGGTGCGCGGCTCGAACAGCATCGAGGGCTACAACGTCACGGTCGAGGATGCCATCGCCGCGGCCGAGGGCGATGAGCCGCTCGATGCGTCCGAGGCGAGCTGGAAGGCCGTCCTCGGCTACCAACAGGCGATGACCTACGTCCTGCAGCGCGCGGACGACCTCCACTTCACCTACTCGGCCGACCTGCTCAAGAGTCTGCACTTCATGATGATGCAGCACGAGCTGGCGAAGAACCCGGGGCGCTGGCGGCCCGGGCCGATCTTCGTCTACGACGCCGACCGCGATCAGCAGGTCTACGAGGGGCCGCGGGAGGATCTGCTCCCCGGCCTGGTCGACGAGCTCGTCCGAAGCCTGAACACCGGCCGGGAAACGCCGACCGTCGTCAAGGCGGCGATGGCCCACTTGAACCTGGTGATGATCCATCCGTTTTCCGACGGCAACGGCCGGATGGCGCGCTGCCTCCAGACCCTCGTGATCGCCCGCGGCGGCGAAGGTGCGCCGGTGTTCGCCAGCATCGAGGAGTACCTGGGGCGGAACACCGGCTCCTACTACGAAGTGCTCGCCGAGGTCGGCGGCGGCGGTTGGCAGCCGGAGCGGGACGCCCGCCCGTGGGTGCGCTACTGTCTCGTCGCCCATTACCGCCAGGCCCTGACCGTGCTGCGCAGGATGCGCCAGATCCAGCGGATCTGGGACCGGCTCGAGCGCGAGATCGTGCGGCGCGACCTCCCGGAGCGCTCGATCTTCGCCCTCGCCGACGCGGCGATGGGCCTGCGGGTCAAGAATGCCTCGTACCGGACCGTCGCCGAAGTGACCGCCCAGACCGCCAGCCGCGACCTGGTCAAGCTCGTCGACCAGGACCTCCTGGAGCCCCGCGGCGAGAAGCGGGGCCGGTTCTACGTCGGCTCGGAATGGGTCCAGCGGCTCCGGGCCGAAGCCGCCGAGCCCAAGCTCATCGCGGACCCGTTCGACGAGGTGCGGGAGGAGGAGATGCTCCTCCCGGGCTTCGACGGAGGCGGCGCCTGACCGCTGCCTGACCAAGCTAGCCGCCCAGCGCCTTCAACCGGCGCTGGGCGAGGTACCAGGTGGCCGCGGGGTCGTCGCCGTCTTCGGGCTTCTCCACGCGGGCGTAGTAGGTGCGGGCCGCGTCCTTCAGGCCGTACTGCTCGGCGATCTGGCCGAAAACGTACCAGTCGACCGACCGGGGCTCCGCCTGCGGCTCGGTCCCGATCGCCTGGAGCAGGACCTTGTAGGCCTCCTCCGGCCGGCCGATCGTGGCGTAGACGGTGGCCAAGGTGTGGAGGGCCGGGTACGAGCCGTAGTCGCTCTTCTTGGCCGCCTGCTGGGCCCACTGGACGGTCTGCTCGTCGACGGTGTCGCGGGCCACGTCCAGCCACGCGGCCTGGTTGAAGGCGGAGGAGGTCGCGTTGGGGTCGGCGGCGATCTTTTGGTAGGCCGCCGCCGCCCGGTCGAGCTTGCCCTCCTCCAGGTAGGTCTGCGCCCGGAGGGCCGCGGCCTCCAGGTCATTCGGATCCTTCTCCAGGTCGCGGTCGGCCAGCTCCCGGAGCGTGTCGTAGCGCTTCAGGCCGGAGAGGGCGATGCGCAGGTAGAGGTCTTCGTCCGTCGCCTGCTCGATCCGGCGTCCGACTTCGAGCAGCAGCTCGTCGTCGCCGTCGGTGTTGATCAGGGCGGCGGCCAGGGCCTGATCGAGGGCGAGTTGCCGGTCCTCGTCGGTGGCCCGCTCCCGCGCCTTTCGCAGGACCTTCACCACCTCGCCGTCGGCGAAGTCGCCGGCCGCGAGGACCGCGGCGGCCACCTCGACCGCGCCGGCGTCTTCGGACGCGCCGGGTGTCCAGAGCGTGTGGAACAGGCCTTCGGCGGAGGGCAGCGTGTCCCGTTCCTCGGGCGCCTCGGTGAGCTCGTAGGCGCGGTCGAGCCACGGCCGGGCCGCGTCCGCGTCGCCCTTGTGCGCCAGCGCGAAGGCGTAGCGGCCGAGGGTCCCCGGGTCGTCTTCGGTGGCGGCCAGCCGGAAGCCTCCGTGCTGGCGGACGACGATCATGCCCTTGTCCTTGCCGGGAATCGGCAGGTCGGAGTCGATCCGGAGCGCCCAGCCGATCCCCGGCAGCTCGGTGGGGACGATCTTGCCGATGCCGACGATCAGGTCGAGCATTACGTCCGCTTTGCTGCCGGGGAAGATCTCGTCGGCGGAGCCGGGCAGGCCCGCCTCCTCGCGGACGAACCCGGCCAGGGATTCGCTGTCCAGGTCCTCCGTCCAGGCTTCGGCGAGGAGGTCGGCCACGTCGGACGGCTCGATCTCCTCGACCCGGGCGGCGCGCTCGAGTAGCTCGGGGAGCAGCGACGCGGGCGAGTCCGGCGCGAACGTGAGCTCCTGCCAGGGGTGGGCCTTCTCGAGCAGCTGGACCATCGACTGGATCTGTGCCGGGTTCTCCGCCGACGTGCTCGCCGCCTTGTACAGGGCCGCGGCCTCCGGGTAATGGCGCCGCGCGGCGAGCGACTGGCCGGCGACGATGAGCGCCTGGGCCCGCTGCGTGCGGTCGCCGGAGAAGGCGTGATCGACGCGCCGGATGGCTGCCTGCGGGGTCTTGACCACCGCCTCGGCCGCCGCCAGCAGGCCGACCGTCTGGAGCGACGTGGTCGCGTCCTGGAGCAGGTCGAACGCCTCCTGGTTGCGCTCGGCGAAGAGCAGCGCGAAGGCCAGGTTGTTCTCGTAGTTGGTGCCGACGAGCTTGTCCTGGACGCTCCGGTAGACGTCGATCGCCTCAGCCAGCCCGTCGGGGTCCTGGTAGCGCCGTCCCTGGTCGTCGTGCTCGTACAGGAGGGCCAGGTTGATGGCGATCTGGCTCTCGTCCGGCTCCAGCTCACGGGCGCGCTGGTAGGCGGCGAGGGCGCCCGCGCGGTCATAGCCGACCCCGAACTGCCGGCCCGCCGGCCCGTGGAGCAGGACCAGGCCGAGCACCTGTTGGGAGACGTACCAGTCGGGCTCCAGCTCGACCGCCTTCTCGGCTTGCCGGCGGGCCTCCTCTCCGACGCCCGCCGCCAGGGCCACCTGGGCGAGCTGGACGTGGTGGAGCGCCTCGTCCGGGTGGAGCGCGGCCAGCCGGCGGAGCTCGTCGAAGGCCGAGCCGATCTCGCCGGCGGCGAGGTGGCTCATCCCGACCTGGTCGAACCAGAGCAGCAGGTTGCCCTCCCCCTGGAGCGTGGCGACGCCGTCGCGCAGGGCGCCGAGCTGGTCCGGGGACAGGCGGTGCGCGGCGAGCTTCATGGTGAACGTCGCGCGCACCTCGCCGTCCCCCTGCTCGAACGCGCTCGTGTAGCGCGCCGGTCCCAGGTCCCGGGTCTCGCCCTCGGGCAGCTCGCGGACGGCGAACCCCTCCGGCACGTGGATGACGTAGTGCCACACGACCTCGTGGGGCTCGCGGACGATGAAGTCGCTCCGGCGCGCGGGATCGCCTTCGTCCGGCTTCCAGAACGCGGCGTAGGGGAAGCGCTGGAGCAGGGTCGGTACCGGGATGGCGACGAAGCCCTGGAGCAGGTCGGTGAGCGCCCAGTTGGCCTCGCCGACCTCGAAGTGCATCGTCATCGGGCCGCTCACGTCGTCGGCCGCGCGGTGCTGGAGGTCCGTGACGTCGGTGGAGCCGTACGACCCCTTGGCGTAGCTCTTCAGGCCGTCGACGATCTGCTCGTCGGTGACGCCGTCCCAACCGCTCCGGAGCTGGCGCGCCGGGGCGCCGATCATCTCGCTGGACTCGACCACGTGCCCGGGGCCGAACTCCTCCAGGGTGACCTCGCGGGTCTCGGTGATCCGGTTGTCCTCGGCGCGGGAGACGGGGGTGTGCACCAGCCCCTCGGTGTTGGGGCTGGCGACCAGCGCCAGCCGTCCCTGGTCCGGCGTCGGCAGCTCCCCCAGCATGCTGTAGGGATCGGTGGCGTCGATCCACAGGGCCGGGCTGCCGGGCACGTAGACGATGGCGTGGTCGAAGCTGCCGGTGCCCAGGCCCGGCAGCTCCTCGTCCAGGTCGTCCGGGGATCCGGCCCGGAGCAGGGCGACGTAGGCTGGCACGCCGATCTCGCGCAGCGCGGCCACCAGCAGGGTCGCCTTGTCCTTGCAGTCACCGTAGCGCCGGGCCAGGGTCTGGGCCGGTGGCCGGGGCACGATCGCCGCGTCGCCCAGGTTGACCCCGGTGTAGCGCACCGAGCGCTGCATCCACGCGACCCGGGCCGCGATCTGCTCCCACTGGCTGCCCAGGTCGTCGCCGGCGATCTTCACGTTGCCCAGGTCGGACGCCGCGATCTGGGCGTCGACGATGGCGGAGTAGGCCCTGGCGACGGCACCCCAGGAGCGGCCGGTGGTGAAGGCCACGTAGGGATAGCGGGGCTCGTCCGGTGGCAGGCCCGGGCTCCCCAGGCCGAGGGATGCCACGTCGTGCAGCTCGTACACCACGTGCACCCGCCCGGAGCCGTGGCTCACCCGGGGCTTGAGCCCGGTGGCCTCCCCGTTTTCGTCGACCGATCCGTCCCCGTCGGCCGCCTCCGGCGGGGCCTCGGCGGCGCTCCCGGGGGGCAGCGCCGCCAGATAGCGCAGCGGTAGGCCCTCCGGGTAGTCGAGGATCACCCGCGCGTGGCGGACCGGCGCCGGCGCCGCGAGCACCTGGCGGTGGACCGTGCCGGCGGCGAACAGAGGGGACGTGTCGGCCACCTCCCGCAGCGTCTCGACCACCGCGCCCGGCTCGACCGCCGGCAGCGGGGCGCGCAGCCGGAGACGGTCCTGGTAGACGTCCGGGATGTCGCTCTCGAGCGACACCTCGGAGATCGTCGCCGGGTCGAGCGTGTGCACCCGGCCGGCGGCGGTCACCACGCGGGCCCGGAGCGTCGGCCGCCGTTGGTGCCACGGCGAGTAGTCCACGGACGCTTCCTTGCCGGCCTCCGCGCCGGCGGCCGTTGCGATGCGATAGATCTCGTGCCGCCGCCAGGTCAGCGCTCCATCCTCCCGGAGGGTGACCTCCACCGTCCGGACGAGGATCTCCATGTCGTCCGCGGACGGCTCCTCCGCACCTTCGTCCTGGCGGCCGGCCGACTGCGCCGACGCCTGGGCCTGCGCCTCCGCGGTGTGCGCGAAGGCCAGGAGCTGGTCGGGCGTCAGCGAGAACGGCGGGCTGTCGGCCAGGGGATCGGCCGCCGGTCCGGTGGCGGCCGGAGTGGGACCGGGGCCGCAGAGAGCCAGGCCGAGGAGGAGGACGAGGACGGCCGGCAGGGCCGGACGGCGGGGCGGAGGACCGGGGCGGAGCGGGCTGCGTCGGGACATGGGCAAGGACTCCAAGGCGGGAGCGCGAGTTCTCGAGGTGCGAGACCGCCGAGCGCGGGAGTCGAGTCCCGGCCCCGCCGGCCACGGATTGCGTCTCAGCCTGTCGTGGATCGGCCGGCCGTGAGTATTTCACGCGGTGGTCCGGCGGACGGGTGGCGGGGCCGGGTCCTCCGGTGCAGGAGCCGGGTGGTGACGGTGGCGGTGGTGGGGGTTCGCGGGGGGAGAGGGGGAGGGCTCAGCGCGGGTTGGCGCGCACCCAGTCGATGTAGGCCGCGAGGCCGTCCAGGTCCTGGTCGGAGACCCGGTCGCCGTAGGCGGGCATCTGGATGGCCTGGGTCTCGAGGATCTTGCGGGCGGCCGGGTTGCGCCGCAAGCGGTCCGGGATGCCGTCGCGCACCCACTGGGTGAGCTCCTCGCGGCTGCGCACGAGGTCGGGGTAGTCGGGGCCGTCCCAGGGCGGGACGTAGCCCTTGAACGATCCGGGGTTGGCCACCAGGCCGCGGCCCTCGGGGCCGTGGCAGCCGAAGCAGCCGAGCCGCTCGGCGACCTCGCGCCCGGCGGCGACCGCGGGATCGTCTGGCCAGCCGAAGCGGGAGACCGCCAGGACGTAGGCGGTCACGTCCCCGAGCTCGGCGTCGCTCAGCCGGTCGCCGTAGGCCGGCATGGCGAGGAGTCCGTTCGCATCCGGCGCGTGGTCCGGCGGATGGCCGTCACGGATCCAGGCGCGCACGTCGTCCGGATCGTCGTTGTACATCATCCACATGCCGCCGCCCCAGCGGGGCACGTCGCCGTTCTTGGCGCCCGGGTTGGGGATCGGCCGCTCGCCGCCGGGGCCGTGGCAGCCGAAGCAGCCCATGCGCCGAGCCACGGCGCGGCCGCGCTCGACCGGGCGGTCGGCGGCCTCCTCCTGCCAGCCCCGGCGGACGAGGACCGCGGCGAGGAAGGCCCCTTCGGCGATCGCGAGGACGGCCAGGGCGACGATCCATCGGCGGGCGGGTCGCATGGTGATCGGTTCGACTCGGGTGGGGAGGAAGGGGCGGGGGAGCCGGCCGCCCCGGGGAAGCTCGCCCGCGCGAGCTTCCCCGGGGCCGGACGGTCTCTGAAGACCTGAGGTCAGCCGGTCAGGACGCCGGCTCGATCTTCTCGACGGTGAGCAGCTTGGCGCCGCCCCGCTCGCTCAGGGTGCCGGTGATGTGGACCTTCTGGGCGGTGTAGGGCTTGACCTGGTCGTTCGCCGGGCCGTGCTGGGCGGAGGTCAGCCAGATCACCTCGTTGGTGCCGTCCTCGAGCAGGGCCAGCGGGATGCCGGCGTCGGCGCACTTGATGGCGCAATCCTTGTGGCCGGGGCCCTTGGCGCCCTTCTGGATGTAGCAGGCGGAGTCGATGATCTCGCCGGTTTTGGTGACGGTGCCCATCTCGTGGCCCATCTTCTTGCCCATGTCGCCGGCGTGGACCGGCAGGGCCGTGACGGCCACCAGGGCGAGCGTGGCGACGAAGGCGAGCGTCAACAGAGCAGTCTTTCTCATCTGTCCATCTCCTTGGGTCAGGGTTCTCTTCAGGACTTGAAGCAGGGTCATTGTACGCCGGGGCGATGCAAGCCCCGGGCCGGTCGTCCACTGAGTGTACGGAGACGACCCCCGGGGCAGATCCTCCCCGATCCATCTCGATGGGGCCCACGACGGTAAGATCTGGCCCGAGCGGATCCAAACCGATCCGAACCCATGCGACCCCGATTCCCATGCACCAACTGCCCGCGGAGTGCGCTCACGCTGTCCGCGTTCCTCCTTGCGTTCCTCTTTGCTCAGGGGACCGCCGTGGCCGGGACGCCCGCGGCGGCCGAGGGCGTGCGCTACACCCGGGCGATCGAGGTTCCGGCGGTGGGTTGGGTGCGGGTTCCTCTCGACCCAGAGATCCTGCGCGAGGCGGCGCCCGCCGGCGGCGGCCTGCAACTGTTCGGTCCGGAGGGGGAGGAGGTGCCGTTCCGGCGCGTTCTCTCCGCGGCGGGTGGCGGATGGGCCGCCGCGCAGGAGGTGTCCGAGACCCTGACGCCGGCCGGCTGGTTGGTGGTGCTCGAGCTCTCCGGCGCGGGAGACGCTCTCCCCGGCGCGACGCCCGGGCGCCATGACCGGGTGCGCCTGGAGCTCGGTGCGGCGCCCGCGGAGGACGCGTCCGTGCGGGTCGAAGGGAGCGGCGACGGATCGAGCTGGCAACTCCTGGCGGTGGGTCGTCCCGACCGCTCGGCGCCAGCAGGAGCCGGCGTGGTGACCCTCGACCTCGCCTACCCGGCCACGGCCTCCCGCTACCTCCGTCTCCTGTGGCCGGCGGCGGGCCAGCCGGGCGACGAGCACCCCTCGGTCGGGTTGCGCGCGGCGTCGGTCGAGACGGTGCCCGCCCGCTCGCTCGGCGTGGCCATGCCCCGGCCCGTCTGCCGCGGTGTCGAGGCGCCGGCGGTGGGCCCGCGGGCGGTCTGCACGCTGCCGGTGGCCTCCGCGGGCGGGCACCTGCGCCGGCTCGACCTCACGGTGACCGCCCGGCAACCGGTCGGCTACCGCCTGCTGGCGCCCGAAGAGGGGCGATGGGAGCCGGTGGCGATGGGCGTGTGGTCGTCGCCGCTGCCCGAAACGCCCCACTCCCTGGGCCTCGACCTGGATCTGCCACGGCCGGCGGAGCCCCTCCGACTGGAGCTCTACGGCGAGGACGAGGATCTCTCTCTGGCGCGGGCCGAAGCCGACCTCGGTGCCGAGGCGCTGGTCTTCCGGGCACGCCGCGCGGGGCGGCACACGCTGGCCTACGGCACCGGGGTCTACCGTGGCGCGGCCTCCGCCGAGGTCCGGGTGCCCCGGGGCGTCGAGCCGCGGCGGATCGAGCCCGGGCCGGAGGAGAGCGAGGGAGTCTCGGGCAGCGGCCCGGCACTCCCCGAGTCCGCCGGGCCGGCGCCGTCGGTCCAGTTCCTCCGCCGGTGGGCGGTGCGGGCGGAGGCGCCGGTGGCGGGCAGCCTCTACCGGCTGGCGCTGACCGACGACGTCTATGCCGCGGCCCGCCCGGACTTGGGAGACCTCCGCCTGCTCTCCGGCGACCGCCAGGTGCCCTACGTGCGCTGGCGGCCGGCGGAGCCGTTCGCGGTCACCATCGTGCGCGGTGCGAAGCCGGCGCCCGTGCCGGCGGACGACGCGTCCGAATCGTCCGGCTCGTCCGGAGCGGAGGAGGCCGAGAGCGCGCCCGGCTCCCCGTCGGGGGGTGCGGAGGCGGAGCGCGGGGTGCTGCGGGTCGGGATCGACCTGGAGGCGCGGGGCCTGCCGCTCTCGGCGCTGGTGGTCCACGCCTCGGCCGCCCGGTTCCATCACCGGGTGCGCGTGCTGGCGGTGGGGCCGGTGGCTCCTGGACGGACGCCGTCGCTCCAGCCGCTCAGCCCGTGGCTGAGCTGGTCGTGCATGCCGCACCCGCCGCTGTCGTGCCGGCTGGCGATCGCTCTGCCGGCGGGTCGGGCATCGGACGGGGCGCCGGGCCGGGCCGGACCCCGCGGTAGCGCCGGGTCCGGTGAGAGCGCCGCGGCCCAGGCGTCCCGCCTCGTGCTGGAGATCGACCCGGGCGACCGGATCGGCCGGGCCGACCCGGTGGGGGACGCGGCCGAAGGGGCGGTGGCCCCGGGCGCGCTCGACCTCGAGCTCTGGCGGCGCCAGGACCTGCTGCTCTTCGGCTGGCCCGGCGGCGGATCCGGCAGCGACAGAGGAAACGGCGCCACCCTCCGGCTGGCGGCCGGGGCGGAGGACCTGGAGGCGCCCGACTACGACCTGGCGTCGGGCGGCGACGAGCTCCTGGCACGACCTTCCCGCCGGGCGGAGCTGGCCGTCGAGGGTGCCGAGCAACCGCGCGGCGGCTGGGTGGCGGGGTGGACGGTCGGTCTGACCCTGGCGGTGGCGTTCTGCTTCTTGCTTCTGCTGCTCGACCGCATCCTGTCGGCCCGCGAGCCGGCGGCCTGACCCGGAGCGAGACTCCGCGGTAGAGTCCAGCAAACGATGGACGGCCCCGAGCACTCTTCCCAGGCACCGGACGATCGGCACAGCGTGATGCGCTTCCTGATCGGCGGCGCCGCGCTGGTCGTGCTGGTCGCCGGCCTCCGGGCGGCCTCGGTCTTCTTCCTGCCCCTGCTGCTGTCGCTCTTCCTCACCATCCTGTCGTTGCCGCTGCTCAACTGGCTCCGCGCCCGGCGCGTGCCGGCGGTGCTCGCGATCACCATCACCATGCTGGCCGCGGTGGCGGTGCTGGCGTTGGTGGGATGGGTGTTCTCCGTGTCGATCGACACGGTGACCCAGAACATGCCGACCTACCAGGCGCGCATCCGCCAGCTCATCCAGCACCCGGTCGACTGGCTGGAGGGCCACGGCGTGCCGGTGACCGAGCAGGTCTCGCCGGAGGCGCTGGACCTGGGCGCCATGGTCGACCTGGTGGGGTCCACCTTCCGGGGCGTGGCGACGGCGGTCTCGAGCATCGTCCTGGTGCTCTTGATGATGGTCTTCATGCTCTGGGAATCGATCATCCTGCCGGGCAAGCTACGGGCGGCACGGCGGTTCGGCGACATCGACCCGGAGCGCTGGAGCGGGGTCGTCGCCCGGGTGCAGCGCTACCTGATCCTGAAGACGGTCATCTGCCTGGGAACCGGCCTCGCCATCGGCCTGTTCGTCGAGGTGGTCGGCCTGGACTTCGCCCTCTTCTGGGGCTTCGCCGCCTTCGTCCTGAACTACATCCCCAACATCGGCTCCATCCTCGCCGCCTTCCCGGCGGTCGTCCTGGCCATGGTCCAGCTCGGGCTGACCCGGGCGCTGGTGATCGCCATCGGCTACCTGGTGATCAACATGGTGATCGGCAACCTGATGGAGCCGGCGGTCATGGGCCGCGGCCTGCGCATGTCGCCGCTGGCGATCTTCCTCTCCCTGATCTTCTGGGGCTGGGTCTGGGGGCCGCTCGGCATGATCCTCTCCGTGCCGTTGACGGTCTCCCTCAAGATCCTGTTCGAGAACACCGAGCGGCTGCGCTGGCTGGCGGCGCTGATGGACCGCCGCCCCAGGGACGTCTGAGGCCACCCTCCGAGGAGCTTGCTTCGAGGGCGAAATTTCCGCGCTCTCCGGGCGGTTTCCCAAGGCGACCGGAAGGGCACCGCCCAATCCGCGGTCAATTGCGGTTTCGGAGCGCCAGGTGGCAGCGTTGTCGAGCGCGCACCGTTGACAGAGGCGGGGCCGGTGGTATCCTTTCGCCTGAAACAGGACCACTCCGGTACTGTATTCGCGACAACCCGGATGTCTTCCGGCTGCTCCGCCTCCCGACCGCGGCTGGTTGCGACCGGAAGCACCCCGAACTCGACGGATCAAGAACGGACCGAGCGATGCTCCGCATCACCAAGCTGACCGACTACGGAATCGTCCTCCTCACCACGCTCGCTTCCGACCAGGAGCGGCTGGTGACCGCGCCCGACCTGGCCACGGAGACGTCGCTTCCGCAGCCGATGGTGGCGAAGATCTTGAAGCTCCTGGCGCGCGCCGGCATCCTCGAGTCCCACCGCGGGGTCAACGGCGGCTACTGCCTGGCGCGGTTGCCGGAGGAGCTGTCCGTGGCCGAGGTGATCAACGCCCTCGAAGGGCAGATCGCGATCACCGAGTGCACGGACGACACGCCGGGCTTGTGCTCCCAGGAGACCGTCTGCGCGGTGCGCAGCAACTGGAACCGCATCAATCTGGCGATCCAGGACGCCCTGGACCGGATCTCGTTGTCCGAGATGACCGGCGCCGTCCGCGTGCCGCGGCCGACCCGGCTGGTCCAGCTGTCCGTGTGCAAGAACCCCGAACCCGAAAAGAACCGGGCGGCGCGCGAGCACGCGTCCCTGTAGGACGATTCGAACGACCGCACCCGAACGACCGAACGACACCGAGGGACCCATGGCCGATCCATCCACCCAGCTTCTCGAAGAGGTCGCCTCTCGCGACTACGAGTGGGGCTTCGTCACCGACGTCGAGCAGGAGACCATCCCGCCGGGGCTGAACGAGGACGTCGTCCGCCTGATCTCCGCCAAGAAGGGGGAGCCGGAGTGGATGACCGAGTGGCGGCTCAAGGCATACCGCCACTGGCTCGAGATGAAGGAGCCCGAGTGGGCCAACATCCACTACGAGCCGATCGACTACCAGTCGATCTCCTACTTCTCGGCGCCGAAGCGGGACGAGGACCGTCCCCAGAGCCTGGACGAGGTCGACCCGGAGATCCTGCGCACCTACGAGAAGCTCGGCATCCCGCTCGCCGAGCAGCAGATGCTCGCCGGGGTCGCCGTGGACGCGGTGTTCGACAGCGTCTCGGTCGCCACGACCTTCAAGGCGAAGCTCTCGGAGATGGGCATCATCTTCTGCTCCATGTCCGAGGCGATCAAGAACCACCCGGACCTGGTCAAGAAGTATCTGGGCTCGGTGGTGCCGCGGAGCGACAACTTCTTCGCCGCGCTCAACGCGGCGGTGTTCTCGGACGGCTCGTTCGTCTTCGTTCCCAAGGGCGTCCGCTGCCCCATGGAGCTGTCCACCTACTTCCGGATCAACGCCATGAACACCGGGCAGTTCGAGCGCACCCTGATCGTCGCCGAGGAGGGTTCCTACGTCTCGTACCTCGAGGGCTGCACCGCACCCATGCGCGACGAGAACCAGCTCCACGCCGCGGTGGTCGAGCTGGTGGCCCTGGACGACGCCCAGATCAAGTACTCGACCGTCCAGAACTGGTACCCGGGTGATCCGGTGACCGGCAAGGGCGGCATCTTCAACTTCGTCACCAAGCGGGGTCTCTGCGCCGGGAGGAATTCGAAGATCTCCTGGAGCCAGGTGGAGACCGGCTCGGCGATCACCTGGAAGTACCCGAGCTGCATCCTCAAGGGCGAGAGCTCGACCGGCGAGTTCTACTCCGTCGCCGTGACCAAGGGGCGCCAGCAGGCCGACACCGGCACCAAGATGATCCACGTCGGCAAGAACACCAAGAGCGTCATCGTGTCGAAGGGCATCTCCGCCGGCCACGGCCAGAACACCTACCGCGGCGGGGTCAAGATCCTGAAGAGCGCCGAGAACGCCCGCAACTTCTCCCAGTGCGACTCGATGCTGATCGGCGACCAGTGCGGCGCCCACACCTTCCCCTACATCGACGTCCAGAACCCGACCGCCAAGATGGAGCACGAGGCGACCACGTCGAAGATCGGCGAGGACCAGATCTTCTACTGCAACTCGCGCGGGTTGGACGAGGAGGCGGCGGTCTCCATGATCGTCAACGGCTTCTGCAAGGAGGTCTTCAAGAAGCTTCCGATGGAGTTCGCCGTCGAGGCGCAGAAGCTCCTCGAGATCAGCCTGGAAGGAAGTGTCGGGTAGGCCCGAAGCTTCTCGCGACGGACGACATCAATAGAGCCAAGGCACGGCAACGACTTTCATCCAACGAAACGAGACCAATCCGACCATGCTTCTGAAGATAGAAAACCTGCACGCCTCGGTCGAGGGCACCGAGATCTTGAAGGGCGTGAACCTGACCGTGAACCCCGGTGAGGTCCACGCCATCATGGGTCCGAACGGGTCCGGCAAGTCGACCCTGGCCCAGGTGCTGGCCGGCCGCGAGGAGTACGAGGTCACCCAGGGCCGGGTGCTGTACAACGACCAGGACCTGCTCGAGATGGCCCCGGAGGAGCGCGCCCAGGAGGGCGTCTTCCTCGCCTTCCAGTACCCGGTCGAGATCCCCGGGGTGTCGAACACCTACTTCCTCAAGGCCGCCCTCAACGCCATCCGCAAGCACCGCGGCGAGGAGGAGATGGACGCCATGGACTTCCTCGCCCTGGTGCGCGAGAAGATGAAGCTCGTCAAGATGGACGAGACCCTGCTCCAGCGCCCGGTCAACGAGGGCTTCTCCGGCGGCGAGAAGAAGCGCAACGAGATCTTCCACATGGCGGTGCTGGACCCGACCCTGGCGATCCTGGACGAGACCGACTCCGGCCTGGACATCGACGCGCTCAGGATCGTCTCCGAGGGGGTCAACAGCCTGCGCGACGGCAAGCGGGGCTTCCTGTTGATCACCCATTACCAGCGGCTGCTCAACTACATCGTGCCCGACCGTGTGCACGTCCTGGTGGACGGCAAGATCATCCAGTCCGGCGGCCCGGAGCTGGCCGAGGAGCTCGAGGACAAGGGCTACGCCTGGGCCGAGGACGAGCTGGCCACGCCGGCCTGAGGGAGCTCTTCAGACCATGGCCATCGTCACCGAAACCACCGCCCCGACCGAGAAGAAAGCTCCCGCCGGTCAGTCGAGCCTGCTCGAAGCCTTCGAGGCCTTCGACCGGCAGCGCGCCGCCGGCAAGGAGCGGGAGGCGCAGGAGGTCCCGGACGCTGTCGTCACGCTCCGCCGCCGGGCCATCGAGCGCTTCGCCGCGCTCGGCTTCCCGCATATCAAGCAGGAGGAGTGGCGCTTCACCAACGTCGGGCCGATCGCCCGGCGGGCGTTCCACCGCGCGGCCCGGCACCGGATCGCCCCCGAGGCGCTCTCCACCTGGCTGTTCGGCAGCGCCGTCGCCCACCTGGTGTTCGTCGACGGCCACTTCGCGCCGGAGCTCTCGAGCACCGAGCGGCTGCCGGAAGGCGTCGTCCTGACCGGCCTGGGCCGGGCATTCGCCGAGCACAGCGACCTGGTGGAGCAGCACCTGGGCCGCCACGCCTCCTTCGACGAGCACCCGTTCGTCGCCCTGAACACCGCCTTCATCGCCGACGGCGCCTTCCTCCACGTGCCCCGCGGCACGGTGGTCGAGGAGCCGATCCACGTCCTCTTCTACTCGACGGGAGAGACGGACGGCGACGACCGCACCCCGGCGACCTTTCCGCGCAACCTCTTCATCAGCGGCGAGGCCAGCCAGGCGACGGTGGTCGAGACCTACGCCGGCCCCGAAGGCGCCGAGTACTTCAACTGCCCGGTCACCGAGGTGGTCTCTGAGCAGGGCGCGGTGCTCGACCACTACAAGATGCAGCAGGAGTCCCGGGACGCCTTCCACATGGCGACCTTCCAGCTCCGCCAGGAGCGGGACTCGAGCTACTCGCTCCACTCGATCTCCCTGGGCGGCGCCCTGGTCAGGAACGACGTCAACACCAGCCTCGACGGCGAGGGCTGCGAGTCGACGCTCAACGGCCTCTACATGGTCAAGGGCGACCAGTTCGTCGACCACCACATGCGGGTCGAGCACGTGGCGCCCCACTGCCACAGCTTCGAGCTGTTCAAGGGCATCCTCGAGGAGCGGTCGAAGGCGGTCTTCAACGGCCGCATCTACGTCCACCAGCAGGCCCAGAAGACCGACGCCAAGCAGTCGAACCAGAACCTGCTGCTCTCCGACAAGGCGCTGGTGAGCTCCAACCCCCAGCTCGAGATCTTCGCCGACGACGTCAAGTGCACCCACGGCTCCACCGTCGGCCAGCTCGACGACGAGGCGGTGTTCTACCTCCGCTCCCGGGGCATCGGCATGGAGGCCGCCCGGAGCCTCCTGATCTACGCCTTCGCCAGCGACATCGTCGGCCGGATCAAGGTGCCGGAGCTGCGCAAGGACCTGGAGGAGCTCTTGTTCACCCGCCTGCCGAAGGGCGAGATCGTGCGGCAAGCCTTTTGAGGAGAACGAGGAGACGGGGATGAGCGTCGCCACCGACAGCGCACAGGCACCGCGGCAGAGCGCCACGGCCTTCGATCCGGAGGCCGTGCGGGCGGATTTCCCGGCCCTCCACCAGGAGGTCAACGGGCAGCCACTGGTCTACCTCGACAACGCCGCCACCACGCAGAAGCCCCGGGCGGTGATCGAGGCGGTGGAGCGCTTCTACACCCACGACTGTTCGAACATCCATCGCGGCGTCCACACCCTGGCCGAGCGCGCCACCGCCACCTACGAGGGTGCCCGCGCGACCGTGGCCCGCTTCCTCGGCGCCGGCGACGACGCGGAGGTCGTCTTCACCCGTGGCACCACCGAGTCGATCAACCTGGTGGCGCGAAGCTTCCTCCGCCCGCGGCTCGCCGCCGGTGACGAGGTGGTGGTCTCCTGGATGGAGCACCACGCCAACATCGTCCCCTGGCAGATCGTCTGCGAGGAGGTCGGGGCGACGCTCCGGCCGGTGGCGATCGACGACCGGGGCGTGCTCGACCTGGACGCCTTCGAGGCGGCGCTGTCCGAGCGCACCCGCATGGTCGCGGTCGGCCACATCTCGAACGCTCTGGGCACGGTCAATCCGGTGCGCCAGATCGTCGAGCGCGCCCACGCCTACGGCGCCGGCGTTCCGGTGCTGATCGACGGCGCCCAGGCGGCGCCCCACCGGCCGATCGACGTCACCGCCCTCGGCTGCGACTTCTACGCCTTCTCCGGCCACAAGGTGTTCGGCCCGAGCGGCATCGGCGTCCTCTGGGGGAAGGCCGAGCACCTGGCGGAGATGCCGCCCATGCTCGGCGGCGGCGACATGATCCGCACCGTCCGCTTCGAGGGCACCACCTACGCCGATCCGCCGAACCGGTTCGAGGCCGGCACCCCGAACATCGAGGGGTCCGCCGGGCTGGCCGCGGCGCTCGACTACCTGACCGCGCTCGACCGCCGCGCCGTCGCGGCCCACGAGCACGCCCTGGTGGAGCACGCGTCGGACGGCCTCGGGGCGCTCCCCGGCGTGCGCCTGATCGGCACCGCGCCGGAGCGCGAGGCGATCGTCTCGTTCACGGTCGAGGGCATTCACCCCCACGACGTGGGCACGATCCTCGACGGCCGGGGCGTGGCGGTCCGGG
>Ga0210144_1000119_pt1 | contig 44838 bp, 36 predicted proteins | sample Muzzi_PWA_D2_FD_185532 | JGI IMG/M metagenome (GOLD analysis project Ga0210144, IMG submission 185532) | Wetland microbial communities from San Francisco Bay, California, USA, that impact long-term carbon sequestration - Muzzi_PWA_D2 (SPAdes) | ecosystem: Environmental > Aquatic > Marine >...
CCCACGACGGCGCGGCTGCGCGAGGTAGAGGCGGAGCGGGATGCCGCGCGCGCCGAGGCCCGGAAATACCGGTCTTTTTTGGAGCGCGCGTTTCGGCAAACCGATCTCGTGTGCTGGGACTGGGATGGACGCAACGACGAGCTGCACGAATACATGGCGAGCGAGCCGCAGGCCAAGCAGCGCGACGTGCCGATCAGCTCGACGAACGCAGGCTTTCTCGATCGGATTCATCCGGACGATCGTGAACGGGTCGCGGAGATCTACCGTACGGCGAGCGAGCGCGCCATTGCCTACCATATCGAATACCGCGTTCGGACCCGCCAGGGCACCTGGCTGCACCTGCGCGAAATCGGGGAGCCCGTGTTCGACGCGCAGGGGAATTATCTGCGCCATGAGGGCACCGACCAGAATATCTCCGAAACGAAGCGCGCCGAACAGGCGCTGCGCAAGAGCGAACAGCGCTATCGCGATCTCTACCAGCATATGCCGATCATGATGTACTCGCTGGACGCCGAAGCGCGGCTGGTCGAGGTCAACGATCGTTGGCAGGCAACCTTGGGCTACGGATTCGAGGAGAGTCTCGGCCGTGAGCTGGCGGATTTCATGAGTCCGGACTCGGCCGAGAAATTCCGCGAGGAAGCCCTTCCAAGACTGAAGGCGACCGGCGAACTCTCGGAGCTGGAGTGCGTCTTTATCGTCCGGGACGGACGATGGATCGACTGCGTCGTTTCCGCCGCTGTCGAATCCGAGGACGGCGACGCACGGGACCGCTACCTGGGCTATCTGATCGACGCCGCCGTGACCCAGCGGGCGGAAACCGAGATCGGCAAACGGGACGCCTGGCTGCGTGCCATATTCGAAAACGCGCCTTTCGAGATCGTGCTCAAGGATACGGAGGGTCGGATCACGGCCGTCAGCCGCAACATCATGAATATTCTGGGTGTCGACTTGGAGGATACCATCGGGAAGACGACGGCAGATTTCTTTCCGGAGGAAGTTGCGCGGATTTACATTGAGGCAGACCGCGAAGTCCTGCGGACCGGGAAAGTCCTGCAGCAAGAAGTTGTCGAGCACGTCGGGGGAGATGTCCAGCACATGCTGAACTCCAAGTTCCCGCTGCGCGGGGACGACGGCGAGATTATCGGAATTTGCAGCCTGACGACGGACTTGACCGAAATGAGACGGATGGAGGCTCAACTCCATCATGCTCAGAAGATGGAGACGATGGGACAATTGACCGGCGGCGTGGCGCATGATTTCAACAATCTGTTGGCTGTCGTCATGGGCAATCTGGAGATTCTGGCGGAGCGCCTCGGCCCGGAAGACACGGCGGTCCGTTCGGCACTGCGCGCGGCGACGCACGGTGCCGAACTGACTCAGCGCCTGCTGATGTTCGCGCGACGTCAGGTGCTGGACGCCAAGCCGGTCGACTTGAACGATGCCGTCCTCGGCATGGAGGAATTTCTGCGCCGCACTCTTGGCAGCGAAATTGCAATCGAGATTCGCCGTGCGGAAAACCTGTGGCCGGTCCTGGCGGACGCCGGACAAGTGGAGAACGCGCTGCTCAACTTGGCTCTCAATGCCCGCGACGCCATGCCGGAAGGAGGTCGGCTGGAAATCGAAACGGCAAACGTCACCCTTGACGACAAGGCAGCCCGAAAGATTGAGGGTACCGCCGGCGATTACGCGACTTTGGCGGTCATCGATGATGGGATCGGCATCGCTCCGGAAACGATGGAGCGAATCTTCGAACCCTTTTTCACGACCAAGGAGGTGGGCGAAGGCAGCGGCCTCGGCCTTTCCATGGTCTACGGATTTGCCAAGGAGTCGCGCGGGCACGTCACGGTTGACAGCGAGCCGGGGCGGGGCACCCGTGTCGCGCTCTATTTGCCGAGGACGGCTTCCGGCGCGATGTCGACGGCGAGGACGACGACAAGCGATCTTCCCGTCGGCCGAGGCGAGACGATCCTCGTCGTCGAGGATAATCCGGATGTCCGAACCTTGGCGGTCGCGATGTTGGAATCGCTGGCCTACAGGGTGATCACGGCGGAGGATGGCGCGGCGGCGCTTGCCAAGTTGGAAGACGGGCTTTCCGTCGACCTGATGCTCACCGATGTGGCCCTGCCGGGGGGCCTGCGCGGTCCGGCACTGGCGCGGCGCGCCCGCGAGCAGCGACCGGACCTCAAGGTCCTGTTCATGTCGGGCTATGCCGGCTCGTCGCTCGAGGAGTCAGATACCCTGGATCCGCAACACCTAATGGGCAAGCCGTTCCGCAAGCGCGACTTGGCGCAGCGGCTGCGGGCCGCATTGGACGCAACGCCCGAGTGACCCAGTGCCACGTATCGGCAATCGGCGTTTCTACAGCAGGGGGAAGTGGCACATAACGCTGCGGCCGTCGTCGAGGTCGCGCGGTTCCGGCGCTTCCCGGCGGCAGCGCTCCTGCGCGTATTTGCAGCGCGTGTGAAACTCGCAGCCGGACGGGCGGCGGGCCACGCTGGGGACCTCGCCCTCGATCGAAATCAGCTGCCGTCGCCTGGCCGGATCGGGCCGCGGGACACCCTTGATCAGCGCTTCGGTATAGGGATGGGCGGGACGGTCGAAGATCGCGTCGCAGTCTCCCTGCTCGACGATCCGGCCGAGATACATGATCGCCAGGCGGTCGCTGACATGGCGGACAACGGGAAGGTTGTGGCTGACGATCACGTAGCCCAGCCCGTGCTCGCGCTGCAGTTCGCTCATGAGGTTCAGGATCTCGCCCTGGACCGAAACGTCGAGGCCGGCCGTCGGCTCGTCGGCAATTATCAGTTTGGGGTGCAGGGCGAGGGCGCGCGCGACGCCCACGCGGCGCGCCTGCCCGCCGGAGAGCTCGTGCGGGTAGCGGGACAGGAATGCCATCGGAAACTTGACGAGATCGCAAAGCCGCTCGGCCTCTCTGTCGCGGTCCCGGTCGGCGATCCGGTGGATATCGAAGGACTCGGTGATAAGCGCGCGGACCGTTTGCCGTGGGCTGAGCGACCCGACCGGGTCCTGGAACATCATCGCCATGTCGCGGCGCAGTGGCTTGAAGCGGCGTTCCGGCAGGTCGAGGACCTCGCGGCCGTCGAACCGCACCGAGCCCGAATGCGCTTTCACCAGCTTCAGGATCGTCCGGCCGAGAGTCGTCTTGCCGGAGCCGCTTTCCCCCACAACGCCCAGCGTCTCTCCCGCCCGAAGCTGCAATGAGGTGCCGATGACGGCGTCGACGTAAGGGTCGTCGACGCCGCGCAGGCGGGCGCGCAGGGAGCCCAGGGTGCGGAACCGGACACAGAGGTCGCGGACCTCCAGCAGGGGAGTGCGCCCGTCCACCGGCTGCTCTGCCGGTCTTTGCGCCGCTGCCGCGGAACCTGCATCGCGAGGCGAATCCGCCTTGCCCTCGAACACGGTGATCACGTCGTTGGGCGGCGGCCACTCCGGGTCGCCGTGCTCGGCACCCAGCAGGTGGCAGCGCGCCGCGGCGCCGGCCTCGCCGCCGTAGTCGGGCGGATGCTGCCGTGGGCAGATGTCCATCGACTTGGGACAGCGTGCCGAGAAGACGCAGCCGCCGGGCAGCCGACTGAGGTCGGGCACGTCCCCCGGAATCACCGGCAGACGGCGTGAGCGCTCCAGAACGCGTGCCGGATCGCACTCGAGAAGGGCGCGCGTGTAGGGGTGTTGGGCGTTGTAGAAGATCTGCTGCACCTCTCCGCGCTCGACGATCTCGCCCGCGTACATCACGATCACCTCGTCGCACAGCTCGGCGATCAGGCCGAGATTGTGCGAGACCACGATCACGGTGGCCTCGAGCTCCCGCTGCAATGCGCGGATGAGGTGGATGATCTGGGCCTCCATGGTGACGTCGAGGGCCGTCGTGGGCTCGTCGGCCATCAGCAGGAGGGGGTCCATCAGCAGGGCCATGGCGATGCCGGCGCGCTGGCGCATGCCGCCGCTGAACTGGTGCGGATAGTGATCGATGCGCGATTCGGGGTCCGGGATCCCGACGCGGCGCATCATGTCGATCGCCAGGTGGCGCTTTTGCGCCCTAGACAGCTTCGGCCGCCGGTACAGGATGTCGAGCATCTGCTGGCCGTAGGACAGCACCGGAATCTGCGAGGTCATCGGGTCCTGGAAGACGACGGAGACCTGCTCGCCTCGGACCGCGCGCAGGCCGGCCTCCGGAAGCTTCGACAGATCTTTGTCGCCAAGCAGAATCTGACCGTCGCGGATCACCGCGTTGCCGGCGAGCAGACCCAGGATCGACCAGAGAACCGTGCTTTTGCCTGACCCGCTCTCGCCGACGATGCCGAGGATCTTGTTCTTCGGTACGGTGAAATTGATGTCGCGCAGGGCGTTCACCCGCCCGCGCGGTGTCCGGAAATCGACGCTGAGGTTGCGGATCTCCAGCAGGCCGGCCATCGTTCAGCGCCCCTTGCGCAGACGCGGATCGAACACGTCGCGCAGCGCCTCGCCGAGGAAGGTGAAGCCGAGCGTCGTCAGGACGAGCGGAATGCCGCCTGCGATGACCAGCCAGGGCGTATCGCGAATGACGAGATAGCCCTCGTTCAGGACGGTGCCCCAGCTCGGCGTGGGCGGCAGCACGCCGAGTCCGAGAAAGCTCAGCCCCGCCTCGATGGTGACGACGACGGGAACGTCCATCGCGCCCAAAATCAGCAGGGGGCCGATCACGTTGGGCATGACGTGGCGCATCAGGATCCGCGGCATGTTCGCGCCGAGCGAGCGCTCGGCAACGATGAACTCCGTATTCCGTATGGCGAGCGTACTGGTCCGCGCCATGCGCGCGTACTGCGGGATGGAGGTCACGATGACGATCGCGAGCACCATCTCGAGGCTGGGGCCGGTCAGCGCGACCGTGGCCAGCGCCAGCACGATGGTCGGAAAGGCCCGGACCGTGTCGAAGGCGAGCAACAGCAGGTTGTCGAGCCATTGCGGCCCCAAACCGGCCAGCATCCCGAGCAGAAGCCCGATGAAGAGGGACACGGAAACGCCGATGGCGGCGACCTCGAGGGCGACGCGTCCGCCGTAGAGCACCCGCGACAGGGTGTCGCGCCCGAGCTGGTCGGTGCCCGCGAGGTGGTCCCAGGTGGGGCCGGAGAGGCGCGACGGGATGTCCATCTGATAGGGGTCGTAGGGCGCCAGCCAGTGGGCGAAGAGGGCGCTCGCGAAGAACAGGATCACCAGCGCCAGGCCGAAGACGCCCTGGCGGTTGGTGAGAAACAGGAACAGTTTCTCGCGACGCTCGCGCGATGCCGTTTCGGCGCCTTGCGGCACGGCTGCCGGTCCGCCGGTCGGCGCCTCCGAAATGGCACGGGGCATTCTGCTCCGGGTCATCGGCTCAAAGCGACTCGCGGACCCGCGGGTCCAGCCATGCCACCAGCAGGTCGGCGACCAGGGTAATGATGATGTAGAGCGAGGTCGTGATCAGCACGGCGCCCTGCACCACCGGGAAATTCCGGCTCATTACCGTGTCGAAGATGAGCTTGCCGACGCCGGGCCGGGAAAAGATCACCTCGGCGAAGACGGCCCCGGAGAGGAGGCCGCTGAAGCCCATGCCGACCAGCGTGATGGTGGGCAGGATCGCGACCCGAAGTGCGTAGCGGTAGACGATCGTGCGTTCCGGCAGCCCAAAGGCATAGGCGGCCCGGATATAACTTTCGTTCATCACCTCGAGCATCGAGGCGCGCACCATGCGCGCCAGGTAGCCGACCCAGCCGAGTCCGACCGCGAAAGCCGGCAGGATCAGGTGCAGTGCCTGGTCCATGGTATCGCCGGGCTCGCCGGCACCGATCGCGGGAAGCCAGTGCAGCGCGATGGCGAAGATCAGGAGCGCCCAGATGGAGACCAAAAAGGATGGGATCGCGATGGTCCCGACAGAGAGAATGCCGGTCATGCGGTCGAGTGGCGTGTTCGGGCGCACCGCGGAGAAGCAGCCGAGCGGGATGCCGAGGAGCACCGCCCAGGTCAACCCGGCGATCACCAGGATCACGGTGAAGCCCAGCTGGTCGAGGACGATCTTCGTGACGCTGCGGTTGGAGAACACGTCGACGCCCAGGTCGCCCGTGGCGGCGTCCTTGACGTAGATGAAGAACTGCACCAGGACCGGCTCGTCCAGGTGCATCTTCGCCGAATAACGCGCCACCGTCTCCGGCGTCGCCCGCGGACCGAGGGCGATGGTGGCCGGGTCGCCCGGGATGAGGTGCAGCAGGGAGAACAGCACCAGGACCACGGCCACGACGACGGCCAGGGACAGGCCAAGCCGTTTGAGCGTATAGAACCACATACCCTTGTGAAAACGCGCGGCGATCCGCGGCCGGGACCGTGAAGGTCCCGGCCGCGGATGGCGCTTAGGCCCGTTTGAAGTTCGGGAGGTTCATTTCGCCCGAGGGCGCGACATGGATCTTGATGTCGGTCCTGTGGACGAAGGTTTCGGGCTCGTGATTGATCCAAACGTAGGCGCCCGTATTCTCCATGATCTCCTGCATGCGCTTGTACGTTGCATCGCGCTTGTCGGGATCGGTTTCGGCGATGCCTTCCTTGTACAGGCGGTCGTACTCCGGGTCGGTCCAGCGCTCCCAGTTCCAGACGCCGATCTGGTCCGAACGGAACCACTGCGTCGCCTCGTAGGGATCCGGGTTGGTGCCGTAGCGCATGAGCCAGAGCTGCAGGTCCTTCCAGGTATCGCCCTTGCTCTCCTGGCCCATGTCCCAGAACGGACCCGAGTCCATCGGGATGACATTGACCTTGATTCCGACGGCCCCGAGGTTGGCCTGGATGATCTGGGCCGCGAGCATACGTTCCTGCAGGTTGAGCGTGCGCAGATCGAGCTCCAGGTTGCTCACCCCCGCTTCGCTCAGCATCTGGCGCGCCTTGCCCGGATCGTAGGAATAGCCGGCCTTGTTGCGCTTGCCGATCAGCCCGGGGCAGACGATGCCGAACGACTTCGCCGTCGTGCCGGAATAGGCGCCCTGCAGGATCGAGTCGACGTCGACCGCGTGCTGGATCGCCTTGCGCAGCCGGACGTCCTGCAGTTTCGGATGCTCCGTGTTCATGCCCATCCACATGTACTGCAGCTCGCCCGCCACCTTTAATGCGCTGTTGGGCGGCATTTTCGTTTGATATCGAGCCATCGTGTCGGCGCCGATCTTGGTGCATTTGACCTCGCCCGCCTCGAACGCCAGCTCGGCGGCCTTGATCTCCCCGATGACCAGCGCGTTGACCGTCTCGAAAGCGGGCTGCGGCCCCGTCCAATCCGGGTTCGGCTTGAAGACCACGCGTTGTCCCGGAATTTGCTCGTAGAGGTAGGGCCCGCAGGTCGCCGGAATGTCGAGGGTGAACTTGCCGCCGGCCTTCTCGGTCGCTTTCTCGGAGAGAATGGCGGCCGGCCCGGAGGCAAGCGCGATCATGATGAACGGCGAGAAGGGCTGGTTCAGGACGACGGTGCCACTGTGCGACCCGGTGACTTCGACGTGATCCAGGGCCTCGAAGGTACCGCTCCAGTCCGTGGTCTTCATGCGCTCGAAGGCGTACTTGACGTCGGACGCCTTGACCTCGCCGAAGCCCCGCGACCATTTGAAGCCTTCGTTGAGTTCGAAGTCGATGTGCGTCTTGTCGCGCTGGACCACCGACTTGGCGAAGACCGTGGGCCGCCACGTGAAGGTGTCGCCCTTGGTGGTGTACTCGACGAGAAACGGCAGGACCGCCTGCTGCGTCTCGATCTCGACGCCGCCCGTCATGTAGCCTGGATCGAGGATTTCGATGTCCCCGTCGAACCGGACGTTCAGGGTATTGCCGGCGGCGTTGGCCCAGCGCGGCAAGCCCGCGAACAACGTGCCGGCGCCCACGGCGGCCGTGGTCGCCAGAAAGCCGCGCCGTGTCTGACGAAATTTGAGCATGCTTGTGTCTCCCGTCTTGTCTTTGCGGCTCTTCGGATGAACCGTTGTTTTCACGTCCGGCGGTGGCCGGGCGCGCATGCGATCGCATATGGTCACTATACCCGATCTGGTTCGGCTGCCTACCTACAATGTGACAGAAACCCGCAGGGTTCTGCGGATTGGAGGGGGGTGGGCGAGCGCCGCCGGGCGATGGCGCGCCGGGCAGGCGAATGCGTGCGCCGCGAGCGCTCCGAGGATAATTGCCGGGAAAAGCGGGAACGGGCGGCGGCGCGGGCGCCGCCCTCGCCGGAAGCCTGCGGCGTTCCTAATGGGCCATCAGGACGGGCACCGTCATGTTCTTGAGGGTGTGGCGCGTCACGCCGCCGAACAGGTCCTCGCGCAGGCGCGCATGGCCATACGCCCCCATGACCAGGACGTCCGGCTTGTTCTCGGTGCAGTAGTTCATGATCGTGCTGCCTATGCTGTCGCGGCTGCCGGTCAGCGTCACCCGGCGCGCGTCGATGCCGTGGCGCTTGAGGTGGCGCATGATGTCGCGGCCCGGCAAGGCCTCGGCCCGCGACTTTTCGGCGCCGACGCTGACCACGTCGAGGCGTTTCTTGGTTTCCAGAATTTGCATGGCGTCCTGCAGCGCCAGCGCCGCGGCCCGGCTGCCGTCCCAGGCGACGGCAGCGTATTCCTCGAACGGCCTGACCTTGTATCCGTGCGGCACGATGATGACCGGCTTGCCGGCGCGATGCACCAAATCTTCGGCGCGCACGGTCGTGCGCTGGCTCTCGCTGGGCTCGGAGAACTGCCCGATGATGAGCAGATCGTAATACCGCGCGAGGCGGGCAAGGTGGTCGTTCGTCGGGCCTTCCTCGACGATCCACTCGGCCTCGCCCTGGAAGCCTTCCTCGGCGACGACGTCGCGGAAACTCTTTTCGATGTTCCGCAGGCTCTCGTTGGCCGCCTCCCGGAGCGAGTCCAACACACTCTTAGGAGTCCACCGCTGGACGTGGGGCTCCAGCGCGACCGGCGCCCGCACGTGAAGGCCGCTCAATGCCGCATCGTACTTCTTGCACATCTGGATGGCGAAGGAGAGCGCCGCTTTCGCATTGGTGCTTCCGTTGTATGCGACCGCAAGGTCCTTGATTGCCATGTTTCCCCTCCGCGCTCGTGATTCTCAGTCCGTAGGCATGCCAACGAAGCCGCCGGTTGCCCGATTCGGGTGCCATAATCCTTTCGATCAGGGCGCATTACAACCGTCGAGACGGGCGCGGCGTCAAGGATCGGAGAACGGCTGGCGCCGGGGGCCGTCAGTTGCCGTCACGCGGGATCCGTTCGCTCCACGTGCGGGTGAAGACGCGGTGGTCGCCTTCGTAGGCGTCCAATGTCGCGCTCAGCAGGAATTCGTCCGGCGTGGCGGTCAGGTAGGTGGCGGTCTCGGTTCGTGTATGCCACGTCCCACGTCCCATGGTCAGCACGTGGCGCACCTTCGCCTCGGCGCTCAGCGGATCGTCGGGCAGGATGCGGTAGGCGCGCTCGTAGTGGCCGCCGACCTCCAGGCCGTGCGGCTCGATCCGCTCGTTGCCCGAATCGCCGACGATCGCCAGGCGCCGCTCGCCGCTGATCTGGTCGTAGGTCTCGCTGCGCCGGTAGTCGGCGGGGCGCAGGGCGACGCGCGGCTCGGGCGCGGCGCCGAGCGCCGGCCCGAAGTCGGCCAGGGAATCGTCGAGCGGGCCGGCGGGGCGCCGCGGCAGGGCCAGGCGGCTCCGGCCGGCGAAGAGGGTCAGCGCGACCGGCTCCGGCGCCGGCCACAGCAGCGGCCAGTAGGCGGTCGAGACGGCGACGCGGATGCGATTGCCGGGCGCGAAGGCGTGGGCGGTGTCGTTGAGCCGCAGGCGCACCCGATAGCGCTCGCCCGGGACCAGCGGGGTCGCCGTCTCGTGGCTGTCGTCATGCGTCAGGTTGCGCACGCCGTAGCTGACGCGGGTCGAGGCGCCGTCCGGCCAGACCTCGTTGAGGCGCACCGCAATCTTGGCGACCGGGCGGTCGACCGTGAGCTCCAGCTCCAGGAGAGGGGCGCCGAGGATCTCGAGCCGATCGTCCAGCGGCGCGCCGTCGAAGGTCAGCGCCACGGCGTCGTCGTGCCGCTGGTCCCCGGCAAGGTCGGGCAACAGGCCGTAGGAGCACCACTCGCCGGAGGCATGGCCCAGCGTCTGCGGCGAGGCGTGCCGCAAGGCGGCTTCGGGCCCAGCGTTCCGCCCCAGCCCGTCGGCGTTGAGATGCAGGACGTGATCCTCGGCGCGGCCGCTCGGCCAGGCGGCTTCCGCCACCCAGCGGCCGGCGCGCATCTTGCGGTGAAGCTGCGGCCGGTCGGCCTCCTGCATCCAGACCCGCAGCTGCGGCTCCGCCATGATGCCGGTCTCCCGCCCCTTCAGCCAGTGGTCCCACCAGCGCAGGCATTCGTCGAGGAAGCCGATTCTCGGTCCGGGCTCGGCGAAATGAGGGTACTTGTGCGCCCAGGGGCCGATCAGGCCCTTGGCCGGGGCCTGCAATCCGGCGAGCAGGCGGAACACCGCGTTCGAATAGCCGTCCTCCCAGCCGCCGACGGCATAGACCGGGCATTGGATCCGCGCGTAGTCCTCGCAGACCGAGCCGTGCTTCCAGAAGGCGTCGCGGCGCTGGTGGCGCATCCAGCCGGCCGCCCAGGGCCGGACGTTCTCGAGCCGCTGCAGCCACATCTCGCGCCAGCGCGCGCCGACCAGGTCGGGGTCCGGCGCGTGGGTCAGGATCGAGAACATGACGGCGCCCCACTCGAGGTTCTCGCCGATCAGGCAGCCCCCCATGTAATGCACGTCGTCGGCATAGCGGTCGTCGGTCGAGCAGATCGTCACGATCGCCTTGAGGGCCTCGGGCCGGAGCGCGGCGATCTGCAGGCCGTTGAAGCCGCCCCAGGAGATGCCGATCATGCCGACCGCCCCGCTGCACCAGGGCTGGGCCGCGATCCAGTCGATGACCTCGACGCCTTCGTCGAGCTCCTGCTGGGTGTATTCGTCCTCGAGCACGCCCTCCGCCTCGCCGGTGCCGCGCATGTCGACGCGCACGCAGGCATAGCCGTGTCCGGCGAAATAGGGATGCGTCAGCGCGTCGCGCTCCGCGGTGCCGTCGCGCTTACGGTACGGCAGGTACTCGAGGATCGCCGGCACCGGTGCCGCCGCTGCACCCTGCGGCAGCCAGATCCGCGCCGCCAGCCGCGTGCCGTCGGCCAGGGGAATCTCGGTATGCTCGATGACCTCGACCGCGTGCGGGAATTCCTGCCGAACCCCGGTGTCCATGGCGGACCTCTCGTTTCAATTTTTTTGCTTTGGCCGGCGCGATCATGGCAAAGCGGTCAGACGGCGTAAAACACTTCCTTTGGCGGATCTTACGCGCAGTTGCGCGCACGCGGAATTTGCTCGCAGGGCGTGCGGACCGGGGCAGGGGCCGGCCTCCGGAGGCGCCCGATATTGCGCTCGATCAGGAGGTTTCCGGTCTGGCCGCGGCCGGCGGTTGAACGTCCGACAGGTCCGATCGCGGCGGACTGCCCTTGCGATCGGCGCGCCAGCCGTCAGTCGACGCTCTCGAGCCGTGCGGCGCGCAAGACCGTCGGCCGGCCGGAGTTCTCGACGCTGCCGCTCGCTCCTTCCGGCTCGATTTCCCGGACCCGATAGAGCTTTTCGTCTTCGAAGGCGCTGCGCGCGCTCGGCGCTTCATTGCCGGCCGGCACCGTCTCGTTGCCGAGCTCCATCCTGGCTGCGGCGAGGCGCGCCAGGGCGGCGGTCGGGGCGCGGACGACGACTTCGCGCCAGACCTTATGGTCCAGCCAGCGCGCGTCGTTCACGTCCGCGGCGGGTTCGATCTTCCATAGCGGCATAGCTGGGCTCGAGTCTCTCCTTCTCGGCGGGCCGGCGGTATCGCGCACCCATCATATATGCGTTCGATGCAGATCTCTCCATGAGTGAAGCAACGACACCGCACAGATACAACGTCCGGCACCGCACTTGGTTCCCACCGACCGACGCACCTTGAACAAGCGCGGTCACGGCGCGTTATCTGGAGATACCGATCCAGTAAGAGCGGCCAAGATGCTTTGTGCCGGCCGTCGATAGCAGTGGGCGAATGCCATGGTGTTCTCCGGCCACCTCGCGACTCACACACCGGTTCTCGAATTGATTCTGCGCATGGGCATGGCCCTGATCTTCGGGGGAATAATCGGGCTCGAGCGCGAGCTGAAACACCGGCCGGCGGGGCTTCGGACGAACATGATGGTCGCGCTCGCGGCGGCGACCTTCACTCTGTTGGCCGGCGAGCTGATCAGCGAGAGCGCCCAGTCGGTCGGTCTGATAAAGATCGACCCGCTGCGGCTCATGAACGCCGTGATCACCGGCGTGGCCTTCCTGGGCGCCGGGGCGATCATCCGCGGCGGCGAGGGCGTTACGGGACTGACGACCGGAGCCAGCCTGTGGATGTCGGGCGCGGTCGGAGTGGCCTGCGGCGGCGGGTATTACGTGATCGCCGTCCTTGCCACCGTCTTCGCGGTCCTCGTCCTCTACGTGATCAGCCTTCTCGAACGCCGGCTCCGCGGACCGAGATCCGATTGAGCGCTGCGCGCGGTCGTCGCCGTCAAGGTTAAAAACATTAACCTTCGGCCATGGGACATCGGGCGGGGCATTCCGTTAATCCCACCTTAACGGCGGGGTGGTGTCATGGGGCGTCGAGCCTCGATGCCGCGAGCGCAATCGCATGGATGCCCTACAGACACTGATAGCGAAGATCGTCTCGCCGCTGTTCTACCCGTTCTTGCCCGACCAGCGCGTCCACGTGCTCTACCTCGGCACTGCCCTGGGGCTTGCGCTTCTGGTCTTTCTGGCGGTCCGGCCGGCCGGCGGCTACGGCGGGCTGCGCGGCTTCCTGCGCTTCTGCTTTCCGAAGGCCGTCTACCGCCATCCCTCGGCCCAGGTCGACTACCTCTACTTCCTGGTCAACCGGGCGGGGACCGCTTTGCTGTTCGCGCCGATGCTGATCGGCGCGGCGTCGGTCTCGGCTGCCCTGACACCGCTGATGGATGCGTTTTGGGGGCCGGCCGCCGCCGCGCAGCCGGGCGCGCTGGCGCTGGCGCTGCTGACCGCGGCGGTCCTGCTGGCCATGGACCTGGGCCTGTTCTGCGCGCACTACATGCAGCACAAGGTGCCGCTGCTGTGGGAGTTCCACAAGGTCCACCACTCGGCCGAGGTGATGACGCCGATCACGGTCTATCGCATGCACCCGGTCGACGACCTGCTGAGTGGCTCCCTGGTCGGGCTCCTGACCGGCGTCGCGCACGCCGTCTTCATGCATCGTTACGGCGCGGCCGGCGCCGAATTCACCGTGCTGAAGCTGAACCTGGGCGTCTTCCTGTTCTACCTGTTCGGCTACAACCTGCGGCACAGCCACATCTGGCTGCCCTATCCGGGTTGGCTCAGTCATCTGCTGATCAGTCCGGCACAGCATCAAATCCACCACAGCGATGCGCCGCGGCATTTCGACCGCAACCTCGGTTTCATCTTCGCGTTCTGGGACTGGTCCGCCGGAACGCTCTACGTGCCGCGCGGCCGCGAGGACATCCGTTATGGCCTCTACGCCGGCGAGCACCGCGACTATGACAGCGTGTGGAAGCTCTATGCCCTGCCGTTCCGCAAGGCCGCGGCACTTCTGCGCACCGACGAAAGGGAGCGACGCGCATGACTCCGCGAGTACGACAAGGCTTGCTTCTTCTACTTCTGGTCGGGGCGCTGATGGCGACCCCCTGGTCGCGGACGCTGACCGCACCGATCCCCAAGAACGTCTATCTCGAGGAGATGACCTGGGTCGAGGTGCGCGAGGCCATCCAGCACGGCAAGACGACCGCCATCGTACCGACCGGCGGGACCGAGCAGAACGGCCCGCACGTCGTGCTCGGCAAGCACAACTACATCGTCCACTACACGGCCGGCGAGATCGCCCGCGCGCTGGGCAATGCCCTGGTCGCGCCGGTCATCGCCTACGTGCCCGAGGGCAGCATCGATCCGCCGGAGGGGCACATGCTGCTGGCCGGGACCCTCAGTGTGAGCGAGGATGTCTTTGCCGCGGTCCTGGAAAGCGCCGCACGGAGCCTGCGTGCGCATGGCTTCACCAATATCCTGTTCATTGGCGAACATGGCGGCAACCAGGCGACGCAGGCGCGCGTGGCCGACAAGCTGAACGCGGAATGGGCCGGCACTGGCGTGCGCGTCCTGCAGGTCGACGATTATTACTACAAGAACGGTCAGGTTGACTGGCTCATGGCGCAGGGCGAAACCCGCGAGGACATCGGCACCCACGCCGGCATTCGCGATACCTCGGAGCTGATGGCGGTCTACCCCGACGGCGTGCGGATGGACCGCCTCGCGCCCAACGGCGGCAACTACACCGAGCCGACCGGCGTGGCCGGCGACCCGACGCGGGCCTCCGCAGAGCGCGGCCGCAAACTGCTGCGGCTCAAGATCGAGGCCGCTCTGGCGCAGATTAGCCGGGAGCTTGGGCGGCCGGCCGGCTCCTGACTCCGGGCGCCCCACCGCCGAGACTCAGGCTGGCGCCGCGGCGTCCGGCGCGCTAGCATCCGGCGCCATGACAAGCGCGCGCGTGAAGTGGCTGGAAGGTGTCTGCTTCGTCGGTCAGTCCGGCAGCGGGCACAGCGTCGTGATGGATGGGGCCGTGGCGGCCGGCGGCAACAATCTCGGCGTCCGGCCCATGGAGATGCTGCTGATCGGGCTCGGCGGCTGCACCTCCTTCGACGTGGTCGATATCCTGCGCAAGGGCCGGCAGGAGCTGACCGGCTGCGAGGTGCTGATCGAAGCCGAGCGCGCCGAAACGACGCCCAAGGTCTTCACCAAGATTCATCTGCACTTCGTCGTGACCGGCCGCGGTCTCGACCCGAACAAGGTCGGGCGCGCCATCGACCTCTCGGCCGAGAAGTACTGCTCGGCGAGCGCGATGCTCAACAAATCCGCCGAGATCTCCTACGACTTCGAGATCGGTGGCGCCGAGGGGGGCGCCTGAACGGCGGCTCAGGCGCCGCCGGCCGCCCGCTTCTCGCCCGCCGTTGCCGACCCGCTCGCGGCCTTGGCCGGCTCGCCGGTCGGCTTGAGCGGCGAGATGCTGCTCTGGGTCGCGGTCTTGCGCGTCTCTAGCCGGCGGATCTGCCCTTCGATTTCCGCCCCGGCCTCGATCGACAATGTCTGGTGGACGATGTCGCCCTGCACCTTCGCGCCGCGCGCGATGGTCACGTTGGGCGCCTCGATCTGACCGTTGAGCGCGCCCGAGACGTGGACCGAGTCGGCGATGATGGCGCCGGTCACCGTGGCGCCTTCTCCGACCGTGACACTGCGGCTGCGGATATCGCCTTCGACCGTACCCTTGACGTGAATCTCGCCGGCGCTCTCCAGGTTGCCGGTGATCTTCAGGTCCGGGCTGATCACCGAAGTCTCGCCGCCCTTGCCGCGCACCGGTGCCGATGCCGTGGCCGAGACGTCGCCCTCGGGCTTGCTTCCAGATGTGAACATCGCGTTCTCCCTTGTGCCGTCTTTGATGGCTTCGTCGAGTTTCCTAATCATACCCCGAAACGGGGCATCGCGTGCCGGTCCGTTCCGGTTAGGCCGGAACTTGTTTTCTGTCGATATGGGGACGCCATGGCCGGCGGCCCTCGATCGTGGCCCCGGGCTGGACCGTGAGCTCGTGGTGGAACACGTTGCCCACCACATGCGCCGAGGTATAGAGCGTGACGCTGTTCGCCTGAATGGGCCCGACTACGACACCTTCGATGAAGGCGGTCTCGGCCAGAATCATGCCTTCGACCTGGCCGCACTCGCGCACCGTGACCTCGCGCCCATTGACCGTGCCGATGACCGTTCCTTCGATCACGATGGCGCCGTCCGTCGTCAAATCGCCGGCGATCGTCAGGTCGGCCTGGATCACGGTCGCAGGCCCACCGGCGTAGGTGCCGGGCCCGTCGTCCCGTCGCTCGGTATCGGCGCGTCGGCGGCTGCCCCGAATCATTCCGCTTTGTCCCGAATTGGATCATCCCCCCGTTTTTAAGGCCACCCGCGGGCCGGCGCGAAGCGACAATCCTGTGTCATAGCGGTCGCGGCCGGCCGCGGCGGCGTCTGCGCTCGATCCTCCGAGCAGTTTCCCCCAACCAATTTAAAAATCAAGGCTATCTGCGCTCGGGCCGGGCCGCTGCCGGGTCCATTTGCGGGCTTGCCCTGCTTCGTCCCGGCGCCCTAGCATCGCCTCGCGACCCGAAAACCGCGCCACAGAGAGGCGGATTCCGCCATGCGCTGCCCCGCCTGCGGCAAGGACAACAGCCCGGATCGGAGATTTTGCGCCGATTGCGGGGCGTCGCTGCCGGCCGGCTGCCCCGCCTGCGGGTTCGCCAACCAGGCCGACGCACGGTTCTGCGGCGGTTGCGGGCGGGCGCTCGAGGATAAACCGGAGGCTGCGGCCGAGGCGCCGAGGCCCGCCGCTGTGCCGGACGTCGAGGTGCTCGGCGAACGCCGCCAGGTCACAATACTTTTCGCCGATCTGGTCGGCTTCACGGCGCTCTCGGCGACGATGGACGCCGAGGACCTGCATTCCCTGATGACGCGCTTCTTCGATCTGGTGGACGAGATCATCGCCCGCTTCGGGGGCAGCATCGACAAGCACATCGGCGATGCCGTGATGGCGCTGTTCGGCGCCCCGGTCGCGCACGACGACGACCCGCAGCGCGCCGCGCGCGCCGCCGGCGAGATCCATCGCCGGGTCGCCGCGCTCGGCGAAGAGGCGGGCCGCCCCTTGGCGGTGCACGTCGGGGTCGCCGCCGGGCAGGTCGTGGCGGGCGGATTGGGTGGCGAGGGCAGCTACACCGTGCTCGGCGAATCCGTCAATCTGGCCGCCCGACTGGTCGAAATGGCCCGCCCGGGCCAGACCCTGGTCTCCGGCGCCGTGTACGGCGCCATCGCCGGGCGCTTCGACTGCGAGGCCTTGGGCGAACTGCCGGTCAAGGGGTTGGCTCAGCCCGTGCCCGTCTGGCGCCTGGTCGGGACGCGCCAGGGTACCGAACCGGCCTACCGCACGCCCTTCGTGGGCCGGCAGGCCGAGCTGCGGCAGCTCCAGGGCCTGCTCGAGACCTGCCGGCAAGACGGCGAGGGCCAGGCGGTGCTGCTGCGCGGCGAGGCGGGCATCGGCAAGACCCGGCTGCTCGACGAGGTGATGACGACTGCGCGCCGCGAAGGCTTTGCGCTGCACCGCGGGCTGGTGTTCGATTTCGGCGTGGGCAGCGGGCAGGAAGCCATTCCGGCGCTGGTGCGCAGCCTGCTGGCGCTGCCGCCGGGCGACGAGGCCGCCGGGCTGGCCGCCGCCGAGTCGGCGATCGACGCAGGACTCGTCCGCAACGACCAGAAAGCCTTCCTGCTCAGCCTGCTCGGCCTGCCGCTGTCGCGCGAGTTGCGCAGCCTGTACGAGGCGATGGACAGCGAAACGCGCGCCCTGGGCCTGCGGCGCCTGGCGGGCGATCTGGTGCGGGCGGACAGTCGGCGCCGGCCCAGCCTGCTGGTCGTCGAGGACCTGCATTGGGCCGACGGGGAAACGCTGCAGCACCTTGCCGAGATCGCGACCGTAACCGCCGAGTGCCCCGTCGTCCTGGTGATGACCAGCCGGGTGGATGGCGATCCGCTCGACCGCGCGTGGCGGAGCCAGGCGCGAGCGGCGGGGCTGCTGACGATCGACCTGGGTCCGCTGCGCCGCGAGCATGCGCTGCAGCTGGCCGAGGCCGGCGGGGAAGCGACGGAAGAAACGGTGCTCAATTGCATCGCGCGCGCCGAAGGCAACCCGCTGTTCCTCGAACAGCTCCTGCACAACGCGGCGGAGAGCGGCGAGGCCTCGGTTCCGGCTTCGATCCACAGCCTGGTCCTGGCGCGGACCGATCGGCTGCCGCCGGCCGACAAGCGGGCGATTCAGGCCGCCTCGGTCATCGGTCAGATGTTCGATCTCGCGCTGCTCCGCCAACTTCTCGACGACGATCGGTACAGCTGCGACGTCCTGGTCGAACACCAGCTCGTGCGGTCGGAGGGGCACGGCTTTCTCTTCGGGCACGCGCTGATCCGCGAGGGAATTTATTCTTCTCTTCTGAAGGGCCGGCGGCGCGAGCTGCATCTGCGCGCCGCGGCGTGGTTTGCCGAACGCGAACCGGGGCTGCGCGCCGAGCACCTCGACCGCGCCGGCGCGCCCGAGGCCCCTGCAGCGTACCTCACGGCGGCGCAGCGTCAGAGCGGCAACTATCGCTCCGAGCAGGCGCTCCGGCTGTGCGTGCGCGGGCTCGCCATCGCGAAGCAGCGCGCCGACCGTTTCGCGTTGAGCTGCCTCCGCTCGCAGGTGCTGAATGACCTCGGCAACATCGCCGAGAGCCTGACTGCGGCGCGCGACGCGCTCGATCTCGCCGGGGACGAGCGGGATCGCTGCCTGGCCTGGATTCGGCTGGCCGCTGCGGCGCGCGTGAGCACGGACTTCGATCAGGCGCTAGCCGCGCTGGACGAGGCGCAGCCTTTGGCGGCGCGCAACGACCTCTTTGCCGAATTGGCCGAAGTCCATCACACGCGCGGCAACATCTATTTTCCCCTCGGCCGGATCGACGGCTGTCTCGTCGAGCATCAGAGCTCCTTGGAATTTGCGCGCCAGGCCGGCTCCGTCGAACTGGAGGCCAAGGCGCTTGGCGGGATCGGCGACGGCGAGTACGCACGAGGGCGCATGCTGTCGGCCCACCGTCATTTCACGGCCTGCGTCGAGCTCAGCCGCAAGCACGGCCTCGGCCGGGTCGAGGTGGCGCATCTGCCGATGGCCGGAATTACCCGCAGCTTCGCCGGCGACGTTCGCGGTTCATACCAGGATTGCCTGGCGGCGCTCGAGTTGGCCCGTCGCATCGGGCAACCTCGCGCCGAGCTCAATTCGCTGTCCTGCCTCTTCAACGCGCTGGTGGACATTGAAGAAGCTGAGCACGTCGAAGCCTTCGTCGGGCGGGCTTGGGAGCTCATCGATCGCTTGGGCGCGCGGGCCTGGCGCAGCGTGTTCCTGCATAACGACGCCGAGGCGATCCATTTGATGGGAGACCATGCCGCGGCGCTCGCCCGCGAGCGGGAGGCCCTGCAGGCCGCACGCGACGGCATCCTGGCATTCTTCGGACCGCGTATCCTGGCGAAAATCGCGCTCTTGACCGACGACCCGGAAGAGCGGGCCGCCAACCTGCGGGAAGGTGAAAGCATACTCGAGGCCGGCGCCGTCGGGCACAATCATCTGTGGTTCCGGCGCGATGCGATAGAAACCGGATTGAAGCAAGGGGATTGGGAACTGGCCTCGTATCACCTTGAGGCCTTGGCCGTGTTCACGCGGGAGGAGCCGCTGCCCTGGTCCGATTTCGTGATCGGCCGCGCGCGCGCTCTGATCGCCCTCGGTCGCGGCGACGATCGGCCGGACCTGCACGAGGTGCTGCGAAGCTTGCGTCGGGAGGGCGAGAAACTGGGTATTTTGGTCCTTCTCCCGGCGCTCGACCGGGCCATCGTCAGGGTCGAATCCGAGGCCGAATCCGGGACGAAATGTGGGGCCAAGGGCCGAGAGGTCACCGGTCCGTGAGTTGACCGCGGCGAAGGACGGCGCCAATCTGCCCGGCGCCGGCTCGGGAAATGCTGGAAATACCAAGTATCAGGGCCTAAGCTTTCGCCCAGAATTAAAAAATGTGGGAGGTCTCAAGTGAAACGTCAGGTCATTTCAGTCGCGCTCGGGTTCGCCATGTCGATGGCGCTGGTTGCCGGGGCGCAGGCTAAGACTCTCGTCTACTGCTCGGAGGGCAGTCCCGAGGGCTTCAATCCGTCTCTCTATACCGCAGGCACCACGTTCGACGCCTCGTCGCGGCAGATCTTCAACCGCCTGGTCGAGTTCGAACGCGGCACGACGAAAATCGTCCCGGCGCTGGCCGAGTCCTGGTCGGTTTCCGACGACGGCCTGGAATACACCTTTCATCTGCGCAAGGGCGTCAAGTTTCAGTCCAGCAAGGACTTTACGCCGACGCGTGAGTTCAACGCCGACGACGTGCTGTACAGCTTCGGGCGGCAATGGGACGAAAACAATCCCTACCACAATCTTTCCGGCGGTCAGTACGAGTATTTCATCGCCATGGGCATGCCCGACCTGATCAAGGCGATCGAGAAGGTCGACGATTACACCGTCAAGTTCGTGCTCAACCAGCCGGAAGCGCCGTTCATCGCCAACATGGCAATGGACTTCGCCTCGATCATGTCGGCCGAGCATGCCGCGGCGATGACCAAGGCCGGCACGCCGGAGAAGATTGATCTGGAGCCGGTCGGGACCGGTCCGTTCCAACTCGTCGCTTATCAGAAGGACGCGCAGATCCGCTACAAGGCCAATCCGGATTATTGGGCCGGCAAGGCATCGATCGACAACCTGATCTTCTCGATCACGCCGGACGCCTCGGTGCGCTACGAGAAGCTCAAGGCCGGCGAATGCCAGGTCATGCCCTATCCGAATCCGGCCGACCTCAAGGCCATGGCCAACGATCCCGACATCAACCTGATGCAGCAGGAGGGCCTGAACGTCGGCTACCTCGCCTTCAATACCGAGAAGAAGCCCTTCGACGACAAGCGGGTGCGTCAGGCGCTCAACATGGCGGTCAACAAGGACGCCATCATCGACGTCGTTTTCCAGGGTGCGGGCAAGAAGGCCAAGAACCCGATTCCGCCGACCATCTGGTCGTACAACGACGACGTCAAGGACTACCCCTACGATCCGGAGAAGGCCAAGAAGCTGTTGGCCGAAGCCGGCGTCACCAACCTGAAGACCAACATCTGGGCGATGCCCGTGCAGCGGCCGTACAATCCCAATGCGCGCCGCATGGCCGAGCTCATCCAGGCGGACTGGGCCAAGGTCGGAGTGGACGCCGAGATCGTCACCTATGAATGGGGCGAATATCTCAAGCGGTCCAAGAAGGGCGAGCACGACACCGTGTTGCTGGGCTGGACCGGCGACAACGGCGATCCGGACAACTTCCTCTATGTCCTGCTCGGCTGCGAGGCGGCGAAGGACAGCGCCAACCGCGCGCGCTGGTGCTACAAGCCTTTCGACGACCTGCTGCTCAAGGCGAAGCGCACCAGCGACGTGGCAGAGCGTACGCGCCTCTACAAGGAGGCCCAGGTCATATTCAAGGAAGAGGCCCCCTGGATCACCATCGCGCATTCGGTGGTGTTCATGCCCGTGCGCAAAGAGGTCGTCGACTATCGCATCGACCCCTTCGGCGGCCACGTCTTCTACGGCGTCGACCTGAAGTAAGCAGGGCGGCGTGACTCTCGGGTGAACATCGACGGGAGGGGCGAGTCGCCTCTCCCGTCTCCCTTCGTTCACCCCGTCAAGTTCTCGTATGCCTCGGGCCGATGCTCCGTTTCCTGATTACGCGCGTGTTTCTGATTGTGCCGACCTTCATCGGCGTGACCCTGGCGGCCTTCGCGTTCATCCGCCTCATTCCTGGCGATCCGATCGAGCTGCTGGTCGGGGAACGCGGCATCTCCGCGGAGCGCCATGCCCAGCTCCTGCACGAGATGGGGTTCGACCGGCCGCTCTGGGCGCAATATATCGAGTTCCTCGGCAATATCCTCAGCGGCGATCTCGGCCACTCCATCGTCACCCGGCAGCCGGTCCTGCAGGAGTTCCTGACGCTGTTCCCGGCGACCATCGAGTTGTCGCTTTGCGCCATGATCATCGCCGTCTGCGTCGGCCTGCCTGCCGGCATCCTGGCGGCGGTGCGGCGCGGCTCGGTATTCGACCACAGCGTGATGGCGCTGTCGCTGACCGGCTTCTCCATGCCGATCTACTGGTCGGGCCTCATGCTGATCATTCTGTTCTCGGGCATCCTGCAGTGGACCCCGGTCTCGGGACGGATTTCGGCGCTCTATTGGGTCGATCCGGTGACCGGGTTTCTGCTGATCGACTCCTTGCTGTCGGACGAGAAGGGGGCCTTCATCTCGGCGGTCCGCCACCTCATCCTGCCGTCCATCGTCTTGGCGACGATTCCCCTGGCGGTGATCGCGCGGCAGACGCGTTCCGCCATGCTCGAGGTGCTCGGCGAGGATTACGTGCGGACCGCGCGCGCCAAGGGCCTCTCGCCGCAGCGCGTGATCGGACTGCACGCCTTGCGCAACGCCCTCATCCCGGTCGTAACCGTGATCGGCCTGCAGGTCGGGGTGTTGCTGGCCGGGGCGATCCTGACCGAAACGATCTTTTCCTGGCCCGGTGTCGGCAAGTGGCTGGTCGATTCCATTTCCCGCCGCGACTACCCCTCGGTGCAGAGCGGCCTGCTGCTGATCGCCAGCATGGTCATGATCGTCAACCTGATCGTCGATCTGCTCTATGGCCTGATCAATCCGCGCATCCGGCACGCGAGGTAGCCCGATGGCCGTCTCCGAAGAACTCCACGTCACCGAGGAAACGCCCGGTGTCGTCGTCCATCCGCTGCGCGAGTTCTGGTACTACTTCAGCGAGAACCTCGGCGCGGTCGCGGGCCTGGTGACTGTCGTCCTCATCGTGCTGGTGGCGCTCTTCGCCGACGTGCTCGCACCGCATTCGCCGATCATCCAATACCGCGATCATTTCCTGGTGCCGCCGGCCTGGGAGGACGGCGGTTCCTGGAGCTTCGTTTTCGGCACCGACGCGACCGGCCGCGACATCCTGTCGCGCCTGATGCACGGCGCGCGCTATTCGCTGCTGGTCGGGGCGATCGTCATCACGCTGTCGCTGATGAGCGGCGTCGCACTCGGCCTCGCCGCCGCCTACCTGCGCGGCGTCTTCGAGGTCGTGGTGATGCGCATGATGGACGTCATCCTGGCGATCCCCAGCCTGCTGCTCGCCCTGGTCATCGTCGCCATCCTCGGGCCCAGCCTGGAGAACGCCATGGTCGCCATCGCGGTCGTCTATCTGCCGCATTTCGTGCGCCTGACGCGTGCCTCGGCGATCGGCGAGATGTCGCGCGACTATGTGACCGCCAGCCGAGTCGCCGGCGCCGGGCGCCTGCGCCTCATGGTCGTGACCGTGCTGCCCAATTGCATGGCGCCGCTGATCGTGCAGGCGACGTTGGGCTTCTCCGGCGCTATCCTCGATGCCGCGGCGCTCGGCTTCCTCGGCATGGGGGCCCAGCCGCCGACGCCGGAGTGGGGCACCATGCTGGCCGACGCGCGGGAATTCATTCTGCGCGCCTGGTGGGTCGTGACCTTCCCCGGCCTGGCGATCCTGACCGCGGTGCTTGCCTTCAACCTGATGGGCGACGGGCTGCGCGATGCTCTCGACCCCAAGATGAAGCGGAGCTGAGGCGGCGATGGCGCTCTTGGAAATCCGCAACCTTTCGGTCGAGTTTCAGACCGCCCAGGGCCCGTTCCGGGCGGTCGACGGCATCGACATGGCCCTCGAGGAATCGGAGATTCTCGGGGTGGTCGGCGAGTCCGGCTCGGGCAAGAGCGTCACCGTCCTAGCCCTCATGGGCCTGCTGCCGTGGACCGCCAAGGTGACGGCCGAGCGGATGAGCTTCGACGGCGCGGACCTCATGCGCCTGAGCCCGTCCGAGCGGCGCCACCTGACCGGGCGGGACATGGCGATGATCTTCCAGGAGCCGATGACCAGCCTGAACCCCTGCTTCACGGTGGGGTTCCAGATCATGGAGACGATCAAGACCCATCTCGGCGGTACCCGCGCGGAACGTCGCACCCGCACAATCGAACTCCTCGACCTGGTCGGCATCCCGGCGGCCGCGAGCCGTCTCGACGCTTTTCCGCACCAGCTATCCGGCGGGATGAATCAGCGGGTCATGATCGCCATGGCGATCGCCTGCAACCCGCGTCTGCTGATCGCCGACGAGCCGACCACCGCGCTCGACGTGACCATCCAGGCCCAGATCCTCGACCTTCTGGTCTCGTTGCAGCGCGAGCACGGCATGGCTCTGATTCTCATCACCCATGACATGGCGGTCGTCGCCGAAACGGCGCAACGGGTCGCGGTGATGTACGCCGGGCAGCAGGCCGAGGAGCGCGCGGCGGAAGCGCTCTTCGCCGCGCCTCGCCATCCATATACCTCGGCCCTGCTCGATGCCCTGCCGGAGCGCAGCCTGGGGCACCGGCGTCTGCCGACCATTCCCGGCGTCGTCCCGGGCGCCGGCGACCGCCCGCCGGGCTGCCTGTTCCAGCCGCGCTGCCGCTATGCCGACGATCTTTGCCGGGCCGAGCGACCGGCCCTGCTGGCCGACGGCGCCGGGCGATTACGGTGCCATCACCCGCTCGGCGACCGCGGACCCGAAGGGGAGGCGAGCGCCGCATGAGCGCGGAACCGGCCGAGACCGTCCTCGAGGCGGAGACCCTCGCGCGCCATTATGCGGTGCGGCGCGGCTTTCTCGCCGGGTATGCCACGCTGCGGGCGCTCGACGGCGTGAGCTTCACGCTGACGCCGGGCCGCACCCTGGCGGTGGTCGGCGAATCGGGCTGCGGCAAGTCGACGCTGGCCCGGCTGGTCACCATGATCGAGCCGCCCACCGGCGGCCGTCTGTCGATCGACGGCCATGACGTCGTCGATGCCGACCGGGCGCGGCGGCGAGCGCTGCGCCGAACCGTGCAGATGGTGTTCCAGGACCCCTACGGTTCGCTCAATCCGCGCAAGAAGGTGGGCGGCATCCTGGAGGAGCCGCTGGTCATCAACAGCGACCTCGCGGCCGCCGAGCGCCGCAAGCGGGCCGAGCAGATGATGGCGCGGGTCGGGCTGCGGCCCGAGCACTACGGCCGCTATCCCCACATGTTCTCCGGCGGCCAGCGCCAGCGCATCGCGATCGCCCGCGCGCTCATGCTGCGCCCGCGCGTGCTGGTGGCGGACGAGCCGGTCTCGGCGCTCGACGTCTCGATCCAAGCCCAGGTGCTCAACCTGCTGATGGACCTGCAGGAGGAGTTCGAGCTCGCCTACCTGTTCATCTCGCACGACCTCAGCGTCGTGCGCCACATCGCCGACGAAATCATGGTGATGTATCTGGGCCGGCCGGCCGAGCAGGGTGCGGCGGCACGCATCTTCGAAGCGCCGGCCCACCCCTACAGTCGGGCGCTGCTCGCCAGTACTCCGGTGGTCGATCCGGCGCACCGGCACCAGCGCGTTCCCCTCAAGGGCGAACTGCCGTCGCCGCTCAACCCGCCGCCGGGCTGCGCCTTCCATCGCCGCTGCCCCTATGCGACCGCGCTCTGCGCCGAGGCACGGCCGGAGCTGCGCCCGGTCGCCGGGCGGCATGTCGCCTGCCATCACGCCGAGGCCGTCGTAGCGGGCACCGCGCCCGCCGCAACTTCGGCGGGATCGGAGCGCCCCTCCGTTCGGGCATAAGGCGAAAATTTCCCGGCCGGTCCGTAACATTGCTGTGGCAATTCAACGAGAGCTGGGAAATTCGCCGGGATCGCCATGGAATCGCACGAGATTCCCTGTTGACCGCTCACGCAGCGTTTTGGTTAATGACTCCGGGGACAATCTTCCTTCGGGGGACATCCATTGCAGGGTCGTCGACTTGCCGTCACGCTGGCGCTATGCGCGGTGCTGGGCGGTTGCGCCTGGTTCGATTCTCTGTTCGGCGGCGGCTCGGGCGACACCTCGTCCGTCAACAAGCCGGCCCCGGCGGCCGAGCCGACAGCGCTGGCCGACGCGGGCGACCGCCCGAACAGGGCGCCGGGGAGCGGACCGGCGGACGCGCCGCAAATCGCCCTGCTTCCGGGATATCTTGCCGATTTCGAGGCCGGCCTGAGCCTGGGCGGCGGTTTGGACGGGGCCGTCTATCGGGTTCCCGAGCCCACCGTCGCGCTACCGCCGCTGCCCGACCGCCGGCCCGACCGCGTCCCGGCGACAAGCGCGGCCGCCCCGGTCGCGATCGTGGTGCCCGTGGCGCTGACGTCGGCCGCCGCCGACCGGGACGCGGCCTTCGAGGCCGGCGTCCGTCTGGCCGGAACGCCGCTGTCGGACGTCATACGGGCCTCCAAGAATCCGACGCTCACTTCGCTGACGGTGCCGGCGGGGGGGGACGAGCCCTACAGCCTCGCGGATGCCCTGCGCGACGCCCAGTGGCGCAGCGATACGGCGCGCCGGCTTGATGCCCTGTTCCAATGACCGCGGACGGGCGGCGCCGATCGTCGCCTGACGGCGAGTAAAAAAAAGGGGGCCGCAAGGCCCCCTTTGAGTTTAGTCAGTGCGATGTGTGCAAAACGCTGATAGGGCAGTTCTCTAGTCGGGATCCTCCCTGAAGGAACAACAAGAAGCGAAGAAGTGTCTCGCTGCTTCCCGCTCCGTCGATGAATAATATATAGCGCAACGGCGCTCCGGATGCAAGCACTTTTTTGTCACAGACAGAAATAACTTCCATATAATCTATAGAATTATATCCTTTTACTAGGGCAATATAGCCAAAATCGGAAGAATTAGGGCAATTCAACCTATCTTAATTAGGGCAAATCGACCGAACTCCTGAAATACTAGGGCAATGTGCCCGTACTGCCGTGCGAGACCAGGTGGCCAGCCGCACGTTTCCGCCATTTTCCCGGATTTTGGGGAACCCGCCTTCGAGCCCGGCTTCAGTCGAGAGGTCTGTTGGGCCTGAGCAGGACTTTGCCGCTGCGCCCGGGACGGGCCGCGTGCGCCAGGGCGGCCTGGACCTCGGACAAGTCGTAGCGCGCCTCGATCGGAACCGCGAGGGTGCCGTCCGCGATCTTGGGCAGGATCTCGTCGTAGAGGGCGCGGATTTCCGCCGCCGGGGCCGAGCCGAGATAGCGGGCCAGCCAGAACCCGGTGAGGGTGATGCCGCGGAACACGGTCTGGTGCGCCGTCAGCTGGCAGGGCGCGCCGCTCAGCAGCCCGTAGTTGACCACCACCCCGTCGTCGGCCAGGCAGTCGGCGAGGCGAATGCAGATGTCGCCGGCGACCGCGTCGATGGCGAGGCGCAGCGGTGCCCCTCCGGTCGCCGCGCGGACCCGCTCCGCCAGGTCGGGGCCGTCGACCAGCACGGCGTCGGCGCCGAGCGCCTCGAGCCCCTCGGCCAACCCCTCACGGCGGACCACGTTGACGCTGTGCAGGCCGGCCTCGTGCGCCAGGCGGATTAGGCAGGTGCCGACGCCGGAATTGGCGGCGTCCTGCAGGACCCACTCGCCCGGCCCCAACACCCGGTAATTGCGCAGCATGAGCAGCGCCGTCGCCGGGTTGATCTTGGCCATGGCGAGCTGCCCGACGTCGGCCCCGGCCGGCGTCTTGATGACCTGCGCCGCCTTGGCCCGGATGCGCTGCACCCAATTGTCGCGGCCCAGGTGCAGCACGCGGTCGCCCGGCGCCAGGCCGCGCACCCCGTCGCCGGCCGCCAGGATCCGTCCGACCCCTTCGGAGCCCGGCGTGGCCGGCAGCGCCGGGCGGACGGCGTAGCGCCCCTCGATGGTCAGCAGGTCGACCGGGTTGATCGGGCAGGCCTCCATCTCGATCACCACCTCGTCGGCGGCCGGGGACCCGGGATCCGGCACCTCGGCGCAGGCGGCAACCTCCTGCGGCGGGCCGAAACGGTCGTAGCGGACGGCTTTCATCGCGAGCTCCCGGTTTCCCCTGTCGCCAAGTCGTGAATGGATTTTTAACCAAGACGGCCTAAATCAAAAGGCAGGCGAGGGGAGGCTCCGTGCGTCCGCAAAGGAGGGGCGCGCCATGCCGATCGCCACTGCCGCCCGGGCGGCCTCCGACCACCGCCCCGAAGGAGACCTCTGGGACAACCCGATGGGGACCCAGGGCTTCGAGTTCGTCGAATATACCGCCGAGGATCCCGCGGCGCTCGACGGCCTGTTTCGCCAGATGGGCTTCCGGGCCGTGGCCCGGCACCGGTCCAAGGCGGTCACGCTCTACCGCCAAAACGGAATTCCTTTCATCGTCAACGCCGAGCCCGACAGCTTCGCCCGGCGCTTCGCCCGGGCGCACGGCCCCTCGGTCTGCGCCATCGCGTTCCGCGTGGCCGACGCGGGCCGAGCCTTCGCGCGGGCGCTTGAGCTGGGCGCCGAGCCGTTCCAGGGTCGCGTCGGGCCGATGGAGCTCAACATCCCGGCGATCCGCGGCATCGGCGACAGCCTGATCTACCTGGTCGATCGGGCCGAGCACCCCAGCATCTACGACGTCGACTTCGTGCCCGTCGCGGGGGCGGAGGAGAACGCGCCCGATCTCGGCCTGAGCGAGATCGACCACCTGACGCACAACGTGTTCCAGGGGCGCATGGACCTCTGGGCCGAGTTCTACGAGCGGCTGTTCAACTTCCGCGAGGTCCGCTACTTCGACATCGAAGGCCGCCTGACCGGGCTTCGCAGCCGCGCCATGACCAGCCCCTGCGGGCGCATCCGCATTCCGATCAACGAATCGGCCGATGGCCGCTCGCAGATCGCCGAGTACCTGCAGGCCTACCGCGGCGAGGGCATCCAGCACATCGCGCTTTCGACCGACGACATCTACGCGACGGTCGAGGCGCTGCGCGCGCGCGGGCTGGCGCTCATGCCCGCGCCGCCGGACGCCTACTACGACGGGCTGGCGGAGCGCGTGCCGGGGCACGGCGAAGACGTCGCGCGCCTGCGCCGCGACGGCATCCTGATCGACGGTGCGCCGACCGAGGGCGGCGGCCTCCTGCTGCAGATCTTCACCGCGACGGTGATCGGCCCGATCTTCTTCGAGATCATCCAGCGCAAGGGCAACGACGGTTTCGGCGAGGGCAACTTCCAGGCGCTGTTCGAGGCGATGGAGGAGGACCAGATCCGGCGCGGGGTGCTCAAGGCATGAGCGAGGCGGCGCCGCTTGCCGAGACGGCCGCAGCCGCCCCGCAGCGCAGCGATTACGTCGTCGGCCAGGGCTGGGCGGCCTACGACGGCAGGCAGCACGCGGTCTGGCGTCACCTCTTCGAGCGCCAGTCGCGCCTGCTCCCGGGGCGCGCCTGTTCGCAGTACCTCGACGGGCTGAGCCGGCTCGGCGTGGCGGCCGACGGCATCCCGGACTTCGCGCGGCTGTCCGACATCCTCGAGCGCGCCACCGGCTGGCGCATCGTCGCCGTGCCCGGCCTGGTGCCGGACGACGTGTTCTTCCATCACCTCGCCGCGCGACGCTTCCCGGCGACCAATTGGATCCGCCGGCCGGAGCAGCTCGACTACCTGCAGGAGCCCGACCTGTTCCACGACGTCTTCGGGCATGTGCCGATGCTGATGCATGCGGTCTTCGCCGACTACCTGCAGGCCTACGGCAAGGGCGGGCTCAAGGCGCTCAACCTCGGCGCCTTGCAGAAGCTGTCGCGGCTCTACTGGTACACCGTGGAGTTCGGCCTGCTGCGCACGGGCGAGGGCCTGCGCATCTACGGCTCCGGCATCGTCTCGTCCTACGGCGAGACCCTCTACTGCCTCGAGGACCCGCGCCCCAAGCGCCTCGCCTTCGACGTCCCGCGCATCATGCGCACGCGCTACCGCATCGACGACTTCCAGGAGAACTATTTCGTGATCGACAGCTTCGAGCAGCTGTTCGATGCCACGCGCCCCGACTTCACCGCTTATTATCGGCTGCTGGCGCACATGGCGGACATCCGGCCGGGCGAGCTTCTGCCCGGCGACCGCACGATCGCCGCCTGAGACCGCCCGCGCAGCCCATGCCGAAGGATACCGTCATGCGACACTGGATCTCCTTCCCCCGCAGCGAAGGCCTGAGCTCGCGCCAGGCGCACGCTGACCTGCCGCCGGGCAGCTACGAGCGCGAGCTCGGCCGCGAAGGCTTCTTCGGCCCGGCCACGCAGATGTATCACGCCCATCCGCCGACCGGCTGGATCGACTGGGAGGGGCCGCTGAAGCCGCGCGCCTTCGACCTGAACCGCATCGCGCCCGCGTCGGCCGATCCCTGGCAGGCCACCATGGTGCTGCACAATGCGCGCCTGCAGCTCCGCTTCTGGCGCACGACCGGGCGCATGCCCGACCTGGTGCGCAACGCCGACGGCGATGAGCTCCTCTTCGTGCATCGCGGCCGCGGCGCGCTGTTCTGCGATTACGGCCGCCTGACCGTCGAGGACGGCGATTACATCGTCCTGCCGCGCGGCACGCTGTGGCGCAGCGAGTTCGACGGCGCCGCCGAGCTGCTGCTGATCGAGGCGACCGGCGACAGCTATCGCCTGCCGGACCGCGGCCCGGTCGGCGCGCACGCCGTGTTCGACCCGGCGGTGCTCGACACGCCCGTGATGGACGAGGTGTTCCGCGCCCAGCAGACCCCGCCGGGCGTCGAAGAGACCTGGTGCGTGCGGGTCAAGCGGCGCAATACGATCTCCACCGCGACCTATCCCTTCAACCCGCTCGACGCCCTCGGCTGGCACGGCGACCTGGCCCCGGTGCGCCTCAAGATGCGCGACATTCGTCCCTTGATGAGTCACCGCTATCACCTGCCGCCCTCGGCGCACAGCACCTTCGTCGCCGAGCGTTTCGTCATCTGCAGCTTCGTGCCGCGTCCGTTCGAGAGCGATCCCGGCGCTCTCAAGGTGCCGTTCTTCCACAACAACGACGACTTCGACGAGGTGATCTTCTATCACCGCGGCGAGTTCTTCAGCCGCGACGACATCGCCGAAGGCATGATGACCTTCCATCCGAGCGGCTTCACGCACGGGCCGCACCCCAAGGCGCTCGCCGGAATGCTGGCGCCGCGGCGCGGCGAGACCGACGAATACGCGGTCATGCTGGACGCCCGCGATCCGCTCGACGTCGGCCCGCTGCCGGCCGAGGTCGAGCTGCCCGACTACGCCCGATCCTGGCGCGGCCGGCCCGACGCCCAGGCGGCCGAGTAGCCGCCCGGCGCGGAGGGAATGGCATGCGGCTCGCCAGCCTGAAGGACGGCGGTCGCGACGGGACGCTCGCTGTCGTCGACCGGTCGTTGCGGCGCTGCCGGCCGGTGCCGGAGATCGCCTGCAGCCTGCAGGCCGCCCTCGACGATTGGGCCAACGTCGCGCCGCGCCTCGCCGCCGCAGCGCGCGATCTGGACGCCTCCGATCCGGCCGGCGCCGCACCGTTCGATCCGGCGGGTTGCCTGGCGCCCTTGCCGCGCGCCTTCTGCTTCGCCGACGGCTCCGCCTATCTCTCGCACGCCGAGCTGCTGCGCGGCGCCCGCGGTGCGGCGCTGCCGCCGCGCTTTCGCGAGGAGCCGCTGATGTATCAGGGCCTGTCGGACGGCTTCCTCGGCCCCTGCGACCCCCTGCCGCTCGGCGACGCGGGCTGGGGGCTCGATTTCGAGGCCGAAATCGGCGTCATCCTGGACGGCGTGCCGCGGGGCGCGACGGCCGAGGATGCGGCCGGCCGTATCGCCCTGGTGACGCTGCTCAACGACGTCAGCCTGCGCAATCTGGTCGGGCCGGAACTGGCCAGGGGCTTCGGGTTCTTCCAAAGCAAGCCGGCCAGCGCCTTCGCGCCGCTGGCGGTCACGCCCGACGAGCTGGGCGGCGCCTGGGACGGCGCGCGGCTGCACCTGCCGGTCCGCTGTCTCGTCAACGACCGCCTGGTGGGCCGACCCGACGCCGGCCGCGACATGGATTTCGGATTTCCGCAGCTGATCGCCCATGCCGCCCGGACGCGGGCCCTCGGTCCGGGCAGCATCGTCGGCAGCGGCACGGTCGCGAATCGCGATCCCGAGGTCGGGGCCGCCTGCCTGGCCGAGATCCGCGCCTGCGAGATCCTCGCCGGCGGCGCGGCGCGGACACCCTATCTCCAGCCCGGCGACCGGCTGCGCATCGAAGTGCTGGATGCCGAGGGCCGCTCCGTCTTCGGCGCGATCGATCAGGAGGCCGTGCCGGCGTGAGGCGCGGCGGAGACGCGCGGTGCGGCCTGGAGCAGTTTTCTTTGCGCCGCGGCCAACAGATGGCCGAGCAGGGCCACGCTGGGGCGGCCGGTCCGGGCCAGCTCCGCGTCGCGCTGGAAGCGCAGGATGGCGGCCCTTAACAACTGATCGCTGGCCGGCAGGTCGATCCCCTCGAGATAGCCGAGGTAGAACAACAGCCGCATAACGGTGTCGCGCGGCACGGCGGCAGCCGAGCTGCCCTGCAGCGGCGCGTGGCCGGCGCCCCATTTCGTCCCGTCGTGGCGCAGGGCGCGGAACGCCCGCGAGGCGATGCGGCCGGCCGCGGCCGCGCGCAGCAGCCCGCTGTGGCCCAGGATACGCACCTCGCCGTTGGCCACCAAAACCACCGGCAACTCCGATTCGTCCGGCCCGTCGGCGCAGCCCCCGCCCGCCGCCGAAGCCGCGATCGGCGTGCCCCGGTCGCGGCAGGTCAGCTTCATCGTGATGCTGTGCGCCCAGCCCCGCCGATAGCCGGCCTGCGCCGCAATCGTCGTCGCGCCGGCGGCGGGATTCTCCAGGGCGAGCCAGCCGGCCGCATTGCCGATCGGCGCGGCGAGGGTCACGAGCGACCAGTTGGCGGCGACGTTTGCCAGGCTGGTCCCGGCCCCGCCGACGTAGCCGGGCGCGACCTCGTAGCTCGCCACGGGGGCATGCAGGATGACCCGGTCGCGCTGATAGCCGGCGACGAAGTGCAGCTCGTTCGGCGCCCACCAGCGCCCCTCGATCGGGTTGTAGAGGCAGCGTGCCGAGGCCACGACCAGATCGGGCGCGATCAATGCCCCGGTGCAGAAGCCCCGGCCGCCGGTGTTGAGCCGGCCCAGCGCGCTCCAGGGGTATTCCATCGCCTCGACGTTCATGCGCCCCTGCGGATCGAACACCTCGGGCACCGGGACCGGCGGCGGCGCGACGGGCGCTTCGGCCGGGGGCGGGGCCGGCGGCGCCGGCGGCGGCGCCTTGCTCGGGGCGCAGGCGGCGAGCGAGCCTAAGACCAGACCCGCGATCAGGGGTTTGATCGGTAGACGATGCATCGCGATCCCGCGTCCGTGGCGTTGCGGCATGGGGTGAGGATACGTGCTGTGCCACGGCGCCGGCAAATCTTCGATCGCGACGCCCGCGCGGGCCGGTCACGGGGCCCACATTGCCGACTCCCCCGGCAATCGGCATATAAGGTAGGACGGACGCGCGACGCCGCCGTCCGGCCATCAGGGACCGTTGCCGAGGCCATGAGAAAATTCCGCAAGCATCCGATCCGGGCCTACGAGGACCCGAATTTCCTGCACAGTCCCGACGCCCGCGCGCTCCGCATCCTTTCGGAGTACATCGAGCCGAGCAGCCGGTTCCGCCATTACAAGATCGAGGACACGATCATCTTCTTCGGCTCCGCCCGCATCCTGCCGCGTGACGAAGCGGAAACGGCGCTCGCGGCGGCGAAGGCGGGCGACGGCGATCTCGCGAAGGCCGAGATGGCCTACGAACTATCCTATTACTACGAGGCGACGCGTGAGCTGGCGCGACGCCTAACCGAGTGGTCCAAGCAACTCGAAGGCACCGACCGGCGCTTCGTCGTATGCAGTGGCGGCGGACCGGGCATCATGGAAGCGGCCAACCGGGGCGCGTCCGAGGCGAAGGGCATCAACGTCGGCCTGAACATCTCGCTGCCCTTCGAGCAGAGCGAGAACCCGCACATCAGCCGCGAGCTGATCTTCGAGTTCCACTACTTCTTCATGCGCAAGTTCTGGTTCGCCTATCTGGCGAAAGCTGTTGTCGTCATGCCGGGCGGGTTCGGCACCATGGACGAGCTGTTCGAACTCCTCACGCTCATTCAAACGCGCAAGGTGCGGAAGCATATGCCGGTCGTGCTGTTCGGCAGCCGATATTGGGCGGATGTCGTCGACTTCGGCGCGCTCAAACGCCACGGCACGATCGATCCCGAGGACCTCGAGCTGTTCTTCCGCACCGACTCGGTCGACGAGGCATTCGAATTCATCACCGAGCAGCTGCGCGAGTATTCCCTGGATAAGCCTGGCGCCAGGCTCTAGATTTCGCTGAGCCGCCGGGACGTGCCGGGGGCTGCGCAGGAGGACCCGTCATGCTGAAGAAGGGTTTCAAGCAAATGCTGGCCGAGGCCAACGCCGTGGTCGAGAGCGTTTCGGTCCAGGATGCCGTGCCGCTTCTCGATGACGCGGAGGTCATCTTCCTCGACGTTCGCGAGGGCGCGGAGCGTCAGAACGGTTTCATTCCGGGTTCGGTCCATGCCGCGCGCGGCTTTCTCGAGTTCGTCGTCGACCCGGAAGGGCCGATGCACAATCCGACCTTGACGGGGGACAAGACCCTCGTCGTCTATTGCGGGTCGGGCGGCCGCTCGGCCCTGGCCTGCCGCACTCTCCACGAGATGGGCTTTAAAAGAGTTTGCAATCTGGTCGGCGGTTTCTCGGCCTGGAGTGCCGCCGGCGCGCCCAGCCAGCGCTGAATTCGATCCGCGGCGCAGACGACCGCCGTCGCGGATGGCGGCGCTTGCAGGCGGTTCGGCGGTCGGGCGCGACGGCACGGACGTGCTCGTGAGCGTCGCCGACAGCGGGATCGGCATTCCGCCGCATGTAATCCCCCGGCTCATGCGGCCCTTCGAGCGGGCCCAGGACGCGGAGAACCGCCATATCCAGGGCACCGGCCTCGGGCTGGCGAAATCGCGGACCCTGGCAGAGCTGCACGGCGGCGGCATCGCGATCGAGAGCGAGCTCGGCACCGGCACCACTTTCACGCTCCGGGTGCCCTTCGCAGGGCCGGAGCGGGTGACCGATCAAATTCGCCCGGGGCGGCGTCTGGCCAGCTGAGCGGTGCAACCCGGACCGGCCTCCGCCTCCGGGTTTGGGTGAGCCCCCTTTCAAAAGTTTCAGTTTTATGACAGTTTTGTGAAGCGGGCCGCCCGGCGCGCCGCACCGTGATCGGTGCCATAATGCCAATGCGGGCACGCGTTACCGAATAAAGCCCGGGAGCCTGGAGTTGCCTGGCCACGAAGTCCTTTTGAATATCGCAGGCGGGGTGGCCCTCCTGCTGTGGGCTACCCGGATGGTGCGCACCGGTATCATGCGCGCCTACGGCGGCCGGCTGCGCCACGCCCTGGGCCGCTCGATCCGCAACCGGCTCTCGGCCTGCGCCGTCGGTCTCGGCATCGCCGGACTGCTGCAGAGCTCGACCGCCACGGCGCTGCTGGCGGTGTCTTTCGCATCGCGCGGGCTGATCGACATCGCGCCGGGTCTCGCCATCATGCTGGGCGCCGACATCGGCTCCACCCTCGTCGTGCAGGTGCTGTCCTTCGACATTTCCTGGTTGTCGCCGGCCCTCATATTGATCGGCGTCAGTTCCTTCCTGATCGGGCGGACCGCGCAGTGGCGGCACATCGGGCGCGTCCTGATCGGGCTTGGGCTCATGCTCCTGGCGCTCACTCTGGTCATCGGCGTGTCGCAACCGCTGCGCGACAGCGAGGGGCTGCAATACGTCCTGCGGCCGCTGTCGCACGATCCCATTCTCGCGGTGCTGTTGGCCGCGGCGATCACGTGGCTGGCGCATTCCAGCGTCGCAATCGTGCTGCTGATCATGTCGCTCACCGTGTCGGGCGTCGTGCCGCTCGGCCTCGGTTTCGCCCTCGTGCTCGGCGCCAACGTCGGCTCCGGCGTGATTCCGCTGGTGCTGTCGCTGTCCGGCGGCGCGGTCGCCCGCCGGATTCCGCTGGGCAATCTGATGTTCCGGGCGCTGGGGGCGGTGCTCGCCCTGCCGTTCCTCGGCGCGATCGAGCCGCACGTGGCGCTGCTGGGCGCCGACCTGGGCCGGCAGGTCGCCAATTTCCATACCATCTTCAATCTCGCGCTGGCTGCCGCGTTCCTGCCGCTGACCGACCTCATGGCCCGGTTCGTCACCCGCGTGCTTCCGGAGACGCCGGGCGGGGAAGGCCCGATCCGCCCGAAATACCTCGATCCGGACGTGATCGGCACGCCTTCGGTCGCGCTCGCCTGCGCGACGCGCGAGGTGCTGCGCATGGCGGATACCGTCGAGACCATGCTGCGCGGCGTGATCCAGGTGTTTCGCGACGACGACACGAAGCTGCTCGAGAAATTGAGCGACATGGACGACGAAGTCGACCAGCTGCACGAGGCGATAAAGCTTTACCTGACGGAGGTCAGCCGCAGCGCCTTGAGCGACGAGGACAGCCGGCGCTGCATCGACCTGATCGCCTTCACGACCAACCTGGAGCACATCGGCGACATCGTCGACAAGAACCTGCTGGATCTGGCGCAGAAGAAGATCCGCAACAAGCTGACCTTCTCGCGCGAGGGATGGCAGGAGCTGACCTCGATGCACACCCGCGTGCTGCATCATATGCAGCTCGCCATGAGCGTGTTCGTCTCCGGCGATCTCGACACCGCGCGACAGCTCATCAAGGACAAGGAGGTTTTCCGCGAGATGGAGATCGAGGGCAGCCAGAAGCACCTGGCGCGGCTGCGCTCCGGCCAGATCGAGAGCATCGAGACCTCGGCGCTTCACCTGGACATCCTGCGCGATTTGAAGCGCGTCAACTCGCATCTGTCGTCGGTCGCCTATCCGATACTGGACGCCTCGGGCGAGCTGCGCTCCAGCCGCCTCAAGGCCGAGCGACAGACGCAGGAGCGTGGTGCCGAGGACCGCGATGATCAAGACCCGGTTGCAGCCGACGGCACCGCCGGAAGTTGAAGGAGGGACACCGTATGCAGAATGGTTTACAGAGCCTGGGGAACGCGGCAGGCTGGCCCGTCATGGAACCGTAACGGCGGGCTGTTAGACACCGCGGCATTGCAGAGGAGGGCAGGGACACGAGCGATCCGTCCGAATCGGAGATTCGCTTAGTTTCGGCCAAAACAACAGGGAGAGAAAACGATGCAAACGACACTACTTAAACGCCTGCTGGGTGGAGCGGCGATCGCGGTGATTGCCTTCGGGTTTACCGCGAAGATCGCCGCTGCGGCCACGGAGCTGACCGTTTATACGGCTTTGGAAGCGGAAGAACTCGAGCCGTTGCGGAAGGCCTTCGTGGCGGAGTACCCGGATATCAACATCAATTGGGTGCGCGACTCGACGGGCATCATAACCGCTCGCATGCTGGCCGAGATCGACGCCGGAAATCCCAAGGCCGATGTCTTCCTCGGGACCTCGGCGACGAGCCTTCTCGTCGTCGATCAGCGTGGCATGCTGCTGCCCTATGCCCCGAAGGGGCTGGACAAGCTCGACCCGCGGTTCCGCGATTCACAGAATCCTCCGCATTGGGTGGGGGTCGACGCCTACGCCGCGACGATCTGCTTCAACACCGTCGAGGCGAAGAAGCACAACCTGCCGGAGCCGACCTCGTGGCAGGATCTCACGGACCCGGTCTATCGGGATTATCTCGTCATGCCGAACCCGAACTCCTCGGGAACCGGCTTCCTGACGGTTTCGGCCTGGATCCAAATGATGGGCGAAGACGCGGCCTGGAAATACATGGACAAGCTGCACGAGAACATGGCCCGGTACACCCATTCGGGCTCGAAGCCGTGCCGCTTGGCGGCCGCGGGCGAAGTGCCGATCGGCATCTCGTTTGCGTTCCGCGGTGCACGCCTGAAGCAGAAGGGCGCGCCGCTCGACCTCGTCGTTCCGAAAGAGGGCATCGGCTGGGAGGTCGAGGCCAGCGGCATTCTCAAGACCTCGAAGCATATCGAAGAGGCCAAGAAGCTGATCGACTGGCATATCTCGCCGGCGGCCATGAAGGTCTTCAACGAGTACCTGCCGATTCTCGCGATCCCGGGAATTGCGAAACCGGTCGAGGACTTCCCGCCGAACATCCAGGAAAAGATGATCAAGAACGACTTCAACTGGGCGGCGGAAAATCGGAAGCGCATCCTCACCGAGTGGCAGAAGCGCTACGATTCGAAGTCTGAGCCAAAGGAATAGGCGGACACCGGTAGGACGCCTGAACGGACGAATTGAAGACTAGCCCGGCCGCCCCGGACTCGATTTCTCCGGGGTGGCCGGGCGCGATTTGAGGCTTTCCGTTGAACGACCGACAAAACGGGCAGGTATTGGCCGAGGACGAGCGGGATTCCGACTCGGCGAGTCGGGAGCCCTATCTGCGGATCCGCGGCCTGACCAAGAAATTCGGCGATTTCGCGGCGCTCAAGGACGTCAGCCTCGACGTCTACGAAGGCGAGTTCTTCTGTTTTCTGGGGCCTTCGGGCTGCGGCAAGACCACCCTTTTACGGTGCATCGCCGGGCTCGACATTCAGACGCAGGGCCAGGTCATCCAGAACGGCGTGGACATTTCCACCCTGCCGCCAACCGACCGCGATTTCGGCATCGTGTTCCAGTCGTATGCCCTGTTCCCCAATCTCACGGTCTACAAGAACCTGTCGTATGGCCTTGAGAATCGCCGCATGAAGCGGGCCGACATCCGGAAGCGGGTCGATGAGCTTCTCGACCTGGTCGGCCTGGAAGGGGAGGGGCCGAAGTACCCGGCGCAGCTTTCCGGCGGCCAGCAACAGCGCGTCGCCTTGGCGCGCGCGTTGGCGACCTGGCCGGGGCTTTTGCTTCTCGACGAGCCGCTTTCGGCATTGGATGCCAAAGTGCGGGTCCACCTGCGCTACGAGGTCCGGCAACTGCAGCGCCGGCTCGGCATCACGACGATCATGGTGACTCACGATCAGGAGGAGGCCCTGACCATGGCCGACCGGATCGTCGTGATGGACCATGGAGTCATCGTCCAGGTCGGCAATCCGGTCGAAATCTACCGGTCTCCGGCGACGCCCTTCGTCGCCGATTTCGTGGGCACCATGAACTTCCTGACCGGAGAGGTGCTCGGGCCCCGGAGGCTGCGCTTGGGCAACGTCGAGCTCGAATGTCAGAACGGCTTGGAGGCCATCGCGTCCGGCACGCGGGTCACCGTCTGCGTGCGGCCGGAGGACCTCAGGGCGCATATCGCGGGCGGGAGCGGCGCCAACGAGGTGACCGCGCGCGTCGAAGGCCTCGAATTTCTCGGAGCGTTCTACAGGGCGACCTTGACCGTCGAAGGCATGAGCGATCAGTTGGTCCGGGCGGACTTCGCGCCCAACGTCGTACAGGACCTCGGGATCCGCGAGAACGAGGATATCGCTATCGTCTTTCCCGACGATCGAATGCGCGTATTCGAAGAATCGTAGTTACCGGGAGGAGTCATGGCAGAAGTTGCCGAAACCCGTGCGCCGATATTGCGGGCCCGGCTGAGCCGCGATGACTTGATTCAGGGGGGCGGGCTGCTGGTCATGGCGGCGGTGTTCGTCGTGGTCATCGTAATCCCGCTCTTCAGCATGTTCGCCAGGAGCTTCCAGGACGCGGACCACAACTTCATCGGCCTCGGAAACTTCGTCGAATATTTCAGCACGCCGTCATTGGTCGTCTCGGTCCACCACACGATCACGATCGGAGTCGTCACGACGGTCATCGTCGTCGTGCTGGCTTTCATTTACGCCTATGCACTGACCCGGAGCTGCATGCCGTTCAGGGGCCTGTTCCGGGCGGCTGCGCTCATCCCTATCCTGGCGCCCTCGCTCCTGCCGGCCATCTCGCTCGTGTATCTTTTCGGCAACCAGGGGATGATCAAGGAGCTGCTGCTCGGGGAGAGCATCTACGGCCCCATCGGCATCGTCATCTCGCTGGCCTTCTGGATCTTTCCGCACGCCGTCATCGTCCTCACGACGGCTTTGTCGATGGCCGACGCCCGACTTTACGAGGCGGCCATCGCGCTACGGGCCAGCAAGGTCCGCACGTTCTTCACCGTGACCCTGCCGGCGGCCAAATACGGCGTGATGAGCGCCTGCTTCGTGGCGTTCACCTACTCGATCACCGATTTCGGCGCGCCCAAGGTGATCGGCGGCTGGTACAACGTGCTGTCCGTCGACATCTACAAGCAGGTCGTCGGACAATGGAACTTCGAGATGGGTGCGGCGGTCAGCGTCGTGCTGCTGTTTCCCGTCGCGCTGACCTTCATCGCCGACCGCATCGTGCAGCGCCGGCAGGTCGCGCAGATCTCGGCGCGCTCCGTGCCCTATCGCCCGAAGCCGAACCGCCGCTTCGATCTCATCATGCTCGCCTACTGCCTGACGATCACGTTCGTACTGGTCGGGATGCTGGCGGTGGCGGGCTACGCATCGTTCATCAAGTTCTGGCCCTACAACCTGAGCTTAGCTCTCAGCAATTACAAATTCGATTACATGGACGGCGGCGGCTGGGATGCCTATTGGAACAGCATCATCATGGCGACCGCGACGGCGTTCATCGGAACGCTGGTCGTTTTCACCGGCGCCTATCTGGTGGAAAAGTCGCAGCGTTTCGGCAAGCTCCGCTCTTCGCTGCACTTTTTCGCGATCCTGCCCCTCGCCGTGCCCGGCATGGTGCTGGGCCTGTCCTACATCTTCTTTTTCAACAATCCCGTGAATCCGCTGAGTTTCGTTTATCAGACGATGATCATCCTGGTGATCTGCACGATCGTCCACTACTACACGGTGCCGCACCTCACGGCGATGACCGCCTTGAAACAGCTCGACGCGGAATTCGAGGCCGTCTCGGCCTCGCTCAAGGTCCCGTTCTACAAGACCTTCATGCGGGTTACGTTTCCGGTCTGCCTGCCGGCCATATTCGACATCTGGATCTACTTGTTCCTCAACGCCATGACGACCGTCTCCGCGGTGGTGTTCCTCTGGGGTCCGCAAACGCACCTGGCCTCGGTCGCGGTTCTCAACATGGACGACCAGGGCGACATAGCGCCGGCCGCGGCCATGGCCATGATGATCGTCTACACCTCGGTGGCCGTGCGCATCCTGCACGGTCTGGCCACCCGCGGCGTCGTCCTGCGCGCCCAGGCCTGGCGCACGTACTGAGGGGAATCGACGGTCAGGCGAGCGCCGGGCCTTCCTGCAGCAGCTCGAAGAAGGCGCGCACCGCCCGCACGGGACGGCGCTCCTGCAGGCAGACGGCGTACTCCACCGACTCGAGCGCGATGTCGCGCAGGGCGAGTCGGTGCAGCCGCGCGTCGCGGCCGAACTCGCTCTCGAAGACCACGCCGACGCCGAGCCCGGCCGCCACGGCCTCGCGCACCGCCTCGCGGCTGCCGATCTCCACCACGCTGCCGGGCCGCACGCCCGCCTCGGCCATGGCCTGCTCGAACAGCGCCCGGGTGCGCGAGCCGGCCTCGCGCAGCACCAGGCGCTGCCCGTCGAGCTCGGCGAGCGGCAGGCTGCGCCGCGTGCCCCAGGGATGGCCGCGCTCGACGAAGACCACCAGCCGGTCGCGGCGCAGCGGCACGGCATGGAGGCGCGCGTCGTCGACTGCTATGTCGGGCAGCACGGCGACGTCGCTGCGCCGCGCCAGCAGCTCCTCCAGCACCGCCTCCGAGTTGCCGAAGCTCATGCTGATCCGGATCCCGGGATAGCGCCGCTGGAAGCCCGCCACCAGCGGGATGATGTCGTAGGGCGCGTCGGCGCCGACGCGCAGCTGCCCGGTCGCCAGCCCGCGCGCCGCGGCCAGCAGCTGCTCGGCCTCGGCCTCCTGGTTGAACAGGCGGCGGGTGATCTCGAGCAGGCTGCGCCCCAGCCCGGTCAGCTCGCTGCCGCGACCGCGGCGCTCGAACAGGCGGACGCCGTAGGCCTCCTCCAGGGCGGCCACCTGGCCGGAGAGGGTCGGCTGGGTGACGTTGAGCACCGCCGCGGCGCGGGTGAAGCCGCCGGCCTCGGCGACGGCGTGAAAGGCGCGGAGCTGCGCGTGATTGATAGGCAAAGCCGATGTGTCACATATAAAACATCGATTTGACGTATGTTAAGCGGTGCCCTCATAAAGCGCAAGCCGGCCCGCGCCGCCGCGCCTTCGCAGTCCCTTCGCGCAGGAGAGCTACCATGTCCCGATCCTCCCCGGCCCCAGCCACCGCGACCGCGGATGCCGCGGGTCCCGCCCCCAGCCTCTCGCCGACCGGCGATCCCTGGCTGCTCACCCCGGGTCCGCTCACGACCTCGCCGAGCGTCAAGCAGGCCATGCTGCACGACTACGGCTCGCGCGATCTCGACTTCATCGAGGTGAACCACCGCATGCGCGAGCGCCTGCTGGCGATCGTCCACGGCGGGGCGGAGCACGTCTGCGTGCCGCTGCAGGGCAGCGGCACCTTCGTGGTCGAGGCCATGCTCGGCAACTTCGTGCCGCGCGACGGCAAGCTGCTCATCCTGGTGAACGGCGCCTACGGCCGCCGCATGGCGAAGATCTGCGACTATTACGGGCGCGCCTATGCGATGCAGGAGACGCCCGAGGACGTGCCGGCCGATCCCGAGGCGCTCGATCGGGCGCTGGCCGCCGACGCCGCGATCACCCATGTCGCGGTGGTCCATTGCGAGACGACCTCCGGCATCCTCAACCCGTTGCCGGCGGTGGCCGAGGTCGCCGCGCGGCACGGGCGCGGCCTGCTGATCGACGCCATGAGCGCCTTCGGCGCGCTGCCGTTGGACGCCCGAGAGGTCCGCTTCGACGCCGTCGTCGCCTCGTCCAACAAGTGCCTGGAGGGCTCGCCCGGCATGGGCTTCTGCATCGCCCGGCGTGCGGCCCTGCAGGCCGCCAAGGGCAATTCGCCCTCGCTCAGCCTCGACCTGCACGACCAGTGGGTCGCGATGGAGGGCAACGGCCAGTGGCGCTTCACCCCGCCGACGCACTGCATCCTGGCCTTCGACCGCGCGCTCGACGAGTTCGAGGCCGAGGGCGGCGTCGCCGGACGCGGCGGCCGCTACCGCGAGAACTGCCGCATCCTGGTCGAGGGCATGCGGCGGCTCGGCTTCCAGACCCTGCTGCCGGACGAGCTGCAGGCGCCGGTCATCGTCACCTTCCACACGCCCGCCGACCCGCGGTTCGTGTTCGAGACCTTCTACGACCGCCTGCGCCGCCGCGGCTTCGTCATCTACCCCGGCAAGCTGACGGTCGCCGAATCCTTCCGCATCGGCTGCATCGGGCGCCTCGGCGCCGAGCAGATGCGCGCGGCCCTGCGTGCCGTCGAAGCCACTCTGGCCGAGATGTCGGTCAAGACCTGCGCCCCGGCGGCCGTCTGAACGGCGCCCGCCGCAACCAGAGGAGAGGAGAGAGCATGAGTTTCCGGACCGATTACGTTTACAGCCGCGGCTACCGCGGCAAGGTGAAGGCCGTCATTCTCGATTGGAGCGGCACCACCGCCGACGCCTATGTCATGGCCCCCGCCGTGGTCTTCGTCGAGGTCTTCAAGCGCCAGGAAGTCGAGATCTCGATGACCGAGGCGCGCGGGCCGATGGGCCTGCGCAAGGACCTGCACATCAAGGCGCTGACCGAGGATCCGGAGATCCGCGAGCGCTGGAAGGGCGTGCACGGCCGTTATCCCGACGACGGCGACGTGGAGCGCATGTTCGCCGATTTCGTCCCGGCGCAGCTCGACTGCCTGCGGAACTACACCGCGCTGCTGCCCGGCGTCGCCGAGGTGACGCAAAAGTTGCAGAAGCAGGGCGTCAAGATCGGCAGCACCACCGGCTTCATCCGCTCCATGGTCGACATCCTGGAAGAGGACGCCAAGAAGCAGGGCTACGTGCCCGACGCATCGGTCGCCGGCGACGAGGTCGTGCACGGCGCCCGGCCGCGGCCCTTCATGGTCTACCGCAACCTCGACCTGCTCGACGTCAGCCCGATCCAGTCGGTGGTCAAGGTCGACGACACCACCTCCGGCGTCGGCGAGGCGCTGGAGGCCGGCTGCTGGGGCGTCGGCGTGGCGCGCTACAGCAACTACATGGACATCGAGACCCTGGAGCAGGTCGAGCGCCTGCCGAAGGAGGAGATCGAGCGCCGCCTGAACAAGACGCGCGACATCCTGCGCAAGGCCGGCGCCCACTACGTGGTCGATTCGCTCGCCGATCTGCCGGAGGTGATCGACGACATCAACGAGCGCCTCGCGCGCGGCGAAAAGCCCTAGGCGCGACGGTGAGACGGAGCCTGCGCGGCGGGGGGCGGTGCGGCCGTCGTCCGCCGCGCCGGAACGCGGTGCCTTGAGCGGCGACGGAAAGGAGCGGCCGGCGGACACGGGACCCGCGCCCTCCGAGGGCGAGGCCAACGTCTCCGCGCGGCGCCGGGCCTGGGCGGCGCGCAGCCTGGACGCGGCGGCGCAGGCCGCGGTGGCCGAGGATGCGCGCTATTTCCTGCACCAGTCGGTGTCGTCGCCCTGCCTGACCGCCATCCGGCGCGCCGAGGGCATCTGGATCGAGGACGTCCAGGGCCGGCGCTACATGGACTTCCACGGCAACAACGTCCACCACATCGGCTACGGCCACCCGCGCCTGATCGCCGCGATCAAGCGCCAGCTCGACGAATTGCCGTTCACGCCGCGCCGCTTCACCAGCGCGCCGGCGGTCGAGCTGGCGCGCCGCCTGGCCGAGCTGACGCCCGGCACGCTCGGCAAGGTGCTCTTGACCACCGGCGGGTCGGACGCCATCGAGGTCGCGCTCAAGGTGGCGCGGGCGGCGACCGGTCGGTTCAAGACGGTGTCGTTCTGGGACGCGTTCCACGGCGCCGGCTTCGGGGCCGCCGGCGTGGGCGGCGAGCAGCTGTTCCGCTCCGGCCCGATCGGCCCGCTGATGCCCGGCACCGAGCACGTCGCGCCCTTCACCTGCTACCGCTGCCCCTACGGCTATCCCGACCGCGACGGCGCGCCGCAGACCGAGCTCTGCCGCGTGACCTGCGCCGGGATGCTGCGCTACGTGCTGGAGAAGGAGGGCGACGTGGCCGCGGTGGTGGCCGAGCCGACCCGCGCCGTGCCCTACCTGCCGCCGCCGGGCTTCTGGCAGGCGGTGCGCGCGGCCTGCGACGCGGCCGGCGCGCTGCTGATCTTCGACGAGATCCCGACCGCGCTGGGGCGCAC
>Ga0210144_1000120_pt1 | contig 44392 bp, 37 predicted proteins | sample Muzzi_PWA_D2_FD_185532 | JGI IMG/M metagenome (GOLD analysis project Ga0210144, IMG submission 185532) | Wetland microbial communities from San Francisco Bay, California, USA, that impact long-term carbon sequestration - Muzzi_PWA_D2 (SPAdes) | ecosystem: Environmental > Aquatic > Marine >...
AGCTTGTGAGTTGTCTGCGTAGCGGTCTTTGCAATTAGCACCTGCGTAGATGATTGAAGGCTTCGTGCCTGAAGCTGCGATTTCCGAAAATTACAGATTTCTTGCCCGTATTCAAAATACAATCTTATTACAGATATCACATAAACGATCTTATCAGGTCAAGAAGATCTCATCCCAAAAAACAAAATCCGGCCGAAACGATCGGGTTTTGGGTGCGTTCAGGGTGCATTTAACCTTGACGATTCATCACGATTTAGTATAATTCATTATATGGAAACTCTTTATAATAGCGTATCATATTGATATCATTGTCCATAAAATCTATCTCCGGAGCTGAAAGCCGCTGGTTCGATCCCAGCCGGGCGTACCATACATAATCCAATATATTATTAGTTTTCGAAAATTCTGTTCTAAAAGCATAGAACTATATTTCATGTCCCGTAAAAACCAGGCGTTTTTTATTCCATATAAGGTACTTATCTATTCGGCCGGAGAACATCCAAATGCGGGAAAAAAGTATTCCGACGGGTTAATATTAACATTCGGGTGAAAAATGAAAATCGAATTCGAACCTATAGGGATCATCCACTCCCCATTTATGGAACCTGAAGGCATGCCGATCCAGCCAGCGGGAGCCGCCGGCATAAAGGGCACTGTTGAGGTGTTCGAGGATTTCTATCCAGGACTTAAGGATCTTGACGGCTTCTCGCACATCATCCTGCTGTACCACTTCCACCGAAGCCACGGATTCAACCTTCATGTTGTGCCTTTCATGGATTCGGAGCCGCGGGGACTATTTGCCACTCGTGCGCCCAAGCGTCCGAACCCTATCGGGCTTTCCGTTGTTCAGCTGGACAAGATCGAAGACGGCTTGCTCCACATCCAAGGCATTGACATTCTCGATGGCACCCCTCTTCTGGACATCAAACCTTATGTCCCTGAATTCGATGCTCCAGTGGAAGTACGGACAGGCTGGCTTGAAAATACCGGGAGAACCGTCTCGAACCGGAAATCGGATGATCGATTCAAATAAAACCTCAACAAGCCTATGAAGGCGAGGCGTTACCCGCGTGTCTCATGGGCGACGTTAAACCGGTTGTTTACTGTCTGCCGTATCCTTAATTTTGAAGTTGGTTCAAAAAAGGATTTCTATTCCTTTCTCCTGGAGGATGTTCTGCAGCGTTCAGATGTTTTTTAAATTTTGATATCCGATAGAATACAGCATGTTCTAAAAGATTCTCTCCTTATAAAAATCAAATATCCACCTTGACACTCATGCCACGTTGTAGTATCTTCTTAACCAGTATATTCAATTATTTTATACGTATTCGGTTATTGTATTGACCTTGACATTTCCCACAATAGCAAGGAGATTGTTAAATGAATAACATGAAATCAAATAGAGTTAAAAAAGGTATTCTGCTTGTTTTGTCGGCCGCCTTTTTGATTGTGTCACTACCTGCCGGGATAAAAGCTGAACCCCTCAAAAAAAAGATCAATTCCGACATATTCGGCGTTGCAATAAAAGGATATGATACCGTTGCCTATTTCACCGAGGGGCGTGCAGTGAAAGGTAAACGCGAATTCGCCTTCAGCTGGAATGACGCCGAATGGTACTTTGCGAGTGCCGAAAATCGGGATCTCTTTGCAGCAGATCCGGAACATTATGCCCCGAAATACGGCGGGTACTGAGCTGCGAGCTTGGCAACAACCGGCAAGGTTGTCGGTGTAAACCCCGAGGCTTTTAAGATTATCGATGGGAAACTATATTTAAACTGGGACAAAAAGAGTGGTGATACATTTGTTGAAAAGGGTGACGATGCCATAAAAAAAGCGGATGCAAATTGGGCGAAGCTTAGTCAATAGAATTGATTGCCGGACTTGATCGCCGTCAAAACTTTAGAATACCCTTGTCACCCGTTTAATTACCGTCTCGTTCGTCCAGACCGGCTTTTCGCAGACCATTGATAATTTGAGCCCGATCTTTCGGATTTCGAAATACCGATCCGTAAGAGTCGATATCAAAGAATGGATCTAACCTCAACACCTCAGATGCCCAATGCTTTGCCTCCTTGGCATGACCGGCTTGAGCATTGGCTGCGGCAAGCATGATGTGGTATCCGACATATTCCGGATTTTTTGCTATCCCCTTTTTCAGCGCTTTTATTGCTTCTTCATACTGTCCGGTAAGATAATACGCCTGCCCGAGTATCATGAGGCCGGCTAGGGGAAGGTGCGGGTTCAGATTGAGTGCGGATTCCAACCAATAAATGGCCTTATCCTTTCGTCCTGAATAAAGCATGACCGAACCAAGTTGATGTTGACTTAGAGTATCATTGGGATTCAGTTCAAGTGCTCGCTGTAATTCGATTATGGCAAGTTCGTATTGTGTCCGGCGAAGGTAAATGGACCCCAGGGCAGAGTGAGCAGGGGCGTTGGATTCTTCAATACTTAACGCTTCTTTCGCAAAATCATGTGCGCGTTCAAGAGATTTGTTGGGAAACATGCTCCAGCCAAAATAAAAATCATAGAGATGGCACCATGCAAGAGCAGCATAGGCTGAAGCATAGCGGGGATCGATTTCAATTGCTCTCTCAAACATTAAACGGGCATGTTTATTACCCCCACGGGTGTTTTGATAAAAATACTCCCATCCGCGGAGCAAATAGTCGTAGGCCTGGAGATTGTCCGTATCTTTGCGCATTGCCCGTGCGCGTTCGGTCTCGTCAATCCGGATGGCCATTTTTGCAACAATTGTTTGAACAATTTCGTCTTGTAACTTAAAAATATCTTTAAAATCTCTGTTATAGCGTTCGGCCCAAAGATGCCGATCGGTGGCAGCATCAATCAGTTGTGCGTTAATTCGCACCTTACCGCCTATCTTCTGGACGCTTCCCTCCAAAACATACCGTACACCCAGATCCCGGCTGACATCTTTAACATTCACGGAAATACCTTTGTAGGTAAATACCGTATTGCTGGCAATAACAGACAATTGGCTGAATTTTGAGAGGTCCGTAATAATGTCGTTGGTGATGCCGTCGCTAAAATACTCTTGCTCTGGATTGCCGCTCAGGTTTTTGAACGGCAATACTGCAATTGAGGGTTTTCCAGCCACAGAAATGGAAGTTTTTTTCACGGAGGTATCTTTCTTGGAAAAAAGGGACGGACTCAAAAAAATATTCCAGATTAACACGGCTGCAGCAGCAAAAAACAGGATAATTGTAACAACGGCGACCCACCTCCATTTTTTCGGTTTCATCCCTTTCTCACCGATCACTTTGCCCGCTGCCTCTGGCTCCATCAAGACTCGATACACCCTTACCGGTTTTTCGATATTCTTGACCGTCTGCTCACCCGTATACTCATAGCCATAGGGCAGTCTTTTTCCTATCTGGTCGTAAACCGTTCCGGATATGGAAATACCTCCTCCGTGAGCCAAACTTTCGATTCGTGCGGTCACGTTCACGCCGTCACCATAGATCCTCTCTCCATCTTCGATCACATCCCCTGAATTTATCCCGATCCGAAATTCCATTCTGCGGTTTTCGGGCAATTCATCGTTTCTTAATTTCAGTTTTTTCTGAATCTCGACAGCACACTGGACGGCATCAATAATACTAGAAAATTCTGCCAACAGATTATCCCCGGGCGAGTCAACCACGCGACCTCTGAAATTTTGGGTAAGCGTAGCTATGATATTGCGATATTTCGTCAAAGTATTGATGGTGAATAGCTCATCTTCACCCATTAGGCGGCTGTATCCTTTGACATCAGCACTGAGAATGGCGGTAAGCTTACGCCTCAAATTTTGTGTGGCCATGGAAAATAATTCCTGATATTTTTGAAAAACCGAGTAAGTATATTGAAAAAGGCATCGGAATATTTTAACGGTTCATCTTCGGTCAAGCAGAGGGAAATAATTAATATACATAACTTTTTCGAATGCTCTTGTCAAAGAATTTGGATGAAATTTGGTCCACAAATACCTAAAAAAACAACCCCCATGCCTCTTTTCTTTGTTCTTGGTGGGATGAATTTTTTTGGATAACACACAATACCATTGATTTTCTTAAACATCTTGGTAAGATCGGGTTGAGGATAAGGATAGACAGAGCCCCTTATATAAACCTGAAATAAATATAGGAACCGATACCATGGAGATGAGCGTCAACGAACCCATAGAAGGCGTACTGCTGATTCACCTTTCCGGGAACTGGCGAATTGGTGTCCCCCTCCCCTCTTTAAACGAGATAAAAAAACAACTTGCATCGAAAATTACGATTCATAAAGTCTCTTTTGACGCAAAAGGTCTCCTCCGATGGGACAGCAGCCTGCTCATCTTACTAAAAAAAATCAAAACACTTTGTTCTGAAAATAACATCTATCTGGATCATGAGGGACTTCCAAACGGTGCGAAACGTCTTCTTGAACTGGCCGCAGCCGTACCGGAAACTCTTGATGCAAAAAAAGTCAAGGAGCACGAAACATTCCTTTATCTCGTAGGCGCTGAAACGATCCATTTTTTCAGATCAGCAAAAGAAATGATTGCTTTCATTGGCGGGGCATTTTTAGCTTTTATCAGATTTTTTAGAGGCAAAGCACGTTATCGTAGTTCTGATCTGACCCTGACCATCCAGGAATGTGGCGCACAGGCACTTCCAATTGTATCTCTCATCAGCATTTTGGTGGGTTTAATTTTTGCCTTTATCGGTGCCATACAGTTAAAAATGTTTGGCGCACAAATCTACATTGCCAATCTCGTCGGTATCGCCATGGTCCGTGTTATGGGGGCGGTCATGACCGGCGTCATCATGGCAGGTCGAACAGGGGCCGCCTTTGCCGCTCAGATCGGAACAATGGAGGTGAATGAAGAGATTGACGCCCTTAAAACTCTCGGTATTTCACCCATGGAATATCTGGTTTTACCAAGGATGCTGGCGCTGGTCCTCATGATGCCCCTTTTGTGCCTTTATGCGGACCTCATGGGCATTTTAGGCGGATCGATTGTTGCTGTAGGAATGTTGAACATAAATATGTTCCAGTATTATATCCAAACCAAAGGCGCTGTCACCCTGGATGACCTTTGGATAGGACTTTTTCATAGTGTTGTTTTTGGTGTTCTGGTGGCCCTGTCAGGATGCCTCAGGGGGATGCAGTGCGGACGCAGTGCATCCGATGTGGGACATGCAGCCACCTCGGCGGTGGTCACATCCATTGTCAGTATCATCGTAGCAACAGCGATCATAACCATCATGTGTAACGTTATAGGCATCTAACCATAATTTATAATAGTTAATGAGAAAAAATGAATAGCCCTCAACACACCACGAAAAGCGATCCATGCATCACTGTTCGCGACCTAACCATGGCGTATGACAGCTATGTGGTCATGAAAAATCTAAATTTTTCGATAAATCGTGGTGATATCTTCATTATCATGGGGGGCAGCGGTTGCGGAAAAAGCACACTCATGAAGATCATGGTGGGGCTTAAGGAACCTGCAAAGGGACAGATTTTTTATAACGATTTGAGCTTTTGGAAGGCAGACCTTTCCGATAGGAAGAATATAATGAAACATATCGGAATTCTCTATCAATATGGTGCACTTTGGAGTTCTATGACCCTGGCTGAAAATGTTGCGTTCCCCCTTGAGGAATACACGGATCTGGGGCATAATGAAATCTGGGAACTGGTGTCTTTAAAGCTCGCCATGGTAGGTTTAGCAGGATTTGAGGATTTCTATCCTTCGGAGATCAGCGGAGGCATGCGGAAACGTGCCGCACTTGCACGTGCCATTGCATTGGATCCGGATATTCTGTTTTTCGATGAGCCGTCAGCAGGGCTTGACCCTGTCAGTGCAAAAAGGCTGGATGATCTTATATTAGAGCTAAGAGACAGCCTCGGAGCAACCATAGTCGTTGTAACACATGAACTGGCAAGCATCTTCGCCATCGGTGACAACTCAGTATTTCTCGATCCGGAAACCCGAACGATGATTGCCCAAGGAAACCCCAGGATGTTGCTTCAAAATTCCCAAGACCCAAAAGTGTTAAATTTCCTAATGCGGGGAGACACGAAAGGACATATATCTTGAGAAAAAAAGCCAGTAGAACCGTCATCGGTATTTTTGTCGTTAGTGCGTTGGCTTTGGTTGTCGCCGGCGTTCTCATCTTTGGTTCCGGGGACTTTCTGAAGGACAGATACAAATTTATATTATTTTTTCAAGACTCTGTGAAAGGCTTGAATGTGGGTGCTCCTGTTGTTTTTCTGGGTGTCAAAATTGGTGAGGTGAAGGATATTTCCGTGATACAAGATCCCTTGAAATCATCCTTTTACATTCAAGTCATTGTTGAGCTGACATCAGGTAAAATCAAACAATCTCTTACCAAGGAGACCAGTGGACCTAAAGAAACATATGAATATTGTAATCAACTCATAAAGCAGGGGCTAAGGGCTGAACTGGGTCTGCAAAGCGTGGTAACCGGCCAGCTGCAAATAGAGCTCGATTTCCATCCGGAAGAAAAGGCAATTTTTTTGGGAGAAAATGCCCAATATCAAGAAATCCCGACGATTCCTTCCAAATTTGAAAAATTGACAAAGACTTTAGAAAATCTTCCCATTAAGGAGATTGTTGACAAGGTATCGTCTTCGCTGAATCGAATGAATGCCCTGTTGGAATCACCTGAAATAATAGAGACGCTACAATCCACGAAACTGGCCATGAAGGATGCAAGAAAGGTATTTTATAATATCAACAAACAGGTTCCACCTCTGCTGAACAAGTTAGATGTGGTCCTTGAGTCGTATGGTGCGCTTGCTCAAAATGTGGATCAGCAGATCGGTCCTTTGTCATCTAAAGTCGAGGAACTTGTCAAGACGGTTAACGAAGCATCAAAGCAAGCAGATAAGACACTTATGAGCATTGAGAATGTTGTCGGAGAAAACTCCATTACAACGGTGGAGCTGACAGAAACACTAAAAGAATTTTCATCTGCAGCAAGATCCATACGTAATTTGGCGGATTATCTTAACAGACATCCTGAAACTATAGTTCGAGGCAAAACTGTAGACATTGGAGACAATAGATGAAAACTATGAAAAAATATTGCGTGGCTACAACTATCATATTAGGAGTTATCTATTTAATATCAGGGAGTTGTGCGCTGAGGACGAGCGTAACAACCAGATTCTACATTTTAAGCCCACTGGTACACACTGCGGTTGAAAAACAGGATGAAAAAGGAAAAAATTGTAAGACCATAGGTATTGGTCCTCTTGATCTGCCGGCGTATCTTGATCGACCCCAGATCGTGACACGTGTCAACCCCGATGAACTCAAGCTTGCTGAGCTTGATAACTGGGCAGAGCCATTAAAAGACAATATTACCCGTGTTCTCGCTGAGAACATATCCCGGTTACTCTGCACGGAGGATGTTGTCTTCTTCCCCTGGAAACAATCTTCCCATGTCGATTACCAGGTAGACATTAAAATTGTTTGGATGGATGGGAAACTCGGCGAAAAAGCCATTCTGGTCACCCAATGGGCTGTTATAGATGCTTCCGGCAAATCCGTCCTATTGACAAAAAGATCACAATACACCGAATCCGTCACCGAAACCACGTATTCGGCACTTGTCGCCGCATACAACCGGTTGATTGCCAACTTTAGTCACGACATCGCTCAAGCTGTTAAATCTCTCTCCTCATAGCATATGGTTCATCAACGGTCCCCATTATAGTCAACATTTTGACAGTCACCATCCATTTTTGTCAAATTTTTATCGAAAAAATCGCCAAAATCCGATAAATAACCATTTAATTTTACTAAGTTTTTAATATTTCCTTCTTCAAAAAAATCCGGCATACTTATTGCTTATCTAACACTGAATAAAATCTCTCAATTCAAAACAATGGTTGGTTTCGATTTTTGGACAACATTTTTCCATCTGCGATAACCCTATGAAACTGAGCAAAAAACTCATATCGACCACCTTGTGTACGGTCCTATTACCGCTGGTGATTGTAACGTCAGTATCCCTTTGGTATATCACCGGACAATTCCGCGACCTGTATATCGATTCAGCTCAGGGTTATCTTCGGGCCGGAGCGGAAAAACTCTCGGGATACTTCGCACAGCGGGTGTCTGAGGTTTCCACGTACGCCAACACTTCTTTGCTACGCAACATGGACTGGGGAAAAATCGGACCTTTTTTGCATAAGGAGTTTAATCGCCACAATGGAGCGTATGAAAAGCTCTTTCTGGGAGCGCCAAACTCCAATTATTATGTGACATCCGGAGGCAACCCAGCCTATGGCGGATTGGCCAGTTTTGACGATGCCAACCCAAAAGCCAGGCTGAAGTCTATCGCCAAACGTATTTACTGGCAATACCTGGTGGGCAACAATCCCATGGCCGATGCACGGACCTATGTATCAGATCCCATCATCTCATACACCACCGGTGTCCGCCAGGTGGTGGTCGGTGCGACTATTTTATCCGAATCCGGCAACAGAATCCTGGGCATGGTGGGAGGAACCATCCAATGGGATGTTATCGAGTCGCTGATCAACGAAGTTCAAAACGACATTCTACAATATTTCGGAAATTTGGCCAAAGTGTGTCTGGTCGAACAAAATGGTATTTACGTGTATCATTGGGATCCTGAAAAAGCCATACATCTCAAACTGAATAATAATGGCAGCCCCATTCTCAATGAGATCGGTGAAAAGGTAGCTGTGCGAGTGAAGATTACCGAGGAGCCATCCAAAGAACTGGCTCTGGCCGGCAAAAAGATGATCCAAGGCCAAGAGGGTTTTGCGTTCTTTACCGATCCGGAGCTTGGTCAGGAGATAGCCATCATATTTGCACCCGTACGATCGGCCAATTATTCCATGGCAATGGTCGTCCCAAAGTCTCAGATTCTATCTTCCCTAAAATACCTTCGATGGTTCTTTGTCGCAATTGCCCTGGTCTCCATCTTGCTTGTTATGGTGATTTATTTGTCGGTGGCCAAAAGAATTACCCACCCTATCGAAGCATTGAGTATCGCGGCCAAGAATTTGTCAAAAGGAAACTGGCAAACACACATTTCTCCCAAGGGAAGTGATGAGGTTCGTGATCTGACATTGGCCTTTGACGAAATGGCCTCCTCTTTAAAAAAACGTGAAGCAGCTTTAAAAGAGAGTGAGGCCCGATTTCGGGCCATCTTTGAATCGACATCGGACTGCATTCTGGTTTGGGACAAAAAATACAACTGTTTGTTTGCGAATCAGGCTGCAACACATCATTTATTAACAGCGCGCGATAATATATCGGGCAAGAATATACAGAATGTTCTGAGCCATATACCGGATCTTGCAAATTCCTGGGTTCAACGCATCGACAAGGTCTTTGAAAAAGGTGAAGGATTGAGGGCCGAAGATGCTGTTTTTATGAACGCTAAAACCGTTTACAATGAATCTGTCTTTTCTCCCATAAGAAATGCTGAAAGACATGTTATTGCCGTTGGTATCGCGTTTCGCGATATTACCGAGAGAAAAGAGGCGGCGGAAAAAATTATCCAGCGGAATAAGGAAGTATCAGAAGCCAACAGACGCTTCGAATTGCTGGTGGCAAACACAACCGAAAGGGAGAAACGAATGCTTGAACTTAAACAGGAAGTCAATGACCTGCTTGCGTCCGCCGGAAAAGAGATGAAATACAGCGCGCCAAAGAAGGTGGAAGAACTGCTCAACTAAAAATCAAAAACTGGTAATTGTTTTGTCCTTTGAAGCAAATGGCTTTCAACGGAGCTTAAGGTATAATTAAATTTTTGACTGGAAGCTGTGTGAGTGGATTAGGAATCGTTTTGAAAGAACCATAGGCGATTAAGCTTTATGAATGAAGCCCTTTGTTAAAGCAGAGACTTTTATGAATAGCCGTGGCAGGTTCTTTCATTACGAGCCCTTATTCACGAGTTCTTTCAGCAAAAATTTAATCATACCTTAAGCGGCAATGTTTTTATAAGGCTAATGTGTTGCAAAAACAGGAGGTATAATAAAACATGTCCTTAACCCTTTACTGGATGCACTGCGGTGGATGCGGCGGAGATACTCATGCCTTGATCAATGCTTCCTCTCCTGATTTTCATGAGCTTTTTGATTCACTTGATGTTCAGGTCCTTTGGCAACCTTCGTTATCAAACATCACTGCAAAAGAACATCATAATCTTGTTGATAAGATGCTTTCCGGTGAGCAACAGTTAGACATTCTTTGTGTTGAAGGTGCTGTTGTAAGAGGTCCCTCGGGAACGGGCATGTTTGAAACCATAGAAGGCAGGCCTCAAAAAAATATTCTGGCCGGTCTTTGTACCAGAGCTAAATTTGTGGTGGCTGTGGGTACCTGTGCCAGTTTCGGTGGAATCAGTGCAGAATGTGAAATAGAAGCCAGCGGTTTGCAGTTTCTCAAACGCAGAAAAGGCGGTTTTCTGGGTGAATCCTTTAGATCCCAAAGTGGCATGCCCGTCATTAATTTGCCTGGCTGCCCCTGTCATCCATCGATTGTGACAGGGGTATTAACTGAACTGGTCCATGCCAAACCGTTAGCCCTTAACCCATACAATTCTCCACTTGAATGGTATGGCCTCCTGGTTCATCAGGGTTGTACGCGAAATGAATACCACGAATACAGGGTTGAAGACAGCATTTTTGGTGAAAAAGGGTGTATGTTTTTCCATCTGGGTTGTCGCGGACCGCTCGCATTTGGTTCGTGCAACAAAACCCTGTGGAATGGACGAAGTTCTAAAACCCGTGTCGGCGTGCCATGTTTTGGATGTACGCTTCCGGATTTTCCACAATCTTCGCCCTTTTATGAAACACCAAATATAGAAGGCATTCCTGATGAACTCCCTGACGGCGTGGATCGAGCTCATTATATGGCTTACAAGGCTATGGCGGCTGCCGCAGCCCCTGAAAGACTGAAAAAGCGAAAGACAGAGGTGTAAAACTTGAATAATCCAAAAACAAAAATAATAAATGCACCGCTGAATCGGGTTGAGGGAGACCTCGAAATTCGTGTACGTCTGGAGGACGACATAATATCCGAAGCATGGAGTGTCGGGGTGATGTTCCGCGGCATTGAAAACATGCTGAAAAATCGTGGGCCCCTTGATGGATTGGTCATCACGCCGCGTATTTGCGGCATTTGCAGTACGGCTCATTTAACCGCTGCCGCTAAGGCATTGGATGCCATTTCGGGGGCCAAAGTGCCGGTCAATGCCATTATTGTTCGCAATCTGGCGCTCATGGCGGAACATGTTCAAAGTGATATGCGCCACGGATTTCTGATGTACACGGCAGACTTCGCGAATTCAGCTTACAGAAATCAATCACTTTATGATGAAGCGGTAAAACGCTATGAGCCGTTCAAAGGAACAACGGTTATTGATGTCATTAAGCACACAAAAGAGATACTGGAAACGGTTGCCATTTTTGGAGGTCAATGGCCTCATTCGTCATATATGGTGCCCGGTGGTATCGCTTCGAACCCCAACATGAATGATATCATGCAATGCAAATACCTGATCGACAAATTCGCGTCCTGGTATGAAAAAAGGATTCTCGGGTGTTCCCTGGAAAGATGGTTGAACGTTCAAAGTGGCGCGGATCTGGACGCGTGGCTGGATGAAAGTGAATCTCATTACAACAGCGAACTCGGATTTTATATCCGATATGCCCGTGATATCGGGCTTGATAACATCGGGCAAGGCCACGCCAATTTTATCAGCTACGGTCAGCTGGATCTTCCCGAAAATTCAAAAGTCACGGGGCGGAGCCAACACTCACATTTTCTAATCCCGGCAGGTTTTGCTCGAAATACGGCGATTGAACCGTTTGATCAGAATAAAATTTTCGAACATGTCGCATTTTCCTGGTATGCAGACGATAACGGCGGCAAACACCCTTTTTCGGGTAAAACGGATCCTTATGCTACAGGCGAAGAAAGCGAAAAATATTCCTGGACCAAAGCGCCACGATATGATGGAGCGCCCGCTGAAACCGGGCCGTTGGCAGAAATGATCATATCTCAACATCCGCTTTTCACAGATCTGGTCAATACAATGGGCTCCAGTGCTTTTGTCCGTGAGCTTGCCCGTCTGACTCGGCCTGCAGAACTCATTCCATCAATGAAACAATGGATCATGGAACTGGAACCTAAAGAAAAATTTTATGCGCATTCTCCGAACATCACCGACGGTGAGGGATTTGGATTGACACAGGCATCGCGTGGCGCTCTTGGCCATTGGGTCAGCATCTCGAACAAAAAAATTGACCACTATCAGATTATTACACCCACTGCCTGGAACGGATCTCCCCGAGACACCGACAGCGTCAGAGGGCCTTGGGAGGAAGCACTTATTCACACACCCGTGAAGGATTCGGAAAACCCCGTGGAAATCGGACATGTGATACGGTCGTTTGACCCTTGTCTGGTATGTGCGGTGCATGCAGTCCGGGGAAAGAAAGAAAACATATGGAAAATTTAATCTTGTGAATTTCGACGAATACGGTTCATCGCCAAATATTTTCAAAAAATGTGATAGCGAAGCTTGTATAGAAAATGGATACAAAAAAAAGAATAATTTGTGTGGGCAACCGATACAGGCCCGAGGACTCGGCCGGGCCAATGGTTTATGATCAGCTTGTAAGCGGAAGGATTCCAGGAGATATAGACGTGATTGACGGTGGACTGGCCGGGCTAAACCTGCTCCGCTTTATAAACGGTGCAGATCGCGTGGTTTTTATTGATGCCGTAAATGGTTTCAGGCCTTCCGGCGGTGTGATCGTTCTCGATGCAAAGGATGCATCTCAACATGCAGATACGATCTTCGGTCATAACGCGGGGCTATCCTATTGTTTGCGGGTATTGCCCGAAGTCCATGACGGCAAATTGCCTGAAATTTTCGTTGTGGGAATCGAAGGCAACACAGACCCTGAAAAAATTTTAAAGGCTGCCCAAATGAGTCTTAAAATTGCAATCCAGGGCTATTCCTTGAACTGATTAAATAAAAAATGAACAATATAACATCTGAAAATCTGATCGACAGACTCCATAAAGAGAACGACATATTGCGCGAAGAAATCCGTGTTTCCAGAAGAGCAGCGGATATCACGGCCGATCTTGTGGTTCAACAGTTTGCAAAAGCCGATGAGATTCTTATGGAACTCGAAGAAAAGGCAGATAAAGAAAAGCACCTCAAGGATCAGCTGGAGAAACAACTTGAAGAAGCCGTCCGTCGTGAGCAGGAACTCAATCAAGAAAAAAATCGGCTTCGTGATATGCAAATTGCATCCATCAACATGATGGAAGACCTTGCCCTATCCCAACAGATTGCCGAAGCAGCCACTATTGCCAAAAGCGAATTTTTAGCCAACATGAGCCACGAAATCCGTACGCCCATGAACGGCGTCATCGGGATGGCGAACCTTCTTTTGGATACACCATTAGGCGCTGAACAGTCGGAGTTTGCGGAAACCATTAAAAACAGCGCAGATTCATTGCTGAGAATTATTAATGACATTCTCGATTTTTCCAAAATAGAAGCCGGCAAGCTTGAACTGGAAATCATTGATTTTGATTTAAGGGGTACTCTTGATGAAGTGGGAGATCTTATGGCATTAAAGGCGCATGAAAAGGGTTTGGAATTTGTCTCCAATATCCATCGTCATGTCCCGCTTTTATTGTTTGGAGATCCCGGGAGATTGCGTCAAATACTGATAAACTTGATCGGTAACGCCATCAAGTTTACTGAAAAAGGTGAAATAGCCATCCACGTTTCTTTAGAAGAAAATGATAGAACACATGCCACCATCCGATTTGAAATCATCGATACAGGAATCGGTATCCCCCATGATCGAATGGAGAAACTTTTCAAGCCTTTCTCCCAGCTGGACAGTTCCAGCACCCGGGAGTTCTCCGGAACAGGTCTGGGACTCACAATATCCAAACAGCTTTCTGAAATGATGGGTGGGCGGATCGGTGTGGAGAGCCAGGAGAGCAAAGGCTCTAAATTCTGGTTTACGGCTGTATTTGAAAAGCAGCTTGAACGATCGAGGAAAAGGGAGATCCTTCCCGGAGACATCAGAAATAAATACATTCTGATTGTCGATGATAATGCAACCAATCGACATGTTTTAAGGGAACAGCTGAAGTCATGGGACTGCCGATTCAATGAAGCATCCAGCGGTGAAGAGGCGTTGAGAAAAATGCGACAGGGATTCGATGATCATCGCCCGTTTGATCTTGCCATACTTGATATGCAGATGCCGGAAATGGACGGAGAAGCGCTTGGGCGAAAAATCAAACAGGATGCTGATTTAAAAAATACGATACTTGTTTTGATGACTTCAATAGGAAAACGTGGTGATGCCAAACGACTCGAAAAAATCGGTTTTGTTGGATATCTCACAAAGCCGGTCAAACAGTCACAGCTTTATGATTGTCTGGTAACCGTTTCCGGACTGCGGGATGAAACAGCATTGGAACAACCGATGTCTATTTTCACCCGACATACTATTTTGGAGAAACAACGGCGAACAGCCCGCATTCTTTTGGCTGAAGACAACCTCACAAACCAAAAGGTGGCATTGAGCACCTTAAATAAATTCGGCTACAGTGCTGATGTCGTTAAGAATGGTAAAGAAGCGGTTGAAGCTCTCAAAAAAATTCCCTACGATATTGTCTTGATGGATTGCCAAATGCCGGAAATGGATGGTTACGAGGCCACAGATGAAATCCGAAAATGGGAGAAAAAGCTCAAAGACGGATCGGCTGATTGTTCATATTCAAACCTTGAATCTACGTCCGGATTAAAAAGAGTTCCAATTATTGCAATGACGGCTCATGCGTTGAAAGGTGACCGTGAAAAATGTCTTAATGTCGGCATGGACGACTATATCGCCAAGCCGATCCATCCAAAGAAACTGTGTGATGTGATTGAGAAGTGGCTCAACGAACCGAAAAGGTCACATGAAGCGGAAATGGTCCTTGAACCATTACCCCAAAACGTTATCTTTGATAAAAGCAGTTTTCTCGACCGGCTTTTGGGTGATGAAGATCTCGCAACAGAGATCATTAAAGGGTTCATTGAGGATTCTCTGCGTCAGATCGGTATCCTAAAAGAAGCATTTGATAACAGGGACACGAATGTGATACATTGTAAAGCCCACTACCTCAAAGGTGCCGCTGCAAATATCAGTGCAACGGCTTTGAAAGAGCTTGCGTATCAAATAGAAATTGCAGGCGAAACAGGAGATCTGATTAAAGCGGCCTCGCTGATCCCGAAACTTGATGAACAATTCGAGGTATTGAGAAAAAGCTTGACCTTAGAATTGCTGGAAAAAAATTAGGAGCATTTTATGAGAATATTAATTGCTGAAGACGATGTTACATCCCGTCTTATTCTGGAAAACATGTTGACCAAGTGGGGCTACGATGTCGTCACCGCTACCGATGGAAATGATGCGTGGAAAAAGCTTCAGGAAGAGGATTCACCCAAACTGGTCATCCTTGATTGGATGATGCCGGGGTTGGAAGGTATCGAGATTTGCCGAAAGATCCGTGAAAATTCAAAAAAAGAAGATCAATATACATATGTGACGCTGCTTACTGCCAAAGAATCAAAGGAGAACATCGTCGCCGGCATGGATGCCGGCGCAGATGATTATATAACCAAACCTTTTGATATGCATGAACTTCGTGTGCGCGTTCGAGCCGGCCAACGAATCGTTCAGTTGCAGTCTGAATTGCTGGAAACTAAAAAAAGCCTGGAAATACAATCGCGGACGGATCCGTTGACAGGCGTTCTTAATCGCCGGGCGATTCTATCACAGATTGAAAATGAACTTTCCAGAGCAAAAAGAGATAACGGTCATATAAGCATTTCAATGCTCGATCTCGACCATTTTAAAAATATAAATGATACTTTCGGTCATCTTGCAGGTGATGCAGTACTCCGAGAGACTACGAATCGGGTGGAAGAAGCCATCAGAACATATGATGCCATCGGAAGATTTGGCGGCGAGGAATTTATTGTTGTCTTGCCTGGAGCAAAACAGTCAGATGCATTAGTAATTGCCGAAAGGATTCGACTAAAAATAAGTGATAAAAATGCAGATGTTGACGGAATAAGCATCCCTTTTACAATCAGCCAGGGACTGGCAACCTGTAACGGAAAATCGACCGTGGATGAGTTGATTGCAAAGGCAGACGAAGCCCTGTATCGCGCCAAAGAAAACGGCCGTAACCGTGTTGAGCAGGCTTCTCTTCAGGCAGAATAGAAGGTACGTTCACCATAATCATATTTTTGAAATGCGTCTATCCTTTCTTTGATCCCCCTTTCAATTGCGCCTCAATAAAAACTCCTACACTCCTTATGTAGATATGGTTTACAAACGAAAGATATCATGATACTTGAGCAACAAACTATTTAACTGATATTTATATTAGAGGTTCAAAAAAATGGATGTTGAGCGTGAAAAAATCGATTTTGATGTGCTTTTTGTGGGCGGTGGTCCTGCAAGTCTTTCAGGTGCTATCCGGCTGATGCAACTCGCCAAGGAAAAAAATATGACTCTGGAAGTGGCGCTGATCGAAAAGGGTTCGGAAATAGGATCTCATGCATTGAGCGGCGCTATTCTGAATCCGATTTCTTTAAAAGAGCTGCTTCCGGATTATTTGGAAAAAAAGTGCCCCATAGAATCCACCGTAAAAGAAGACGGGTTCTATTTTTTGACTCGAAAAAAACACTTTCGTGTTCCAATAGTCCCCAGATATATGCACAATAAAGGCTTCTCTATCATCAGTCTTTCAAGATTCACCAGATGGCTGGGAAGTATCGCCGAAGACCTCGGCGTAAATATTTTTCCGGGTTTCGCAGGCAAGGATGTCCTCTATGCTAAAGATCAAAATACGATTATCGGCGTACGCACCGGTGACAAAGGTCTTGACAAGCATGGCCATCCCAAGAGTAATTTTGAGCCCGGAATCGATTTGATGGCCAAAGTGACGGTATTCGGCGAAGGGGCAAGGGGAAGCCTGACAAATGATATCTCACAAAAACTAAATCTTTTCTCCGATAAAATGCCCCAGGTATTTGAATCCGGCATCAAAGAAGTGATTCAACTTCCGGAAAATAATTACTTTACCTTCAGCGACACAAACGACATTCACACCCTTGGATACCCGCTTGGTTTGGATATACCGGGAGGCGGGTTTATTTATGAAATTAATCATAACATGGTGGCCATCGGCTTTCTCGTGGGACTCAGCTACCCGAACCCCATGCTGGATCTATATGACGAATTCATAAAATTCAAACAGCATCCTTTTGTAGCAGACATCATTAAAAACGGAAAAGTCTTGGAACAGGGTGCAAGAACTGTTTCATCCGGCGGTTATTTCACCATCCCCAGGTTAGCCGTAGACGGCGGTGTTTTTGTGGGCGGCTGTGCGGCAATGCAAAATACGCCGGGTTTAAAAGGGGTGCATTTGTCCATGAAGTCGGGTATGCTGGCGGCAGAGGCGATTATAAACGCTATAGATAAGAATAATTTTACACAAGAAACCCTCGGAGTTTATTCTGAATTGTTTGAAAACAACTGGGCAGGCAAGGAAATTTATGAGGCCAGGAATTTTTCCCAGGCCCTTTCAAAAAAGGGCCCGCTAAAATGGATTCACATCGGTGCTCAATATATCACCAAAGGACGGGGTTTTATCGATAAAATGCCGATCCAAGCCGATTCCGAGACATTAAATCCCGCAAAAGAGAGCCATGGGGATGTTCGTTCGGTACCTGAAAAGAAAACACTGGACGGCGTTTTGTTCGTAGACAAACTTACCGGTGTTTATCTATCCAAAACCATGCACAGGGAGGATCAGCCCAGTCACATTATCGTTCACGATAAAGACCTTTGTGTCAATGAATGTTTTACAACCTATAAATCTCCATGCACAAGATTCTGTCCGGGCGATGTATACGAAATCGAAACTGACCCAAAGGCATCAACACGCCGACTCAAGCTGAATCCATCCAATTGTCTGCACTGCAAAACTTGTGATATAAAGGATCCGTACGGAAATATAACATGGACATGCCCGGAAGGAGGAGAGGGACCGGGATATACGATGCTATAATCTTCCCTTTTTCAGTATCGCAATAAGTAGCCAGATCCCCATAAGTGCAGCGGTAGAAAACAACACAATTCCGATCAGGGATATCCCGTAAAAAAGGGGTGGAATTTCGGAGATAACGATAAGTGCTGAACCAATGATCAGCGCTGCAATAATGATTGAAAATGATATTCTGTTGCTGACCCGGTCATGGGTCGCCAGCATGGATTCAAGCCCTTTATGCTCCATTTTTAAGGACAGTTTCTGAAGTCGGACCAGCCGTGTAATCTCAAGCACATCTTTAGGAAACTGCTGAGCGAATTGCAGCATTTCCGATCCGAGCTGGATCATATCATCCGCGATTCTTCCGGGATAGAACCGCTCAAATTTAACTCGTTTTATAAACGGTGCAGCTTGAGCGATCATGTCAAAATCCGGATCGAGTGTCAGGGCCACCCCCTCCACCATTGTCAACGTCTTCATCATAAGGAAGATATCCGGAGCAATCATAAGATGATGGCGTGACGCCAGCCCCAGCAAATTGTTCAATAGCTTTCCGATCTCAATATCCTTCAAAGGCTTATGAAGGTGCTGGCCCATGAAGTCTGATATATCCTTTTCGAGCTGTCTAACATTAGGCTCTTCTTCCCAGTGTGTCAGTTTTAAAAGCACCTGGGTCACCCTTGCCTCGTGCCGATGGATAACGCTGTCTATCAAATCCACAAAATCTTCTCTGGTCTGACGATCCACCGCCCCGGTCATACCGAAGTCGATGGGACAGATGACATTTTCAGGAAGAATAAAAATATTTCCCGGGTGAGGATCCGCATGAAAAAAGCCGAGATCAAACACTTGTTTTAAGTAAAAATCGGCCCCACGGGCAGTAATCTTCTTCCGGTCGAGTTCGGCTGCTTCAAGCCTGTCAATTTGAGATACTTTGATACCGTCCACGAGTTCCATGGTAAGAACATGCTCGGTGGACATGTTCCTGAATACCGTCGGTATATAAATGTTAGGATCGTCCAGAAAATGGCGGGCAAATCGTTCCATACTGCTGGCTTCAATGGTGTAATCAATTTCCCGTTCAAGGGTTCTGGCAAATTCTTCCACGATTTTAACCGGTCGGTACGGGGCCATCTCTTTTATGTTGCCCTCTACCAGTGTTGCCATATGAAGCATGATTTCAAGATCGATTTCTATGATCTTTTTTATGCCGGGTCGTTGAACTTTTACCGCCACCATTTCACTATCCATTAATCTGGCCTTGTGTACTTGGCCGATGGATGCGGCGGCAACCGGTGTTTCGCTGAAAAAAACAAAAAGTTCTTCAAGAGGTTTACCGAACTCCGATTCAACAGTCCTTTTTGCTTCATTGAAAGAAAAGGGAGGAACTTTATCCTGAAGTTTGGAAAGTTCTTGTGTAAAATCAGTCGGAATGAGATCAGGGCGGGTGGAGAGGACCTGGCCGAGTTTCACATAGGTGGGACCAAGTTCTTCAAAGGCCATTCTTACCCTTTCTGCCCTTGACAGTTTTTCAAGGCGCTTGGGCCGATTTCTTGATATGAGCTGAAGTCCAACCTCTATGTACTGATCGATCTTTAAAAGCTCTATTAGATCGCCAAAACCATACTTAAAAAGAATCGCCAGTATTTGACGGTATCGGTTAAGGTTTCGGTAGGTTCGGCCTACGACACCGATTTTTCTTATGCTCAGCATTTGAGAAGAATGTTGTTTGTACCTAAAATGGGTGTGTTCCTGACGACAAAGTGCTTCACTACAACCGGCGCAACCTTACTTGGAAGTATCCCCTGTTTCACTGATCGCTTTTTTAAGATCCCTTATTTCCTTTTTCAACCCTTTCAATTCGTCTCCGGTGACAACATCAGCTTTCTTCATAAAATCCTTAACCGCTTGCTGAACCTTTTCTTCCAGCTTTTTTTGGGTCTCATCATACCTTTTCTGAAGATCTTCCAAAAACTTCGTTCCTTCATTTTCTGACATTTTACCCTTATTGACTAGTTCCTTGGCCAAATCTTCAACCTCGTCCTTTGCGATGAGGGCCAGGCCGATACCGGTCAACATGGATTTTTTGATGACATTCAGCATAAAACCTCCTTTTTTTTAATATTTATTTCAACTTTCCGATAACAGCACTGGCAATGGTGTTTTTCTGGATCTCCTTGGTGCCTTCATAAATTTCCGTAATCTTGGCATCCCGGTAAAAGCGCTCGACTTCATATTCAGCCATATATCCGTATCCGCCAAGCAGTTGGATAGCTTCATCGGCAACTTCCACCGCAGTCCGGGCAGCATACATCTTTGCCATGGATGTTAGTTTTGGATCGATACGCCCCTGATCAAAGTTCCAGGCAGCCTTGTAAGTAATTAGCCTGGAAAGTTCAATTTTTGTGGCCATATCTGCAAGTTTGTGTTGGGTGACCTGGAACTGTGCAATCTTTTTGCCAAACTGTTCTCTCTGTTTTACATAGGCCAGCGCACGATCAAAAGCGCCCTGGGCAGTTCCAAGTGCCTGGGCGGCAACCAGTATCCTGCTTTCATCAAAAAATTCAAGAACATGATAAAACCCTTTTCCCTCTTTTCCGATAAGATTTGAAATCGGTACACGAACATCTTTAAAATTTACCTCTGCTGTGGACATCATATGGATTCCCATCTTTTCACCCACATCCATCGCAGAAACGCCCTTCCGGTCTGCTTCAACCAGGATCAAGCTTATTCCACGATAGGATGGTTTGCTTTCCGGATCGGTTTGGCAGAGGACACTGTAATAGCCGGCAATTTCACCATTGGTAATGAATATTTTTGACCCGTTTATGACCCATTCGTTCCCATCCTTTTGCGCTATCGTATCCATCCTTGTAATATCGGAACCGTGATCAGGCTCTGTAAACGCTCCGGCAGAAAGCATTTTGCCCTCTGCAACGGGTGGCAGAAATTTTTCTTTAAGGGCGTCGCTGCCAAAACGCAAAACGCATTCAGATGCAAAACCCGCAAGTATCACTGCACTGCCGATGGTGGAATCCCTGCTGCAGAACTCTTCTGCAACCAAAATGTTCTCAAGTACACCGAGCCCTTGCCCGGAATATTGTTCCGGAAAGTGAATACCGATGAATCCCAGATCAGCAGCTTTTTTCCATATCTTTTCAGGAAATTCGTGCTTTTTGTCCAACTCAAGGGCAAGATCTTTGTCAAATTCGCCTTTGGCAAAATCCCTTGCAGCCTTCTGGATTTCTATTTGCGATTTTGTCAGTTCAAAATCCATTGTATTTTCCATCTCCTTAATAGTTTTGTAATAATTTAGTCCTTTGAAACAATTCAATTTCAAGAGAGCTTCGGGTAATGTCTTCAAAACGTTAACGTGTTACAAAGTTATATTTTTTTTGAAATTTAACATATGCTCCAACCTATTGCAAGGAGTTTGAGATGGTCGAGCAGATACAAATATTTCATTGGTCGGAGTGTTTTTATTGTAAACACATGTGTATTAGCTTCCGGACCTTAGAGCCTAAGTCTCCGCTTCCAGGCCGGAGCAATGAGCGGAATGGATAATCTTTTTTAAAAAGCGTGTACTGTTTGAGTGGGTTAGGGATCGTTAGAAAGAACAGACGTTTATCGAAACATTTATCAGCGAGATAGGGTTTGGTTTTAAACGACCTATTGTTGGTATATTGAACTCTGTTCTTTCTTTACGATCCTTTGACCACGAGTTTACACGTATTGAAAAAAAGCATTATCCATGGAGCGATTTAAAACATAAACACACCCCGAAACCTCGAATATTTAGATTGTCAAGATACTGCAAACCTAAAAGGAGCTTGACGGAACCTTTCAACTGGAATAATTACACGAAGATTGTTATAGTTTAAATGCGACGGTTTTGTAAAAAACTAAAATTTATTCTCTAATTATAAATAAGACCTTAAAATCATTTTAGAAAGGAAATTAGATATCATGCCGTTTTCAATTGCACTCGCAGGTAAAGGTGGCACCGGGAAAACAACTGTTGCGGGAATGCTTATTAAGTACCTGGTAAAGATGGATAAGACACCCATCCTTGCAGTGGATGCCGACAGTAACGCAAACCTGAATGAAGTCTGTGGTCTTGACGTCGGAGATACCCTTAGCAACGCCCGTGAAGAAATGAAAAAAGGAATCGTTCCCAGCGGGATGACCAAAGACATTTTCATGAACATGAAACTGCAGCAGGCGGTTGTGGAGGACGATGGATTCGACCTCGTTGTAATGGGACAGCCTGAAGGCCCGGGATGTTATTGTGCCGCAAATACACTTTTGACTGGATTTCTGGAAAAACTGACCGGAAACTATCCGTATATCGTTATGGATAATGAAGCTGGAATGGAACATATCAGCCGTTTGACCACCAACAACATAGATGTTCTTCTTATTGTTTCGGACACATCCCGTCGCGGCCTCCAGGCAGCGATTCGGATTAATGATTTGGCAAAAGATCTGAACATCGGTGTCTTAAAAAGCTACCTCATCATCAACCAGGTTAAAGACGCTCCGTCTGACGCCGTGGTAAATATGGTTAAAAAAAACGGCCTGGAAATGGCCGGGACCATACCTGAAGATAACGATGTCTACGAATATGATTTAAACGGGCGCCCGACTATTGAAATTCCGGAAAACAATCAAGCGGTTAAGGCTGCATTTGAAATATTCGATAAAATAATTCCATAGCTCCTTTTGAAATCAATGAAAAAAACTGGGTTTTTGTATGATGAAAGATATCTGCTCCACGACACCGGACCTGGTCATCCTGAATCGCCCGAAAGACTCAAGGCCATCTATCAAGGGATATTAGATGCCGACCTTCTTTCAAAGCTGACTATTATCCAGGCCAGTCGGGCGGATTTAAAATGGATCGAAACCGTCCATGCAAAAAATTATATTGAACGCTTTGAAGCTGCCTGCCGCTCGGGCGATTCAATGCTTGATTATCCGGACAACCAGATGTGCGCCGAAACTTTTGAGACTGCCCTTCTGGCTGTAGGTGGCGTTCTTGATGCCGCAGGACGAGTGATGACGGGCAAACTGGACAATGTTTTCTGCGCTGTCAGACCCCCCGGTCATCATGCGGAATATGACCATGCCATGGGATTCTGCTATTTTAATAATGTTGCAATCGCCGCCAGATATCTACAAATAGAATGGGGCATTCAAAGAGTTGGAATCGTCGATTTTGATGTTCATCATGGCAACGGCACCCAGCACATTTTCGAAGAAGATCCCGATGTATTCTATTATTCCATTCATCAGCATCCGACATTTGCGTTTCCCGGAACCGGGCGTGCTTTTGAAACAGGTAATGGTAAAGGGACCGGATCGACACGAAATTACCCGGTTTTGCCAGGTGATGGAGACAAAGAATATCTGGGACTTATACAAAGGGATCTCATCCCGGTTATAGAGGCATTCAGTCCTGAAGTGATCATCGTATCGGCAGGGTTTGATGCCCATGCTGACGACGACATGTCTGATATTAAACTGTCGACACAAGGATATACAAGAATAATGGAAAGGGTCGTCGCTTTGGCCGAAGTTTACTCAAACGGGAGGGTGATTTCCGTACTTGAGGGGGGATACTGCCTTAAGCGCCTTCCGGAACTGGCGGCAAACCATGTCAAAGTCTTATTATGTGTTTGAAAGTATCACGTTTTACTGTAAAAACATAAAATTCATCACAACCCTGTTAGGCAAAGTTTATCATCATCGGAGGCTAATATGTTTATCAGCAAAGTAATGACCAAAAATGTGGTTACCATTGACAAAGATGCTGATATCTCACAAGCACAGGAAAAAATGTCAAAGCATCTCTTTCGCCATCTTCCTGTGGTCGATCAGAATAATCGACTCATTGGAATCGTCACGGATCGAGATATTAGAAGCCTATTGCCGCCTTCTCATTTTGCCCAGGAAAATAGTCCGGAAGAATGGAAAAGCTCTTCAAAGTTTAGAATAAAAGATATTATGACAAAAAATCCTGTTACCATTTCTCCTCTAGACACCATCCAGGATGCGCTTATTTTATTACACAAAAAATATTTCGGAGCACTTCCCGTCGTTGTCGAGGAACAAAAGCTTATCGGTATTATTTCCGTCCGTGATCTTTTACGTGAGTTTATCAATGTACTGGGCTTAGAAGAGCCCGGAACGCTTCTATGCATTATCGTAGAGAATAAAATCGGACAAATGAAAAAAATTGTTGATGCCATTTCCGAAGAGAACATTTCATTTGGGAGTATTCTGGTTTCAAGATACTGGGAAAAGGGAAAGCGGGCTGTTTTTCCCTATCTCTTGACTCAAAATATCGGGCCGTTAAAAATAAAACTAAAAAGAATGGGGTTTACATTGCTTGATCCCATGGACTGGTAAATGGCCTGTTCGCTGGAAAATGACAAAAACCATACACAGCTTCAAAGATCGGGAAGAATTTACGGACAACCCTTACCAAGAACTCTATATCTACTATCTCCATGGCCGGTTGAAACCTGGCGATAAAATATATGGAAGTGATTTTATCGGCAATTGGCAGGAAGATGATTTTTCTTTTCTCTTTTTTTCCAAACCTTCCCCGGACGAAGTCTCAAAAATAATCAGCTCCAATCCCGGCTTGGCCCTTCTTGATGAATTTCACATGACATATGACCAATGGCAGGGAGGCAAAACAGCTCCTGAAAAAATCGGTCGATTTGTTATTGTACCGCCGTGGAGAAACAATGGGAAGAAAATGAACGTTTGTCAAAAAGAACTTACCATTTTGCTTGATCCCGGTGTTGTGTTCGGTAATGGTTTACATACCACAACACGAGACTGTCTCGAAGCACTCGAAATAGTATTCTTGCATGATTGCATAGAGTTTGCTATAGATCTCGGAACAGGGACGGGCATTCTTGCATTGGCTGCATCCCTCCTTGGATGCAGAAGCACGCTTGCCGTTGACTTTAATTTTTTAGCCGCAAATACGGCATTGCGAAATGTACGCCTAAACAGCTTGGGAAATAGAATTCTGGTCACCCAGGGACGAGCTGAGGATTTTATTGACTCACCTTCAGATCTTGTGATAGCAAATATTCACTATGATGTTATGAAACATCTAACCGTTTCCCAAGATTTTTATAATAAAAAGTGGTTCATTCTCTCCGGACTACTGAGAAGCCAGGCAAGGGATGTAAGCTTTAATTTATCTCAGAATCGGATAAGCATCATTAAGACTTGGAAATGTGACGGTATCTGGCATACCTTTTTGGGAAAGAAGGATTGACAATGATTATAAAATGTTGGGGGTCGCGAGGTTCCATCCCGGTTTCAGGGAAAGAATATATCAAATATGGTGGGGATACCACCTGTATAGAAATCAGAACAAAAAGTGACGACATTATCATTGTCGATGCCGGAACCGGCATACGAAGGCTCGGCAGCAAACTGATCGATGAAAACCGTTACAAGTACAACCTCATTTTCACCCATTCACACTGGGATCATTTAATGGGATTCCCTTTTTTCAAACCCCTATATGAAAAACAGGCTGAGTTCATAATGTACAGATGTCCCTTTCACGGCAAATTCGTTGAAACCATTCTCTCCAGAATCATGACTCCGCCGAGCTTTCCTATCAGATATTCTGAAATTAGCGCGAAAATGGAATATGTTAAGGCATTTACCTCGGCGTTTGAGATCGGATCTGTCACCATAACACCGATCCCGATCAGCCATCCTGATAAAGGCAGCGGATATAAATTTACGGAGGACGGCAAAACATTTGTCTTTCTGACAGACAATGAACTGGGTTTTATACACCCCGGCGGTCTGCCGTATAAAGATTATATGGAATTTTCCGAGGGTGTTGATCTTTTGATTCATGATGCTGAGTATCTCCCTGAAGAGTATCCCTCCAAAATAGAATGGGGACATTCGGTATTTACGGACACCCTTGATCTTGCCATTGAGGCCGGAGTCAAACAGTTTGGTCTGTTTCATTTAAACCAGGAACGAACCGATCAACAGGTTGATGAAATGGTCGAGTCTTGCAGGCGGACCATCGCTGCCAGAGACCACAATCTTGAATGCTTCGCCGTAGGCTGCGATATGACATTCTCGCTATAAATGAAAGATTTTATTCATCGAGCTGCCGAAGATCTTATCCGATCAAAAAACGCTGTCGCCTTAACCGGCGCCGGGATGTCCGTTGAAAGCGGAATCCCCCCTTTCAGAGGGAAAGGCGGATTGTGGGAAAGATTCGATCCCATGGAATATGCCCACATTGACGCCTTTATGAAAAATCCGGCCAAGGTCTGGGATGTTTTGATTAAAGAAATGAAAGGAATCATCGACAACGCCAGACCCAATGACGCACATAAAGGATTGGCCAGACTCGAAAAGCTGGGAATCTTAAAAACGATAATTACCCAGAATGTCGACGGGCTGCACCAGATGGCCGGTAATACGGATGTCGTCGAATTTCACGGAAATTTTGCATGGCAGCGATGCATGAAATGCAACAATAGATGTGAAACAACAAAAATCGACATCAGACAAACTCCCCCGCGCTGTGAATGCGGCGGAATTTATAAACCCGAATGTATCTTCTTCGGTGAGATGATCCCACCACAGTGTCTGCAGCGATCAGAAATGGCCGCTTCGGCATGTGATACCATGCTGGTCATCGGAACATCGGCAGGTGTTCAACCTGCCGCCTCTATACCCCTGATTGCAAAGCAGGCCGGAGCGAAGGTCATAGAAATCAATCTTGAAAAAACACCCCTTTCAAAAGAAATCAGTGATTATATCATCCCGGGAAAAGCTGGAGAAGTTCTGAAAACCTTAACCATCGAGATCGACCGTCTTCTTGCTAATAAGTAAATTAGATCAGAGATCGGGGAGCTTTTATTATAAACACTTATATATTAACCTCCGGATCCGCTTCCAACCCACAAGCTTCAAGGGCAGAGGGAAGAGCGGAATGGATAATGTTTTTTTAAAAAAGCGTGTACTGTCTGAGTGGTTTAGGGATCGTTAGAAAGAACGGCCGCATACCGAAATATTTCAATAGTAAGGACGTGTTTGATTCAAGACGAACCCATTGTTTTTTATATTGGAATATGTTCTTTCTCTACGATCCTTTGACCACGAGTTTACACGGTTTGTAAAAAAATATTGTTCATGGAGCGAGTTAACAAATAAAAACACCCCTATCCTTCATTTAGAAATATACGATGACCAAAAAGGTTTAAAAACAAAGCAGGAGGATGTAATGCTTCGGGCAGATCTTTATGAGAAAAAAATAAATGTCGAATCATATATCTCTTCCAATGACTGCAGAGCCTGTGGGTTTCACAGCCGGGAAGAGTTTTTGGAAAAACTTCGCTCCGGGAAACTTAAACCCTCACATTGCAAGATGGCAAGGATGCGTTTTTTCTCTCTGCTCTGGGCAGTCAAACCGGACGAAATCCTGCCCGAAGTGGAAGTTTTGCAGCTCCCCAGCCCCGGCCCAACGGGTCTTTTTCCCATCAACCAGCCAGGAAAGGATTCACCGATTCTGGTGTCCGGCAACTCAAAGATCACCGGTGAAGTTCTCACTGCGGTGCTTTCTACCACATTGAGTCCGTTCTGGTATCTGGTAGTGAATACGGACGGACATACTGTAGACATGGCAATTGTCTATAAGGTTATGACCGCCGAACGGGTAATGCAGGAAATCAGCCGTGAGAATGCAGATCAAATCGCTCCTGAGTCAACCCTTTTTCTCCCCGGTTATGCATCAACGATTCAGGACGATCTAACCGAGCAAAGTGGACGGCATATCAAGGTAGGTCCGGTATGCGCCGCCGAACTTCCGTTGTTTTTTGGGAATGAAAACTGGAAGGTGGCTTGAAGGTTTATCTGACTTCAATGCAGTAAATATTCTTTTTTTCGTAATAGATTTGATTTATGAAGTAATTCTCCGAAGGATTAAGGTCCAATACAATCCGCAATTTCTTAGTGTCAGGGTGTAGATGTGTTCGGATCTGTCTGACCAGATTTCCTTCAACCAAGGTTGTAGAACGTCCGCTCCAAGAAGAAACAGGCTTAATATCAATAACAATCCTTGGATCATCCCCTTCAAGCGTCAGAACCTCGGGAACAAAAAACGTGTTTGAAGCAATAAACACATTGTCTCGATCCTTCTTAAGTTCAAATTTGATACTTTTAATAATAATATTATTTTTCAAAATGGCTTTAATCTCATGACTCTGTCCGGTTTTACCAGCTGGAGGAGATACCGAACCCGATTCCTTCGAATTTAACCGCTGCGTCCTTTTTTCCATGGGCAGGGAAGACATTGCCAGTGGTTTCCAAGCTTCCGAGACGATTTTCCATTTGCCGTTTAAGTTGACCATGGTCAGCGTTTTTTCCCCAACATCAGAAAACTTCGAATCGTGATACCGCTGAACGAAAGTTGCGGTGGCATATTCTGCTTCTATAAAAACTCCAAGACCGATTATCTCCACCTGGATATCATTCGTGGTTTTAAAAAGCTTGGTCTTTTTTTGAATCCACCTCTTGTAATCAATCCCTTCCGATCGAAAGTCCGGACTATAGAAAGACATGTAACCGCTTATATCTCGGTTCTCCCAAGAATTACGCCAAGCATATACATTGGCACGAACGTCATCGATTTGGCCGGCTGATGCAATCCCTGCAAGACAAAACTGTGCCATGCACAGGATCTGTATCACTATCGATCTCAAGTTCATTGTTTGATGTATTCCATCTTTGTATTTATGCAGCGACAGGATAAAATTCTCCATCCCTTAATCGCGATTAGAATCAACATCATCTTGAAAGGCGATGTCTCTGATTCTTTTATCTTTTGCCATTTTAAAGGTCGATGAAAATTCAAGCACTGCCCTATTCTCTTCGTTGTAAACAGTTGCAAAGCCCTGTAATATTTTTCCGCTTTGATTCGTAACCCTTGCCATAGCAGTAACGACTCCCTGTTTAACGGGATAGAGAAATTTCGTCTCCAAAGAAATCGTAGCAAAATGAGTCTTGGGTGCTATAATACTCTTGATGGCCATGACGACGGCAGTATCAGCCAAACTCACTAGCGCACCGCCATGCATGAGACCGCCACCTTGAGCAAAATCAATAAGAAAAGGCATGGTCAAGGTCGCTCGTCCGTCTGAGGCCTCGACGATTTTTATATCCAATAATCTCTCGAATGGCGCGCAACTTATCCAAGCCTCCATTTCAAATTTGTGTGGCCCGGTATAATGTTCCGTCGTTTCTATGTTATGCGTGATATGGGTATCCAAAATATTCTCCTGGGTGCTTTAATGCATTAATTTTGACGGTCTTGAAAAACGCTCCAAAAGCGACTTTTTTACGAGAACCTATCTCAAAAATAAGATTAGGGTCCAAAAGCAAGTTGAGCTTTGTGAAATCCCGAGCATCGGGAGCGCAAAACGGTGAAAAAGCGGAGCATACACGGAGTATGTGAGCATTTTGAACCGTTTCGCAACGCCGCCATGGGCACTTAGATTGTTTTTGAGACAGGTTCGAGATTGTCTTGTCTATGGATACTATGATGACTATCAAAGGAATCGGGCTTTAGTCAAACTTTAAGTAAGTGTTGACGGGATTTGCTTCCCTGTGAACACCTAAAACTTTAAATCTTAGGGTTGACGGAGATAATAAAAGAGGAAGAAATGGGGGTTGAGCGTATAATAGTCTATTGTCATATCTTTACATCGCTCATATTTTTTAGTTTTTTAGGGAATTTGTTCTCCGTTCGCTTCCAGATCTGTATTCAGGCGTGTGAATCGCATATGAAAATTCACGTCGATCAATGCCTGAACGCCTATTCCCACCATCATTAAGAGACACCGACATATTCTTGCCAAAAATCTTGTCCTTTTCTGAAATTTTCAACCCCAAAGCTAAAACAATTTTTCTTTTTGTTTCCATCCGGCATGGCTCGCCTCGCTCTATCCGCGTGATGGTGAGGGGTGAAAGGTTGGCATTTCTGGAAAGCTCGGCCTTGCTTATCATAAGGGATTCTCTAATTTCCTTTAGGTTGTTTTTATTCATTCCTTAAATCCTGTGCCGTTGTTTTGTAATGATCATGTTTGCTTGGCCCGGCAGCCGCCGTGGGCCTTTTCTATGACCGTATTTATTTTCTTTTTAATATTATCATGGCGACATATTAATTTTCTTCTTGCAAAAACCATGCAAAAAACAGTTTCAAATTTATAAAACAATTAATATCATATAGTTATATAACAACCACAAACGATCAACAGTGCGAATCTCTGGCTAAATGTTCAAAATTATGAAGTAAATATCTTAAAATATATGTAAACATTTACTTAACGAAAGCGCCGGTCTGTTTTATACCTGAATCTTTCACAGACAATCCTGAAAAATTAGAAATGACAAAATATTTTAATTAGTTGAGGGGTCGGGGAGTTTTTGTCCTAAATCCTTGAATATTAGCCTTCGGCTCGGAGAGCCTACGCCTCGGAGAGCGGAATGGATGATCTTTTTATAAATCGGATGCTGTCTGAGTGGCTTAGGGATCGTTAGAAAAAACAGGCGCATAGCAGCCGCGCCTTGAATGTTAAGAATCCTGGCCCATAGGACCAGACTTTGGGTTGTTCTAGAAAGGGGCTGATCTCCCTGCAGGATGATTTGAGTTGGACACGGGAAAGATTAATGGAAGCTATTGAAAGCGGTGCACCTTAAGTTGTCGGGCTCAAAAGACCCGTTATGGTTCATTTGCAATACTGGACGGCATAGGTGGACGAAACCGGTAAACTGAATTTTCGCCATGATATTTATGACCGTGACAAGCCGTTAGACCGTGCTCTGAAAGAGCAACGTCCCGATGCTTAGAGTAGTTAATTTAAATTTGCCAGTGCCGAACAGGACCGACATCCACATGAACAAAATCGGATTTCCGGTAATACCCTACCCCTCCGGCGTTTAACGTCACACAGACCTTTCGCAACCATCTCGTATCGTAATCTGGAATTCGGATATCGACAGCTTCACCTTGGATGTGCAAACTATTCTTGGCGACGTATTTGCTTTTCTTTCGCAACTCGGCGTTTGTTTCGGGAGAACGGTATCCGGAAATAATATGAAACCGGGTCGGCCGGTCAAGTTTCTTGGAGATAGAATGCAACAGATTCAAAAGTTCTTTTCGGATGGGCCTGATTTCCCCTGTACGATAATCACGGAAAATATTGTTGATTTCTTCTAACGCTTCGGACTGATACAGACCTCGGGCATAATAACACACATCAAGTTTTTCTCCGGTATGCGTGTTGAACAAAAACAAATTTCGCTTTGGCGCAGACAAACGATCAATTGAAGCTAGGGCCGATACCGGGAATGCGCTGCATAACGCCGCTTGGACGGAGATTTTTAAAAAACGGCGTCGACCTATAAACATATTTAAAAGTGTCTTACTGCTCATCAAAAGACTTACATTTCCATTAAAAAAGAGGGCTACATAAAATTTGATCCATTCCGCTCTCCCCTAAGGGCCGGAACCGGAGGCCGATATATAGTGTTTATAGAAAAAATTCCCAGATTCCTCAAACCTTTCATTGCTTGATCTTCTTCTCTCTAAACTGGAGATAAGAATTTCGCATTGCCACGTAAGGATCTACGGATGCTTCTTTTAATGCCTCATACTCACCGATATGAAAAGAGGTTTTATTGACGAGGTTAAAGCCCCTGACAGCCAATTGCGCCTCAAAAGGGTCAACATAAACGAGTGGATTTAAATATGCGTCACCTAACGATCCTATAAAATCACGCAGTGTTGAAGGTCCCAGAATCGGCCATACAAGGAAAAATCCATTGCCGATGCCATATTTTGCGAATGTCTGGCCAAGATCTTCATCATCGGCAAGATTGAGTAGAGGATATTGACTTGCCGGATCAACTATTCCAAGAACACCGACCGTGGTGTTTATAACAAACCTGGTAAATTCAGATGCCGCAGCATTTGCTTTTCCCTGAAGAATGCAGTTGACAAATCGTATCGGCATCATCAGGTTATAGAACAAATTTCTCACACCGGCCCTGAAAATATCCGGAGTAATCGCCGTGTACCCTCTTGCCAGTGGCTTGAGTAGCCAGAAATATAGCTTGTCATTGAAATGGTACATTCCCTTGTTCCAGTAATATAAAGGATCTGCCACCTGCAACTGCTTCGTTTCAAACTCATCTTCAAAAAGCCCTTGTTCAAAATTATCTTCAACATCCGGAGTTTGAGACATCTCTTCTGTCTTTTCTACCGTTGCCGTTCTATTTTGATCGAGTGCAGTATCGTTGACTGTCTCATGTTGGGAGTTCAGAGGTTTATGGGCACACCCGGTAGACAATAACGTAGAAAGCAAAAGTATCGGCAGCAGATGGAAAAATTGTCTTTTCAGCATATCACTGGGCACCCTTCGGATTTTCTTTTACTTCAGGACCAAACGGTTTAAAAACAACCAAAAGTTGGGGCAACAGCGTCAGCGCAGCCATCAAGGCAATAAGCATCGCCAATCCCGTCAGCAGCCCGAAATATATGCTGGGAATAAAATTGGACAACACCAGGATTGAAAAACCGATGATGATGGTCACCGACGTATAGTACATGGCGTGACCGATGCTTCCATGACACCGATGCAATGCCCGAATATAGTTCTGATCGATTTTAATCTCATGAGTAAACCTGTGAATATAGTGAATGGTGTCATCCACAGCAATTCCGACACTGATGGAAGCAATGGTGATGGTCATCATATCAAGGGGAATATTCAGCCAGCCCATGACGCCGAGGACCACACCGATGGAAAGCAGATTGGGGAAAATGGCAATCAGCGAGATTTTCAAGGATCTGAACAAAATCATAAACATGCCCAATAGGACCAGAATAACCACTCCCAGGGTTTGAATTTGTGATTTAAAAAGGCTTTGCAACATATTGTTGTATAATACCAACATTCCTGTCAAATGGACCTGATTTTCATTCAATCCAAAATTACTCACCACATCTTTATGGATCTTTTTTATCAAATGATTTCGCTTCAATGTTTTTTCTGAATCCCTGACACGGGTTGAGAAACGAACCTCATTGTGATCGACGGACACGTATGGTGTTAAAACCATGCCCTTGAAGCGGTCGGGGAGTTCGTTATAGAGCAGAGCCAGTTCAAAATTATCAAGGGGCTTATTGTTATTGAGCTTTTCGGTCATCTTCAGAAGAGTCCCCAGCGAAAGCACTTTACCAATTTCCGGCAAACGGTCAAGATAATCATGGATTTTCTTGACAAGGGTCATTTTTTCCAAAGTAAACCAATATTTATCTTCTTTTTCCGTATTTTCAAATTCATTGAATGTATCGAATTCATCGCCTTTTTTTTGAACGGATTTAAGTGCAGGGATTGGTTTTGTTGTTTTGGGTGTTTTAAAATCGATGATGACATCCAGAGGAGTGGTGCCACCCAGGTTTTGGTCAATGGTCTTCATCCCCTTATAAATCTCGGTGGTGTGTTTAAAGTAATCGATAAAGCTGTTTTCAACCGTAAGTCTCGTTACGCCGATGGCGGTTAAAACAAGGGCGATAGCGCTTACAATCAATATTAATAGACCGTGTGCTTCGGTAAATCTTGCCAAAAAGGGAGTCAATGAAAAGTGTGGTTTTCTTTCGGCTGCCGGCGTTTCTTTTCTCATCAACACCAATATGGAAGGAAAAAGGAGAAATGTCATGACCAGGGATACAAGAATGCCGGCACTCATCATCCATCCAAAAGTAATCACCGGAAGAATATTGCATAGCAGCAGCGAGCCAAACCCGGCAATGGTCGTCAAGGCGGCATACAAGCAGGGCTTGCCCATTAAGCTGACCGTATCAAGGACGAGTTCACGCTGTGAAGCCTCAGGATTTTTAATGTAGAGTTCCCGGTAACGTACGATCAGGTGAATGGTGATCGCCATGGTAATGATGAGCTGCAACGAAATAAAATTTGACGATATAACGGTGACTTCCCAGTCGAACAGTCCCAGCAGACCCATCATGGAAACCACTGAAAAGGCACAGCAGATAATGGGTAAGAATATCCAGCGCTTTTTTTTAAAGATAATGCCCAACGTAATGATCAAAAAAAACAATACGCCGAAACCGAACACTTTGAGATCATTTTTGATAAAGCTGATCAAATCGTCCGCAATCATGCTGACGCCTCCGAGAAAGAGCTCGGCGTCATTACGATAATGATCCATAATAGCACGGACAGAGACAATGTCCTGATGCCGGGTCTTCTTCATCTGATCCCGATAGTTTCTAAATTGCTCAATGACGCTTTTGAATTCTAAAGCTTCCTTGGGCGACAGAGATCCTTCATCATTTTTTTGCCTGAGTTGGTTACGGGTATTCAGCAAATCCCGATATTTTTCATCAACTGGAAAGTAGATGAGTATTGCAGTAGTCTTGAGATCCGGGCTTACCAGAAGATTTTGATACAGCGGGCTGTTTTTGAATTCAATCCTCGCCAGCTTTTTGTCGACCCCGGAGGATTCTATGGTGGGAAGGTCGCCGGTCAGTTCTTTGATGGGAATCGGCGGGCTTTCCAACAGCGGGGCATCAAGTATCGAAACAACCGTCGAAACATTTTTTAATTTTTTCAGGTCATCACACAAGAGAGATAGTTTTGTAAGGGTGGCATTGTCGAACAGATCCCCTTTCGGGGCATAAGTCATCACTAAATAATCCTGCAGTCCATAGCGGGAATCAATAATTCGTGAATACTGAAGGTCTTTATCATTCTCGAGCACCAGTGTTTCCGCCGATGCGTCAAGCTTAAAGTCCTTTGCAGCATAACCGAAAAAAGAAACCAGCACGACCAGACAGAAAATAACAACTTTGGGCCGTTTTAAAATAAATTTATCGAAAAACTGTGTGAGCAAAGAGGACGATTTATTCATATGAGTTTTTGAAACAGGCGCATCCCAATAAAGATAGTTTAAAAGAAGATTATTTAGTTTCCGGTTTTTCGAGTTTCAAAAGTAGATCGTCAATAGTGCCTTTGCTGAGTATGTCGTAAAACTGAGATCGATATGTTGAAATGAGGCTAACGCCTTCAATCGAAATGTCATAAATTTTCCAGCCATTTGACGACTTGTATAGTTTGTACATCATGGCGATACGGTGGTTTTTAGAAATCACACTGGTCGGTATTTGAATTTTTATTCCTTCTTGAACAGGCGCGTCATAGACAACTTTCTCATCCGTGTAAAGGGATAATTTATCAATATACGACTTCTTTAACCGTGCAACAAAAAGATCGGTAAATTTCTCCCTATTTTTTTCAGAAAGACCGGGCCAGTACTTTCTGCCCAGTGTGAGTTTTGCCATGAGATTATAGTCAAAGATAGGTTCTACGATTTTTACAACCTGTTCATTTTTCTCCTGTTGAACGAGATCTTTTCTCTGTAATACGGAAAGTGCCGCTTCAACTTTAACCATCAGCAATTCTTTTGCCGCATTTTTATCATCGGACCATCCGACCTGGCTCATGAGCAGCAACACTAAAACTGTGTATAAAATTCTTCTCATCGTCGTGCCTCTGAATATCAATATTTTCTCCATTGTCTAACCGATAATTTGTTTTTATGCAACCCCATAAGTATAAGGAATAGAAGGAAACAGACTTAGGAGCGTGTGACTGCATGAATCATGCCACGGTATTACTGAAAACACTCTGCAACCTAATATATTCTATATTTATAATTGTTTGACCGATTCTTAGATAACAGAGCATTTTTGAGATTGAAAGGGAAATCTTTTTTTGTCAATATTTTGACAACTTTTTCAGTCAAACACCGGCGGCCGGCAAACATGTCCGCTATCAAACCGAGAACTATCACGCCTGGCGCTTGAGTGCGGGTAGCTTTAATTACCGGCGATACTTCCCCATCAACTGCACATGACCGACAATATGGTTTTCCATTGCCTTTAAAACCTGCTTTTTTGTGGCTCCAGAAGACAGGTTCATAAGGGTGTCAAGGGCATATAATTTGAAATAATATCTGTGGGTTCCACCCGGCGGACAAGGGCCGCCGTAGCCGATCCGACGAAAATCGTTGATTCCCTGAACCCCGCCGGGTGCCGGATGTTCATCGGGGGATATATTTTCCGGGAGGTCTTTTGTCTTTGCCGGAATGTCATAGTATACCCAGTGCACCCATGTGCCCATGGGTGCATCCGGATCATCACAGATAAGCGCAAGGCTTTTTGTGCCATCCGGAAGTGAACCCCATTTTAAAGGTGGTGACACATCGTCCCCGTCACAGGTATATTTGCTGGGAATCATCCCGCCTTCCTCAAATGCCGAGCTTTTGAGTTTCATGGTTCCTCCTTCTGCTTTTGCAAAGGGCAGCGTTAAAAAAATGATGATGAAAAAAAACATCAAACAAATACTTGTGGCATTATTCTCTTTCATAATCTCATCCCTATTATTTATCCGAGGGCTTGGGGTGTTTTTCTCGTAAATTCAAATGTAAGTGTTCCCGGGTGTGCTCTTCCGTTTCACTTAGGTGTCTACGTGTCTGGTCATTTCAAAGACTTAGTAGCGGTGGCATTCCTGCCCCCTCCGCGTTCTCCCGCAAAAAGCACGCGGGAGCCGCGGTCTCCCCCGCTGCTAAGTCTCTGAAATGACGAAACCACTCCGCCAATGTCGTTTCACGGAAAAGCGCACCCCAGAAACACATGCAACACATGGGTAGAAGCGGAATGGATAATGCTTTTTTAAAAGCGTGTACTGTTTGAGCGGTTTAGGGATCGTTAGAAAGAACAGATGCAGACCCAAATATTCTTTAATAGAAATAGTATTTCTCCCAGACGAAGTTATTAATTTATATATTGGACTCTGTTTTTTCTTTACGATCCTTTACCACGAGTTTACACGGTTTTAAAAAAGCATTATCCATGGAGTGATTTAACAAAGAAAAACACCCCGACCCCTGATTTATCTGATCAATAAAAGTTAATGTTTTACATTAATTCTTTCTTATAACCAATTAACATTGAAATGTTTTCACCAGATTACAGCAGTGAAAAATCATCGATATGTAATTTCAAAAAAGGCGATGAACCGACTTTATCGAAAGGACATTATAAATTGCTGGCCGTAAACGTTGCAATCCTCGTTTCATTCCAGTATTCACCCTTTTTTTTGAAATCCACAAAACCCAAATGCCCGCCTGATTTCGGCATTTCAAGATAAAGATAAGGATTTTTTTTCGCTTCATCAACAGGATAACAGGCTTCACCCAAAAAAAGGTCGTTCTGAGCGTTGATTAAAAGAGACGGGATGTTGATGTCGGCAAAAAATTGTTTGCAACTGCATTTAGACCAGTAATCTTTTGCATCTAAAAAACCGTGAATGGTTGCCGTATATCTGTTGTCAAACGCTTCGAATGTCCTGATTGAATGATAATCCGCATCATTGATTTTACCCGGCATGATTTGCATCTTTACTTTTCTAAAAATGCTGGGATAAATGGTCTGGAAATGCGCATTTGAATATAAACAAAATGGGTTATAGTCTGAATTCGAAATTAACGGCATCTGAAGCACCCGATATGATCATTTCACGTTGAATCTATATTTTTTGCATGATAGAAAAAATTGATCAAGCAACTTTTATTTCACCAGGAATTTGAAACCCCGATTGAATAATATCGGAACATTTTGGAATAAGTCTTGTCTAACTTAAATGAATAATCACATAAAAAGGCCAGGCGCTTTATCCCGCGAAGACACGGTGTTGATCCGGGCTATTCAGACGGGTGATATGGCTGCCTTTGACGAACTGGTTCTCAAACACAAAGATCGATTGTTCAATCTGGTCTACTGGTTTTTAGGAGATTATCAGGACGCCAATGACTGCGCCCAGGAGACCTTTATGAAAGCCTTCAAATCGATAAATAGATTCAGGTTTGAATCGGCATTTTCCACCTGGCTATATCGGATTGCCATCAATACGTGTAAAAACAGAATAAAATCATCTGCATACAGATGGAACAAAAAGACTGTTTCACTCGAAATCTCCAATGGTTCAAAAAACGGTAACCCTTGTTCCAAAATTGTGAACGGCTCTCCAACTCCGGCAATGGCACTTGAAAAAAAAGAGAGAATGATGTGGATTCAAAAAGCCATCAATTCATTGCCCGAGGAACAAAACCAAGTGGTGGTGCTGCGTGACATCCAAGGACTTTCTTACCAGGATATTTCAGATATCACCGGTCTGAACCTTGGTACCGTTAAATCGAGGCTCGCAAGAGGAAGACTGGAGTTGAAAAACAAGCTTAAAGGAAGGATATAAAATGGACTGTGCCGCAATTCAGAAACTATTATCCGAATATATCGATGGCACTTTAGATGCAAAATCCGTTCAAGTGGTTGAAAAACACATTTCAGTCTGCGAAGACTGTAAAGAATCACTTGCTTCATTGAGTGCTGTGGTTGAAGCATTGAACGCTCTTGAACCGGTGGAACCTCCGGCAGATTTTTTAGAAAAAATCCACCAGCGTATGGAACCGCGTTCAGATTTCAGCCGGATCTTCAGGAAACTGTTTGTTCCTTTTAAAATTAAAATTCCATTGCAACTGGCAGCAGCAGCCACTGCATCTATCCTTGTTGTTATGGTTTTATTTCATCAAAAATCAGAATATCAGAAGATTCAGCCTTTAAAAGCGCCCAAATCCGAATGGTTCGCCGAAAAATCAAAATCAGATCACCTATCACCTGAATTCGATACAAAAACAAAACGTTCTGCCCCTATTCCTGAAGAAACACCTGAAAGGTTGTCGGACAGCGAACAGCGCATGTCGGCCCAAAAATCCAGGGTAAAAACATCCGTTCAACCGTCCATTCAAAGGGAATATAGACCCCCCTCTTCTGTTTTGACAAAGGCAAGGCCATCTGCTGGAAAAGGTCAGCCCATAGCACTTGCCATGATTCTCAAATCCGACGCCATCGGAAATGTTTATGCGCCTGATATTGCGATGCAAACAATGCCTTTGTCCGAAGGTGATAAAAAAACGATTGAACAGGAAAGAACCGATAAAGATACCCTTGGAAGAAAATTTGAGGCTAAACAGAAAAATCAGATCGACGATGTGCTTTTAAGGATAAATCATATTATTTTGCCTTTAAAAGGTAAAATTTTGACAAAGGAATACAACAAACCAAAAGATCGATTAAAATCGATTCAGGTTCAAATACCTGCCGAAAGCTACGCATCTTTTTGCAGAGAACTCACCCGTTTGGGTACGTTCAAAACCCCGCCGCCTGCCCTTTCCGATCAAAGTCTTGAAGCGGTAGACCTTTTGATCAATTTCACCTACCCCGAATGATTAGCTCAACGGACTGTGGCCCAAGTATTGTTTGAACAACGAATATTCTGAGCTATATTTTTTCAAAGAGCAAGTAACGTATTTTTTACACTATCAACAGGGTAAATATGTCGTGTTTCGAAGTTTTGACCATTAAAGCAGGCCTTTTTGGGTCAAAAACCAACATAGTGTCTATTCAGAAATGAGATATTTTGTCCAAGATCGAGGCATTCGAAAAAATTAACCACAGGTATATAGTTGATATTCCGAGGATTATTTTTTGAGCATAACGAAGATATTGGGCAAAATAGCCATTTACGGATAGACACTAAATTTTTTTGGGAACCTTTTTTCTGTCCTCTTGTCTAATGAAACCAAAGAACAAAAAAATCTAGGAGGTAAAAAAAATGATTCCCAAGAAAAAAAGTATTATCCTCGTCTTTCTCGCTGTTATGTTGATGACAACTGCTGTTTCATACGCACAGCAAGAAAACAATGGTGACAAAACCTTGTCCCCGTATTTCCTGGTCAAGAATGATGACCCGGATGTAGATCGGCTCCCATTGAAATCCACACATGCTGAAGTCCATATTTCAGGGGTCATTGCCGATGTCAATGTCACACAGGTCTATAAGAACGAAGGTAAAAAGCCCATAGAGGCCATCTATGTCTTTCCGGCATCCACAAAAGCCGCTGTTTACGGGATGAAAATGACCATCGGCGAACGGACCATCACAGCTAATATTCGCGAGCGTGAGCAGGCAAGACAGGAATACAATCAAGCCAAACAGGACGGAAAAAGCGCATCCCTTCTGGAACAACACCGTCCGAATGTTTTTCAGATGAATGTGGCCAATATCCTGCCTTCCGACGTCATAAAAGTCGAACTCAAATATACCGAACTTTTGATTCCCACTAACAAAGTGTACGAATTCGCCTATCCCACGGTTGTGGGACCACGGTTCGTGGATCAGTCGCCCGTTGAAGCAGGCTCTGCTGAAACATGGACTTCCAATCCTTATCTCCGTCAGGGAGAACTGCCGACTTATAAGTTTAATATGTCTGTCCATATCGCAGCAGGTCTTCCCATTAAAGACATTACCTGTACTTCACACAAGACCCGCATCGATTACAAGGGTCCTTCCTTTGCCACCATTAATCTTGATCCGACTGAAAACCAGGGCGGCAACCGGGACTTTGTTTTGAAATATCGCCTTGCCGGTGATAAGATTCAAACCGGCCTTCTTCTTTATGAAGGAGAAAATGAAAAATTTTTTCTGCTCATGATGCAGCCACCCAAAAAGATAGCGAAAACCCAGATCCCGCCCCGTGAGTATATCTTCATCGTTGATGTATCCGGATCCATGCACGGCTTTCCACTGGATATTTCCAAAAAATTACTTAAAGATCTCATCAGCAACCTTCGTCCAACAGACCGGTTCAATGTTCTCTTGTTTGCCGGCGGTTCCCGGTTGATGGCAGAGCAATCTTTACCGGCCACTTCCCAAAACATCACCCGTGCCATAAACACCATTGAACAACAGCGGGGCGGTAGTGGTACCCGGCTGTTGCCGGCACTTCAAAGAGCACTCTCTCTTTCTAAAACCGAAGGATTCTCTCGAAGCATCGTCATCGCTACTGACGGGTATGTTTCCGTCGAAGCAGAAGTTTTTGACCTGATGCGGAAGAATCTCGGGGATGCCAATATGTTTGCTTTCGGCATCGGTTCGAGTGTCAACCGTCATCTGATCGAAGGCATGGCCAGAATAGGAATGGGGGAACCCTTTGTCATCACAAAACCTGATCAGGCACTGATAACGGCAAGAAAATTCCGCAAACTCATTGAATCACCGGTATTAACCGGAATCGATGCAGACTTCGGCAAATTCGAGGCTTACGACGTGGAACCGCCGAGTATTCCCGACGTGTTGGCTGACCGCCCTGTTATTGTTTTCGGTAAATGGAAGGGCAATCCTCTCGGTACCATTTCTTTACAGGGCTACACCGGCAAACACCGCTTTTTGAAAAAAATCGATGTTTCTAAAACACAGGTCCTGGAATCAAACTCGGCCCTTCGCTATCTCTGGGCACGGCACCGAATTGCTTTGTTATCCGACTACAACAGACTCAACAAACAGGACGAACGGGTCAAAGAAGTAACAAACCTTGGCCTGACCTACAATCTCTTGACCGCATATACCTCATTTGTTGCTGTGGATACGCAGATCCGCGTTCAGGATGGTCAGGCTGTCACCGTCAAACAGGCCCTTCCCCTGCCCCAGGGTGTTTCCGACTATGCAGTGGGAGGAAACATGGCTTTTGCCGGAAAAGCGTTTTCTTTCCAGGCCCCTGCGCCTTCGGTATTGGGAATGAAACGTCAAGTTATTGAAGAAAGCATGGTGCATAAAAAAGAAGATCGTCTTAGCACTGAGCCTGAAATGGATGCTGCTGTCCGTGATAAGAAGGTTATCGAACTGGGAAAAATTACGGCTACCGGAGGTTTGTCTGAAACATCCATCCGGAAACTTTTAGAAAAACAGATGCACTCTTTTAATACCTGCTACAAACAGGCATTGAAAAAACCATCTCAGTTGAAAGGAAAAATTGTTTTCAGACTGGTCGTAGATCCCGCCGGCCAGGTCATAGACGTTCGCCTGGATAAAGGTATTAACAACGACAAGACGTTTGAAACCTGCATGCTTCAGAAACTTAAAAAGCTGCGCTTTCCAGCAGCCCAAAAAAGGATCAAAACCGTGATTCAGGTTGCATTTCTTTTGAAATAAACATCAACCATAATTGAGTGAAAGTCGGGGACACTCAAAAACAAGATAGCCGTCTGCCTCAGAAATGGAGACAGACGGCTATCATGACCGTTCATTACCTGAGGGGCCGGGGTGTTTTTTCTTTGTTAAATCGCTTCATGGATAATGCTTTTTTTCAAACCGTGTAAACTCGTGATTAAAGGATCGTAAAGAAATAGCAGAGTTCAATATAAAAACAATAGCTTCAACTTGAATTAAATATCTTTATCCTATTGAATTATTTCGGAATGCGTCTGTTCTTTCTAACGATCCCTAAATCACCCTGCCCGCTCTGCGAGCTTCGACCCAACAAAATGGATGACACTTTTTTATTACTGTTTCGGGTTTTGAAACAAATTGGCGTTATAGGAGCCCCAGGTATGATTAAATTTTTGTTGGAAGCTGTTTGAGTGGATTAGGGATCGTTATGAAAAAACCCTTCTAGATTCGTTGTCATACGAACTTATTGTCATAAATCGATTACCTTTATCAAAGGATAAAACCGGTTTATTCATTACGAGCCCTTATCCTCGAGTTCTTTCAGGAAAAATTTAATTATACCTGGGGTGAGCCCTTGCCACGAGGCTTGCTCGCCTCAGGCGTTATTACACGGTTTGAATAAAAGCATTATCCATGGAACGATTTCAAAACCAATGAATTATCTCATCCGGTCATAAAAGAAATGTTTTGTCCCAGTACAGGGTTGAATTGATCTCATACCATGACAAGCCGGTCATGAGGGATCTCTGGGGGCAAGGGCTCATGATCCCGTAGATAACAAAGATGTCGATGATGTCATGAAGATCATTATCCACAGCCGCCTCTCTGAAAAAAATTTCCAGCAGTCCGGCTTCAAAAGTATAATTGTCCGCATGTTTCATGGTTGTCTGCAATAATTTAATAAACCCACCGATATCTTCCTGAGTCACATTCGCTAAAGTCGTCCTTACAGCAGTATCACAAGAAGGTTTCCCGGTATCGCGGATCGTGTTTACCATCGCCTTGACAACCGGCGGGATAAAATAGTGCCCCTCATTTCTGAAATCGAGGATTTTATCTTCCCATGCAGGGCCGCTCCGGGATTTGACCGGGATCAGAATCCGCTCTTCAAAAGCCAAAAGTATCAAATCTTTTTTTTTACCTTCCTTGATATCGATCTCATCGTAGCGAATCGTTTCTTTATACAGGTAATTCTTCAGAAGTTCTGCCAGCAAAAAGGCATCGCTTTTAGAAAAAAAAATCAAAAGTGCATTAAATAAATTGTTTTCCCTCATGGTCTTTCAAATTCAATATTTCAGCCTGATTTTTTCACGGGTCGGAGGCTTTTATATGCAAGGCACTTAAGGGTGAAGCCATAGTAAGCTATTGCGAACCTTTAATAACACAGCAGATGAAGGCCTTCGACCCGTGAAAAAATCAGGCTAAAGTTCTGCATACACACTTGGGTTAAATTCATAAAGAGGTGATCTTGATTTTGCCATCTGGCCGATGGCTGCCAGCTTGGGACTGATGATGCCGGCCCCTTTTAATATGGCGATCATGGCACCTGTCTTATCCTTCAATCCGTTTTGGATGCAAAGAACACCGATCCTGGCGCCGTTAATCGTGTTGTGAACGGTATTTTTTTTAATGGAGAGAATCAGGTCCGGCATTTTTTCCCATTCCGGCTCGCCCATATGCTGAAATAGATCAAGGATAGCTGAAATACTGTCCCATGTTCCAGTCTCTATCCCCTTTTTCACCAGTGTTTTTGAAATATTGGGCATTTCATATAATTCCTCGGGTTCTGCCGACAAAATCCGGGAATCCCATTCCGAACACCGGGATGATCGAACAGGGATAACGAGTTTCCACTCCCACAGAGCCAAAAGCGCCTCATCCACACTGCCATTTGCCGCTGACGCCAGCTCCTGATAATTAATCCTCTCGGAATGATAAAGGCGGAAAAGGATATGAGCCAAACCTGAAACAGGAACATCTCCGGTCATAAAAGATCTTAGCGCTTTTTCTAAATTCTTTA
>Ga0210144_1000126_pt1 | contig 43485 bp, 34 predicted proteins | sample Muzzi_PWA_D2_FD_185532 | JGI IMG/M metagenome (GOLD analysis project Ga0210144, IMG submission 185532) | Wetland microbial communities from San Francisco Bay, California, USA, that impact long-term carbon sequestration - Muzzi_PWA_D2 (SPAdes) | ecosystem: Environmental > Aquatic > Marine >...
GCCCTCGGGCCAGGCCGCCACCAGGGCCCGCGCGGCCTCGGGCACGCGGGCGGCCCAGCGGGGGAGCGCGTCGCGGTCGGCGATGGCCAGCAGGATGGCCTTCGCGGCGCCCCGCCCCTTGAGGGCGAACAGGCGCGCCACCGCCTCGGGGTCCCCGGGGTCGCAGGCCAGGGCGTAATGGTGCTCCACGGGGTAGGCCACGACCCCGCCGGCCCGGATCACCCGGACCGCCTCCGCCAGGGCTTCGGGCGCCGGGTCCCGGGGGTCCACACGGATTCGCCGGACGGGCCGGGCGGGCATGGCTGCCGGACGCCCGGGGGCGCCGCGCGCCTCAGCGCTTGCGGGCGATGCGGGACGCAAGGGCCCCGGCCTTGGCCTCCACCCGCTCCACCATGCGCTGCCGGTACACCTCCAGGCGGGCGGCCACGTCGGTGTCGGAGCGGGCGATGATCTGGGCCGCGAACAGCCCCGCGTTCTGGGCCCCGGCCTTGCCGATGGCCATGCAGGCCACCGAAACGCCGCCGGGCATCTGGGCGGTGGAGAGCAGGGCGTCCAGGCCGTTCAGGGGGGAGCTGTCGATGGGGACCCCCAGGACCGGGACGATGGTCTCCGCCGCAATCACCCCCGCCAGGTGGGCGGCGGCCCCGGCGCCGGCGATGATGGCGGCGTAGTCCTTGTGCTTGGCGTCCTCGGCGAGCTGGCGCACGAGGTGGGGGGTGCGGTGGGCCGAGGCCACGGTGGCCTCCCAGGGGATGCCCAGCTCGTCCAGCGCGGCGGCGGCCTCCTGCATGATCTCCCAGTCGCTGTCCGAGCCCATCACGATGCCGACCCGGGGGCCCTTGGCGCCCTTGCCGGCCTTTCCGCCCCGATTGCCCTTGCTGGCCATGTGCCTCGCTTTGCTCCCTACGGCTGAACGGGGGCCCGTCCGCCCCCCTGCCCCCTCGCGATTCTACCCCGCCTCGCGCCCCACCGCCCGGGCGCCGATGTCGCGCCGGTACTGCATGCCCTCGAAGCGGATGCGGGCGACGGCGTTGTAGGCCAGGTCCACGGCGGCCCCGATGTCCGGCGCCACGGCGGTGACCCCCAGGACCCGGCCGCCGTCGGTCACGAGCTCGCCGTCGTTCATGGCGGTGCCGGCGTGGAACACCCGCACCCCCGCGTATTCCTCCGCCCCCTCGATGCCCGTGATGGGCACCCCCTTGGCGGCCCCGGCGGGGTAGCCGGCGGAGGCCAGCACCACGCACACGGCGGCGCCCTCCGACCAGGTCACCTTCACCGTGTCCAGCCGGCCCCGGGCCGCCGCGTCGCAGATGGCGAGCAGGTCGGCGTCCAGGCGGGACAGGACGGGCTGCGTCTCGGGGTCGCCGAAGCGGGCGTTGAACTCGAGCACCTTGTAGTCGTCGCCGTCGATCATGAGCCCGGCGTAGAGCACCCCCACGTAGGGCGTGCCCGCCTCCGACAGGGCCTCGACCACCGGGCGGATGGCCTCCTCCAGCACCCGCCCGGCCAGGGCGTCGGTGAGCACGGGGGCGGGGGAGTACGCCCCCATGCCGCCCGTGTTGGGGCCCCGGTCGCCGTCGAAGATGCGCTTGTGGTCCTGGGCCCCCACCATGGGCACGATGGTCTCGCCGTCGGTGAAGGCCATGAAGGAGCACTCCTCCCCTTTCAGGTGCTCCTCGATCACCACCCGGCGGCCGGCCTCGCCGAAGGCCCCGGCCTCGAGCATCTCGGCCACGGCGGCCTCGGCCTGGGCCAGGGTGTCGGCGATGATGACCCCCTTGCCCGCCGCCAGGCCGTCGGCCTTGACCACGTAGGGGGGCGGGAGGGTGCGCAGGTAGTCCCGGGCTTCGCCCGCGTCGGTGAAGGCCCGGGCGGCGCCGGTGGGGACGCCGCAGCGGGTCATGATCTCCTTGGCGTAGGCCTTGCTCCCCTCGATGCGGGCGGCGGCGGCCGAGGGGCCGAAGACCGCCAGCCCGGCGGCCCGGAAGCGGTCCGCCAGGCCCTTCATCAGGGGGATCTCGGGGCCCACCACGGTCAGGTCGATGCGCTCCTTGACGGCGAAGGCGAGGAGGTGGTCCACGTCGTCCGCGGCGATGTCCAGGCACTCGGCCACCTGGGCGATGCCGGGGTTGCCGGGGGCGGCGTAGAGCTTGCCCAGCCGGGGGCTCCGGGACAGCTTCCAGGCCAGGGCGTGCTCGCGCCCGCCGCCGCCGACCAACAACACCTTGAGGGACTGTTTCATCCTGCCTTGCGCTCGGGGGGTACTCTCGGGATGATTGCGGGAGCCGGGTCCGGCGGGAACGCCGGGGGCACCGGGGCGGGCATTGTACCGGATCGGCCGGGGGCCGCACAGCCCCCGCCCCGGCGGCGTCCGACACGGGATTTGACCCCGGCGCGGGGGCGCCCATATCATACTGAGTTTCGTGGGGGTGGGCCCGTCGCGACCGGACACCCCATTCGGCCCGAAAACGACCGAAGCGGACAGCGGAACGATGCGACGCACGATGCTCAAGAGCAAGGTCCACCGGGTCACGGTGACCGAGGCGAGCCTGCACTACGAGGGGAGCTTCACCCTCGACGAGGCGCTCATGGAGGCGGCCGACCTGGTCCCCTACGAGCGCATCGAGATCTACAACATCCACAACGGCGAGCGCTTCGCCACCTACGTGATCCCCGGGCCCCGGGGCCGGGGCGACGCCTGTATCAACGGCGCCGCCGCCCGCCTGGGGGCCAAGGGCGACCTGATCATCGTGGCGAGCTACGTGGACCTGGAGGAATCGGAGGTGGCCGACTTCTCCCCGGTCAACGTCTACGTGGAATCCGACAACCGCATCCGCCAGGTGGTCACGGGCGTGGTGACCGCCCCCTTCTCGCCCTACCCCACCGCCTGACGGCGCCGCAGCGACGCCCCCGGGGACGTCTCCGGGGCGCATTCCGCTACAATGTCCCGGCCCCCCGCGCCCTTGGGGCCGGCGGGGCGCCGCCCCGTGCGCCGGTCCCCCAAGTGTCCAGGTAGCCCCCATGTCCCCGGTCGCCCTCACCCTCGTCTGCTTCGTCCTCTACGTCGTGGGCTACCGGCTGTACGGCTCGGGGCTGGTGGCCCGGGCCTTCGGCCTGGACGGCGCCCGCCCGACCCCGGCCCACACCTGCCGGGACGAGGTGGACTATCTGCCCACGAACCGCTTCGTGCTGTTCGGGCACCACTACTGCTCCATCGCCGGGCTCGCGCCCATGCTGGGGCCCGCCATCGCGGTGATCTGGGGCTGGGCGCCGGCCCTCTTGTGGGTGGTGCTGGGGACGATCCTGATCGGCGCCGTGCACGACTTCGCGGCCCTGATGATCTCGGTGCGCCACCAGGGGCGGAGCGTGGGGAGCGTGGCCCAGAGCGTCATCACGCCCCGGGCCCGGGGGCTGTTCTTGGTGCTGATCTTCTTCCTGATCGCCATGGCGATGGGGGTGTTCGTCCTGGTGGTGGCGGGGCTGTTCTCGGACGTCGGGGCGGCGGCCGCCACGGCCCACCCGGAGGCGGTGGTGCCCACCTTCTCCCTGATGTTCATCGCCATGGCCATGGGGTACCTGGTGTACCGGCGCGGGGTGCGGCTGTCGGTGGCGACGGCCGTGGGCTTCGCCCTGATGCTCGGGTTCACGGGGTGGGGGCTGGAGCACCCGGTGGGCGGGGTGACGCGGGAGACCTGGATGGGGGTGCTGCTGGTCTACGCCGCCCTGGCCTCGGTGCTGCCGGTGTGGCTGCTGCTCCAGCCCAGGGACTACCTCAACAGCCTGCTGCTCTACCTGGCGCTGGGCTCGGTGTTCGCGGGCTTCTTCCTGCTGGACCCGTCGTTCGCGGCCCCGGCCTACAACCCGCACCCGGCGGGGGCGCCGCCCCTGTTCCCGTTCCTGTTCATCGTGATCGCCTGCGGGGCGGTGTCGGGGTTCCACGGGCTGGTGTCGTCGGGCACCACGAGCAAGCAGCTCGACCGGGAGACGGACGGCTGCATGATCGGCTACGGCGGCATGATCGGCGAGTCCCTGCTGGGGCTCTCGGCGGTGCTGGCGACCACGGCGGGGTTCGCCTCGGCCGCCGACTGGAGCGCCTACTACGCCTCGTGGGGCGCAGCCTCGGGGCTGGCGGCGAAGCTGGGGGCGTTCATCAGCGGCACGGGGCTGTTCGTCAGCCGCCTGGGGGTGCCCCGAGCCTTCGCCGAGGCCTTCATGAGCGTGATCGTGGTGGCCTTCGCCCTGACCAGCATCGACTCGGGGGCCCGGCTGCTGCGCTACGCCTTCCACGAGGCCGGTGAGGCGCTGGGGATCGGTCTTTTGCGCAACCGCTGGGCCGCGACCCTGGGGGCGGTGGCGGCCATCGGCTTCTTCGCCTTCTTCCGGGTGGACGGAAAGCCCGCCGGGCTGTTCCTGTGGGCCCTGTTCGGCACCACCAACCAGATCATGGCGGGCATGACCCTGCTGGCGGCCACCGTCTACCTGATCCGGGGCCGGCGGCCCTACCTCTACACCCTCCTGCCCATGATCCTGGTGCTCACGGTGACCGTCTGGGCCATGGGCAGCAACCTGGTGACGTTCCTGAAAGGCGGCCAGTGGGCCCTGGCGGCGGTGGGGGCCACGATCCTGGCCCTGGCCCTGTGGGTGTGCGCCGAGGCGGTGATCGCCCTGAAGGGGCTGCGGGCGGCCGCCGCCCCCGCGCCGGAGGCCGAGGGGGGCTAGGGTCGAGCCCCGGCGCGCCGCGGCCGAAGAGACCCCGGGGGCCCCTTGGGGAGGGGCATGGAAGGGTCCGGCCGCGTGAAATCGAACGAATCTCCACTGAAAGTCCCCTCGGCGGGGGCCCTCCTGGTCGGCGTGCTCGGGCTGGTGGCGTGCGCCCACGTCGCCGCCCAGGTGGCCGTGGACCTGCTGGCCCCCCTGTCGCCCGCCGCGGAGCTCGCCCTGGAGACCGTGCTGCTGGCACTGATGGCGGCGGGGCCCGTGTGGTGGCTGGTGGTGCGCCCTTTGCGGGGCGCGGCGCGGGCCGAGCGGGAGCGGGCGGCCACCCTGGTGGCCCGCGCGGCCGAGGGGATCGTGACCCTGGACGGCGAGGGGCGGGTGACCTCCTTCAACCCCGCCGCCGAGCGCATGTTCGGCCGCCCCGCCGCCGAGGTCGTGGGGACGCCGTGGACCGACCTGGTGCCCCGGCCGGAGGGGCGCGTCCCGGAAGGGTGCGCCGTGCTGCGGCCGGCCGCCGGCCCCGAGCCCGTGGAGACGGAGGCCCTTCGCGCCGACGGCACCGCGTTCGCGGCCGAGCTGACCGTGAGCGCCCTGGGCGGGGACGGGGCCCGGGCCTGCATCGTGCGGGACATCTCGGAGCGCAAGGCGGCCGAGCGGGCCTTGCGCGAGTCGCGCCAGATGCTGCGGCTGGTGCTGGACGCCATCCCCGTGCGGGTGTTCTGGAAGGACGCCGACTCGGTGTACCTGGGGTGCAACGGCTCCTGCGCCCGGGACGCGGGGCTGGAGCACCCGGGCCAGATCGTCGGGCGGACCGACCACGACCTGGGCTGGCGCGAGCACGCCGGGCTCTACCGCACCGACGACCGCGCCGTGATCGACACCGGGGTGGCCAAGGTGAACTACGAGGAGCCCCTCACCCTCCCCGACGGCGGCCGCATGTGGCTCCAGACCAGCAAGGTGCCCCTCACCGACAGCGACGGCAACGTGGTGGGGGTGATGGGCTGCTACGCCGACATCACCGAGCGCAAGCGCACCGAGGCCGCCCTGGAGCGGGCCCTGGAGGAGCTGGAGGTGCGGGTGCGGCAGCGCACCGCCGACCTGGAGGCCGCCAACGCCCGCCTCACCCGCGCCATGAGCCAGCGCCGCGCCACCGGCACCCGCCTGCGCCTGGTGCGGGGCCTCTTGGACCGCACCGACGACGGCCTGTTCGTCTCCGACGCCCACACCGGCCGCCTGGTGGACGTCAACGCCGCCGCCTGCCAGCGCCTGGGCTACACGCGCCGGCAGCTGCTGGGACTGTCGGTGTGGGACGTCACGACCAGCGTGGCGGACCTGGACGGGTGGCGGGAGCTGGCGGCGCGGCTGGCGTCCGGTCCGCCGGCGACGTTCGAGACCAGCCACCGGCGGGCGGACGGCACCGAGTACCCGGCGGAGGTCAGCACCGCCCACATCGGCGTCGACGGCCGTGCCTACGTCGTCGCCGTGGCGCGGGACATCAGCGCCCGCAAGGGCGCCGAGGCCGAGCTGGTGGCCGCCAAGGAGGAGGCCGAGCGGGCCAACCGGGCCAAGAGCGAGTTCCTGTCGCGCATCAGCCACGAGCTGCGCACCCCCCTGAACGCCATCCTGGGCTTCGCCCAGCTGGTGGCCCGGGCCCCCGCGGGACCCGCCGGTGAGGCGGCGGGCCCCGGCGGGGGACGCTACGCCGACGAGATCCTGGGGGCCGGGGGCCACCTGCTGACCCTGGTCAACGAGATGCTCGACCTGGCCCGCGTCGAGGCCGGGACCCTGGAGCTGGAGATCCGCGCCCTGCCGGTGGCGCCGGCCGCCGCCGAGGCGGCGGCGCTGCTGGCGCCCCTGGCGGCGGAGCGGCGGGTGACGGTGGACAACCGGCTGCCGGCCGAGGGCGCCCCCTGGGTGCGGGCCGACCCCACCCGGCTGCGGGAGATCCTGCTCAACCTGGTCTCCAACGGCATCAAGTACAACCGGGAGGGGGGCCGGGTGACCGTCTCCTGCGCCGGGCGCCCGGACGGCCGGGTGGCCGTGACCGTGGCCGACACCGGGCGCGGCATCGCGCCCGACCGGCGGGACGGGCTGTTCGAGCCGTTCGACCGCCTCGGCATGGAGCACACGGCGGTGACGGGCACCGGCATCGGCCTGGCCATCTGCCGCCAGATCGCCGCCGCCATGGGGGGCGACATCGAGGTGGAGAGCGCCCCGGACCGGGGCAGCCGCTTCACCCTGGTGCTCCCCGCCGCGCCCCCCGCCCCGGATGCGGACGCCCCGCCGGTCCCCGCGGCCGAGGCGGTCCCGGCCCTCCCCGTCCCGGGCTCGGACCCCCGCACCGTGCTCTACATCGAGGACAACCCCGCCAACATGGCCCTGGTGCAGGAGGTCCTGCGGGCCCGGCCCCACGTGGCGCTGCTGTCGGCCACCCGGGGCCTGGAGGGCCTGGAGGCCGCCCGCCGGGCGGTGCCGGACCTGATCCTGCTGGACCTCAACCTGCCCGACCTGTCGGGCTTCGAGGTGCTCGAGCGGCTGCGGGCCGACCTCGTCACCCGCGCCATCCCCGTCGTGGGCGTCAGCGCCAACAGCTTCCCCGAGGACCTCTCCCGGGCCCGGGACGCGGGCTTCGCCGACTACGTCACCAAGCCCTTCGACGTGGGCCGGTTCCTGGCCACGGTGGAAGCCCACCTGGCCGGGGCGGCCCCGCGAGGCTGGCCCGGCGAGGGCGGTTCGGTTTAAGGTATCCGGCAGGCGTCCCGGCGCGCGGCCGGGACCCGGCGGGAGCCCGTGTCAAGCCATGGTCGTCATCCCCTACCGCTTCAAGAGCAAGGACGAGCTGCGCAAGTGGCTCTGGAAGTACCTTTCGGACTATCACCTCAAGATGGTCCCGCGCCCGTGCTTCGCCCGCATCCCCGGCTTCAAGGCCCAGGACGTGGCGGTCGCCCGCCTGGTGAAGGAGCCGGCCTGGGACGACGCGGAGGCGGTGGTGATCGGCCCCGACGACGTGACCCTGGAGGCCCGGGTGGAGGCCATGCGCGCCGGCAAGCGGCTGCTGGTGCCGGTCCCGGGTGAGGCCACCTGCCACCTGCTGGAGGGCGTCTCCCGGAAGGACGCCCGGGTGGCGGCGATCCTCAAGGAGATGGGGCGTTTCTCCCGCATCGTGCCCCTGTCCGAGGCGGCGGGGACGCCCCTGCTGGTCACCGGGGCCCTGAGCGTGGACCGGTTCGGCCACTGGCTCGGCCAGGGCGCCGTGTTCGGGGAGCTGCCCGAGGACATCACCCGCGCCGACGGCCTGCTGCGGCAGGCCTTCCGCATCGCCCTGGTGGACGACATGCAGATTTTCGAGGACTTCGGCTACCTGATCGACCCGGCCGAGGCCCGGGTGGACCGGATCGTCACCAAGACCCAGTCCCTCACCCCCCAGGCCCCCGCCGTGGCGGAGCCGGGGCTGCCCCCGGCCTGACGGCCCCGCCTTCCCCCTGGGCCCCCCGCCCTTGCGCGGGGCGCGTTCCGGGGGCACCATCAAGGAAACGAGACCCGCCGCCCGAAACGGCCCCGGAAAGGGGGTCCGGCGGCGTCATGCTCCGGCCCCGGACGGCCGAAAAGAGGGGGACGGAGCGCGTGGACGGCGGAGCCCCGGCCGGAGCCCCGCCGGCCCCCGTGGAGCGGGGGCCCCGGCCCGCGACCGCCGGCCGGGGCCGGCCGGTCCCGGTGGGCGCGCGGCGGGGTTCGTCCGGTTTTCTCGACGGGAGCGCACGATGCTGGAAACGAGCCAACTGCCCTACCTGCTCCGGCTGCTCGACGACGACAGCCCCGAGGTCCGCGGCCAGGTGCTCGACGCCCTCGCCGCCTTCGGCCCCGACCTGGAGGCCGCCCTGGCGGACCTGCCCGAACCCCCCGAGCCCGCCACCGTGGCGTACGTCCACGGCCTGGTGGCCCGCCACCTGGGGGGCCGCGACCCGGACGACGACGACGGCATGCGATTCCGCCCCGGCCAGGTGGTCCGCCACCGGCGCTACGGCTACCGGGGCGTGGTGGTCGACGGCGACGCCCTGTGCCGCGCCGACGAGGCCTGGTACCAGTCCAACCGGACCCGCCCCGACCGCGACCAGCCCTGGTACCACGTCCTGGTGCACGACTCCATGCAGGTGACCTACGCCGCCCAGAGCAACCTGGAGAGCGACGAGACCGGCGACGAGGTGGTCCACCCCTACGTCCCGTACTTCTTCTCCGAGTTCCGCGACGGCGAGTACGTCCGCAACGACCAGCCCTGGCCTGGTTGAGCGCCGCGCGCCTCAGGCGCGTTTTCCGTCCCTCCCCTTCCCCGAGGCCCCCGTGCGGCGGCGCAGGCGGCGCGTGACGGCCTTCTGCAGCTCGACGGCCACGAACAGGGACAGGGCGGTGCCCAGCAGGGCAGCCCACTGGTCCAGGGCGACCGGGGCCACCCCGAGCACCCCCTGGAGGGGCGGGGCGTAGAGGGCCCCGATGTGGATGCCCTGGGCCGCCAGGGTGCCGCACAGCAGCAGGGGGTTGCGCAGCGGGCTGTGGCGGAAGGCGGAACGCAGCTCCGCCCGGCAGTTGAACACCATCACGTTCTCGAACAGCACCATGAGCAGCAGCACCAGGTTGCGGGACGCGTCCACGTCCACGCCCCGGGCCAGAAGGCCCTGGAACAGGGCGAAGGCGGCGCCCCCCATGACCACGGCCGTGAGGCCCACCCGCTGGAGCATCAGCCGGTTGAAGACCCGCTCCCGGGGCGGCCGGGGAGGGCGGTGCAGCTCGGTGCCCTCGGCGGGCTCGAAGGCCAGGGCCACGTCCTGGATGCCGTTGGTGACCAGGTTGAGCCACAGCAGCTGCACGGCGGTGAGGGGCAGCGGCAGACCGGTGGCGAGGGCCAGGGCGAACAGCACGATCTCGGCGGCGCCGGTGGCGATGAGCAGCTGTACGACCTTGCGGACGTTGCCGTAGGCCACCCGCCCCTCCTCCACCCCGGCCACGATGGTGGCGAAGTGGTCGTCGGTGAGGATCAGGTCGGCCGCCTCGCGGGCCACGTCGGTGCCGCTCCGGCCCATGGCCACCCCCACGTGGGCCGCCTTGAGGGCCGGGGCGTCGTTGACCCCGTCGCCGGTGACGGCGACGAAGTGGCCCAGGTCCGACAGGGCCCGCACGATGGCCAGCTTCTGGCCCGGCTCCACCCGGGCGAACACCCGGCCCCGGGCCACCACATCGGCGAAGGCCGCCGGGCCCCGGGCCTCGGCCTCGGCCAGCGCGGGGCCGGTGACCACGTGGTCCGGGCGGGCCTCCAGGCCCAGCTCCCGGGCCACGGCCAGGGCCGTGACCGGGTGGTCGCCGGTGATGATGGAGACCTCCACCCCGGCCCGGCGGCAGTCCGCCACCGCCGCCGCCACCCCCTCCCTTAAGGGATCGGCCAGGCCCACCAGCCCCAGGAAGGTCAGGCCCTTCAGGTCGGCCTCGGCCAAGGCGCCGTCGCCGGAGGGGACCGTCCCCTCCGCCAGGGCCAGGACCCGGAAGCCCTGGCCCGCCAGCTCCTGCACCCGGGCCTCCAGTTCCCCGGCCGCCCGCGGGTCCAGGGGGGCGTCGCCCTCAGGCCGGGCCACCCGGCCGCACATGGGTAGCAGGCGCTCCGCGGCCCCCTTGACGCAGGCCAGGCGCCCCTCGGGCCCGGCGTGGAGGGTGGCGGCGTAGCGCCGCTCCGACTCGTAGGGGATGCGGGCCGCCAGGGGGTGGGCCTCGGCCAGCTCGGCCTGCACCAGCCCGGCCTTGTGGCCCAGCACCAGCAGGGCGATGTCCACCGTGTCGCCGTGGGCGGTCCAGGCGCCGTTCTTGTGGCCGTAGAAGGCCTCGTTGCAGAGCACGCCGGCCCGGCACAGGCGGCGCACCACGTCGTCCGCGCCGGGGGCCGCCCCGTCCTCCGGGGGGGCGAGTGCGCCCTCGGGGGCGAGCCCGGAGCCGGAGACGGTCCAGGGGGCGCCGACGGGGGGGGCGACGCGGGTGACGGTGAGCTCGTTCACCGTGAGGGTGCCGGTCTTGTCGGAGGCGATGTGGGTGCAGGAGCCCAGGGCCTCCACCGCCACCAGCTCGCGCACGATCACCCCCTTCTTCGCCATGCGCCGCATGCCCACGGCCAGGGCCACGGTCAGGGCCACGGGCAGCCCCTCGGGGATGGCCGAAACCGCCAGGGCCACCGCCAGCAGGAACACGTCGGCCAGGGTGGCCCCCTGGAGCATGGCCACCCCGGCCATGAGCACCACCGCCACCCCCACCGCGATGCCGATGCCGGTGGTGAAGCGCTCCATGCGCACCAGCAGGGGGGGCTTGGTGGGCGGGCCCGCCATCATGGCCTGGGCGATGCGGCCGACCTCGGTGGCAAGGCCCGTGGCCACCACCACCCCCAGGCCCCGGCCCCGGTCCGCCAGGGTGCCGGCGAAGGCCATGTTGCGGCGGTCGCCCAGGGCGGTCTGGTCCTTCAGCACGGCGACCGGGTCCTTGGCCACCGGCAGGGACTCGCCGGTCAGGAGCGACTCGTTCACCCGCAGGTCGAAGGCGGACAGCAGCCGGAGGTCGGCCGGGACCCGGGCGCCGGACTCCAGCAGCACCCGGTCGCCGGGCACCAGGTCGGCGGCGTCCAGCTCGTACGACTCGCCGTCCCGCACCACCCGGGCGCGGGTGGTCACCAGGCCCTGGAGGGCCTCGGCGCTGCGCTGGGCGTGGTACTCCTGCACCGCGCCGATGGTGGCGTTCACCAGCAGCACCGCCAGGATGAAGCCGGCGTCGGAGTAGTGGCCCCCCGCCAAGGCGAACACCGCCGCCGCCAGCAGGACGTAGATCAGGGGCGACAGGAACTGGCGCGCGAAGATCACCGCCAAGCCCGGCATCCGGCCCCGGGGCAGGACGTTGGCGCCGTGGCGGGCGCGGCGCTCCGCCACCTCGGCGGCGGTGAGGCCGTCCACCCCCGAGGCCAGGGCGCGCGCCACGTCCTCGGCGGGAACGGCGTGGGGCGGCGCGGGGGGCTCGGGCGGGGGTTCCGGGGGGGCGGGGGGCGGGGCGGCGGCCATGGCCTCCAGGGTGGCAAGGCGGGGGGCCGACGGCAAGGGGGGGCGGTGGCGCCGGGGACGAAATTCGCGTATAACGCCGCCCCGACGGGGGGCCGGCCGTCGGTCCCGCCGCCCCCCGGCAGCCGGAGAGGAGACCCATGCCCCCACGCACCCCCCGCCACGCCCGCACTCCCAGCCCCTTCGCGCGCCGGGCCGTCCCGGGCCTCGCGGCCCTGCTGTTCCTGGCCCTGCTGACTTCGGCCCTGCCCGCCGCCCCCGCCCTCGCGGCAAAGGCCGAGGACATGGGCGCGGCCGTCACGGGGGGCAAGGTGAGCGCCGACCTGCGCTACCGCTACGAGCGGGTGGACCGCGCCGACTTCGGCCCCGAGGCGGAGGCGGGCACCCTGCGCACCCGCCTGGGGTACCGCACCGGGGACTTAGGCGGCAGCAACGTCTTCATCGAGTTCGAGAACGTGGTCACCCTGGGGCCGGACGACTACGACAGCACCACCAACGGCCGCACGGCCTACCCCCTGGTGGCGGACCCGGAGGGGACCGAGGTGAACCAGGTCTACCTGGAGCGCCGGCTGGCGGGGGGCATCCGGCTGCGGGCCGGGCGGCAGCGCATCGTGCTGGACAACGCCCGCTTCGTGGGCAACGTGGGGTGGCGCCAGAACGAGCAGACCTTCGACGCCGTGTCCCTGGTGGACGACCACGCCCCGGGGGTGCTGTTCTCTTACACCTACCTGTGGAACGTGAACCGGGTGACCGGGGCCGACGCCGCCCACGACTCCCACCTGATCCACCTGGTGCGGGCCAGCCCCGGGGGCGGCGCCATCAGCCTGTACGGCTACCTGCTCGACGCCGAGGCCGACCCGGCCGGGGCCTCCGCCACCTACGGGGCCCGCTACGCCGGGGTCTATCCCCAGGAGGACGGCCGCGTCGTCCTGACCCTGGAGTACGCCAACCAGGGCGCCTACAGGGGCTCCGGGCTGGGGTCCAACGACTACCGGCTGGCGGAGATCGGCGCCGTGCACCGGCACACCACCGCCAAAGTCGCCTACGAGGTGCTGGGAGGCGACGGCACGGACGCCTTCCAGACCCCCCTGGCCACCCTGCACGCCTTCGACGGCTGGGCCGACGTGTTCGGCACCACCCCGCCCGCCGGGCTCACGGACCTGGCGGCGACCCTGGCCGTGACCGCCCGGGGGACCGAGATCCGGGGCGTGTACCACGCCTTCGGCGCCGACCGGGGCGGCACGGGCTACGGCACCGAGTGGGACGTCCGGCTCGAGAAGCGGGCCGGGGCCCACACCTTCGGCGCGGCCTGGGCGGCCTACGCCGCCGACGGCTTCGGGGTGGACACGGACAAGCTCTGGGTCTACACCCAGGCGTCGTTCTGAGTCCGGTCTCTCAAGGCGCCGGGGCCATGCCGAGGCCCTCCCCCACGGCCTTGAGCAGGCTCTCGAGGGAATAGGGCTTCTGGATGAAGGGCAGTCCCCGTTCCTGGATGTCGGACCAGGCGGCGTGGGGGTCGGGGTAGCCGGAGGAGAGCAGGACCTTCAGGTCCGGGTGGCGGGCGCGCAGCTCCTCCACCAGCTTCAGGCCGCTGCGGTCCGGCAGCACCACGTCGGAGAACACCAGGTCGAAGGCCCCCCCGGCCCCCTCGAACACCTCCAGCGCCTCCCGCGCCGTGGCCGCCACCTCCACCCGGTAGCCCTGCTGGGTCAGGGCCGTGCGGGCGAAGGCCCGGAGGGCCTGCTCGTCCTCCACCACCAGCACCCGGCCGCCGGGGGCGGCGGGGGACGCGGCGGCGGGGGCCGGGGCCGGAACCGACCGGGGCGCCTGAGCCACGGGCAGGAAGACGTGAAACCGGGTGCCCTCGCCGGGGCCGCTCTCGGCCTGGATCCAGCCGCCGTGCTGCCTGGCGATGCCGTGGGCCACGCTCATCCCCAGGCCGGTGCCGTGCCCCGGGTCCTTGGTGGTGAAGAACGGCTCGAACACCCGGGCCAGGGTCTCCGGGTCCATCCCCACCCCGGTGTCGGCGACGGTGATGCGCACGTAGCGCCCGGGGGCCGCCTCCGGGTGGGCCTCCGCGGCGGCCTCGGAGACCTCGGCGTTGGCCACGGCGATGGACAGGCGGCCGCCCTCGGGCATGGCGTCGCGGGCGTTGATGGCCAGGTTCATCAGGAGCTGGTCCACGCTCATGCCGTCGGCCCGCACCGGCCACAGGCCGGGGGCGATGTCGGTGCGGACCTCCACGTCCTCGCCGATCACGCGGCGCAGCATCTTCAGCAGGGGCTCCACCCGCTCGGCCAGGTCCACCGGCGCGAAGGCGAGGGGCTGGCGGCGCGAGAACAGCAGCAGCTGGCGGGTCAGCGCGGCGGCCCGCTCGGCCGCCAGGCGGACCTCGGTGAGGGCCTCCCGCAACGGGCCGTCGGGGCCCCCGGCGTGCTGCAGGCCCAGGTCGGTGTAGCCGGTGATGGTGGTCAGCAGGTTGTTGAAGTCGTGGGCCACGCCCCCGGCCAGGAGGCCCACGGCCTCCATCTTCTGCGACTGCAGGAGCTGGGCGTGGAAGCGCTCCCGGTCGGCCTCGGCCCGGGCCAGCCGGGTGATGTCCTGCACCGCCCCCGCCACCCGGGCCGTGCCGCCCCGGGCGGGGTGGACCACGACGATCTGGCGGACCTCCCGGGTGGTGCCGTCGGGGCGCACGATCCGATGGTCGTCCTCGAACGGCAGGCCCCGGGACAGGGCGTCCTGCAGGGCCGTCTCCACCCGCGGCCGGTCCTCCGGGTGGACCGACTGGAGGGCGCCCGCCAGGGACAGGGGGGCGCTGCCGGGGGCCAGGCCGTGGATGCGGTAGGTTTCGTCGGACCAGGTGACCCGGTCGGTCTCCGGGTCCCACTCCCAGCTCCCCAGGTGGGCGATGGACTGGGCCTCGGCGAGGCGCGCTTCGCTCTCCCGCAGGGCCTCGGCCATGCGGCGGGTCTGGGTGATGTCCCGCACGGTGCCCTCGACCCCCACCACCCGCCCCTCGCCGTCGGTCAGGTGCCGGGCGTTGATGGAGGCCCATACGACGTGGCCGTCGTGGTGCCGCAGGCGGGTCTGGTAGTCCCGCAGGTGGCCCCCGGAGGCGTCGAGGGCGGCCAGGAACTTCGCGCGGCCGTCCGGCTCCACGTAGAAGGACGCCACGGGCCGCCCGAGCATCCGGTCGGCGCGCAGGCCGATGAGCGCCTCGATCGAAGGGGAGACGCGCTCCAGGCGGCCGTCCGGATCGGTGCGGTAGTAGGTGTCCTGGAGGTTGTCGAGGATGGCGGCCAGCTCCCGCTCGGAGCGCTCGCGCACGGCCTCGGCCCGGGCCCGCTCCAGCTCGGCGGCGATACGGCGGGCGAAGCTGCCCAGGATGGGCGCGGTCCACGACGGCGGGTGCAGGGGGCGGACGTCCAGGACCGACACCAGCCCCAGGGTGCGGCCGTCGGTCCCCACCACGGGGTGGCCGAAGTAGCTCTCGATCCCCATCTCCGCCAAGAAGTGATCCTCGGGGTAGCGCTCCTGGATGCGCTCGGGGATGAGAGTGAGGCGCCCGGCCACGATGTCGGCGCAGGGGGTCCCCTCCAGGGCGTAGGTCACGTTGGAAGCGAAGCGGTCGCCGGTCCAGAAGGCCAGGGTGCGGACCCGGCCGGGGTCGTCCTCGGCGACCACCCCCACGAAGGCGAGGCGGGTGCCGTAGACCCCGGCCAGCTCGCGGGCCGACTCGGCCACGAAGGCCTCCAGGTCGGCGGCGGAGCTGGAGGCGAGGACGGCCAGGCCCTCCTGGGCGCGGTGCTGGAGGGTGATGTCGTGCACCGTGCCGATCATGCGCTCGGCGGTGGTGCCGTCGGGATCGAAGGTGACCTCGCCCTGCTGGTGCACCACCCGCACCTCGCCCCCGGGCAGCACGACGCGGTGGTCCACGGCGAAGGGCTGGCGGCGGGCCGGGTCCACGGCGGCCTCCACCTGGGCCCGCACCCGTTCCCGATCGTCCGGGTGCACGGCCCGCAGCAGCTCGGCATAGGTGACGCCGAAGGTGCCGGGCTCACGCCCGAAGATCCGCGCCACCTCCTCGGAGCCGGTGAGGGTGCCGGCGGCCACGTCCCACTCCCAGTGGCCCATGCGGGCGATGTGCTGGGCGCGGGCGAGGCCGCGCTCGCTGCGCTCGAGGCGCCGGTGGGTGCGGTGGCGCTCCACCTCGGCGGCGATGCGGCGGGAAAAGCTGCCCAGGATCGGCTCGGTCCAGGGGGAGAGGGTCATGGGGCGCACGTCCATGACCACGGCCACCCCGACCACCTCGCCGGCGGCGTCGGTGAGGGGGTGGCCCAGGTAGGACTCGACCCCGAGCCCGTCCAGCAGCGCGTTGTCGGCGTACGCCTCCCGCACGCCCTGGGCGATGAACACCTGCCCCCCCTCCAGCAGGCGGCCACAGGGGGCGGTGGCGAGGTCGTAGGCGACGCCGGAGACGTGGCCGTCGCCGGCCCACACGGCGCGGGCCTCCACCCGCCCGGGGTCGGCGGCCGCGCGCAGGCCCACCAGGGCATAGCGCGCGCCGTAGGCCTCCGCCAGGCGGCGGGTGCAGTCGGCCAGGAAGCCGTCCAGGTCGCCCCCGGAGCTGGCGGCCAGGCCGTTGAGGGCCTCGCGGGCGGCGCGGTGGCCGGTGATGTCGGTGACGCTGCCCACCCAGCCCGCCGCGCCGCCGTCCGCGGCCGGCTCGGGCAGGGCCTGGGTGTACACCCACACCGCGTCGCCCCCGGGGCCGGTCAGGCGCAGCTCGGCGGAGAAGGGGCGGCCCGCCGCCACGGCCTCGGCCCATCCGGCGGTGACCCGGTGGCGGTCCTCCGGGCGCACCGCGACCTGCCACCCCTCCCCCAGGAAGGCCTCCGTCGGCAGGGCCGTCATGCCGCAGAGGCGGTCGTTGACGTAGACGCAGCGGCCGGCGGCGTCGGTGCGGAACACCCCCACCGGCACCGCCGCAGCCAGGCCCCGGTAGCGGGCCTCGCTGGACGCCAGGGCCTCGGCGGCGGCGATGCGGTCGGTCACGTCCACCAGCAGCAGGGTCAGGCGCACCACCCGGCCGTCGGGGCCCTTGTGAGGGGCCAGGGTCCAGTCCAGGTAGCGGACCTCCCCGCCGCCGTCGGCGGCGCGGCGGAAGGGGCGGGCGTGCTCGGCGTGGGGCTCGCCGGTGCGGACCACCTCGCGGAACACGGCCTCGGCGGCGGAGTCCGGGAACAGCTCGAAGTGCTGCCGTCCGACGAAGGATGCGGGCTCCCGGCCGGCGCCCAGGGCGTAGGCCCGGTTGACCCGGACGAAGCGGAACCCGGGGTCGAGGATGGCGACCAGGATGTGGTCGCTCTCGAACAGGCCCTCGAACAGCTGGTGCTGGGTCAGGGGGGCGCCGTCGGCCTGGCGGTGCGGGCCGGACTGGGCCTCCAGCGCCTCGGCGAGCTCCGCGATGCGGCGCCGCGCCTCGGCCAGCTCGGACTTGAGCTTTTGCGTCTGCGGGTCTGCGTGCACCGGCCCCCTGCCCCACCCACGCACCGGGAGTCTGGTACGATACGCGACGCGTCCCCGAAAGCCAATCCGTGACCCCCCGTATCTCCCGCCGGTCGCCCCCATGGTCCAACCCCTGTTCGAAGGCCGCCCCGCCGTCGCCGTGCGGGCCCTGTTCCTGGGGCGGCGCATCGACCTGAAGGGGTACGACGGGGGCCGGCGCCTGGCCCCGTCGCCCTTGGCCGTGAGCGCCGGGCGCCAGGGGGCGGCGGTGCTGCTGCGCTACGGGGCGGTGGTGCTGTTCGGCATGGAGCCGGAGGAGGAGGCGGCCTTCCTGGCCGAGCTGGGCCCCCGCGTGAAGGGCCCCTTCGCCGCCCCCGAGACCGAGGACGCCCGCCTGCGCTTCGACCGCCACCAGCCCGAGGGGCCGTCCGGGGACGCCCTGGTGGTGGAGGCGCCCCACGTGGAGCGCATCCAGGTGGTGGCCGACGTGCTGGGCAAGAGCGTGGTGCTGGCCCACTACGAGACCCAGACCGAGCGGGTGTTCGACCGGGTGGAGCCCCTGGTGACCGAGCTGGCGGCCCACGGCGGCACGAGCCGCCGCACCCGGGAGCTGCTGGCCCAGATCGGCGGGGCCCTGGCGGTGCAGCACCAGACCGTGGGGCGGGTCGCCGTGGGGGAGAAGCCCGAGGTGCTGTGGGAGCGGCCCGACCTGGAGCGGCTCTACCTCAGGCTGGAGGAGGAGTACGAGATCGGCGAGCGGGACGCCGCCCTGGAGCGGCGCCTGGCCCTGATCCAGCGCACCGCCGGCACCGCCCTGGAGCTGATCCACAACCGCCGCTCCCTGCGGGTGGAGTGGTACATCGTGGTGCTCATCGCGGCCGAGATCCTGCTCACCCTGTACGAGATCTTCGTCCACCCGCACGCGTGACAAGGCCGCTGGGAGGGACCGTTTGCGGCGCCCTCCGCCGGGCGTCCCCCTCTTGCCGCGGCGTCCCGCGGGGCGGCAGGCCACCCCGCCGCCGGGCGTCCCCCTCCCGCCGCGTCCGCCCGCAGGGCGGCAGGCCACCCCGCCGCCGGGCGTCCCCGGCTAGTCGCCCGTGGGCTGGATGGCGAACTCGAGGACGCGCTCCTGGGCGCTGAGGGTCTCGGAGAGCGCGTGGAAGCTGCGGGGGTCCTGGGTACGGACGGTCATCTGGTAGCAGTAGACGCGGCCCTCCCCCTCCAGGCGGTAGCTGGGCTGGGTGAACTCCAGGCCGTGGGCGGACACCAGGCCGTGCAGCTCGGCCTCGTCCATGTGCTCGGCGCGCCGGAAGCGCACGGTGAGGCTGGCGTAGTGGAGGCTGGGGGTGACCCGCTCCAGCCAGCGGAACGCCGACAGCACCCCGATGACCACCACCGTGGCCATGGCGCCCGCGAAGTAGAGCCCCATCCCCAGGACGATGCCGATGGCGGAGGTGGTCCAGATGGAGGCCGCGGTGGTCAGGCCCCGGATGTTGAGCCCCTCCTTGAGGATCACCCCGGCCCCCAGGAAGCCGATGCCGGTCATGATCCCCTGCCCCATGCGGGTGGGGTCGATGCGCACCAGCTCCCGGGGGACGCCCGGGATCACCTCCATCTGGTAGAGGGTGAACTGCATCAGCAGGGCCGACGCCACGCACACCAGGGTGTGGGTGCGGAACCCCGCCGGGCGGCCGTGGTAGGTTCGCTCCAGCCCCACCAGCCCCCCCGCCAGCACCGCCAGGCCCAGGCGGAGCGCGGTGGTCATGTACTCCTGCTCCATCGAATTCCCTTTCGGCCGGAGGGGAGCATCCCGGCCTCTGTATTATCATGTACCTCGGTATCCGAAGGGAGCGGCCTTGAGGAATTTCGGGGGGGGACGCCCCCCCGCGCCAGGGGAGGGAGCACGTGGAGCCAGCGACCGCCAGACGGCTGCGCCGGACGGGCTACGCGGTGGCCGTGGTGGCGCTGGTGGCGGCGGGCATCGCCTACGCGGCACGGCCCAAGCCGGTGGCGGTGGTGGTGGCGGCCGCGGCCACGGGCGAGGTGGAGTCCACCGTGGCCAACACCCGCGCCGGGACCGTCAAGGCCTGCCGCCGGGCCGGCCTGTCGCCCCTGGTGGGGGGCCAGGTGAGCGTGCTCAAGGTGACGGAGGGGGACCGGGTGAAGGCCGGGGACCTGATGCTCGCCCTGTGGAACGACGACCTGAAGGCCCAGCTGGCCCTGAACCAGGCCCAGGCCCGGGCGGCCCACGCCCAGGCCGAGGAGGCCTGCCTGGTGGCCGAGGAGGCGGCCCGGGACGCGGCCCGCCAGGCCGTGCTGTCCCAGCAGGGCATCGCCACCGAGGAGCAGTACGACAAGGCCGCCACCACCGCCAAGGCCCGGAATGCCGCCTGCCAGGCGGCGGGCAGCCAGGCCCAGGTGGCCGACGCCACCATCGCCGTGACCCGGGCGGGGCTGGAGCGCACCCGGCTGCTCGCCCCCTTCGGCGGCGTGGTGGCCGAGGTGAACGCCGAGCGGTACGAGTACGTCACCCCCTCCCCCATCGGCGTGCCCACGCCCCCGGCGGTGGACCTGATCGACGACACCTGCCTGTACGTCTCGGCGCCCATCGACGAGGTGGACGCGCCCCGCATCCGGGCCGGGATGCCGGCCCGCATCACCATCGACGCCTTCCCCGGCCAGAACTTCGCGGCCCACGTGCGGCGCGTGGCGCCCTACGTGCTGGACCTGGAGAAGCAGGCCCGCACGGTGGAGGTGGAGGCGGCCCTGGACAACCCGGACTCGGTGCCGTGGATGCTGCCGGGGCTGTCGGCCGACGTGGAGGTGATCCTGGAGACCCGCCCCGACGTGCTGCGGGTGCCCACGGCGGCGGTGCTGGAGGGGGACCGGGTGTACGTGCTGGACCCGGACGCCGGGCGCCTGACGCTCATCCACTTCACCCCGGGCATCGCCAACTGGGCGTGGACCGAGGTGGCCGACGGCCTCGCCGCCGGGACCGAGGTGGTCACCTCCCTGGAGCGGGAGGGGATCGCCGACGGGGTCCGGGCCCGGGCCGAGGCCCCGGCCCCCTGACGGCGCCGCCGTGATCACCCTGGAGGGGGTCGGCCGCACCTTCACCGTGGGCCACGTGCCGGTGGCCGCCCTGGCGGACGTGAGCCTGGCCGTCGGGCCCGGGGAGTACGTCTCGGTCATGGGCCCCTCGGGCTCCGGCAAGAGCACCCTGCTCAACGTGCTGGGGCTGCTGGACCGCCCCACCACCGGCCGCTACCTGCTCGACGGGAAGGACGTCACCGGCCTCTCCGACGAGGCCCAGGCCGACGTGCGCCTGCACCGCTTCGGCTTCGTGTTCCAGTTCTTCCACCTGGTGGCCCGCATGACGGCGGCGGAGAACGTCGCGCTTCCCCTCACCCTGGCGGGGGTACCGCCCCCCGAGCGGGCCCGGCGGGTGGCCGAGGCCCTGGCGCGCTACGACCTGTCGGACCGGGTCCACCACCGCCCGGACCAGCTCTCCGGCGGCCAGCGCCAGCGGGTGGCCATCGCCCGGGCCACGGTCATGGAGCCCGACGTGATCCTGGCCGACGAGCCCACCGGCAACCTGGACCGGGCCTCGGGCCAGGCCGTGGTGGACATCCTGGAGCGCCTCAACGCCGAGGGCGTCGGCCTGATCGTGGTGACCCACGACCCGGACATCGGCGGCCGGGCCCGGCGCAGCATCCGCATGGCCGACGGCCGCGTGGTGGCCGACGAGGCCCGGACCGGGGGCGCCTGAGGGCGGGGGCCGTGCGCACCGCCGAGCACCTCCTGTTCGCCCTCAGGGCGGTGGTCTCCCAGCGCCTGCGCAGCTCCCTGATGCTGCTGGCCATGGCGATCGGGGTGGCGGCGGTGGTGGTGCTCACCTCCCTGGGGGAGGGGGCCCGGCGCTACGTGATGGGGGAGTTCGCGGGGCTGGGCACGAACCTCATCGTGGTGCTCCCCGGGCGCTCCGAGACCACCGGCATGGCACCCCCCGTCACCGCCACCCCCCGGGACCTGACCCTGGACGACGCCGGGGCCCTGCTGCGCAGCGCGGCCGTGGGCAAGGTGGCGCCGGTGGTGGCCGGGGTGGCGCCGGTCTCCTGGGGCGGGCGGGAGCGGGAGGCCCTGGCGGTGGGCTCCACCCACGAGCTGATGGCCCTGCGCCACCTGGCGGTGCGGCCGGGGCGCTTCCTGCCCCCCGGCGACCCGAAGCGGGGGCCCCCGGTGGCGGTGATCGGCGCCACCGTGCGGGAGGCGCTGTTCGGCAACCGCTCCCCGGTGGGACAGTGGCTGCGGGTGGGCGACCGGCGCTTCCGGGTGATCGGCGAGCTGGAGAGCAAGGGGCGCTCCCTGGGCATGGACCTGGACCAGATCGTGGTGATCCCGGTCAGCCAGGCCCAGGCCCTGCTGGACGCCCCCTCCCTGTTCCGCATCCTGGTGCAGGCCAGGAGCCGCACCCTCATCCCCGACGCGGTGAAGGACGTGACGGCGATCCTCAAGACCCGCCACGAGGGCGAGGAGGACGTGACCGTCATCACCCAGGACTCCATGCTGGAGACCTTCGACCGCATCCTCACCTCCCTCACCCTGACCGTGGCCGGGATCGCGGGCATCAGCCTGGTGGTGGCGGGCATCCTGGTGATGAACGTGATGCTGGTGGCGGTGGCCCAGCGCACCGCCGAGATCGGGCTGCTGAAGGCCCTCGGGGCCACGGGGGGCACCGTGCTGCGGCTGTTCCTGGCCGAGGCGGCGGTGCTGGCCCTGGCGGGGGCCGGGGTGGGTCTGGGTCTGGGCTACGGGGGGGTGTTCGCCATCGGCCGGGCCTACCCGGCCTTCCCGGTGGCGGCGCCGTTGTGGGCGGTGGTGGCGGCGGTGGGGGTGGCCGTGGCCACGGGGCTGCTGTTCGGGGTGTGGCCGGCGCGGCGGGCGGCCCGGCTCGACCCCGTGTCGGCCCTGGCGCGGCGCTAGGGGGGGCCGAGGGGTGCTGTCCCGCGACCTGTCCCGCCTGGCCCTGCACGCGGTGGTCTCGCACCGCCTGCGCTCGGGGCTCACCGCCACGGGCATCGCCGTGGGGATCGCCGCGGTGGTGCTGCTGACCTCCATCGGCGAGGGGGTCAACCGCTACGTGCTCAGCGAGTTCACCCAGTTCGGCACCCACATCGTCGCCGTCACCCCCGGCAAGACCGAGACCCTGGGCATCCCCGGCGGCATCCTGGCCACCGTGCGGCCCCTGAGCCTGGACGACGCCGAGGCACTCACCCGGGTGCCGGACACCCTGGCGGTGGTGCCCGGGGTGTACGGCAACGGCGAGGTGGAGGCGGGCGGGCGCGCGCGCCGCATGCTGGTCAACGGGGTGGACCACAACATGCCCGAGGTGTGGCGCTTCGGGCTGGCCACCGGGCGCTTTCTGCCCGCCGACGACCCGGACACGGCCCGGGCCTTCGCGGTGCTGGGGTCCAAGGCCAAGGCCGAGCTGTTCGGGGCCCGCTCCGCCCTGGGGGCCAAGGTGCGGGTGGGGGGGAGCCGCTTCCGGGTGGTGGGGGTCATGGAGCCCAAGGGGGAGATCCTGGGCTTCGACATGGACGACGCGATCTACATCCCCGCCCGCCACGCCCTGGAGCTGTTCAACCGCGAGGGGCTGATGGAGGTGGACATCCTCTACCGCGCCGGGGCCGACGAGGACCGGGTGGTGGAGGGCATCAAGCGCCTGCTCACCGCCCGCCACGGGCGCGAGGACTTCACCATCGTCACCCAGCAGCAGATGCTCGACACCCTGGGGCGGATCCTGGGGGTGCTCACCTTCGCCGTGGGGGGTCTGGGGGGCATCAGCCTCGTGGTGGGGGCGGTGGGAATCCTCACGATCATGACCATCGCGGTCAACGAGCGCGTGGGGGAGATCGGCCTGCTCCGGGCCCTGGGCGCCACCCGCCGGGGGGTGCTGGCCCTGTTCCTGGCCGAGGCCGTGCTGCTGGCCCTGGCGGGCGGCGCCTTCGGGCTCGCCCTGGGGGCCGGGGGGGCCTGGGCCCTGGCGGCCGCGGTGCCCGCCCTGCCGGTCCACGTGCGGCCGGACTTCGCCCTGCTGGCCCTGGCGGTGAGCGTGGTCATCGGCCTGGCCGCCGGCGTCCTGCCGGCCCGCAAGGCCGCCCGGATGGACCCGGTGGAGGCGTTGCGGGCCGAGTGACGGCACGGCCCTCGGCGGGGCCCGCGCGGGTGACCGGGGACGGCCCGCCGGCGGGCGCGCCGGGGCCCTTGACGCGCCCCGCCGGGCGTCCCATCATGGCGGCGGCTTTCTTGGCGAGGGGAGACCGGCGCCGACGTGGACACGACCCTTTCCGCCCCTTTAAGGCGGCTGCGCGAATGCGACCTGCCGGAACGGCTGTTCTACACGGTCTTCCTGGCCCTGATGGGGCTCGGCTACCTGATGGCCGTATCGTTCCTCTACTCCAGCCACCAGATGGCGGACGGCGAGCCGGGGCTGTCCCTCACCGACATCGCCTACGACTACTACGGCAACCGCTCCGGCACCCGCCTGGAGGCGGCGGTCCGGGGCGCGATGTCGGGCTACCTGTCGCCGGAGGACACCGAGCAGATCGTGGCGTGGCTCAAGTCCGGCGCCGGCGCCAAGGGCTACGAGCGGGACGTGGCCCCGATCCTGGCCCGCAACTGCACCGCCTGCCACAGCCCCCAGTCGGCGGTGAACCTGCCGGACCTGAGCACCTTCGAGGGGGTTCAGGCGGTGGCGCGGGTGGACACGGGGCAGTCCCTGGTGAGCCTGGTGCGGGTGTCCCACATCCACCTGTTCGGGGTGGGCATGGTGCTGTTCACCGTGGGGCTGGTGTTCCGCATGGCCGAGATGCGCCGCTGGCTCAAGAGCACCCTGATGCTGGCGCCGTTTCTGGCGGTGTTCGTGGACATCCTGGCGTGGTTCCTGACCAAGTGGGACTCCCACTTCGCCATCACGGTCGTCGCCGCGGGGGCGGTGCTGGGGCTGGCCCTGGCGGCCCAGATCCTGGTCTGCCTGTACCAGATGTGGATTCCCCGCCGCGCGGCGGCCTCGCAAGGAGCCTGAGACGATGCGACGGCCCTGGCTGATCCCGATCCTGCTCCTGGCCCTGGGGACCGTCCCGGTGGCGCACCCCGCCCCTGCGCAGGCGGCCGGGGCCAAGGCCGAGAACGGCTGCCTGGCCTGCCACGGCAGCCTCCCCCCCGACACCCGCATGGCCCGGCGCCACCTGGACTTCATCGGGTCGGTCCACGACAAGGCCGGGCTGGGGTGCAACGACTGCCACGGCGGCGACCCGAAGCAGACGGACAAGGACAAGGCCCACAAGGGGGTGCTGCCGGCCTCCGACGAGAACAGCCGGATCTACTTCCGCAACGTGCCGCGCACCTGCGGGCGCTGCCACCAGGCCCAGCTGGAGGCCTTCTCCAAGAGCCGCCACTTCGCCCGCCTGGAGACCACCGGGCGGGGCCCGAACTGCGTCACCTGCCACGGCTCCATGGCCACGCGCATCCTGAAGGCCTCCGACGTGGAGGGCTTCTGCACCGTCTGCCACAACGAGCGCCTGGGGCTGCTGCCGGACAAGCCGGCCCAGGCCGAGGCCACCTTGAACATGATGGACGCGGTGCGCACCCTGGTGGCCTGGGCCCGTGAGATGACCGACGCCGCCCGTGCCGGGGGCGCCGACACGAAGGCCGCCGAGCGCCGCCTCGCCGAGGCCAGCGGCGAGCTGGGACAGGCCGCCGGGGCGTGGCACACCTTCAACCTGCCGGCCGTGCAGGACCACCTGGCCAAGGCCGCGGCGGCCGCGCGGGCCACCCGCGCGGCCCTGCCCCCCGCCGCCCCCGCCCGCCGCTAGGCCGGCCCCGGGCCCGTCAGCCGCCGTGCCCCAGGGCGGCGGCGGTGGCGTCGGCCCAGGCCACGGCCTCCACGTAGGCGTCGCGGGCGGCGGCCGGACCCGCCTCGCTGGAGGCCACCCGGCCGAAGTCGGCCTTCTCGTACGCCAGCACGCACGCCAGGGTGGGGCCCGCCGGGCCGGCGCCGTGGAGCAGGGCGTCGGGGATCTCGTCCCGCAGCGGCAGGGCGGCGATGACCTCCTCCAGGGGTCGGTCCACCATCGCCCCCAGCACCGAGAACAGGCCGGTGGTGAAGTGCAGCCCGGGGTGCGGGGCGTCCACGGCCCGGGCCAGGGCCTCGGCCATGCGGGCCCGCACCATGGCCGTGACCAGCAGGGCGTGGGGCTTGTCCGACAGCCCCGCCAGGGAGATCAGGGTGGCCCACTGGCGCACCCCCTCCAGCCCCAGCAGCACCACGGCCTGGTGGATCGACTCCACCTTGCGCACCAGGGGGAAGAACGGGGCGTTGATGAAGCGCAGCAGGCGGTAGCTCAACGCGGCGTCGGCGCCGATGCGGGCCTCGAGGCGGTCGGCGTCGATCTCGGGGTCGGCCAGGTCGGCCATCAGGCGCAGGACCGCCAGCTTGGCCGTGGGGACCGCCCGCCCGGGCACCGGCTCGGGCGCGCACAGAAAGGCGCCCTGGAAGGCGTCGAAGCCCAGGTCCCGGCACAGGCGGTGCCGCTCCGGGGTGGCGACGCCGGTGGCGACCCGCAGCACGGGGTAGTCCTCCAGGGCGGCCACCTGGCGCTCGATCTGGAAGCGGTTGAGGTGCTCCACGTCGAGCATGACGGCGTCGGCCATGCGCAGCACCGGCTCCCAGGGGTCGGTGTAGTAGAAGTCCCCCAGGGCGAAGCGGTGGCCGCGCCGGGCCAGGCCCGCTACCGCCTCCACCAGGGCCGTGTCCACCACCGGGGTCTCGGTCAGCTCCAGCAGCACCCGGCCCGGGGGCAGGGCGAGCATGAGCTCGTCCCGCAGCAGGGCCGGGCCCACCTGGATCACCGCCGGGCGCACCCCCACCAGCCGGTCCAGGCCGGCCTGGCTGAAGACCTCGGAGATCACCCGGCGGGCCGCCGCGTCCGGGTCCGGCCCGGCCTCCGGGCCCGCCCCGGGCTCCCGGTCCGGGGCCCGGTACTGGAGGTCGTAGGCCACCACCTCCAGGTCCCGGTCCAGGATCGGCTGTCGGGCGAGCAGGATCTCGCCTCCCATCCGCACACCTCCCCTTCGCGCCGGGCCCCCGGGGGCACCCGCGCTCGGCCTCGCGTCGCCTTCCCTTATCGGCGGGCGCGGCGCAGGCTGAACGTTTCGTGTGGAATCAACGTGCTGCGGGGCCCGGCGGGGGCGTGGCGTCGACCGCGTCGACCGCGTCGACGGCGTGGGCGGCCAGGTAGGCGGCCAGGGCCGCGGCCTCGGACCCCGCGGGGGCGGGGCGCCCGACGGCGGCCATGTGGGTCCGCATGCGGGCCAGGACCGCGGGCCACTCGGCGGCGGTATGGAGGGCCGGGTCCGGCACGGCGTGGCAGGCGCCGCAGTGGCGGGCCAGCAGGCGCGCCCCGGGGGCGCCGGGGTCGGGCAGGTCGGCCGGGGCCAGGGTGCGGGCCGGGCTCGCCGCAACGCCGGGGCGGGCGTGGTGCGGTCCCATGCCCCGCATGCCGTGGCCGTGCATGGGGCCCCAGCCGGGTTCCCACGGGCCGTGGAGGAACACGAGCCCCCCGAGCCCCAGGCCCGCCGCCAGGAGCCCGCCCCCCAGGAGGCCGGGGGCGCGGCGCGGGCCCCCGGGGCAGGTGCGCAGGGTCACCCCCCGGAACGCCAGCACGAGGCCCACGACGGTGACGCCGAGGAGCAGGAGCGAAATCGGGAGGGACGGCATGGCCACCCCCGGAGCATAGCCGGGGCCGGGCCGGGTTACCATCGGGGCCATGGCGCCGCCCTTCACCCCGGAGCAGTTCTTCGCCGTGTTCGCGGCCTACAACCGGGCCCTCGGGGCCTGGCCGCTGGCGGCCTACGCCCTGGGGGCCGCGGCCGTGTGGGGGGCGTGGCGCGGCGGGTCCGGGGGGGCCCGCCTGGCGTGGGGCGCGGCGGCCGTGCTGTGGGCCTGGACCGGGGGGCTCTACCACGGCCTGTACTTCGCCCGGATCAACCCGGCCGCCTACGGCTTCGCGGCCGTGTTCGCGGCGCAGGCGGGGCTGCTGGGGTGGGAGGCGTGGCGGGGGCGGTGCGGCTTCCGGACCGGGGGCGCTTGCGGGTGGGCGGGCACGGCGCTGGTGGCCTACGCCATGGTCCTCTACCCCCTGCTGGGGGCCCGGCTGGGGCACGCCTACCCGCGCGCCCCCCTGTTCGGGGTGACCCCCTGCCCCACCACCCTCTTCACCGCCGGGCTGTTGCTGTGGGCGGAGGCGCCGCCGCGCCGGCTGGCGGCGATCCCCCTCGCGTGGGCCCTGGTGGGGACGACCGCGGCGTGGCTGCTGGGGGTGTGGGAGGACCTGGGGCTGGTGGCCGCGGCCGCGGCCGGCGCGTGGGTGCTGGGGCGGCCGCGCCGGGGCCGGGGCGCGTGAGCGCCGGACGTTGAACCCGGCGGCGCGGGTCGCGTATCGTGCCCGTCATGCTCGCGTACGTGGTCTATGGGGTGCGGCTCCTGGCCTGGGCCCTGTTCCGGGTGGTGCTGCCCGCGGGGCGGCCGCCGGACTACGTGCAGTTCGTGCTGGACGGCGCCCCGCCCGAGCTTCCGCCGCCGGGGCCCGGGTTCCCGTTCCGGCGCCGGGGCGAGGCCGTGAGCCTGCAGGAGCTCTCCGAGGCCTTCGCGCGCATCGCGGCGGACGAGCGGGTGCGGGGGGTGGTCCTGGTGCTCCGGGACCTGTCCCTGGCCCCGGCCCGCGCCGACGCCCTGCGGGACCTGATCGGACAGCTGAAGGCGGCCGGGCGCCGCGTCGTGGTGCACGCCGCCGACCTGTCTACCCAGCCCCTGCGGGTGGCGGTGGCGGCGGACGAGGTGCTGCTCCAGGAGGGGTCCCGGGTAGGGCCCCTGGGGGCGGTGCGGCGCTTCGTGTTCCTGAAGGACGCCCTGGCCAAGGCCGGGATCGAGGCCGACGTGGTGCCCAGCGGGCCCTACAAGTGGCCGGGGCTGCTCGACCGCACGGACCTGCCCGACCCGGTGCGGGAGAACGTGGAGGGCCTGCTGGACGCCGAGATGGAGGCCCTGGTGGCGGACCTGGTGGCGTCCCGGGGCCTGCCCGAGGCGGTGGCCCGCAAGCTGGTGGACCGGGGGCCTCTGACGGACCTGGAGGCGCGGGACGCCGGGCTGGCGGACGGCCTGCTGGCGGAGGACGCCCTGCCCGCCCACCTGGGCACCCCCGGGCGCCCGGCCCGCATGGCCGGCTGGGACCCCGCCCGCCGCGCGGTGCGGCGCCCGCCGCCCCGGGCCCCGGGGCCCTACGTGGCCCTGATCCGGGTGCAGGGCCCCATCGTCCGGGGCCGCAGCCAGCGCCCGCCCGGCGGCTTTGCGGGGGGCCTGGCGGGGCTCGCCGTGCCCCTGGTGACGGCGCCCCGCACCGGGGACCTGACGGTGGTGCAGGCGGCCAGGCGGGTGCTCCGGGACCGGCGGGCCCTGGCGTGCGTGGTGCACATCGAGTCGCCGGGGGGCTCGGCCACGGCCTCGGAGGCCATCTACCAGGCCCTGGCGGCCCTGGACGCCGCCAAGCCGGTGGTGGCCGCCCTGGGGGTGGTGGCGGGCTCGGGGGGCTACTACGCGGCGGCCGCGTGCCGCCAGATCGTGGCCCAGCCGGGGACCCTCACCGGCTCCATCGGGGCCCTGTGGGCCAAGATCTCGGCGGCCGACCTGTACGCCCGCCTGGGGATCCACCGCAACGCCCTGTCCCGGGGGCGCCACGCCAACATGCACGACCCCGGCCGGCGCTACAACAAGACCCAGCTCAAGCTGGTGGAGAAGGGCATCGCCCGCATCGACGCCCTGTTCCGGGAGCGGGTGGGCACGGGGCGCCGCATGGAGGCCGAGGCGGTGGCCGAGGTGGCGGGCGGGCGCCTGTTCTCGGGCGCCCAGGCGCGGGACGCGGGCCTGGTGGACCACCTGGGGGGCCTGGGGGCCGCCCTCGAGCGGGCCCGGGGCCTGGGGGGCCTGCCGCCCACGGCGCCCCTGCGGGAGGTGGGCGCGCCCGCCCGGCGCCTGCTGGCGCCCCGGGCCGAGGCCGCCCCCCTGATCGCCTACGTCGCCGACGGCTTCAGGCTGCTGGGCGGCGAAGGCACCTACACCCTGTGCCCCTGGACCTGGAACCTGGGGGGCGACTAGAGGGGAAATCGGGGGGCGAACGATGGACTACAGCCACAGCCCCTACCTGATCTACGCCATCGGCAGCCTGGGGGCGCTGCTGGGGGTGTTCTTCCTGGTGGGGGCGTTCCTGTTCATGCGGCGGCCCAAGGGGCCGGGGGGGCCGGGGGGACCGGAGAACGGCCCCGGGGCGGGCGGCCCGCCCCCGGCGTGAGGCTGCCGGGGGCGCGGGACGGCGCCTACCTGTGCTTCCTGGGGATCGGCGCGGTGGTGGTCGTGCTGCTGGGGGTGCGGGGCCTGGCCGCCGCCGGGCTGCTGCCCCGGGCGCTGGTGGCGGCGCTGTACGTGTTCCTGCTGCTGCCCCTGACGGCGGTGGGGATGCTGGCGGGGCTGGCGGGCACGGGCCTCGCCGTGTGGGTGCGGCGCGACCCGCGCCTGTACATGCTGGCGGTGGTCACGGCCACCCTGTTCGTGTTCTGGGTCCGGCAGCCCGCCCTGGGGGTCGGCCCGGCCTGGGCCCTGCTGCACCCGGCCGGAGTGCTGCTGTTCTCGCTGCACTGGCTGGTGGAGAAGCGCGGGGCCCGGACCGCCGCGCGAGACGGCCCGCGAGACGGCCCGGAAGACCTCCCGTAGGCCACGGGAAAGGCCCCGCCCCGGTCGCCCGGGACGGGGCCCTCGCGCGGCGCCCCTCGCGGGGCGCGCCGCTTTCGGCCTAGGTCTGGAGCTCGCCGCCGATCACCGCGGGGGCGTCCGTCACGGTCGGCATGACGCCGACGTCCGGGGTGCCGTCCACGGCGGTCGGTAGGTCCGCCTGGGGCGCCGACGCCTGGCTCGTGTCCAGGGCGCCGCACTGGCCCGGATCCTCGGCCATGGTCTGCTCCCTCTCGCGGGCCTTGACCACGAACTCGGTCCCGGTCGGCCCCATGACGGTGCCGTCCTTGAGGGTGAAGGCCGCGTACCAGCGGCCCGTGCCCGGGTCCACGGTCCAGGGGATGCCCCACAGGTCGCCGCTCCCGCCGTAGTTGAGGCGGAAGGTCTTGCCGTCGTAGGTGGCGTCCCCGTTGGCGTCGCCCGCCGTGGTGTGGACGTAGGCGAACTGGATCGGCCGGTCGAACGCGACGTAGTCGCCGTTTCCGTCCAGGGCCGCCGTGTACCGGTTCCAGTCGTTGGCGCCCGTCTCCCAGCGGTAGGAGACGCCCACCACGGCGGGGTCGTACAGGTCCCAGATGTTGGTCATGCCGGCCTTGACGGCGTCGGTGACCATCTCGCCCGTGTTCATGCCCCACTCGTGGTCGGTTCCGGTGGGGTCCACCCCGGTGTCCAGGGTGACCGCCTGGGCCCCCAGCCTGAGGGTCATGTCCGCCGGGTCGATCGTGTAGGCGGTCACGCCGGTGCTCACGTCGGTGGCGTTCGCCACGTACACCCCGTCCCAGCCGGCGTCCACGTCGGTCTGGGCCACGGGGGCCTTCAGGCAGCGCTCGAAGCAGTTGAGGGTGAGGGCGCCGTTCGCGAACACCGGGTCCTCGCCGCCCACGAACGCCTCCTCGTAGAAGGTGACCGTGGTGGCGCCGCCGACGAAGTTCACCTGCCCGCCCAAGCTGTCGGACCAGAGGCCGAGGAAGGCGTTGGCGGGCGGGGTCACGTCCTGGGCCGGGATGGGCGCCTGGATCGGGCCCATCTCGTCCCAGCCGGTGACCTCGGCCAGGGCGTAGAAGCCGTCGGCCGGGGCGGTGCCGCCGCCGCTGCCGGCGGGGATCGCGTCGCCCGAGCGCAGGTAGCGCACGCGCCACTGGCCGAAGCGCGGCACCTGGGCCCCGGCGCCGTCCGGGTCGGCCTCGCCCCAGAAGTCCAGGGTCTCGCCCACCAGGCCGGTGAGGGCCAGCTGCCGCGCGGTGCGGCGGATCAGCTTGCCGGGGGCCCGCACCAGCGTGTAGTCGGTGGTGCCCCCGGTGGCCCGGTCGCGGCGGGTGATGGTGGCGCCGTTGGGGATGGTGACCGTCGGGTCCTCCACCCACAGGCCCCAGTACCCGATGTGGCCGAACACGTCGGAGCCCCCGTTGTCGTAGACGAACGGGAAGCCGCTGTTGAGGGTCACCCGGTCGCCGCCCAGCACCGCCTGGCCGTTAAAGGTCGTGTCGTCGTGGTGGTACAGGTCGTAGCGCCACACGTTGGTGTTGAACGTGTCCCTGGACAGGCAGGTGTCGGCCGCGAAGGTGTCGGTGTCGAGGTCGGTCAGGGACGCGGCCTCGGAGCGCATCAGGTGGCCGGCGTCGAAGGCCACCGAGAAGGCGCCGCCCTCGGTCCAGTCGAAGCCGCCCTCGTTGCCCTCGCCCTTGAGCCCCGTGCGGGCCACGCCGGCGGTGCCGTCGGGGGTCATCTCCACCGTGGCGCGCATGCCGTAGAAGTGCTCGCCGGGGGCGTAGCTCACCTGCTCGGCGCCCTCGTTCATGAAGAACGTGTAGGCCACCTTGCCGGAGGGGGCGGTGACGGTTTCCAGGGTGCCGCCGCCGTTCACGGCCGAGGTGTCCGGGTCCTCGAAGCGGAAGTTGAGGGTGAAGTCGCCGAACGGGCGGGTGTCGCTGACCCCCTCCCGCACGGTGGTCTCCACCTTGATGATCTGGGGCATCCCGCCGGGGCCGTCCTCCTCCCGGATCCAGAGCTTGACCACCTGGGGGGAGGCGTTGTCGGCGCGGGTGGAGTCGATCACCCACTTCTCGTAGGTGGTGCCGCCGGTTCCGGAGGACTGGCCGGTGGAGCCGTCGTTCCGGGCGTCGCCCTGGCTGCACTGGTCGGTGTCGATCAGGGCGATGTAGGGGCCCTGGTTGACCATGTCCTTGGCCCGGGTCTGGCCCATCGAGCAGAGGATCTCGTTGACCAGGTCCAGGGGCTCCATGGAGGGGTCGAAGACGTGGGTCTCGACCGCGTCGGTGCTGTAGTCCGTGTCCGCGGCGTCGAAGGCCTTGGCCAGGCCCGCCAGGGCGTGGCCGAAGGTGACGGGCTTGCCGGAGCCGGCGTCCGGCTTGGCGGCCACCACGCTCATGTTCTCCGGCACGGTCAGGCCGGAGACGGTGCCCCCGGCACCTCCCCCGCCGCAGCCCGCGGCGAGTGCGGCGGCGAGCACGGCCGCCGCCAGGGTCTTGATACGAAAGCTCATCGACGCCTTCCTCCCAATCGGCTTCGTGGGCGTCCCCGGCGCCCGAATGGGGGCCCGGAGCCGCGAGTCACCCGCCTGAGCCCCCCGTCCACGGGGCCCGCCGGCGACGGATTTTCAGGTCTTGGAGGGACCTATCGGCGGGGGGCCGGGGGGCGTTGAGAGGAAAATGTTTACAAACTAGATAATTAGCCGGGCGCCCCCCGGGGGGTCCGGAAACCCCGCCCCCCGCCTTTAGGGAGGGGGACGGGGCCCGCCTTGAGGCCCGGACGGAGGGGTCCCGGCCTTACGTGCCGCTCTGCAGCTCGCCGCCGATCACCGCCGGGGGATCGGTCACCGTCGGCCTGGTGCCGATGTCCGGGGTGCCGTCGGCCTCCGTCGGCCAGTCGAACGGCAGGCCCCCGAAGGCCAGGCCGGAGCAGTTCGAGGCCGCGACCTCGGACATGGACTGCTCCTTCTCCCGGGCCCGGATGACGAACTCCGTGCCCGTCGGGCCCATCCGGGTGCCGTCGGCGATGGCGAACGCCGGCTCCCAGCGCCCGGTGTCGCCCTCGACGGCCCAGGGGATGCCCCACAGGTCGCCGCCCCCGCCGTACTCCAGCCGGAAGGTCTCGCCGTCGTAGGTGGCGTCGTCGTTGGCGTCGCCCGCGGTGCTGTGCTCGTAGGCGAACTGGATTGGCTTGTCGAAGCTGGCGAAGTCGCCTCCGGACGTCTTCACCGCCACGTACTGGTTCCAGTCGTTCGTGCCGGTCTCCCAACGGTAGGAGACCGTGACCAGGTTCGGGTTGTAGACGTCCCACATCGTGGTCATCGTGTCCTTGACGGCCGTGGTGACCATCTCGCCGGTGTTCATGCCCCACTCGTGCTCGGTGCCGGACACGTCCACGCCGTCCACCAGGGACACCGGGTCGGTGCCCAGCGTGAGGGTCATGTCGTCGGGCGAGATCGTGTAGGTGGTCACGCCGGTGGACAGGTCCGTGGCGTCGGGCCGGTAGATGCCGTCCCAGCCCGCGTCCACGTCGGCCTGGGCCACGGGGGCCTTCAGGCAGCGCTCGAAGCAGTGGAGGGTAAGGTCGCCGCCGTCGAACACGGCGTCGTCCCCGCCCACGAACTCCTCGCCGTAGAAGGTGACGAAGGCGTCACCCCCGACGAAGTTCACCGAGCCGCCCAGGCTGTCGGACCAGAGGCCGAGGAAGGCCCCGTCCGGCGGGGTGACGTCCACCGCCGGGCTGACCGCCGCCACCACCGGGCCGGTCTCGTCCCAGCCGGTGATCTCGCCGGTCACCTGGAAGGCGGCGCCGTCGTAGGCCACCTGCCACTCGCCGAAGCGCTCGCCGCCGCCGTCGTCCACCGGTCCCCAGAAGTTGAGGGTCTGGCCGCTGAGCTTGGTCAGGGCCAGCTCCTTGGCGGTGCGGCGGATCAGCTTGCCCGGGGCCCTGAGGACCGTGTAGGGCGTCGTGGTGTCGGAGCCGAAGTTGACCTGCTCGATGGTGGCCCCGTCCGGGATGACCAGCTCGGGATCCTCCACCCACATGCCCCAGTAGCCGACGTGGCCGAACACGTCCGTGCCGGCGTTGTCGTACTTGAAGGGGAAGCCGCTGTTGACCACCACCCGGTCGCCGCCCTCCACCGCCTGGCCGTTCCAGGTGCCGTCGGCGGCGTGGTAGAGGTCGTAGCGCCAGACGTGGGTGTCGAAGGCGCCCCGGTCCAGGCAGGCGTCGTCGGTCGGCCCGCTGTCGAGCGCGTCCACGGTGTCGGCCTTGGCGCGCTTGAGGTGGGCGGCGTCGAAGGCCAGGTCGAAGGCCCCGCCCTCCTCGAAGGTGCCGAAGCCGTCGTTGCCCGCGAAGTAGCTGCTGGTGCGGGCCCGGCCGTCGGAGCCGTCCGGCGCCATGGCCACCAGGGTGGCCATCCGGTCGAACTGCTCGCCCGCCGAGTAGGCAACCTGCTCGGTGCCCTCCTGCTCGAAGAACGAGTAGGCCACCTTGCCGTTGACCGCGTCCAGGGTCTTGAGGGTGCCGCCGCCCAGGGCCGTGGTGCCGTCGTAGAAGGCGAAGTTCAGCACGAAGTCGCCGAACGGCAGGGTGTCGCTCACCCCCTCGTGGATGGTCACCTTGGCGCGGATGGTCTGCATGCCGCCGCCCGGCCCCTCCATGTCGTCGGGCACCCAGGCCTTGACGATCTGGTCGGCGCCGTTGCTCGCGCGGCTGGAGTTGACCACCCACTTCTCGTACTGGGCGGTCTTGCCGCCGCCGGCGGACTGGCCCGCCGAGCCGTCCTCCTGGGCCTCGCCCTGGCGGCAGCGGGCCCCGTCGATCAGGGCGATGTAGTTGCCCTGGTTGACCATGTCCTCGGCCCGGGTCTGGTCCATCATGCAGAGGATCTCGTTGATCACGTCCAGGGGTTCCATGGACATGTCGTGGACCCAGACGTTCACGTTGTCGGTGCTGTAGTCGGAGTCGGCGGCGTCGAACGCCTTGGCGAGCCCGCCGAAGTCGGTGCGGAACGCGGACGGCTTGGCCGCGCCGCCGTCGTCCGCGGCCGAGACGACGCTCATGTTGGTCGGGACGTCCAGGCCTTCCACGGTGCCGGAGCCGGTGGAGCTGCTGGACGAACCGCAGCCGGCCAGCGCCAGCGCCGAGGCGAGCGCGCCCGCGGCCAGGGAGAGGGGGAGCGATTTCACGGTGACCTCCACATGCGAGAGCCGATCGCGGCCGGAGGTCCCCGTGAGGAGGGTCGGGGAAGTTTGCAGTCCCGCCGGGAGCCTTCAAGGCCGCACGCGCCAGCGCGCCTCGTTCCCGCGGGCGGACGCCCGCGCCGGTCCCCGGAGGGACCGCGCACACCCCATCGCACCCGCAGGTCGTCTCGGCGGCCCGCAGGCCGGACTTGAGCCTGTGGCCAAGATTTCCGCGGCCCCGGGGCCCCGTGGGGCGGGGGGCCCGGGGCCTCGGGGGAAAGGGATTTGTGGTCCGGAAAGTGCATCCATCTTGATCCCGGGCGGCCACGGTGGGCCGCCGCGGGGACCCCGTCGCACCCGGGGGGCCCCGCCCCCTCCCAAGGAGGAACCGGGGGGTCCCAAAAGGGGAAATCCTTTTCCCTTGTCATGGGCCGCCCGAAGGTGTCTGATGTGTCCCGCGGGTGTGTTGCTGGGGGTTCATGCGCGTACGCTTCACCATCGCCACGGTCCTTGTCCTGCTGGGCTGCGGCCTGCTGTCCGGGGGCGACCCCGCCCGGGCCGCCGGGTCGGCCGTCCCGGACGCCCCGGTGCCCGGCACCCCGTCCGCCAAGCGCATGGTGCTCGACCGCCAGGTCATGCTGGTGGCCGCCTTCGCCCGCTACATCGAGCAGCAGATCGGGGTGGAGCTGAGCACCCCGATCGGCCACGGCATCACCCTGGAGCTGGGCCCGCGCGCCGCCCTGGCGGGCGCCGGGGGCGACGTGCTCGCCCTCCAGCACGGCCTGGGGGCCGCCCCGGCCGGCGGCCCCGGCCCGGCCCGCATGAGCGCCGCCCTGTCGGGCTGCGCCAACCGCCTCAAGCTGACCTTCCGACTGCGCTGGTAGGGCCGGGTTTCCGGCCCGGCCCCGGCGCCCCCACCCCCGTTTCGCCCGAATCCCGGCGCCCGGTGTGCCACCGGCGTGCCCGGGACGCTACAATCCCCCTACAGGCATTCGATGCGTGACCGTTCCCCAACCGGCGCCGGGCCGCCCCGCGGCCCCGGTGGACCCCGTGGTGTCCCCATCCTCGTGGGGCTGCTGGCGGCGTTCGTCCTGGGGGCCCTGGTGTACGGCCTGCTGGCGGTGCGCCACATCGCCCGGGTCGCCACCCCCCAGGCCCAGGCCGCGGCCGCCCTGCGTTTCGAGCTGGCCAGCGCCCACCTGTGGGCCAACGAGCTGCTGTCCGGGGAGCCGGGGGTCGCCCCCGCCCGCGTCTGGAGCCACCTGGACGCCGCCGCCGGACAGCTGAGCGCGCTCCTGGCCGGGGGCCGCCCCGACGGCGACGAGGTGCCGCCCCTGACCGACCCCGGGCTGGTGGCCCTGGCCGAGGAGGCGCGCGACCTGCTGGGGCAGGCCCACACCATCTACAGCGAGGATGTGGCCCTGGCCGAAAGCGGCCCCGTGGGCGAGCGCCCCCTCGACGGCCGCCACGACGTCGTCACCGGCGTCCTCTTGCAGCGGGCCGACCGCCTCCAGGGCGCCCTGGCGGGCCGGCTGCGGGGGGAGCTGCGGGCCTTGCGGCGGGGCGAGACCGGCCTGTTGGGGGCGGGCCTGCTCCTGGCCTGCCTGGCGGGGTTCCTGACGGTGCGCATCGACCGCCTGCGGCGCCGGGAGCGGGCGGAGCTGGACACGGCCGTGGCGGCCCGCCGCGCGGCCCAGGCCGAGAGCGCCCTCTTGGCCACCGCGGTGGCCCAGGCGTCGGAGATCGTGTTCGTCACCGACCCCGAGGCCCGCATCGAGTACGTCAACCGCGCCTTCACCGAGCGCCTGGGGTGGCGCTCCGACGAGGTGGTGGGGCAGTACGCCGAGGTGCTGCGCAGCCACCACCACGAGGGGGCCTTCTACGAGGAGCTGTTCCGGGACCTGCAGGAGGGCCTCCCCTGGCGCGGCAGCCTGCACCTGAAGCGGCGCGACGGCGGCGCCGTGGCCGTGGAGCAGGCCATCACCCCGATCCGCGACGGCACCGGCCGGATCTGCAACCTCGTGGTGGTGGCCCGGGACGTGAGCCGGGAGCAGGCCCTCCAGGCCCAGATGGAGCACGTCCAGCGGCTCGAGAGCCTGGGGGTGCTGGCGGGGGGCGTGGCCCACGACTTCAACAACATCCTCACCTCGGTCCTGGGGCACGCCGCCCTGGCCCGGGGGCGGGGCGCCGACGACGCCGAGCTGGCGCAGATCGAGCAGGGCATCGAAGAGGCCGCGGCCCGGGCCGCCGAGCTGTCGCGCCAGATGCTGGCCTACGCCGGCAAGGGACGCATGGAGCTCAAGCCCATGTCCCTCACCGGCTTGGTGGAGGGGATGCCGCGCCTGCTGGAGGTGGGGCTCGCCCCGGGGGTCTCCCTCGCATTCGAGCTGGCGCCGGACCTGCCCCCGGTGGAGGCGGACGCCTCCCGCCTGCGGCAGGTGCTGATGAACCTGGTGCTCAACGGGGCCGAGGCCGCCGCCCCCGGCCCGGGGCGGATCACCGTGCGCACCGGCACCGCCCACGTGGGGCCCGAGGACCTGGCCGGGGCCCGTATCGGGTCCGACCTGTCGGAGGGGAACTACGTGTTCCTGGAGGTCTCCGACACCGGCGCCGGCATGGACGCGGCCACGCTCAAACGCCTGTTCGAGCCGTTCTTCACCACCAAGGCCGAGGGGCGCGGACTGGGGATGAGCGCGGTGCTGGGCATCGTGCGGGCCCACCGGGGGGCCCTGCTGGTGGTGAGCCGCCCGGGGGAGGGCAGCACCTTCCGCCTGCTGCTGCCCCCGGCACCGGGCACCGTGCCGATCCCCCCGGCCGAGCCGGAGGAGGACACCGGCTGGCACGGCCAGGGCAGGGTGCTGGTGGTGGACGACGAGCCGGGCGTGCGGCAGGTGACCTGCCGGATGCTGGAGCACCTGGGCTTCGAGCCCGAGGCGGTGGCGGACGGCCTGGAGGCGGTGGAGCGGTTCCGGGGCGCGGGCGGCGCCTTCGCCTGCGTGATGCTGGACCTGACCATGCCGGGCATGGACGGCGCGCACACCTGCGAGGCCCTGCGGGCGATCCGCGCCGACGTGCCGGTGCTGGTGTTCTCCGGCTACGGCTCCGACGAGCAGGTGCGGCGGGTGGCCCGGGGCGGGCGCTCCGGGTTCGTCGCCAAGCCGTTCACCACCGAGCAGCTGCGGCACCGCCTGCGGGAGCTCCTGGAGGCGCCCGAGGCCGCGCCGGAAGCGGCGCCGCAGGAGCCGCTCACGGGGACGTGAGGTTCTCCAGGCGGGCCCGGAGATAGCGGCTCTCCCCGGCGGCGACGCCCAGGCGCACCATCACCTCGGCCGGCCGCGACCGGTCCAGGGCGGGGCCCCCGGCGGCGCTCCCCTCCAGGCGCCCGGCCCGCAGCACCACCCGCTCCAGGGGCACCTCCACGCTCTGGCCGCCGGCGATCACCCAGACCCGCTCCAGCGTGACGCCGTCGGGCAGCGGCCCGCCCCGGGGCGTCACCTGCACCGCCAGCTGCAGCGGGCCGGTGGCGCCGCGGGGCGGCGGCGCCACCCACGCCTGGGCCGTGAGCAGCAGGGGCACCTCCGGCGCGCCGGGCTCCGCCGGGGCCCGCTCCGGGGCGGGGCGGGCCACCGACGCGCCGGGCTCACCGGGGGGGCCGTCCCCCGCCTGCCCGCCGCAGCCCGCCAGGCCCAGCGCCGGGACCCGCACGGGCCACGCGCCCCGGGCCGCCGGAGCCCTCACGGGCCCGCCCCCGCCGGGGCGGGGCCCGGCTCCGGCGCGCACCGCACGCCGACGGCGTAGTAGAGGCGCGCCCGGCCGTCGGGCCACACCCCCACCTCGTGGCCGTAGAGGTCCGTCGCCTCGGCCACCCGGCAGCGGTCCGCGACGCGGCGGCGCGCCTCGGCCAGGCGGGCGGCGCGGTCCTCCAGCCGGGTCGTGCTGTTGGGCATGTACACGAAGTAGTCGAAGCGCCCCCCCGGCGGGGCGTGGTAGATGATCACCCCGGCCGACGAGGGCTGGCCCAGGGTGGGGCGAAAGCCCCGGTCCGGCCCGCAGGCGGACACGAATGCGAGCAGCGACAGGGCGACGACGACGGCGAGGCGCGCGGCCAAGGGATCCCTCCGGCAGGTCGTGGACGGCGGCACGATCTTACCCCACGGCCCGCGCCGGAAGCACCCGCCGCACCCCCGCCGGACACGACGGAGCCCCGGCCGCCCCCCCCTTGTGGGCGCGCCGGGGCTCGTTCTCCACCACCCCCGCGACGGGCGCGGGGCGGGGCCACTTCGGTCGTACCCCTTGAACCTAGCCAGCGCGAGAGACCGGGTCAAGCGGCGGCGCCCAGGGCCGCCAGGGAGGCGGCCGGCAGGCCCGCCAGGGCGAAATAGCCGGCGTTGTAGGCCACGTGCAGGAGGATGGCCGGGACGACGCTGCCGTGCCGGTCCCGCAGGTGGCCGTACACCAGGGAGGGGGCCAGCACCGCCGCCGCCCACAGGGGCGGGTGGTAGGCGAAGTGGATCGCCGTGAACACCACGGAGGCGGCCCAGTTGGCCCCGCTCAGGCCCAGCAGGCGGCGGCACCCCCAGCGGGCCTCGGCCAGCCACCCCATGAGGGCGCCCCGGAAGGCCAGCTCCTCCAGGACCGGCGCGGCCACCGCCAGGTAGAGGTAGGGCCAGGACAGCAGCCGCTCCGGCGCCAGGGGGCGGGCCGCGCCCGTGGCCGCCAGGGCCAGCCAGAACAGGGCCCCGGCCCCCAGGGCCAGGTACAGGTGCCGGTCCCGCAGCAGGCCGGGACACGGCGTCAGGGCCAATGCCTGGGCGACGGCGCGCACGGAGGCATGGTGCCCCACCCGCGCCCCCCCTGGCAACGGCCCGGGCCCCGGGGCCACTGGAGCGCGCCGGAAGCGGGGCCGATAAGAGGTCGGGAGCCCCGGGGAACTTGCGTCTGGCCGCCGTCCCCGACGGCATCGACAGGGAGGTTGCGTTGGGCGAATGGGTCACCGGCTTGGCGGGTGTGGCGGCGGTGGCCTCCGCAGGCGCCCTCGCCCTGCGGTACCGCAGCGTGCGGCGTCTGGCGCGGGCGCGGGACGCGGCCTTCGACCGCCTGGTGGCCGCCCTCGACGGGCGCCACGTCCTGACCCTGCACCTGGTGCGCATCTGCAGCGGCTACCTGGTGCTGGAGGCGCCCGTGCTGGAGGCGGTGGCCCTGGCCCGCTACTACGCCATGCAGGCCCGCACGGTCCTGGCCCGCACCAAGACCGAGACGGACCTGTGCTGGGCCCTGGGGCGCCTGATGCTGGCCGCCGAGGGCCACCCGGAGCTGGCCAGCCACCCCCGCCTGCGCACCGTGGTGCAGCAGGTGGCGGCCGCCGAGGACCGGGCCGCGGCGGCGCGGGCCGCCTACAATGCCGCCTCCGAGGCCCTGGCGGCGGCCGTGCGGGGGCCCCTGGGGCGGGTCCTGGGGCGGCTGGCGGGCGTGGAGGCGCCGCTGCCGTTCGAGCTGGACCCCACCGTGGCCCGGGAGGCCATGATGGCCCTGCTCACGCCCCGCCCCGCCCCCGGCGCCCCGGACGCCGCGGCCCCCCGGCCGGTGGCGCCGCCGCTGGCGTCGGTGGCGTTCGGCACCTAGGCGCCGGGACGGGCTCCGCCCGCCCGGCCGTAACGAGGAACACGCATGGGGGAAGGCATCAGTCCGAACGCGGCCGCGGCCGCCCTGGCAGCCCTCGCGCTGGTCCTCGTGGGGACGGCCGGGGTGCGCCTGGGCCGCCGCCGGCGCCGCTGCCGGGATGCCTGGGCCGCCCTGGAGCGGCGCCTGAAGGAACGCCTCGAGCTGGCGCCCCGGGTGGCCTCCATCGCCAGCCTCTACATCGCCTGGAACGACCCCCGCATCATGGCCGTGGGCGCCGCCCGGCGCGAGGCCCTCAGGACCCACGACGTGGTGGCCCGCACCCGGGGCGAGGCCGACCTCTCCCTGGCCCTGGGGCGCCTGATGGCCGCCATGGAGGCCGTGCCCGAGCTGGAGCGTCACGCCGACCTGGCCGCCGCCCTGGAGGCCCTGGCCGAGGCCGAGAACCACGCCGCCGCCGCCTGCCTGGCCTATAACCGGGAGGCGGAGGCCCTGGCCCTGGCGGCGCGCGGCCCCCTGGGGCGCATCGCGAACGCCCTGTGGCGGCGGCCCGGCCCGGAGCCGTTCGAGCTGGACCCCTACGTGGCACGCCGGGCCGTCATGGCCCAGCTGGCCGCCGCGCCCGGCCCGGGGCCCGGCGCCGCGGCCCCCTGAACGGGGCCAGGGCCTGTTCACACAAAGCGGCAGCGGCGGCGTTGCGCCCCAAATGGCGCCAGGCAAGGCGCGCGGCAGCGTGGTGTAGCGAGCTACATCAGCGACGCGCAACGCCGCATGGGGACATTTGGGGTGCAACCCGGAGGGACGGGCCCATTGTTTCGCAAATCAAGGCGCGGCGCGCGGGCCGTACCGGGTGTACGGGCAGGCGCCGCAACGCCGAGTTGCGGGACAATGGGCTCCGTCGCCGCCATTGCCGGTTGTGTGAACAGGCCCTAGTGCAGCCGGCAGAAGGTGACCACCCGGTCGCGCATGTCCGGGTCGGTCCAGCGGAAGGCCACCCCCATCCGGTGGGTGCCCTCGTCCGAGGCGCGGTTCTGCACCACGGCGCCCACCCGCACCTCCTGGTCGGTGCCCAAGGTGAAGGTCAGGTGCAGGCTGCGGCCCACGGGGTCGGCCGCCTCCGGGAGGGGCATCTCCAGCAGCCCGCCGTCCGGGGTCAGGTCGCGCAGGTAGCCGAACGCCAGGCCCGAGGGGGGATGGCGGGCCGGCAGCCAGGAGACCACCGCCGGCACCCGCACGGGCACCCGGGGCTCGGCGCGCAGGGGCACGTTCTCGATCTCCGTGGGGAACTCCAGGAACACCAGGGGGGCGGGCCGGAACTGGACCCGCTGGACCCGGGTGCGCAGGCCGTAGGCCTCGCCGTCCACCACGTAGCGCAGGATCGCGGCGGCACCCTCGGGGAGCTGCACCGGGCGGCCGTCGACGTGGGGCAGGTCCACCAGCAGGAAGCGGCCCGCCCGCCAGCCCAGCAGGTGGGTGGCGTACTTGCGCTCCGCCGGGCCCTGGCCCGTGAACAGGAACACCAGGGTGCCGACCCGCAGCACGTCCTCCACGGGCGGCGGCGCGTCGTCCACGCCCGCCGTGGCCCCGAGCCGGATGCCTCCCCTGCCGTGCATGTCCTTAAGTCACCTTCCTTTCCGCGCCGGCCCGTGACCCCCCTCCCTGAATATAGCCGCCCCGGAGCGCAGCACGTTGAAACATGGTAGAATTCCCACGATCGAGGGGTCTTTGACAGGGCCGGCGCCACCCGCCACGGGTTCCGTGGCCGCCATGCCTGTCCGCGCGTCGCGCTCGGGCTTGGGGGCGAAAGGTTTCGACGGGAGTGATGGACGCCGGGGTTGCGTGCCGAGGTCTCCGGTTGGCCTCGTTAAACAACCGGAAAAAACACAAGTGCCAACGAGCCTGAATTCGCACTTGCTGCCTAGTTAATAGGCAGTAGGCTCCCGACGGCTGCGGCCGTCGGCGTTCCTCCCGGGGTCGCCCGGGCTTCGGGAAGGGGCGTCATTCTCCGGGCTGGCCCGCGCCGGGCGCCTCCGGCGGCGCGGGTGAGATTCACGGGGGCTGGCTCCGTCCTTGGCCTGTCCGTGGGCTCGGGGCGGGGCGAGATTCAATATACGGACTACGCATGTAGAAGCCCCGGTTGATGCGCCTCCGGACGCGGGTTCGAATCCCGCCGCCTCCACCAAGCCTTGCCCTCCCCAGACCAGAAAAAACCAATCAGGACCAGGTAGTTACATTCCTACCGTCTGTGTAGACAGACGTCTGGATCGGTCTGATTCTGTCTACATTCTGTCCGCTTTCTGTCAACATTCCCCGGCACCCGGCCGGTCGGAAGTCTCCTCGGTGCAATGAACTGCACCAACCGGCCCCACTGCCTCCGAATCCGGGGGTCGAACGTTCGAATCGTGCCGGGCGCGCCGGATGAATCAAGGGGTTGGGAGTTCTCTCCCGGCCCCGTGTGGCGTTCGTGATCCACTGCCGGTCGGCTCGACTGCGAGATTTGTGACGGGCCGTGGGAGCCGGCACATACACCGGTGGCAGCGCCACCCTGTCG